>Ga0272441_10002026_pt1 | contig 42159 bp, 27 predicted proteins | sample SSMProp6N_FD_193582 | JGI IMG/M metagenome (GOLD analysis project Ga0272441, IMG submission 193582) | Marine sediment archaeal communities from Little Sippewissett salt marsh, Falmouth, MA, United States - SSM-Prop-6N | ecosystem: Environmental > Aquatic > Marine > Wetlands > Sediment ...
CACGAGGAGGGCGAATACCGGGAGTATTCAACCGACGAGAAACGAAGACAGGGGCCGAAATAGCAAGCAAATTTTGGGTCAGATTTCTGTTCCACCCCACTAGGGCAACCTCCGGAGCGGGTGGGGCAGCGAGCGGAGTACGGCTCGGGTGGGTATTTCGAGGCAGACTGCCGTAGCCGACCCAGGTAGGCTCAGCGCACCTGTCGCAGGAGCCGGCGCAGGCGCTCGCGCTGGGAGCGCGGCAGCGCCAGGGGTGCATACGGCAGGGGCGCCGGGTGGTGCCACCAGGCCGGGGCGCCCCGCGACTCGGGTGCCCCAGGCGGCGGCGAAGGGGGTGCGCCCTCGGGGACACGGTGCCCGACGAACCCACGACTTCGCAGGTACTCAGCCTGGCCGCTGGGGTCACGAATGAAGGTGATGCTGGTCCCGTATTGGACGTCGAGGACGAACGAGTCCTTGGCGTACGGTGTGAGCAGGGGATCATAGTCTGCGTACATGACCAGGCTGGGGATCTCGATGAACAGCTCGGTTCCGTCCTGCGTCACGACCAGGTCGCCAAAGAGCCAGGGATCCCGGTAGGTGCCGACGAAGTCCGGAAGGTCAGCGGGGTCCGCCGCGAGGTCAGGGGCGGCCAGTGGCGCGGGCAGGTCGCAGAGGGTCTCCAGGGCGACCTCGAGGCTGTCGCCGAAGTATCCGCCGTCCGTGTTGGCGAGGGTGACGAAACCGAGATCACATTCGGGCACGTACGACAGCTCCGAGGAGAAACCCGGGAGCGCACCGGCGTGGCTGATGAGCGTCAGGTCATGGAATGCCTCACCCACGAAGAGGCCCTGCTGGATGACGAGGCCGTAGCCGTAGTACGCGATGTCCGCGGCCCACCGGGTGTCCACGCGCGAAACCTGCATCTCGGCTCGCAGCCCATCGGACAGCACGGTGGGCTCGCCGTCTCGCAGGAACCGGACGAGGTTGCCGAGGTCAAGCACCGACGAAAACGCGAACCCGGCCGGCCACCCCCAGGGGTTGTCGTAGGTGTCCGGGGCGACGCGCCGGTCAGGGAACACGCTCGCCCAGTAGTCGTCCTTGATCTGGCCGGTGGCGTAGTCACCGTCGGCCAACACGTCCGCGGGGGCGAAGAAGGTGCGGTCCATGCCCAGAGGCAACAAGACATTGCTGCGCAGGTACGAGCCGTAGAAGTCGCCCGAGGCCAGCTCGGTGATGAGCCCGGCGAGGACGAACCCGGCGTTGGTGTAGTTGAACATCCGACCCGGAGGTGCCATGAGGTAGCCCGTGTCGACGAACACGTCGTAGGTGAAGTCCCGCAGTGCCGTCGCGTCGTCGTACAGCGCCGTCGCGTCCACCGTCAGACAGTCCACGATACCCGACGAGTGGGTGAGCAGATGCTCCACGGTGACGTCCGCCGTCGTCGTTGCGTCCGACGTAAAGGCGAAGCCCGGGAGGTGGTCCACGATGGGGTCATCCAGGGCCAGGCTGCCGTCCTGCACCTGCTGGAGCAGCCCCACGGCGGTGATCGCCTTGGTGACCGACGCCAGACGAAACAGGGTCGTCGTCGCCACCGGCTCGGGGTGGTCCGGGTGCCTGCGGCCATACGCCATGGCGTGGGTGACCTGGCCGCCCTCTACGATGGCGAAGACCGCGCCGGGCACTTCGCCTTCGACCATCTCCTGCTCGAACCGCTCGTCCACGGGCTCGTACCGCGCAGGCGACGCGTCCACGCCGCCGTCGTCCTGGGCGCCGTCGTCATCCCCGCATCCGGCCCCCGGGGCCAGAATCAACAGCGCCGTCAGGCCCGGGCCGCAGATCCATCGTGCCGAGATCCAAGTCATCGGTGGCTCTCTTGTTTCCATCATCATCACTTTACCCGGTAGACGATCGGCTGTCTCGACAAGTGTGTAGGCCGTCGACATCAACCGCTGACCGCGATACACTTAGTCCCTTATCTACCAAATCGTGCGCAAGATGGTATCAACTTGTGCACACATCGAGCTGGTATCGAACTGCTATTGGCCGTAGGCAATTAGGTACTAGCTTTCTGATTCCGGAGTGTTGGCTAACTGCTAATCGCTAACGGCCAACAGATCCCGGCGTAGCCGGGACCTGTATGGTTCCGGCTACGCCGGGTTAGGGTCCGATCAGCAATACCCTGATCGCTCGGGCCGCCTGACCATCCCGGCTGGCTTTGTTGCCAGGCGGTTGTATATTCCCGATATTCGCCCTTCTGGCGCCTCGCCAGTCGGGCGCCTCGACGCCCTGATCTGACCAGGTAACTACTGAGCGGGGCCTTAGGTAGCCAGAGCGATGTCCCGATTCGACGATGACAGCAAGACGAGCAATGCCGGTCAGGGTGCGAAGAGCGGCGCTGCCTCCTCACCCAACCAGCCCGACGTGGTGGGCACCGGACGGGAGCAGGCCACCACCTTCGCTCGGCTGCCCCAGTTCACCGGCGCGGCACTCATGCCCCAGACCGAGGGTCGTCTGCTCAAGGCGCTGCGCGCGCAGATCGGCCAGCTGACCATCGAGCAGGCGGACTCGGGGATCCGTCACGAGGAGGGACGCTACGTGGTTCTGCCCAACACCATGCGCAGCGCCTGGCTGGCCAAGGTGAAGCACCCCGTGCTCGGCGAGCTGAACTTTCTGGTGGGCCAGACCCGCTCCACCTGGGTGCTGCTCTACGATCAACCCCACGAGCGAATCTACGAGGATCCGCGCTTCATGGGCGTCGAGCTCAAGCAGCGGGACGTGACGCGCACGCCCAAGGGCAAGGCGATGTACGTGTCGCGGATCGAACGGGCGGACCTCGACACGATCAACGCCATCGCCGCCCAGGACGCTGGAGAGCGGCCCCGCTCCGACTCGCTGGAGCCCACGGAAGGGGCCTTCTCACTGGAGGAGACCATGTCCCGGCTGCGGCTGTGTCGGCTGACCACCTGCACGGACGAGGCCTTCGACCTCACCGACTTCGTGGACTCCGTGCACTTCATGACGCCCACCCAGTCCAGCGCCGGCAACTACTACTACATCGACGCCGGTGACCCCGAGGACCCCATGGCCTGTGAGCTGCACGTGGGGCAGGATCCAAACCTCCCAACAGACAGCTACTCCCACAAGGCCGAGCTCACCTACCGCAGGAACCCCAGCTACCTGTACATCGACATCCGGTACGCGTGACGCTCCGTCTCAGCGCCCGTCACCGCCGGCGGGGATGGTCCCGCGGGCGCAGGCTCGAGCGCGGCGGCCTCGCGGGCGCAGGCTCGAGCGCGGCGGGCTTGCGCAAGGTGGGCTTGCGCGCGGCGGGCTTGCGCGCCGAGACGAACCAGTCCCAGAACCCGGGATTGCCGCGAAAGGCGCGGGCCTCGGGGTCGTCTAGCAGGCGCCAGGGGTAGACGACCTTGCCGACCCGGATGTCGCCAAAGCCCGCGCGCCGGAGGCGGCGGATGAGCTCGAAGCGGTAGTAGAACTTCTGGGTAACAGCGGACTTGCCCACGATGCCGCGCAGAAAGTCGATGCGATCGCGGTCGATGATCCGCTCGGTGCGCACCCAGGCGCGCCGCTCGTCTCTGACCTTCCGGTGCTCCCGCTCGAAGGTGAGCATCGCGATGTAGGCCTCGCTCTCCACGCTGGGAAAGACACCGAAGAGGTAGCCACCGGGCTTGAGACAGGCGTGGGCCTCGCGCAGCATCCGGGTGACGTCACGGTCGGAGGGCAGCAACACGGAGTTGACGGCCACCGCCGCGTCGAACTGCCTGTGGTAGCGGGCGAGGTCGCGCATGTCCGCAACGGCGAAGGTGACGTTCTTGAGGTGGCCGTGGCGCCCGCGCGCCGAAGCGACCATCCTCGGCGCGTAGTCGATGGCCACCACCCGCCCAAAGGCCCTGGCCAGCATGGGAACCCCGTTGCCGATGCCCGTCCCGAGATCGATGACCGCGCCGCGCCGGGCGGCGGGCACGGCCTCGACCGCGGCGCCCAGCGGGTTGACCACGCCCTTGTCCCAGGGACTCACCACCGACGAGAAGTACTTCTTCGGGGTGGCGACCCGGTCCCACTCCGTCTTGTCCCGGGACGCGCCACCCCCCCGGTGCGGACAGCCCGGCGCCGAGACGAGGATAACAGCGGCGACCGCCGCGCATCGTGCGAGCTCGCGTTTTTTCATGGGCCGAGTATCGACGCGGCCGACGCAACGGTCAAGGCGCGGTCACCGCCCCGTCAGGGCGGTCGAGCACTCCTGCAAGCCCCGCAGGTCCCTACGGTCTGCAACGGTGCAGCGGCGGGGGAGGCTGCAGCGACGTCAGGCCTCCCTGCCAGACCACGGGAACCCGCGACCAGACCTCCCGGACCAGGTCACAGTAGGAGCGGTCGAAGACCCTCAGGTCCACCACCAGGTGATCCCCCAGCTCCGTGGCGGCGTAGAGCCGCCCGCTCACCCGACGCAGGTGACGCACGGGGCCGTGCAACCGCGCGGAGTAGAGGCGGCTGCCGTTGGCCAGGTTCCAGATGCCCAGCAGGCCGTTGGCAAACCCCACGATCAGGGTGGACATGGGCCCGGCGGCCAGGCCCACCACCGGGCTCGAAGGCACGTCCTCGAAGGTGAACCTTGGCCTCGTGGCGCCGGACGTAGTGGGCACGAGCTCGATGTTCCCGTCGCGGTTGCCGAGCACGAGCCAACGATGGACGAGGGCCAGCGCCCTGACGCCCGCGGGCGCCGGATACTCACCACGTGGTCGCCCCCAGGCGTCGAAGACGTGCACCCGCTTGGCGGTGGCAACGAGGATCTGACCCTGTGACCAGTGGACCGCGGTGGCCTCGCGGCTCAGCGTACGGGCAGAAGCCGTCCGCTGGTGGATCTGCGCCACGCCGCCGGCAGAAGATCCGCTGCCCAGCGCCAGGGTGAGGCAGCCCGAAGGCAGCGCCCGGACCTCGTGGAGGCCCGCCACCGCCCGCCGGAGGAGCCGCCGGTCTTCCTTCTGATCCCACAGCTCCAGGTGAACGTCGTAGGTGCGCACGCAGATCAGGCCGGAGGCCAGGTGCTCAGAGGCCAAGCGAGCTCGCTGCTCGATGGCCGCCCGCCACTTCGCCTTGGGAACGGACCTGGGTCGAGGGCGAGCCTTGGGGGCGTCGATCAACGTCTGCCAGCCCCGGTGGGTGAGCAGCTCCGCCGTCGCACCCATCAGGATGGGCGCCCGCCAGAAGGGCCTACCGGTGGCGGTGTCCCAGAGCCGCAGCGTGGAGTCATCGCTGCTGGTGGCCGCGACCTTGCCCTGGCGTCCGAACCGCAGGACGTTCACCTCGCCGCGGTGGCCTCGCAACACCAGCGGCTTTTTCCAGGGCGGCGCCCACAGCCGCGCGGCGTGGTCCGACCCGGGAACGCCAACGCGCAACCCCGCGCCGGCGGCGCCGAACACGTCCAGGAAGTAGGCCCGGGCCCGCTGCTTGGCGAGGACCTGAGATGTGCCGGTCTTCAAATCCCACTGCCGCAGGTCACCGCCGCTGTTGGTGGAAAAGAGCGTGTCCCGGGCGACGCCGAACACCACCCCGTAGGCGTCAACGCCGTGCCCGCGGAGGATCCGCCGCACCTGCCCGGTGGCCACGTCCCAGATCCAGATGGTTCCGTCACGGCTCCCGGTGGCGATGCGCCGTCCCTGGCGGTCGAAGGCCACGCCGTGGATGGCGCCGTTCTGCCCGCGTAGGGTCGCCTTCACCTCCCCCGTGGCGACCTCCCACAGACGTACGGTGCGGTCATAGCTGCCCGACACGAGCCACTTGCCGTCAGGGCTGTACTTCACCTCGAGCACCCGAGAGGTGTGCCCACGCAAGACCCGCCGCTCCACCCCACTCTCCGCCGCCCAGAGGCGCACGGTGCCGTCGGTGCAGCCCGCCGCGATCGTACCGCCGTCGGGCGCGTAGTCGATGCCCATGACGGGACCCGGCGCGCGGATGACGGTCCGCTGCCGTCCGGTGACGACGTCCCAGATCCGGATTGTTCCATCGAAGGCGCCCGATGCCACCCGCGGGGCGGAGGGATGGAACGCCACCCCATACGTCAACGCGGTGTGACCTCGCTGCACCTTTTGCTCCTTGGGTGCGGCGAGCTGCCACAGCCGGACCGTCTTGTCGTAGGACCCCGAGGCCAGGGTCTTGCCGTCGGGGCTGAAGTAGATGCCCCGCACCTCGCCGGTGTGTCCGCGTAGCGTTCGCAGCCGCCTACCGGTCGCCGCGTCCCACAGCCGTATGAAGCGGTCTGGGCCGGCCGAGGCCAGCAGCCTGCCATCGCGGCTATAGGCCACCTGCGCCACGGCGGAGCTGTGGCCGCGCAGCACGCGACGCTCGGTGCCCGTCTTCGCGTCCAGTATCCGCACCGTGCCGTCCTGCCCACCCGTGGCGAGGGTCAGTCCGTCAGGGCTGAAGCGCACCGACGAGAGGCCGAGCCGATGCGTCCTCGATACCCAGAGCTGCCGCCCCTTTCTTGCGTCCCAGGCCACCACCGCGCGGTTGCGGTGCGCCGAGACGATGGTGCGACCGTCCGGGCTAAAGGCGACGTCAGACACCCGGTGCCCGGCCTTGATCTCGAGCCGCCGAGGGTGCGCGGACGTGGTCTTCCAGATGCGGATATTGCCGTCGTAGGCGCCGGTGACGACCTCCCGACCATCCGGGCTGAAGGCGACGCCCCAGATCAGTGCCTTGTGGGCTCGCCAGGACACGGACGTCCCCTGCGCCACGTCCCACAGCCTCACGTCCCCGTTCCAGGAGCCCGACGCCAGCCGCTTGCCGTCGGACGAAAAATCCAACGCGAAGATCTGATCCTTGTGCCCGCGGAGGAACCGCACCTCCAGCGTACGCACGTCGATCAGATAGATGGATCCGTCCTGACACCCCGCGGCAAGAGTCCGCCCGTCGGGGGAGAAGTGCACGACATAGACAGTGGAGCCGAGGTTCTTTCGCCACGCCAGGGAGTGGCGCTTGAGCTGCCACCACAGGGCGCGAGCCAGGGGCGAGTCGAGGGTCTCCAGGGACACCCGAAGCTTGGCGCGAGCCTCCAGCAATGCCCCCCGGGCCAGGGCGGCCCGGGCCCCCTCGCGCTGGGCCTCGGCGTGCCGCTGCTCGGCCCGGATCTGCTGCCGGACGGCCCGCATGCGCTGCCCCTGGGCCACCCGCTCCTGCCGCCGGACCACCCGGCTGGTGCGTGAGAATTGCCAGGCCACGACAATCGCCGCCAGGGCCATCAGCACGAGGACAGCCGTCACGAGCCGGCGACGGGCGAGGCGGTTGCGACGGACCCGATCTCGACGCGATCGCCCGGCCCGCACGAAATCGGCCACGGCGGGTGGGTAGCGCACCGTGACCCGGCCCAGCCACCGGCTCGCCTCCTGGAGGGCCTCTCCCTGCCAGACCTCTTCATCCCGACGCCCCCGGCGATCCCACAGCTGCGCCGCCTGACCGATCTCCGCCAGGAAAGCCAGCTCCTCCCTCCCCTCGCTGATCCACCGCGCAAGCCGACCCCAGGTCACGACGAGGGACTCGTGGACCAGCTCCACCTCGGCCTCCTCCGGGGCCTCGGCCAGGTCGGAGCGTCGGAGGGCGAGCAGCCTGGCCCGAACCAGCCGAGAGACCACGTCATGGGCGCCCTCGTCCAGCTCTTCGACGAGCCTCCCGCGCTGCACCACCTGGCGGGTGCCCTCCGCGGTCACGAGCCGGAGCAGAACCTGACGGGCCACGCGCAACTGCGCAGGAGAGAGCTCCTCGAGCACGGCATCGGCGTGCTCGGCGAGGGCCCCCGCCACGCCACCCATGCGCTCATAGGCCGCGCGGCGCAGGACCCGCCGATCCCGGTCGCGACGATCCCACAGGGTCTGCGTGGCGAACTGCAGAAGCGGCAGCGACGTCAGCTCCCCGCGGACGTCCTCCACCATGCGCTCCACCAGGCCGTCGTCCTCCCAGCGGTAGCCGACGCTGTGCAGGGGGCGCTCGAGGATCTCCGTGAGCGCCTCCGGCGCAGGGCTGCGGATGAGCATCACCCGGCTGAGGGCCTTGCGGGTCTGCGGGCCCTGGGCCACGCGTCCCAGGAAATCGTCGCGCAAGGTGAAGACCACCCGCACCGGCTCCCGCCCGTCCTCGGCGGCCGTGCAGAGGGCCGACATGAACCGCATCCGCGTCTCTTCGTCGTCCACCAGGGTATACAGCTCCTCGAGCTGATCCACAAAGAGCACCAGCCGAAACTTGCCCCAACGGCAAAAATCGTTGAGCCGCAAGGCCAGGCGTCCCGGCGCCTCGCGCAGCTCGCCGGCGAGCTCGGTCGCGTCGATGGCGAGGTCCTGCTCCGGATCTTCTCCATCGGGATCCGGGACCTCCACCGGGAGGGTTGCATGCGCGGTCTGCCGGAACCTGACGGTCTCCGTCGGAATGTCGGAAGGATCCAGCTCCCCCTCCAGCTCCAGCAGATGTGCCGCCAACGACTCGAAGGGGTGGCTCCCCGGACGCAGGGTGATGGCCTTCCAGAATCCCTGGTCCCGCAGGCGCGGAAGCACTCCCGCCTGGACGAACGACGACTTGCCAGCCCCCGACGGCCCGATCACGGGCAGAAGCGGCTCGTGTCGCAATCGCTCCAGGAACTCGGCCACCTCGGCGTCCCGGCCAAAGAACACGTCCGCATGGTCCTCGTCAAAGGGCCGCAGGCCCGGAAAGGGGCTCTGCTCGCCAGAGGATACCCGGCGTCGCCCGTGCAACAGCCCCTCCATGGCGACCACCACGTCGTCGATGACGAGGCGCTGCCGCTGCTCTTTAACCAGGCAGCCCTCGATGAGCCGCGTCAGGTCCCGCGGCAGATCCGCCCGGTTTGGCAACGCGGGCGCCGGGCGCGCGCTGCACACCTCTTCCCACAACGCTGCGGACTTGAGCCCCTCGTAGGGCCGGGTGCTCGAGGCGAGCTCGTACAGGATGATCCCCAGGGCCCACATGTCCGCCGGAGCGCCGCCCGGTTGGTGACGCCACACCTCTGGTGCCATGTACTGCGGTGATCCCCACACCATCCCGGCGGACTCATCAGGCCCGACGCCTTGCGCTGTCGCCTCGTCCTCCCCGACGACCTCGGAGGGGGAGGTCGCAGGCCGCAGCTCCTCCTCGACAGCCAGGCCGAAATCCACCACCCGCAGGCGGCCGTCAGGGGGAAGCACCACGTTCTCCGGTTTGAGATCCCGGTGGCACATGGAGTGGCTGTGCGCCTCCTGGACCGCCCGCGCAATGGCGACCCCGATGCGGACAGCCTCCGACACGCCCATGTGCTCCTCGCCGAGACGATCGCGCAGGGTATCCCCCTCGAGGTATTCGAGGGCCAGGTAGGGCATGGACCGGTGCTCCCCGACATGGAAGATCGTAACGATGTTCGGGTGGTTGAACCTTGCTGTGGCCCGGGCCTCGGCCAGCAGGTGCTCCCGGGCCGCGACCGAGCTCAGCTTCTCGCCGCGGATCAGCTTGAGGGCCACCCGGCGACCCAGCCGCATGTCCCTGGCCAGGTAGACCTCGCCCATGCCCCCCCGCTTGACGAGCCGCACGATGCGGAAGTGATCGACCCGCTCGTCCCGGGAGAGGATCGGCTCCGGCGCCTTGGAGCTGGTCTTCGTCGCGCGGGTCATTCGTCCGCGAAGCAGCGGGTCAGCGCCGCCTCGAGGGAGAAGCGTAGCTGCGCGCCGGTGAAGGGCTTGGGCAGAAACCCGGCCGCCCCGGCCCGGGCCAGCGTGTTGGCCTTGGCGTCGTCATGGTAACCAGAGACGACGACCACCTTCACCCCGGAATCGATGGTCTTCAGCACGGCCAACACCTCTTCCCCGCCCATGCCGGGCATGACGAGATCCAGGATCACCAGTGCGACGCGGGCGCCATGCTCGCGAAACAGGGCCACGCCGCTCGATCCATCCTCGGCCTCCAGGACTTCGAAGTCCAGGGCCTGCACCATGCGCCGGAGGCCCCGGCGGACCATGGCTTCGTCGTCGATCACCAGCACCAGATCCCGCCCGCTGCGCCGCGTCTCCGCCAAGACGCCCGGCAGGATGGTGGCCGTGAGGTCCTCGGTCATTGGCGGCGCAGCATCCATGGCCGGCAGGGCAACACGAAACACCGAGCCCACACCGGGCTCGCTCTGGACCGCGATACGCCCGCCGTGGCTGGTGACGATGCCGTACACCACGGCCAACCCGAGGCCACTTCCCCGCCCGGTCCCCTTGGTGGTGAAAAAGGGCTCGAAGATCCGCTCACGGGTCTCCTCGTCCATGCCCTGTCCCGTGTCGCTCACGGTGATCAGAACGTGGCGGCCGCGCTCCCGGCCTCCCGACCGCCTCTCGGGTGGATCGGACAGCCGCGCCTTCACGGTCAGTCGTCCGCCGTCGACCATTGCGTCGCGGCCGTTGAGGCACAGGTTCATGAGCATCTGGAAAAGCTGCGACCGGTCTCCCAGCACGTAGAGCCCTTCGGCGGTATCCACCTCGATGTCGATGTTGGGATCGAAGGTACGCGCCAGCAGCTGTAGCACCTCGGCCACCACCGCCGCCACGTCCGCAGGTGACTCCTCCCAGTTGCCGCGCCGGGCAAAGCCCAGCAGCTGGCACACCAGCTCCTGGGCACGGCTGGCCGCCCCGAGCACGTCCTCGAGACACTCGCGTGCGAGAGGCAACTCCACCGACGCCTCATCCACGCTCTCCAGGGCTAGCTCGGTGTTGCCAATGATGGCCGCCAGCAGGTTGTTGAAGTCGTGGGCGATGCCGCCGGCGAGTTGGCCCATGGACTCCATCCTCTGGACCTCGACGATCTCCTCTTCCTCGCGGCTACGCAGCGAAAACAAAAACACCGTCTCGGCGCCGATGGCCACGCGATCCCCCGCCCGCAGGGCCTGCGACGTGACGCGCTCTCCGTTGACCCTGGAGCCGTTGTGACTCTTCAGATCGTGCAGCGTGAAGCTGCCGTCCTCGCCGCGGGCTATTCGTGCGTGGTGGCGAGATGCGTCCGCGGCGGCGAGGCGGACGGAGCAGTCGCTTGCCCGGCCGATGAGCGTCTCATCGCCCAATCGGTACCGCTTGCCAAAGCTCCGTCCCATGAGTGTTGTGAGGGTGGCAGGCGCTCGGTGCATGCGCAGTACGCCGGGATCCAGCTCGGAATCAGACACCGGATCAGTGGTCACCCACCGGTCGGGGTCGCCATCGGCGCTCCGTGTCGGCTTTCGTGCCACCTGGTCCGCGCTTTTCGGCTCCTCCCCGTCCCGCTCTTTCCGCGGCGGAAATACTCTCATTTCATGCCTCTCCAAGAGAACAGCGCGTTCTGGCGCGCAATGATTCTTTCGGTTAAATTTACGTTATCTAAATTACAACAATGCAAAATCCGGGTCAATGGCAAAGCGCGATTTCACTGGCGCGGACCCCCACCCGGAGGCCGAGGGACCCGCCGCGAAGCTCCCGAGTCGGAGAGGACCTCTCAGGAATCTGAGGGAACACCGGGAGGAATGAGGTAAATACCACCCCAAATCGAGCGGTTCCCCAGCGTAACCTGTCGAAAAGCCGTGCGGGTGAACCGCCTCTCCCCTGGCACCGATCCTGCAGGTATCCAAGCCACGGCCAACCACTGCGCAACGACGAGACCGCCGCGGTGTCCATGAAGTGAGAGGAGCCGGAGCCTTTGCCGAACCGAACACTTGTCCCCGTGCTCGCTGCCCTGGTCGCCCTGGCTGGATGTGGCGACATCAACATCCGAGACGGCATCCTGTCAGGATCGTCCTACTGCGAGGACATGGGCGGCGCCTACCACTTCCGGGCCCACACGCCGCCGTGGAAGTACAGCAAGGAATACAAGTGCTCCTCGATGGTAGACCGTCAGTGCGTGGGCACGTGGCTGGCCACGGGCCGCTACGTGTTCGTGGTCAGCGACATCCCCTTCGTGAACTTCGACTCCGAGATCGTCACCATGATGCACGTGGAGATCACGGCCGGCAATCCCAAGACCCTGGCGCAGCAGCTCATCGCCGAGGAGGCCATCGGCCAGGTCACCAGCAAGGCCAAGTTCTATGATGACGCAGACTACCCAGCCCTCATCGAGTACGCCGACCCGGGCCTGAGCGGTTGGGAGTTGCTGTGGCGCCAGGAGCGCGAGTTCGAGGGCACGAGCTACAACTGGTACCGTCGGGACGTGTTCCTCCAGGGCGCAGGAACCCGGGTCTTCCATCTGGAGCTCTACTCCATCGACACGCTGAACAAGCCAGAGTTCGACGCCCTGATCGGCAGCTTCCGCGAAGGTCTCTCCCCCGACGGCGCCCCTGACTGCGCCTGCCGCGACGAGCACGACCCCCTGGGCGGCATCAAGGACTGCTAGACTTTCGCACTTTTCCCGGCTACGAACGGCTGAAATCGTCCGATCCTGCGTTGCTCAGCGGATTTTGTGCTCGACGTACGTCCAGTACGCCTCCGCAAAAATCCACTTCGCGCCTTGTTTCGGACGATTTCCGCTCGTTCTCGCTTCGGGTAAAGTTCGAAAGTCTAGGGACAGTGCCAGTCCTCGTCTGACCCGTCGTTACAGTCCACGTACCCGTCACACTCGTACGAAGACGGGATGCACTGGCCGTCGTCACACTCCCACTCGGTGCTGGGATCGCAGCCCGTGGTGCCGCACAGGAACGGGTCCTCGTCAGAGCCGTCGTTACAGTCCATGTACCCGTCGCACTCGTAGGACGCCGGGATGCACTGGCCGTCTGTGCACTCGAACTCGGTGAACGGGTCGCAGCCCGCGGTGCCGCAAAGCACCGGGTCCTCGTCAGAACCGTCATTGCAGTCCACGTACCCGTCGCACTCGTAGGACGCCGGGATGCACTGGCCGTCCGTGCACTCGAACTCCAAGGCCGGATCGCAGCCCACCGAGCCGCAGAGGATCGGATCCTCGTCTGACCCGTCACTGCAATCCGTCAGGCCGTCGCACTCCCAGGACGCCGGAATGCACTGGCCGCTGGCGCACTCGAACTCCGTGGCCGGGTCGCAGCCCACGGTCCCGCAGTGCGCCGGGTCTTCGTCGGAACCATCATTGCAGTCCACGTACCCGTCGCACTCGTAGGACGCCGGGATGCACTGGCCGTCCGTGCACTCCCACTCGGTCACCGGATCGCAGCCCACGGTCCCGCAGTGCGCCGGGTCCTCGTCAGACCCGTCAGCACAGTCGGTGAGCCCGTCGCACTCCCAGGTCGCCGGAATGCACTGACCGTCTGTGCACTCCCACTCCGTGGCCGGATCGCAGCCCACGGCCCCACAGTGCGCCGGGTCCTCGTCCGAACCGTCGCTGCAGTCGGTGATCCCGTCACACTCCCAGGTCGCCGGGATGCACTGACCATTTGCGCACTGCCACTCCGAGGTCGGGTCGCACGTCGTCGTGCCACACTGGGCCGGGTCCTCGTCCGAACCGTCACTGCAGTCGGTGATCCCGTCGCACTCCCAGGTGGCCGGGATGCATTGACCGTTGGTGCATGTGAACTCCGAGGCCGGGTCGCACCCCGTCGTGCCGCAATGCGCCGGGTCCTCGTCCGACCCGTCACTGCAGTCGGTGATCCCGTCGCACTCCCAAGTGGCCGGGATGCACTGGCCGTCCGTGCACTCCCACTCCGAGGTCGGGTCACACCCCGTTGCACCGCACAGGGTCGGGTCCTCGTCCGAGCTGTCCCCGCAGTCGGCGATGCCGTCGCACTCGTAGGACGCCGGAATGCACTGACCGTTGGTGCAGGTAAACTCCGAGGTCGGGTCGCAGCTCTGGGTGCCGCACAGGGACGCGTCCTCGTCCGAGCCATCGGTGCAGTCCGAGATCCCGTCGCACTCCCACGCCGCGGGGATGCACTGGCCGCTTGCACAGGTGAACTCCGTGGCCGGATCGCAACCCGGCGAGCCGCAGATCGCCGGGTCCTCGTCCGAGCCATCGGTGCAGTCCGGCACGCCGTCGCACCGGAGGCTCGCCGGCACGCACTGGCCGCTGGCGCACTCGAACTGCGTGGCCGGGTCGCACCCGCACATGGCGGTCGTCTCGTCAGAGCCGTCGTTGCAGTCCGGGGTCCCGTCACACCGGGCGCTCACAGGCACGCACTGGCCGTTGTTGCAGGTGAACTCCGTGGCGGGGTCGCAGTTTCCGGTGCCGCACATGGCGGCGGCCTCGTCCGACGCGTCGGCGCAGTCGGGCGTGCCGTTGCAACGCGCGGTGGCCGGGACGCACTGGCCGTTGTCGCAGGTGAACTCCGTGGTTGGATCACAGCCTGCCTGGCCACAGATGGCGGGGTCCTCGTCCGACCCGTCGCTGCAGTCGGACACCCCATTGCACCGCGCAGAGGCCGAAACGCACTGGCCGTTGTCGCAGGTGAACTCCGTGGCCGGGTCGCAGGTGCCACCGCACATCGACGGAAGCTCGTCCGAGCCGTCGTTGCAGTCAGCCACGCCGTTGCATCGCGCCGAGGCCGGCACGCAGTGCCCGTCGTCGCAGGTGAACTGGCTCGTGGGATCGCAGCCCTGACCACACCGCTGGGGGTCCTCGTCGGACCGGTCCGCGCAGTCGGCAACGCCGTCACACCGCGCCGACGCCGGCACGCACTGCCCATTGACACAGGTGAACTCCGTGGCCGGATCGCAAATTCCGCCACAGGTGGCAGGCCCTTCGTCGTTCCCGTTGGGGCAGTCACGGATGCCGTCACACACCTTGGCCCCGGGGATGCACAGCCCATCGCCGCAGTCGAACTCTCCTTCGGGGCACAAGCCCGCGCGCCCGCTACCCGAAGCGCAACCCGACGCCACCCCCATCACCGCAGCTACAAACAATACCCGACACCACCGCGAGTCGCGGTACCAAATAGAGGTCATCTCTCCGTCTCCTTCACTAGACTGACGCACGCCAACGCCCTGACCAAGGCCCGACCAACGCCGAACCACGACGCCGACGAATATCCGCTTTTACAGAATACCACAGCCCGGGCCACGCATGACAGATCGAAGCGACGCGGGGGCAGGACCATCACAAGGTCGGAAAACGCGTGTCATCCCGACCGAGCACAGCGAGCGGATAGTAAGTGTCATCCCGACCGAGTTCAGCGAGCGGAGGGATCTCGAACCAACGCAAGTGGCACAGATTCCTCGACTCGCCTTCGGCTCGCTAGGACAACCAGTCTTTCTGACCTGGCCCACGCGCACCGCGGTAGGACTCAAAAAAATGACAACCAGTCGGCACTAGAGCCAATCACATCCATACCAGCCAGGCCCATACCAACCACATCCATACCAGCCAGGTCCATACCAGCCAGGTCCATACCAGCCAGGTCCATACCAAGCCCTTGCCATCAACGCGCCCGGTGGCCATCATGCACGGAACACCTGCCCCGCTCACGGACGACCGCCGGAGGAGCCCCATGGATCGATACGGCCTCACCACAGCTCGCCAACCCGCGCTGGTACCGGACTTCGTCACGGCGCTTCCGACCGTCGCGGCCGGAGCCCTGGCCGTCTTCGACGCCGACGGCACCCTGTGGACCGATGACGTGGCGGACGACTTCACCTGCTGGATGATCGACCAGGGGCACGTGGACGGCGGGCCCTGGGAGGAGTACATGCGGGTCTACGCCGCAGATCCGCCCACGGGTTGTGAGTTCCTGCTCACCTTCTATGCGGGCATGACCCCGGCCACCCTTGCGGGTCTCGTCCAGACCTGGTGGGATCACCACGCCCATCGAAGCTGGATCGACCAGGTGGTGGAGTCACTGCACTGGGCGGCCTCCCACGGGTACGACGTGTGGATCGTGTCGGGCACGCCCACGGACTTTCTGCTGCCCCTCAAGCAGATGCTGCCCGTGGATGAGGTGGTGGCGATGGACTTTGCCCTGGACACCGGCGGACACATCACGGGCCGCCCCGACGGCATCCCCTGCGCGGGAGAGGGCAAGGCCCGAAAGCTCCTGTCCCTGGTGGGCGACCGGTCCGTGGCCCTCGGAGTCGGAAACGGCAGCCTGGACGGCCCCATGATGGCGCTGGCCACCCAGGCCTGGAGCGTCTACCCGAACCCCGAGTTCGCCGCACACTCGCGCGCCCAGGGCTGGCCCATCCTCGCCCGACCGCCGGACTTCGTCGAGGAGGAGAAGTTCGCGCCGCACGATTGAATCCCCGGCGCTCCGGCTGCGTCTACATGGCTTGACGCCACCGACGTCCGCAAGAGATACTCGGAGCTCCACACAAGGAGGGTGACCGATATGAGACGTCTGACATTGTTCGCTGTGGCCGCGGTCGTGTTGAGCTTCGGCGCCGGGACCACAGCCGTCGACACCGGCGAGGCCTCGCCAGCCGTCGGTGACCTCGGCAACAGCACCTCGCTCGGGATCACCTTCACCGAGGGCTGGTTCGAGCGTGAGGTGACCGAGCTGGGGCCGCGCAAGTGCTACAAGCGCTGCAAAAAGAGCTGCAAGAGGAAGTACAAACGGTGCAAGCGCAGGTACGGCAGGGCCTACTGCAAGGCCAAGAAACGCAAGTGCAAGCGCCGCTGCAGGCGTCGCTGCCGCTACTGAGCCTCCACCGCGGCCGCGACCACTCTCACCCCCGCCTCGTCCGACTCGACCCCTGGCCACTCTGAGGTCCCCCTCTGCGTTTGGGTGCGCTGACCCGCAGAATTCAGCTATATTCCCACCGGTATGGAGATCGCGCTCGTATCGTTGATCCTGGTGGCGACCCTGGTGCTGCTCGTGGGCGAGTGGATGCCGATGGATCTGACCGCCCTGGGCGTGATGGTGGTCCTCATGGGCACCGGCCTGCTCACCCCGGGCGAGGCCCTGGCGGGGTTCTCCAACCCCGCGCCCATCACCGTGGGGGCCCTGTTCGTGGTGAGCGCGGGCCTGACGCGCACCGGCGCCCTGGACGTGGTCTCACAAAAGATCGTCTCCATGACGCGGGGGCGATCGAGTGTCTTTCTGCTGCTGAGCCTGGCGCTTTGCGGCGTGCTGTCGGCCTTCATCAACAACACCCCCGTCGTGATCCTGTTCATCTCCATCGTGATGGCCTACTGCTGCAAGCACCACGCCAGCCCATCCAAGTTCCTGATCCCGATCTCCTTCATGTCCATCCTGGCAGGCACCTGCACCCTCATCGGCACCTCCACGAACATCATCGTCAGTGATCTGGGCCACCAGATGGGCTGCCGGAAGATCGACATGTTCGAGCTGACCGCCCTGGGAGTGCCCATCGCCCTGGTGGGGGGCGCGTTCCTGTACTTTTTCTCCAGCAAGGTGCTCCCCGGACACAAGGAGCCCATCTGCGAGCTCCAGCCCGGCGACAGCCAACGCTACCTGTCCGAGGTGCTGGTGCCCGTGGGCAGCCCCATCGTGGGGCATGAGCCCCTGGAAGCCCTGCGCCGGGACCTGGCCCAAGCAGAGGTCTTCGAGGTAACCCGCGGCAACAAGGTACACGACCCCCGGGAGGAGACCCTCGCCTTGTCCGAAGGAGACCGGCTGCTCATCAAGGGCTCGGCCGGAGATCTCCTGGAGCTCTTGGAGGAGGGGCTGGTGGAGCTGCCCGAGGAGCAGGGCGGGCCAACCCCCAAACCCTACCACCGCGACACCATGATCGCCGAGCTCATCGTGCCGCCCAACTCGCTGCTGGTGGGCGCCCGGCTCATCGAGACGGACCTCGCCCGGGACGAGGCACTGCACATCATCGGCGTCAAGCGGCGACACGAGCGGTACGGATGGGAGCGGGCCAGCCGCCTCCGCCTGGCCGTGGGGGACGTGCTGCTGGTTCAGGGCCCCCAGGAGCGGTTCCGGCAGCTCGGCGCCACCGCGGACGTGGTGGTGGTCGACGACGTCTTCCAGATCATCCGCTGGCGCCGCCGGGCCTGGATCGCAGCGGCAATCTTCACCACCATGGTGATCGCCGCCTCCTCCGGCACGGTGAACATCCTGGTGGCGGCCCTGGGCGCCGCCTTCCTGATGATCCTCACCGGCTGTCTGCGGCTGCAGACGGCCTATCGCTCCGTAGACGTCAAGGTTCTGCTGCTCATCATCGGCACCATCGCCCTGGGGAAGGCGCTGCAGACCACCGGGGCGGCGGACCTCTACGCCCAGTCCTTTCTGTACCTGTTCTCCGATGCCGGGCCCCACGTGGTGCTGGCCGGGTTCATCATGGTCACCAGCCTCCTGTCCCACTTTTTGAGCAACAACTCCACCGCCGCGCTCCTGGTGCCCCTGGCCCTCTCCACGGCGCTGGCGCTGGGCGTGGACCCCCGCCCCTTCCTCATCGGAATCTGCTTCGGCGCGTCGGCCTGCTACGCCACGCCCATCGGCTACCAGACCAATCTGCTCGTCTACGAGCCCGGGGGCTACCGCTTCACCGACTACCTCCGCCTGGGCCTGCCGCTGAACCTGCTGGTGGGCACAGCGGCGGCCATCTTCATCCCCTACCTCTGGCCGTTTTAGAAAAGTGAGCCTGGCTTGACGTGAGGGCTACCGGGACAGGCGCACGGTGGGGGAGTCGACATAGCGATCGAACCGGTCCTCGTCCGGATCCCGCAGCCCGCCGATGAGCTGCGCCTGGAAGGTCGGGCCCAGGAAGGACGACTGGTCCACGGCCGACGGCGGCTGGGGTATCGTCAGGGACGTGGCGCCGGAGCCGGCGTTCACGCGCCAGATGTCGATGCCGCTCCGAGAGATGATCAGCAAGGCCACCGTCCAGTCATCGAAGAGGTCCCACGCCATGGGATCGTGCATCGGGTGCTCCGTCTGGGGATCGCTCGGCGTGACCCACCGGGGGACGTCGTACAGCGGCGGATCCAGCATCCCCCCCTGGGGATAGCCCGGCTCGATGGCCACGGACCGGGCGCCCGACAGCGTGTGGTTCACCATGAAGTAGATATAGGGCTCGGTGATCAGCGTCGGCTCCACCCAGGAGACCGTCCCCCCGAACGAGTTGCCGTCGGCGCTGACGTCCACGGGGGTGCCCCACCCGATGGTGTACACGTTGTCGGTGGCGCCCACGAGGAAGTATGGGATCCCGTCTCGCAGCGGCGAGTCGGCCCGGGCGGGCAGGACCATGGAGGCGTCCGCCGTGTAGACAGGAATCTCGTCCGCGAAAAAGTCCAGCTCCACCGACAGGGTGGGGCCGGCCGTGGGATCCAGGTTCAGCTCCATGGCCCTGTGGATGTCCACGTCATTGCCCTGGCCGGACGGCAGGACGCCGATGGGCGTCATCTCGATGGCCTGGAGGGTGAACGGCTCGTTCAGGGGAGCGGTGACCTCGAAGGCGGCGCTCCCGCTGCCGGACCAGGTCGTAGCCACCAACGACCGCAGCGTCGAGACCGTGTAGTTGTGGCTCGAATCCGCCATGCGGGTGGCCGTGCCAGTGACCGTGATCTCGGGCGGTGGCGTCGGAGAGAGGTCCATCAGGTACATGGCGACGGCGCCGTCCACGATGACCAGGAAGGGATTCTCGGTGGCGTCGAGGTCGTTGGCCTCGAGGTTGACGAAGCTCACCATCCCATAGCCGTCCTTGTAGGCCGTCATCGCCGCAGACCCCTGGGACCAGTCGACGCCGTAGATGGTCACCCGCCCGTCGGCGCCGGTGGTCCGCTCCACCCGCTCCCCCCCGGGCAGGTCGAAGGCCACCATGGCGTCTGCCACGGGAATGGCCGAGGCGTCCTCACCGATGTTGTCGGAGTCGGTGCCGTCCAGGATGATGATCTCCACCCTCTCCCCGGCCGACGCGTCGGGCCCGGCGTCCACGCCGGCGTCGTCACCCGCGGCGTTGTTGTTGTTCTCGGTGGCATTGTCGTCGTCGCCGCAGCCCCCACCGAGGGTCAAACACGCGCAAGCCAAGAGCGTCAACGTCCCCGAAACGAATTTGTCCATGATCGATTCCTTCCAAAAACTGTATGAAACCATTTGAGTCCGTCGCTCCCACCACGGAAGCGATGGTCAGCACACTCACAAAAAAGCAACGGCAATCTAGATAACAGCAATCTGAAAAGTTGTAAACCTGCCCCAGGGGCCCCGGTTCGAGGTTGACCTTCACCGCAAATGAGCGCATAAGGCCGACACTCGCCGACGCGGGTGAGTGGAGACCGACCGTGACCCAGGCAGCCCGACAGGACATACGCAACATCGCCGTCATCGCGCACGTGGATCACGGCAAGACCACCCTGGTGGACGCCATGCTCCGCCAGAGCGGGCTGATTCGCGCCAACGCCGAGATCCAGGACCGGGTCATGGACAGCGGCGACCTGGAGCGGGAGCGGGGCATCACCATCCTGGCCAAGAACACGTCCGTACGGTACGGCGACACGACCATCAACATCCTGGACACCCCGGGGCACCACGACTTCGGCGGAGAGGTGGAGCGCACCCTGGTCATGGCCGACGGGGTGCTGCTGCTGGTGGACGCCGCCGAGGGCCCGCTGCCCCAGACGCGGTTCGTCCTGGAGAAGGCCCTGGACCTGGGGCTGTCGGCCATCGTCGCCATCAACAAGATCGACCGCAAGGACGCCAGGCCCCAGCAGACCCTCGACGAGGTCTACGACCTGTTCATCGACCTGGGCGCCACCGACGAGGGGATCGACTTCCCCGTGCTATTCACCAACGGTCGCGCCGGCGTGGCCCACCGCGACCTGAGCGACGGCTCGCAGGATCTGCGCCCCCTCTTCGAGATCATCCTGGACAAGGTGCCCGCGCCCGAGGACCGCACCGACGCGCCCCTGCGCCTCCACGTCAACAACCTGGGCTGGGACGACTACGTGGGCCGGCTCATCATCGGCCGGGTGCACGACGGCTCCCTCACCCAGGGTCAGAACGTCTTTGTACACGGCGCCGACGGCACCCCGAAGCCGGGGCGGATCATGCGCCTCTACGGATTCTCGGGCCTCCAGCGCGTGGAGATCGACGCCGCCGCCTGCGGGGACATCATCGCCATCGCGGGCATCGAGCACGTGACCATCGGCGACACCGTCACCGCCGCCCAGGACACAGTCCCGCTGCCGCGCATCCACGTGGACGAGCCCACCCTGGCCATGAACTTCTGCGTGAACACGTCGCCGTTCGCCGGCCAGGACGGCCGCTACGTCACCAGCCGGAACATCCTGGATCGGTTGGGACGGGAGTCCAAGGCCAACGTGGCCATCCGCGTGGAGGAGACCGACACCCCGGACGTGTTCCGGGTCATCGGCCGGGGCGAGCTGCAGCTCGGGGTTTTCGTGGAGACCATGCGCCGGGAGGGGTTCGAGCTGATGCTCTCCCGCCCGGAGGTGGTCACCCGGCTCGACGGCGACCAGCTCCTCGAGCCCCAGGAACGGCTCCTGGTGGACTGCCCCCAGGAGATGATCGGCACCGTGAGCGAGCTCCTCGGCCCGCGCAAGGGGCGGCTGCTGGAGATGAACCCCACGGGTGACCGGGCCAAGCTGGTCTACCAGATCCCCACCCGGGGCCTCATCGGGTTCGGCGGCGAATTTTTGACCGAGACCCGTGGCCTCGGCGTCATGCACACCCACTTCGACGGGTGGATCCCCTGGCAGGGCCCCATCACGGCCCGCCGCACGGGCGCCATCGTGGCCGACCGGGTGGGCCGCGCCACGCCCTACGCGCTGTTCCACCTGCAGCCCCGGGGCACCCTCTTCATCGCCCCGGGCACGCAGGTCTACGAGGGCATGGTCGTAGGCGAGCACTCGCGGGACAACGACATCGACGTCAACGTCTGCCGCGAAAAGAAGCTCACCAACCACCGCGCCGCTAACAAGGACGACAACGTCCTGCTCGCCCCCCCCCGCAACCTCTCCCTCGAGCAGGCCATCGAGTTCATCCGAGACGACGAGCTCATCGAGGTCACCCCGGGCGCCATGCGCCTGCGCAAGCGGATCCTCCCGGCCAACCGCCGCCCCCGCAGCGTCGCCGCCCGCGAGCGCGCCGATGAAAAGGCCCGCACCGCGATCTGAGGCTCGCACGGCGATCTGAGGCTCGCACGGCGATCTGAGATCTCAGCAGAGTACTGATGTGTCGATGTCTTTGATGGTGGGGCAGCTCGTCATGACCATGGCGCGGGCGAGGACCGTGCGGAGGCGGTCCATCTGGAGCTTCACGCCGGGGGCGCCGCCGCCGAGGACGGCCCGGATGAGGTCCCGGCCGATGAGCACGGCGTGGGCGCCGAGGGCGAGCATCTTGAGCACGTCGTAGCCAGTGCGCACGCCGCCGTCGGCGGTGATCGTGAGCCGACCACCCAGGCGCTGGGCGATGGCGGGCAGGACCTCGGCGACGCCCGGGGTGTGGTCCAGCACCCGGCCGCCGTGGTTGGACACGGCGACGACCTTGACTCCGGCCTCGGCGCAGAGGTCCGCGTCATCGGCGTCCATGATGCCCTTGGCGACAAACGGGATGGACGCGTGGTCCACCAGCTCGCGCAGCTCGGCCACGGACTTGCGGTACACGGGCTGGCCGGCCCGGGCCATGTTGGTGGAACCGCAGCCGTCCAGGTCCACGCCCACCGCCGGGCAGCCCGCCTCCACGGCGCGGGCGATGAGCCGCTTGAGGTCGTCCTGGGCGCGGGGCTTGAAGATGGCCACGCCCCGTCCCCCGCCGGCCTCGAGGGCGTCCAGGGCGGCGTGACTCTCGAGGGTGTACAGCTCCGTGTCCCCGCGCCAACAGATCGTCCCCGCGTCCAAACACCCCTGGACGGCGCCCCGGTTGAAGGCCTGGTCGTCGGTGAGGTCGAACCCGCCGAACCCGGCCGTGGACGAGCCCATCACCGGGAGGGAGAGCCTTTCGCCCAGAAACTCGATGGAGGTGTCCGGCTCGAAGTGCGGCCCCACCAGGCGGGTGCGCAGCCGGTGGCGCGCCAGGGAGGACACGTTCGCCGCGAAGGAGGCCCCCGTGCCCGCGCCGCCGAGGCCGATGCGGTTGCCGTAGGCCTCGCGGTTGCACAGGTGATCGAAGGTCCCGTCGCACTGCGGGTACACGGCGCAGATGGACTGCATCTTGTCCCGGGCGCGATCGCGCACCTCCTCGAGGGTCCGGGGCGCCTCCTCCCCCTGGCTTTCCGCCAAGGGCTCGTTCGCGGGAGGTCCTTCCGACACGAGGTCGAACTTCTCCCGCGGCGCCGCGCACACGGGACACCGCTCCGGGGGCTCGTCGCCCTCGGGCTCGTACTGGCACACCGTGCACCGCCACTTCTTCTTCATCTCGACACCTTCTCTCATCGGGAGATTGCGCCCAATTGGGCACTGCCGGGCGGCGCTTGTCAAGACGCGTAGCGCGGGTGGCGCTGTGGCCAAAATGCGACAGCGTAAACCCACATTCACGCGCCGCACCGCGTCAGCACGTTCGCAGCCCAACCTTCGAGCGCCCGATCGGAAACGACCCAACGCCGGACGATCAGCCGTGAAACAGAGCGCTGGCCGGAATCTGGCACGAACCCTGCTTGGTTTCATGGACCAGCGCGGTCGCACATGCGCCCCCGAAGCCCCGACCCGGGGCAACGCAGAAAGGAGCGCTGCCATGACCGAAACCATGAACACCCAAAAACCCAAAAACCCGTCCCCCTACGCCAGCACCTCCCCCATGGTCGCCGTGGGGTTTCTCGCCCTGCTAATCGTACTGATCCTCAAGGTGATGGGAGGGTAGCCGCGCGCGTGTTGCGTCGCGCGCCGAAAAAGCCGCTGACCTGCCGGCGACCGGTGGCGCTATAATCCTCGGGCGCGGGTTGCATCCCGCCTCACGATTGGAGCTCCAATGCGCACGCCTTTCCTGCCGAGCCGGCTCAGAACCCCCTGCCTGATTGCGCTGCTCCTGACCACCGGGGCGATCGCCTGCTCAGACGACGACAACGGCAATGCCAACGACACCGATGCCGGGCCCGACGCGACCCTCGTGGACGCGGGTGACGGCGCCGTGTGGGATGGAGACACCGATGGCGAGGCCGACGCCGGGGACGCCGGGGACGCCGGGCCGACGCCGACCTGCATCATGGCCACGGGGTCCGGTGCGGCGGGCACCGACACCTGGACCGACGGCGCCGAGACGGCCACGGTCACCGTGAGCGGCCCGGACTGCGGGCGAGCCTTCAGCCTCGCGACGACCCAGACCCTGCGGGACAATCTACCCACCAACCCGCGCACCTTTGCCGAGCAGACGGGCTGGCCCTCCATCTCCACCAACAACGACCTGTTCGACGCCCTCTACGCCCTCGCCTTGGAGGAGGTGCGCGAAAACAGCGTCAGCGCCATCCAGGACGGCGCCTACAACAACAACACGCCCATCCAATGCCCGGCGGGGGGCTGCTTCGAGACGGGGCGGTTGTGGACCTTCGTGTGGACCCGTGACACGGCCTACGCCGTGGACCTCGCCTTGGCCGCCCTGGACCCCACCCGCGCGCGGAACTCCCTTGAGTTCAAGCTCTCCGACCAGCGGGGTGGCGGCGGGCGACAGATCATCCAGGACACGGGCTCGGGCGGCAGCTACCCGGTGAGCTCGGACCGAGCGGTGTGGGCCCTGGGCGCCTGGCGGCTGGTCGGCTACCTCGACGGGGCCGACCGCGCCGACTTCATCGCCCTGGCCTGGGACGCCGTGGGAAACACCATCGACCACGACCGCGCCGTGGTCTACGACGCCGACACCGGCCTGTACCTGGGCGAGCAGTCCTTTCTGGACTGGCGGGACCAGAGCTACCCTGCCTGGACCGCCGACGACACCGTGCAGATCCACATGTCCCAGGCGCTGTCCACCAACGCCGGTCACCTGCGGCTGCTGGACCTGGGCGCCTGGCTCGCTGGGCAGAGCGGCGACGCCGCGCGCCAGACCCAGCTCCAGGGCTGGGCCGATGACCTGCGCACCGCCATGGACACCGCGTTCTTCCACGCCGACCTGGGCCTGTGGTCCACCTTTGCTCCGGGCACCCTGGACCGGGCGCCTGTCCGGCACTTCGACCTGCTGGGCTCCTCCCAGGCCGTCCTCGCCGACGTGGGCAGCGCGGTGAGACAGGCGCAGGTGGTGCGCAGGTACCCGCACCTGGCCCAGGGCCCCGCTGTCATGTGGCCCCAGCAAAAAGAGGTGCCCATCTATCACAACCGCGGGATCTGGCCCTTTGTCACGGCCTACTGGCTGCGGGCCGCCCGACAGGTGCGCAACGACGCCGCGGTGAGCCACAGCGTGCGGTCCATGATCCGGGGCGCCGCCATGAACCTGTCCAACATGGAGAACTTCGAGGCCGTGTCCGGCGCGCCTTGGCTCGACGACGGTGCCTGGTCCGGGCCCGTGGTGAACTCCCAGCGGCAGCTCTGGTCCGTGGCGGGCTACGCCTCGGTGGTGCAAGACGTGATCTTCGGCCTGGACACCACGCCGGACGGGATCCGGTTTTTGCCCTATGTGACCCGGGACCTGCGCTCTGCGCTCTTCGCCGGAGCCGACACCCTGGTGCTCAACAACTTCCCCTACCGCGGGCGGACCCTCACGGTGGTGGTCGACCTGCCCCCGGCCACGACCGACGAGGACGGCGCCTACGCGGTGGGCGAGATCCGGCTCAACGGCTCAGTCGTCTCCGGAGATCTCCTGACCCCGGCGGACCTGCAGACCCACAACCTGGTGGAGATCACCCTCGTGGACACCCCCGAGGCCGCCGACTCCATCGTGGTCGAGACCGACACCGGCGAGTACCGCAACCTCTTCTCGCCGCTGGGGCCCACCATCACCGGGATCACCGCCACCGCCGGCGGCCTCCAGGTGGACTTCACCGGCGGCGGCGAGCCCACAGCGGAGGTCGCGTTCAACGTCTACCGCGACGGGGTCAGGGTGGCGTCCGACCTGTCCGGCTCCACCACGTCCTGGACAGACACGACCGCCACCGCCGCCTCGCCGAGCCACTGCTACACCGTGGAGGCCTACTTCGTGGTCTCGGGCAACCACTCCCACCACGCCAAGCCCTTCTGCTGGTGGGGCCCGGGCGGAAACCGGATCACCACCATCGGCGCCCAGTCCTTCACTGCCGTCGGTGGCACCCTGGTGCTCAACCACGGCCAGTGGCACTACGAGTCCTGGGGCGAGCCCACCCACACGCTCACCGTGACCGGCTTCACGCCGTCGTTCACCGGCGACCACTACCTCCAGGTCACCTACGGCAACGGCGCCGGCGCCGTGAGCACCGGCATCACCTGCGCCGTCAAGCGCGTGGAGGTGGTCGACGAGGGCACGAGCCAGCCCGTGGGCACCGGCCTGGTCGTCATGCCGCACCTGGGCCAGTGGGACCTATGGAAGGAGTCCAGCTTCGTGAAGGTCCCCCTGGACTCGAGCCGGACCTACCGCATCACGATCTTCCATGACAACACCACCCTCAACATGTCCGACTTCGAGCACAACGCCCTGTACACCGGCGGCGCCGGCGGCGACGGCGGCGCCTACCACTACGTGAACATCTCCGAGCTCAAGCTCCTGTCGCTGACCCCGAATCCGTAGGGCCCCGGCGCCACCGCGTTCAGGGGGTGAAGGCGATGCAGACCATGGTCATGTGGCCGCCTCCGGCGGGCTGGTCGTGGGAGCCGAAGTGCAGGTGCTGGCCCACGTAGGCCGACAGGTCCACCAGGAGGGTCTGGCCGGCTGTGTTGCAGTCCATGGTGGCGATGTAGTCGAGGTAGTCCCAGGCGTCGAGCCCCTGCTCCTCCCAGCCCTGGCAGCGTGGCACGTTGTCGGCGATGCACGGCGGCCCGGTGTTGGTGGAGATGTAGGCCACGCCGCCGTTGTCGTTGTCGCAAACGAGGTACACCTGCACGGGCGCGGCGGGCACCTGAAATCCCTCGTCGTCGCAGATCTCGCTGCCGTTTCTGGCGCAGCCCTCGGGGCAGGCGCCGTCGTAGCAGGTCAACGTGCCCTGGTCACAGATCCGGCCGCACTCACCGCAGTTGCCCGCGTCGGAGACCAGGTCCACGCAGCCTTCCCCCGGGCAGCAGGCCTCGCCCGCTGGGCAGGCGGCCTCGCACGCCGACCAGGAGCAGTCCGCCTGGCAGGTCCGCGTCCCCACGCAGCCGGCGGCGTCGCAGGACTCCCCCGTGCCCGGGCTGGTGCATTCCCAGGCGGCGCTCTCGCACACCGACCAGGTGGTGTCCGCAAGACAGGTCTGGGTGCCCGAGCAGATCCCGTGCGCGGTGCAAGGCTGGATGGCGCCTTCGGGCGAGCACCCCGCAAGACACGTGCAGCTGTCCCCGTCGCAGGCCCCCGGGCAGAGGTCGGGGCACTGCCCACCGCACCCGTCGTCCCCGCAGCAGCGGCCCTCGCAGTCTGGCGTGCAGTCCCCGGGCAGACACCACTGGCCCACCGCTCCCAGGTCCTCGCAGACGGTCCCGTTGGTGCAGTCCTCGGGCGCGGTGCACGGCGCCGAGCACACCTGACCGTCCCCGTACGGCATGCACTCACCCGAGCGGCACTCGCTGTCGTCCGTGCACGGGGCGCCCATGTCCCGGTCGTAGTCGTTGTCGTTGGACTGGCTCCGGATCACTCCGCTGCCGCAGCCTGCCCAGACCACGGACACAGCCAGGGTCACCGTCATCACGCGTCTCATGATCACCGCCCCTGTCGCCTTTGCTCGCGACAACCGAACCAACTGATTGTATCGCCAGAGAGCGCGCGTTGACAAGGGTACCCGCGATCCGAACGCGCGCCCGAACATGCTGGCCCTGGGTCCTGACCCGTGCGATGATACAGGTTCGAAGACCGGCCATCGCAACCGCCATGAGTGAGTCGCAGTCGCACGACAGCCCGGCGCCCAAATCCGACCCCATCGTCGGCATGGAGCTGGGCAACTACAAGATCGTCGAGCTCATCGGCGAGGGAGGCATGGGCGCAGTGTACGCCGCTCGCCATCCGGTGCTCGGCCGCGAAGTGGCCGTGAAGGTCCTGTCGCGGAAGTTCTGCGACGAGGAGGACTTCCTGGCGCGGTTCCGCCAGGAGGCCCTGGCGGCCAATCGGGTCGGCCACGAGGTCATCGTGGAGGCCACGGACTTCGGCGAGCTGCCCGATGGGCGCAGCTACTACGTGATGGACAGACTCCAAGGGGAGAGCCTTGGGGTGATGATGGACCGACGCGGGGCTATCCCCCTGGCCGAGACGGCGGAGCTGATCCTGCCGGTCATGGACGCGCTGCAGGCCGCCCACGAGAGCGGCGTGATCCATCGGGACCTCAAGCCCGACAACATCTTCCTGCAGAAGGGGCGCAAGGGCCGGATCCAGCCCAAGCTGCTGGACTTCGGCCTCGCCAAGATGCTGGAGGTGGATCACACGGGGACCAACGTGACCACCCAGACCGGGCTGCTGCTGGGCACGCCGCTGTACATGCCGCCCGAGCAGTTCTCGGGCAAGCCCGAGACCCTCGGGCCCTGGACCGACGTGTACGCCCTGGCCGGCGTGATCTACCACATGCTCGCGGCGCGGCCGCCCTATGACGAGCACGGCTTCGCCGACCTGCTGATGCAGCACATGCAGGCCCCCATCCCGTCCATCTGCGACCGCAAGGCCGGCATGCCACAGGCGCTGGATGACGCGCTCCACCTGGCCCTCGCCAAAAAGCCCGACGAGCGGTTCCAGAACATGCGCGCCTTCCGCCAGGCCTTCGAGGCGGCGGTGAGGACGGCGGCGGACCTGGGCATCGGGGCCACCATCCGACCCACCACCGCCGACGATCTGTTCCCGCGCCGGCGACCCGAGGCGCGGGACGTGATCACCGTGGCCGAGCGCCAGCCGCCGGCAAACAAGGCATCCCCCGCCGAGCCGGCACCCCCCGCAGCGGTGGCACCCCCCGCGGAGCCGGCACCCCCCGCCGAGCCGGCACCCCCCGCAGCGGTGGCACCCCCCGCGGAGCCGGCACCCCTCGCGGAGCCGGCACCCCCCGAGGAGCCGGTGGCCGAAGAGACACCGACGCCAGAGTCCCTGCCCTTTCGCGACGAGCGCCCGGGGATGGAGCCGCGACCCGCCGGGGCGCCGGCCGCCGGGGCGCCGGCCGCCAGGACGGCGGCCGGCAAGGTGGTGGCCGTCGCCCAACCGAAGCCGCCGAAGGATCCCTTCGCAGAGGTCGAATTCACCGAGAAGGTGACCCGGCCCGCCGCCAAGCGACGCGGCCTGGGCACCGTGGTGCTCGTCGCGCTGATCCTGGGGGTGGCCGGCGCCGGCGGCTACGGGCTCTGGCGCCACTTCCAGACCCCCGCCCCCCCCAGGGGCGGGACGCTGGTGGTGGACGCCCAGCCCAAGGGCGCCTTGATCCGCATTGACAACGAGACGGTCTGGTCCCCGTCACCCGTGCGACGCAGCCTGGCCGTGGGCAGCCACCGCGTGACCATCAAGAAGCCCGGCTTCGACTCCATCGAGACCTGGGTGAGCGTCCGGCCCGGGAAGCGGACGAGCCTCGCCCTCGACCTGCTGCCTTCCGGCGGCCCGGCACCGCAACCGGACACGCCCATGCGGCCCGACGAGCCCGGCGCTTCTGCGGCCGCCATGGCGCAGCCGGGCTCCCCGGCGCGTCCCGCAGACATGGGGGCGGCTCCCGTGGCGCTTCGCCCGGACATGCGTCCCGGGCGACGGCCGGGCCGGAACCCCCGAGGATCGATGCGTCTCCCCCAGACGCGCCCGGTCATGGACAACCCGCCGGCCATGACCTCGGGGGGCATGGCCCCCGGCCTCGCCTCGCTGCTCACCCGTCCGCCGGACATCGGCGCGGCGATCCGACGCGTCTATCCGCAGCTCAAGGCGTGCTTTCTCGAAGCAAAGCCCGGATCCGCGATCCTCAAAAAGAGGCTCCGCGTCGCCCTGCGGGTCGGAACCAGCGGCAAGGTGGCCTCCGCGCGCGTGAGCCCCGGGGTCCTGGCCGCCACGGCCGTGGGCCGGTGCATCCGAAGGAAGGCCAGCGCCTGGAAGCTGCCGCCCTACCCGAACCCCTACACCTACGCCTTCAGCGTCAGGTTCGCGTCGAACTGACAGGTCTTGCCGGGGTCGGCTGACAGGTGTTGCCGAGGCCGGTCTTGTCTCCAGGCCACCGTCTGGCTATAGATAGGCGAGTTCATTCGACGGAAGGGATCACGATGCTCACTCACAGAATCGCACCGTGGAGCCTGGCGGTCGCGACATTGGGGCTGTTGCTTACACCCGAAGCGGCCGACGCCTGCACCAACTTCCTCGTGACCCGGGGCGCCTCCACCGACGGCTCCACCATGGTCACCTACGCGGCCGACTCGCACTCGCTGTATGGGGAGCTGCACTACACCGCGGCGGCCAAGCACCCCCCCGGGGCCCTGCGCAAGATCTTCGACTGGGACACCGGAAAGTACCTGGGCACCATCCCGCAGGTGGCCGAGACCTTCGCGGTGGTGGGAAACATGAACGAGCACCAGGTGGTCATCGGCGAGACCACCTACGGTGGCCGCAAGGAGCTCAGGGATCCACGCGGCGGCATCGACTATGGCAGCCTGATGTACGTGGCGCTCGAACGGGCGCGCACCGCCCGCCAGGCCATCCGGATCATGACCGACCTGGTGGCGAAGCACGGCTACTACTCGGTGGGCGAGTCCTTCTCCATCGCCGACGCCAAGGAGGTCTGGATCATGGACCTCATCGGCAAGGGGCCCACCGAGAAGGGCGCCGTGTGGGTGGCCCGCCGCATCCCGGAGGGCTACGTCAGCGCCCACGCCAACCAGACCCGCATCCGGACCTTCCCGCGCAATGACCCCCAGAACACGATCTTTGCCAAGGACGTGGTCTCCTTCGCGCGCAAGAGGGGCTACTTCAAGGGCGCAGACGCTGACTTCTCCTTCTCGGATGCCTACGCGCCGGCGACTTGCAGGGATCTGCGCATTCGCGAGGCGCGGGTGTGGAGCTTCTTCCGCCGGATCGCTCCGAAGCGCAACCTGCCCATCGACTACGTGCGGTGCGTCAAGGGCGCCAGGCCCATGCCGCTGTGGATCAAGCCCGAGCGCAAGGTCTCGCCGAGCGACCTCATGGCCTCGATGCGCGACCACTTCGAGGGCACGCCCTTCGATCTGCGCAAGGACGTGGGCGCGGGCCCCTTCGAGCTCCCCTACCGTTGGCGCCCGCTGGTGTGGAAGGTGGACGGCAAGAAGTACCTGAACGAGCGCGCCATCGCCACCCAGCAGACGGGATTCTCCTTCGTGAGCCAGTCCCGAGCCTGGCTGCCCGGCCCCATCGGCGGGGTGCTGTGGTTCTCCGTGGACGACGCAGCCTCCACCGTCTACGTGCCCATGTACGCCGGCATCACGAAGATCTCGCGCCCCTATGCCGTGGGCACGGGCTCCTTCAACAAGTTCTCCTGGGACTCGGCTTTCTGGGTGTTCAACTGGGTCTCCAACTTCGCCTACACCCGCTACAAGGACATCATCCAGGACATCGCAAAGGTGCAGACCAACCTCGAGATGCAGCTCATGGTGCACCAGCCCGAGCTCGAGAAGAAAGCCTTGGCCCTGTACAAGCAGGCGCCGGCCAGGGCCCGGGCGCTGCTTACCGACTACAGCGCCAAGGCCGGCGAGCGGGTGGTGGCCCGCTGGAAGCTGCTCGGTCAGCAGCTGCTGATGAAGTACCTCGACGGCAACGTCCGCAACGCCCAGGGCAAGATCACGCACCCGCCCTATCCGAAGCACTGGTACCGCCGCATCGTGGCCGAAAAGGGTGCGCACTTCTTGGCCACGGGGCCGGGCGACGTCCGGAAAAAGCCGGCCGCAACCCCCAGGGCGAAGCCGGCTGCGACCACCGCGAAGGGGACCAAAGCCAGCCCGGTCGCGTCCCAACCCCAGGCCGGCTGCGGCTGCCGCTCGACGCATCCCTTTGGGGCCCCGGCCCTGCTCCTGCTGCTCCTGGTCGCCGGCTTGGTCCACAGGACTCGCCGACGGAGTCACCGAGAATAATCAAAGGAGCGCTCATCATGCACCGCCGCGCCCGTCGCCACCCCGCCCACAGAGCCGCCCTCTCCCCGAGGCTCGGGCCCCCGCTCGGGCTGGTGCTCGGGCTGGTACTCGGGATCTCGGGCCTGAGCTGCGACTCGCCCAGCGAGCCGGAGGACCCGCGCATCGCGGCCCTGTGGGAGGATCCGTCCGCCTGCGGCGCCACGCCGTACAGCTGGCTGCGGGATCCCTCCATCGGCCAGGTGGTGGACTGGATGGAGGATGAGCTGTTCGACTACAACGTCGCCACGCTCGAAGCGGCGCTCGACGTCTCCGGCTTTCGTATCGAGAAGGAGCTCCGCCACGACGTGCGGATGTTCCGGTTCCGCTACGTGACCCAGGACCGCGGCGGCCTCCTGGAGGCGACGTCCATCATCGCCGTCCCGGTGCCCGCCGCCGGGGAGCCCACGGACTTCCCGCTGCTGGCCTTCCTGCACGGCACCGCCGGTTTCTCCGACGGCTGCGCGCCGTCGGCCAACGTCATCTATCCCCTCCTGGCGGCGGCCTTCGCCTCTGTCGGGCACGTCGTCGTGGGGCCGGACTTTCCGGGCATGGTGAGCCTGGGCGACGCCTCGGCCAGCGTGCACCCCTACCTGGTGGCCGAGCCCACGGCCCTGACCTCCCTGGACGCCGTCCGGGCCGCGGATCGGCTCTTGGGAGAGGTCGACGTGACGGTCACCCACGGGCCCGGCTTGTCCGTGCTGGGCGGCTCCCAGGGAGGTCACGCGGCCCTCGCCGTGGCCTGGTATGCGCCCTACTACGCGCCGGAGCTGGACGTCACGGGCGTGGCCGCCTCGGTGCCCCCGGCGGACCTGCTGAGCCAGGCCATCAAGGCCGCTACCCAGCGCATCTCGGCCACCAACAACCTCCTGGCCTTCCTCGGCGCCTTTGCCGACTGGTACGGGGCCGACCTGAGCGACGTGCTGCTGCCGCCCCACGACACCCAGGTGAGGGACCACCTGGCAACCGAGTGCAGCCTCGGCGGCATCACCGGCGACGCAACGGACGTGACGCAGATCTTCACCCCGGCCTTTTTGGACCTGGTGGACGCCGGCTTCCCCACCGACGGCGGCATCTGGAGCTGCATGATGCGCGCCAACTCCTTCCCCCACACCCCGGTGGAGCCCCTCGCGCTGCCCCCCACCCTGTTCGTGCTCAGCGAGGAGGACGAGCTGGTGGACACCCCCGTCGAGCGAGACAGCTTCGACGCCCTGTGCGCCCGCGGATTCGCTCTGGAGTACCTGGAGTGCGCCGGGGTCGGCCACGCCGACGGCGCGGTGGGTTCCTTCGCCGAGCAGCTCGACTTCCTGGCGGCCCGGCGCCGGGGTGATCCCTGGCCCGCGGACGCGCAGTGCGTGCGCAGTCCCCCCGTGGTCTGCTCGGGCACAGACGTTCCATAGGAGTAATCCCATGGTGGCAAAGCGACTTCTCCTTGTCCTGGCCATGACGGCCTGGGTGATCCCAGGGGGCTGTGGAGACGATGACGGCGCCGTGCAACCCGACGCCGCGGTCCAGCCCGACGCTGCCACAGATCCCTGTGAGTCGTCTCCCACCTGGGTTCCTCTGCCCACGGTGGGCCCGACCATCGGCATCTCCACCCACAACTCGGTGTTCGACTTTGGGGTGTGGCACCTGGTGGGCAACGCCCTGACCCCGGGAGACGACACGCTGGACTTCGGGGTGGCGCTGCCGTCCGGCGCCGGCTGCGTGGACGCCTGGCTCGACGGCGCCTACGCCGGCCGCTACACGCCGGAGGGCGCGGAGTCCACCGTCCGCATCGACATCACCGCCCTGTCGGCGGGGCAGCACGAGGTGCTCCTGGCCGCGCCGAACGCCCCCCAGGCCTTTGGCCAGCGCACCTTCGAGCGGAGCCACCCCTACTACGTGCTGGTAACCAACGACTGGGACGACGCGATACACGACCAGCAGTCCCTCGACCTGCAGCAGCAGCTCCACGACAACCACCCGGACATGAAGATGACCCACTTCGTGGGGCCCTACACCTTCACGGATCCGACCGCGACGCCCCAGGAGGTGGACGACACGGTGGCCTGGGTCACCGCCCTGCGGGACACCTACGACGACGAGATCGGCCTGCACCTCCACCCCTACTGCAACTTCGTGGAGACCACCGCGGTCTCCTGCCGTTGGACGCCGTCGCTCGCCTATGCCGAGGATCCCACGGGCTACACGGTGGTTCTCGGCAGCTACACGCAGGCCGAGACGGAGATCCTCTTCGACCAGGCCAAGACGCTCTTCGAGAGTCACGGGCTGGGCACCCCCACCTCCTTCCGCGCCGGGGGCTGGTCCGCGGAGATCCACACCCTGGCGGCCCTGGCCGCCACGGGCTACACCGTGGACTCCAGCGCGGCCAACTGGAGCCGCATGGAGGAGTGGGAGGGCCAGCCCGGCGCGTCACTGTACGAGTGGAACCAGACCCACTGGGCCACCATCGACGAGCACAGCCAGCCTTACTATCCCTCGTCAGTCGACATCCTGGACGACACCCCCCCAGTGGTGCCGATCCTGGAGGTGCCCGACAACGGCCTCCTGGTGGACTACGTCACCAGTTGGGAGATCATCCAGATGTTCGAGGCGGTGTGGCCCGGAGGCTCGCTCACGGAGCCGCGCACCTATGTCACGGGCTATCACCCCGGGTCCTACTGGCGGTTCGCCGGACACATGGACCTGGGCCTCGACCACATCGACGGGTTCCTGTACGTCAACGACGAGGGGCCGGTGATCTACGAAACCGTGAGCAACATGGCCCTCGTCTGGCCCCTGCCCTAGCGTAGCTCGCTGCGCCGGTCGCACCCGCCCCGTCGCCACCCCTGCCTCCGACCCGCCACGGCACGTCGAGCCGCTACCCCGACCAGGATCGCCTAGTCCGCCCGCGCCCCGGCGATGTGGACCGATGCTCCGCAGTCCATGCACACCGCGAGGCCCGCGCGGTGGTTCACGCTCATGGAACCACACTCGGGGCAACTCTCCACCATGGGCTCGCTCAGGGCCTTCGTCCGCCGGCGCACCAGGGCCACGACAATCAGCAAGGCCACGAGCACCGCCGCGATGGCCACCCCGATGATCTCACCTTGGGACAAGAAAGAGCCCTCACCCATACCCATTACCGCGCTCCCAGCGAGCGCCACACCAACCTCCATGATACACCTCCCGGGCCCTCGTCGGGGCCCCTCCGCCGACACACGCACCGGCATCTTAGGCACCTCCTCGATCGGTTGTCACCCCCAATCTGCGACAGTAAGAGCCCGCTCGTAAATTATTCGGTCAGTGCAGGACGTCAAGGCGCCCGGCTCGCGAGGCGCGACGAGGCGCATACTTGTTGATATGCAACGAGAAGCATCCCCCCTGCCTCTTGGGGGGGGGCCCCCCCCCGAAGCGAGCCGGGATCCATCGGCGGCCTGAACGATCAAGCAATTTGCGCACGATTTGGTTGACAAGGGACCAAGCTTCCCCACGAATCAACCGGCCTGTTACCATGGGCCCCGCCATGGCAGAGCGGGGCTTCCGATCGGTGTCGCATGTCCTGGACGCCTTCGGGGCGAACATCGCGCGGCTCACGGCGCAAATGACCCGGTGGGCCGCTGGGTGAGGCGGGAGACTATCCGCCGCTCGCGTCGTGGAGGGTCACCCGGTTGCGGCCGCCCTCCTTGGAGACGTACAGCGCACCGTCCGCGGCGCCGAGCAGCTCCGACTGCGTGGCAAAGGTGGCGGTGGGCATGCAGGCCACGCCCACGCTCACCATCACCGGCAGACGGTCTCCCTCCCACACGAAGGAGTGGTCCGCGACGGCCTTGCGGATGCGTTCGGCCAGCGCCACGGAGCCCTCGGGGTCCGCGTGGGCGATGACGACGAACTCCTCCCCGCCATACCGGCAGAAGATGTCATCCTCTCCGAGCTCCGGCCCGATGACCTGCACCAGGGTCTGCAGGACCAGATCCCCGGCGGGGTGACCCCAGTTGTCGTTCAAGCGCTTGAAGTGGTCGATGTCCATCATGAGCAGCGCCAGGGGAGCGCCTGTGCGCTTGGCCGTGGCGAACTCCGTTGCGATGCGGTCGGTGTAGAACCTCTTGTTGAAGGCCTTGGTCAGCCCGTCCCGCAGGGCCGAGTCGTACATCTGCCGTTGGAACCCCTCGTCCAGCCCGTCGGTGAAGGCGTAGCGGAGCACCGAGTTCGACCCGATCTGGATCTTGTCCCCGTCCTCGATGACCTGCTTGTCGATGCGCTCGCCGTTGACGAAGGTCCCGTTCGTCGACCGGAGGTCCTCCACGAGGAGCTTGCCCATGGGGAGCTGGCGCGCCCGGCAGTGGAGGCGGCTGATGCCCTCGTCCACGATCCGCACCCCGGCCTTTTTGTCCCGGCCGATGTCGGCCTGCCCCTCGATGCGTGTCATCTCTCCTACCTGGTTGCCGGCGATCACGATGAGGTAGGCGTGCATGTCCTTCAGAGCGCCGATCAGTTGCTCATCGGGCCCGTCGGTAACCCGCGTGGCCTCCATGTCGTCGTCGTATTCGCTTTCGTAGTCGTCTACCACGGAACATCCCTCTTCTGGGCGGCTGTCGGGCGCCGCATCGCACCCGTCGAATCATCCACGTTTTGTATCGGATTAGCAAGCAGGACATGGCGTCCAAGATGCGACCACGACACCGCGCCGATCTCGGTAATCCAGCCTACAATTGACGTCGCCGGCGCGTCGGTGGAGCCACGGTGCCGGTCGCCGTTTCTCCCTTGTATTCGGCCCCAGACCGACTATTCCATTACCCATGCGGGTCTTTCCTCCTCTGGCGCTGTGCCTGACGCTGGTGGCCGGCGCTCCCCGGGCCGCTGGTGCGCCGGCGGCACCGCCGTCGGGCGCCGGGGCCACGGAGCCGTGGGTGGAGCTGGTGACCATGGGGACCGGGGCCATGCTTTTTCATCGATTCGGCCATGCGGCCATCTGCGTGGTGTATCGGCGGACACCCGGACGGACGCGGTGTTTCAACTACGGGACCACGGACTTCGGGTCGCCGCCGCAGAAGCTGGGATGGCGATTTCTGCGGGGTACGGCGCGGTTTTGGGTGGACACCCAGGGCTACGCGCAGATGCTGCGGACCTACCGGCACCACGACCGGTCGGTGTGGGTCCAGAGGCTGCCTCTCACCCAGGGCCAGGTGATCCGGCTGGTGGCGCGGTTGGAGAACGACCTGAAAGAAGAGAACCGCTACTACAACTACCACCACTTCGACGACAACTGCTCCACGCGGCTGCGGGACCACATCGACGCGGTGACCGGCGGAACCCTGCGCAAGGGCGGCGGCAGGTCCATCGGGGTGACCTTCCGGGAGCTGGGACGGCGGGGCATCGCGGACCAGACCCAGCTCATCGTGATTTCGCATTTTTTGTTCGGGCGGCGACTGGACCGGGAAGTGACGGTGTGGGAGTCGATGTTTCACCCGGACCATCTGCGACGGGAGGTGGAGCGGCGCTTGGGGGCCACGCCGGTGCAGGCCTACCGGCGGCGCGGGAAGCCGCTACCCACCTCCGGTGGCTATGGCTTTGGCTGGGTGGCGCTCCTGGCGCTGATACTGGCGCTGCCGGTGGCGGTGGCCCGCCAGTGGGGGCGATTCGAGCGGCTGGCACTGGGCGCGCCTGCGGTCGCGCTGACCTCGCTGGCCCTGGTCCTGTGGCTGCTGGCGGCGGTGACCACGGTGCCCGAGATGCGCGTGAACGAGGCGCTGCTGGTGTTTTGGCCGAGCGACTTTCTCCTGGTGGCGCTGGGGGCGCGGCGGCGACAGTGGTACCTGCGGATCCGCCTGGCCTGGCTGGGTGTGCTGGCGCTGATGCTGCTGGTCGGCGTCCTGGTGCAACCGCTGTGGGTGCTGCTGCTGATGGTCGCGCTGCCCTGCCTGGCCACGGCGAGGCGATGTCTCCCGGAGCCCTGAATGCGACCCCCAGGCCAGACGACGCTTTGATTGACCACCCCCTGTGCTACCTTGGTTGAAACGGAGGACCCCATGCGAAAGACAAGAAGCCATCTCAAAAACCCCGACCGAGGGATTCGCGGCTTGGCCGGCACGGATGCAAGGCGCGAGGAGGACGAGTGTCGGGGACAGTCAACCAACGAGCAACGCAGCAGACGTGCCGGGCTCGCCCGAAGACCGACCGATGGGGTTTTTGAGATGGCTTCTTGTCAACCGACCTGGTGCCGCGCCCTGTCGGCGGCCCTGCCCGTCGCGCTGGTGCTGACGTTCGCCCTCGGGGTCTCGAGGGCCGAGGCAGCGCCAGGCGCCAAGCTCAAGGGCAAGTGGAAGGCCGTCGCCATGGAGGTCGGCGGCAAGCGCCACCCGGTCAAGGCCCCCATGAGCATCATCTTCCACTTCAAGGGCGGCAAAAAGCTCACGGTCACCATCTCCAACGGCAAGCGCACCATGGTGCAAAACGGCACCTGGTCGGCCACGGCCACCGTGCTCACCATGAAGATCAAGGGCGAGACCGAGGTCGCCAGGTACAAGGTCACCGCCACCAAGCTCACCATGGACAAGTCGGTCGCCGGCCGCAAGGCCAAGTACCACCTGAAAAAGATCCCCTGACCGCGAGGCCGCCAAATGCGGTATCCTCTTCGTCATCCAGACCAGGAGGACGATCATGAGGAACGTAGCGGGATTCTTGGCCGCGGCAGTCTTGGCCCTGGGCCTCGCGTCGCCGGCCCGCGGGGCCATCGGAGACAACAGCGTGGGCATGAATGTCCACGACGGGCGGGCCACCTTCATCGACGCCTGCGTGGACCTCGGGGTGAAGTGGGTGCGCATGGACGCCAACTGGTTCCAGCTCGAGCCCTCGGACGACAGCTATCAGTGGCAGATCCTGGACCCGCGCGTCACCGACGCCGTGGCGTCCGGCCTCGGGGTGTACCTGACCCTGGCCTACACGCCGGACTGGGTGCCCGCCCACGGGGACACCGATGGCTACTCCGGCAACGACATACCCAACGCCTCCACCGAGTGGGTGGACTTCGTCACCGACGCGGTGACCCACTTCAGCGCGCTGGGTGTCACCCACTTCGGCATCTGGAACGAGCCCAACCTGGACGGCTTCCTGGAGGGCGGGCTCGCCTCGGTGGCGGACTACGTGAACATCATCCTCGTGCCCGGCGCGGCGGCGGTCCGCGCGGCGTGCCCCACCTGCCTGGTGCTGGGCCCGGACCTGGCCAACGTGGGTGACGTGGACGTGTACATCGAGGATCTCACGGCGCTGATTCCGACCACCACCTTCGACATCTTCGCCCACCACAGCTACCAGGGCTTCGAGGAGACCGGCGTGGCCGAGTGGGACGGGGATCGCTACTTCAATGTCCTGGACCAGCAGCGCTTCTTCGGCACGCCCCTGGCGGCCTTCACCCGGCGCTCACTGCGCGACCTGCTGGACACCTGGGGCTACACAGGCGAGGTGTGGATGACCGAGACCGGCTACCGCGCCTCCCCGCCTGGGGACGTCACCGAAGAGGACACCCAGGCCATCTACGTGACCCGAGCCCTCGAGGAGCAGCTCCTGCGGAGCTGGGTCACCAACACCTTCTTTTACGAGATCCTGGACTGCGGGCCGGACCAGCCCACCTGCACCATCGACGGGTTCGGGCTCATGCGCCCCCAGTCCGGCTCGCCCGGCAGCCGCACCTTCCCAACGGACTTCCGGCTCAAGCCGGCCTACTACGCCCTGCGGCAGTTCATCATCGACCACCCCGAGGTGGTGGGCACCGGGCCCGCGCCCCAGTGCGCCGACGGCCAGGACAATGACGGCGACGGCTTCGCGGACGGCGCGGATCGCGGCTGCGCCGACGCCCTGGACGACGACGAGTCCGACGATCCGGCCCGGCGGCTGATCCAGGCCGCGCCCACGACGGGGCTCACCATCGACGGCGACCTCACCGACGTGGGCACAGACGGCTGGGTCACCCTCGGCCCGGATGACTGGCGCAGCCCCGAGCCCCTGACCGCTGGAGATCTGGACGTCCGGATCGCGGCCCGCTGGTCGCCCGCAGGGCTGTACCTCGCCCTGGAGGTAACCGACGACGTGCAGGACAACGACCACGCCGACGCCGACCTGTGGCAGGGGGACAGCGTGCAGCTCGCCTTCGACATCGGCCAGAGCGGCGGCATTGGCTACGACACCACCGACGACCACGAGATCAACTTCGCCCTGGTGTCCGGGACCGCGCACAGCTACCGGTTCCACGGTCCCGCCGGGGCCAGCGACGCATTCGAAGCCGCGGTGGTGCGCAGCGGAAACGTGACGCGCTACGAGCTCCACCTCCCCGCGGCGACCCTGCCCAGCGCATCCTGGTCCGCGGGGCAGGTGCTGGGCTTCTCCTTCGTTGTCAATGACGCCGACGGCGACGGCCGCGTGGGCTGGAAGGAGTTCACCGCAGGCGTCGGCATGAGCAAGGCGCCCTACTACTTCGGCGAGCTCGGGCTGGTGGACGTGGTGGTGGTGCAGCCGGACGCCGGAGTGGACAGCGACGGTGGGGTGGTGTCCGACGGCGCGGCCCCTGACGCGGGCGGGGACAGCGACGGGGGACCGACCGGGGACGCGACCCTGGACCCGCCTGGTGATGATGGCGGCGGCTGTAACTGCAGGGCGGGCGGGCCCACATCACCGCCGCCCCTGGTGCCCCTGGTGCTGGGGCTTGCCCTGTGGGGCTGGTTGCGCCGCCGCCGCTGACCTCCGAAAAAAATCGACACCAGGCCCGATACGACCTCCGACCTCCGGCGTCTTGTTGGACGGACACGGAAAAACACCCACCCAATCGGAGGTCATCATGACGAAACTCAAAATGCACCCGCGCCTCATGGCCCTGGTCTATCTGATGAGCGGCGGTCTCGTCGTCACCCTCATCGCCGCCCTGGGCGGCATGGACTCCACCGGCCGGGGCAGCAACAAGATCATCTTCCTGTTCGGCATGGCCGGCATCGCCGCGGGGGTGGGGCTCACCCAGCTGGTCTGGCCGTCCAAGGTCCCTGCCGAGGGTGACGAGCGCAGCGGCTGGAAGCGCGCCTCCTGGCCCCAGAAAATCCTCTGGATCCTGGGAGGTTGCGTCGGCGTTGTGGGTGCCGCCGTGACCCAGGTGATGATGAGCGGCAAGATCTGAGACCCGAGCGGCCAGCCCGGACTTGAACAATCCCCCTCCCTGGTATAAACAGGCCTCCTCTATACAACGAAACAGCCGGCGCACCGGCGCACCCCTCAGGCCAGTGCGGCATCTGGAGGAAACCATGAGAAACGTACCACTGAGGCTGGCCCTCACCCTGTCCATCCTGGCCCTGGGCCTGAGCGCCGGCTGCGGCGACAAAAAGAAGTCTGGCAAGGCGAGCTGCAAAAAGCTGGCCGAGCAGATCTCGGCCTGCGGCCGGAACATCGGCCTCCAGGGGGACGAGGACGAGAAGGCCGAGGACTGCGAGAAGAAGCTCAAAAAGGGCGACAAGAACGTCGAAGCCGCCGTCAAGTGCTCCAAGCACAACCAGTGCACCCAGTTCCAGGAGTGCATGAAGAAGATCCACGACAAGCTCGACGCCGAGCGCGACGTCAAGCGGCTCCAACGCAGCTTCGACGAGGCCAAGGCGAAGCTCAAGGCGGGCAAGCACCACTCGGCCGAGTACTTCTGCAAGAACACCGAGAAGCTGACCCCTGAGATGACCAAGTGGTGCGGCAACCTGGGCAAGGTGCTCACCGAGACGATGACGGCCAGCCTGGTCAAGGCCCGCGACTCCATGAAGGTCACCTACAAGGAGACCTCGGCCTGTGACACCATGCTGGGCTACGCCATCAAGGTGGGCAAAAAGGCCGGGGACGCCGCGGGCAAGCTCTGCCAGGAGCTCAAAGCGGCCAAGGACTTCCTCTACCTGAAAAAGCAGGTGGACAAGCAGATGAAGGCGGCCCGGCCCTACTTCACCTGGTCCTGCTACCTGGCCAAGATCAAGGAGAAGACCGAGGTGGGCACCCCCTTCGCCCTGAAGATCCGCAAGCAGATGATCCAACTCTGCTTCTACCAGCTCGGCAAGAAAATCTTCGCGGAGAAGGTGCCCAAGATGAGGTACTACTGCTCCGTCAAGAAGCTGTACCTGGGGTACAAGGAGCTCAAACCCACCGATCCCGAGATCGTCAAGCTCATGGAGAAGGCCGCCGAGAAGTGCGAGCCCAAGCCCAAGAAGTAGGCGCGGGGGGGCGCCC
>Ga0272441_10002027_pt1 | contig 42137 bp, 30 predicted proteins | sample SSMProp6N_FD_193582 | JGI IMG/M metagenome (GOLD analysis project Ga0272441, IMG submission 193582) | Marine sediment archaeal communities from Little Sippewissett salt marsh, Falmouth, MA, United States - SSM-Prop-6N | ecosystem: Environmental > Aquatic > Marine > Wetlands > Sediment ...
CGGTGTCCCCGATGGGAGGGGGTTGGGGGTGGGGCGAAAATTAGGAAGTGTCCCCGGAATGTCAAATCAGGAAGTGTCCCCGGAATGCCCCCGGAATGCCCCGAATGCCCCGGAATGCCCGGAATGCCCAAAATCAGCAAGTGTCCCCGGAATGCCGGAATGCCGGGGTGGGGCGAAAATCAGGAAGTGTCCCCGGAATGCCCGGAATGCCCCGGAATGCCCCCACCTCTCGGAGACAGAGCATGACAGGCCCATGGACAGTTGATGGACACTCTTGGCCACGATGGGCACCACTGCCGCACGATGCCCTGCAGGACCTCCGGGTGCCAAGGCCCGACGGTCATCGCCCGGCTGCCTATTGCCGTCCACCTGGGGACGCCAAGCATTCCGCCAAGACGCCTTTGGGCAGAGCCGTAAGTCCTTCACCTACCAAGGCCTAGGTGAATGGAGCATCGGTCCACTAAACCGGCGGCGGCACTACTCCGTCGGCTCAAGCGGGGAAGGCTGGGGCTGCTTCGCGGCCAAGGACTTGAAGTACTTCCGGTCGCGGTAGAGGCTCCAGAGCAGGAGGGCGGAGAAGAAAACGGTCAGCCAGAACTCCTGCAGCCAGAAGATGCCCCACCACCATTCGGGGCGGCGGCGGCGCCAAATCTTAGCGCCCGTGCCCTTCACCGCCGTCAAGAGACAGTTCCCATCGGGAGAGAACACTACGGGATGCCTGCCCCCTACGAGCGTGAAGAGATGCTGCCCGACTGTATCTCGAATCTGTGGCGATCGAGATGGGCCACTGACGACGATACGAGAACCGTCCGGCGAGAATCCCACGCTGATCCCAAGCCCGATTGGGATATCAGCGAAGCCTACGCGTTCCCCGCCCGGAAGCGACCATATGCTGATGCCTTGGCCGCGGCTGGCCGCAGCGACCAGCTTCCCGTCCGTAGACGGACCCACGAAGTGCACCGTCTCCGGAGCCGGGTTGACGGAGTCGTTCCACAGCCCGGCCTTCGACAGCACCGCCGTGCGCTCGCCGGTCTGCGTGTTCCAGATGCTCGTTTCCCCGTCAGCATCTCCTATCACCACTGAAGACCCACCGGGCAGGAAGGCAACTGCCGTACGAGGGACGTTGGGCTTCTTGAGCACGCGGAGACAGGTGCTCGTGCGGACATCCCAGATGCGTGCGGTCCCATCGTCGCTGGCTGTCACCAATCGGCTCCCGTCAGGGGAGAGATCGAGATCGTTGATGCGCCGAACATGTCGGGCCAGCAGGGCCACCAGCTCACCCGTTCGCGCGTCCCAGACGTTGGCGGAACGGCCAACACTTGAGGCGGCGACCAAGTGTCCGTCACGGGAGAAGGCTCCTGAGACCACGTAATTCTGGCACGAGTCCAGCACGCAGACGCAGTCCCCAGTTGCCAAGTCGAATACGCGCGCGTCATCTTGGGGTCTCATTGCCAACAGGCGAGGCCCTTCCGATGTATATTCGATGATAGGCAGTTCCGTCCCTAAGATTCGAACTGTGCTGACGCACGTCCACGCGTCCCAGTGTTCTCGCAGTGCCACACCGCACGTTGCGAGCAGCAAGAAGACTACTGCGGTCCTCAGAGAGAACCTTGGCATTCGGGCCAGCTTGCTGATGCCCATGGCAGCCAGTGCCTCTGGTCAGGTCGGAAACGCCCTCTCGCCGGTTGCGGGAAGCTATAGTACCATACTTCGGCGAGAAAGTGAATACTGTGCCCAGAAGCGCAGAGCGGACGGCCTGCCTCGACCGTCAACGATTACCCATCTGCAGGGACACCCGCAAAACACGCTAGTCCTTGCCGGCCATCTCGGCGCTGACGTTGCCATCACCGTCTTTGGCCAGCTTGTAGCTTCCTACCAGCCTTGTCTCCCCAAATTGGGCTCGGCCTCCGGTGCGCCCCCGTTCAAAGGCACGAGCACGTTCGAACCCGTAGTCGTAGGGGCGCGGGCGTTGTCAAGGACTTCCTGGGCTATTCGCGACCATTCCAGGGCTATCCCGCCGCCACATCACCCGAATATCGACAGCCATCCTTTGTTTTCACCGCACCTATTCCCAACCACGGCCAGCGTCTCTCAGGCGCCCTCCACAGAATGCCTCTAAAACGGGTCTAGACGCCCTTCTGTGGCACGCAAAAGAACTGCTACATTCCTGGAAAAAGCGTGAACCTTTTTCACTCCTCATGCGTCTAACTATATGGCGCACCTCCCCATTCGAGGCGCGCTCGTGGGCTCACCGGCGGAGCCAGGCGCCGTGCCTTGGCGGAGTCCGGGGCCCTCGTGGAGAACGCGGGCGGGGGGGTGCGGCGCCGATCTAACCCGGGTGGCGCGGCCCTGAATCCCCTCCTGTCAGTATCCGGTACCGGTTGCTTGGGAGAGCAGAAAAGACTCCGGTACATTCGCGGGCGGGGGCGGAAGCATCTCCCCCGCGGGACAGTTCTTCCGGGAGAAGGGAAGCGTGGTTGACTTCAAGCAGACTCACGCCGCGCTCCCGCAGCGAGAGGAAACCCGTCATGTCACCGTGACCCACGCTCCACAGCGTGACGGCAGCCGGTTGACAGCCATCCCGTCCAGTGCTATAACGCCCGCTGAAATGAGCCTCCTTGGAATAGACCTGGGCACCACGGGCGTGAAGGCGGTGGCGTTCTCGGCCGAGGGCCGGGTGCTCGCGAGCGCCTACCGCGAGTATCCGCTCCAGTCGCCCCGGCCCGGATGGGCGGAGCTCGACGGCCGCCTGGTCTGGCGACGCGCCGAGGAGGTCCTGAAGGAGGCCGCCGCGAAGACGCGGCGCGACCCGATTCGGGCCATAGCCTCGTCCAGCCAGGGCGAGGCCGTCGTCCCCGTCGACGCCGCCGGCAAGGTCCTCGCGGCCTCGATGGTGAGCTTCGACAACCGCTCGACCGCCGAGGTGAAGCGGCTGACCTCGGGCGTCGGCATCGACCGGCTCTTCAAGATCACCGGCCACCCGCTGAACACAACGCATACGCTCCCGAAGCTCATGTGGGTGAAGAAGCACGAGCCGAAGATCATCCGGAGCGCGGCCAGGTTCCTGTGCTTCGGCGACTACGCCCTGTATCGTCTAACAGGCGGCGGGGCTGCCGCGACTGACTACTCGCTCGCCGGGCGGACGATGTTCTTCGACATCCGCAAGCGCCGCTGGGACGAGGATCTGCTCGGGCTCGCAGGCGTCGGCGTCGAGCAGATGGCCGACCCCGTGCCCTCGGGCACCCCCGTCGGCGAGGTGCCGGCGAAGATCGCAAAGCGCCTGGGGCTGCCGAAGGGCGTCGCCGTCGTCGCGGGCGGGCACGATCAGCCGGCCGGAGCTCTCGGCGCCGGCGTCACGCGCCCGGGCGTCGCGCTCGATTCGATAGGCACCGTCGAGTGCCTGGTGATATCGCTGCCGAAGCCCGTGCTCAACAAGAAGATGCTGGGGTCCAACTTCTGCTCGTACCACCACACCGCGCCGGGGCTCTACGTGACGCTGGCGTACAACTTCACCGGCGGCTCGCTGCTCAGGTGGTACCGGGACACGCTCGCCCAGTCGGAAATGGAAACGGCGCGCCGCCGCGGCCGCGACGTATACGACCTCATATGCGCCGACATGCCCCCCGGGCCGACCGGGCTCCTCGTGCTGCCGCACTTCACGACGACGGGCACGCCGCATTTCGATCCGCACTCGAAGGGCGCGATACTCGGCCTGACGCTCGGCACCACGAGGCCCGAGATCGTGAAGGGGCTGCTCGAAGGCATCAGCTACGAGATGGCGCACAACCTCGAGCTCCTCAAGGCGGCGGGCGTGAAGGTGAAGGAGGTCCGCGCCTCCGGCGGCGGGGCGAAGTCGGCGGCGTGGGCGCAGATGAAGGCAGACATCTACGGCCTGCCCGTTGCGGTGCCGGACTCCTCGGAAGCCGTCTCGCTGGGGGCCGCGATACTCGCGGGCGTCGGCATCGGCGAATACTCGGACGTCGACGAGGGTGTCCGGGAAACCGTTCGGATCAAGCGCGTCTTCAGGCCCGAGCGCAAGCGCGCGAAGGCGTATCGCGGCCACCTCGAGCGCTACAAGGAGGTCTACCCGCGGCTGGCCGATCTCTTCCACAGGATGCGGCCATGAGCGGGCGGGGTCACTTCACGTCGAGCTCGACGGCGATCTGCAGGACGTCGTTGTCGGGAGTGACCGGGCCCTTGTCGACCTCGAGGCGGAGCTCCGCCCCGGCGGGCACCTTCACCGTCCTCAGCGACCACTCGACGCTGGTGACGAAGATGTCCGCGAGCACGCGCCACTCGGCGCCGGGCTTCTCTCGGCAGCTGAGAAGCAGCCCCGCACCGTCGCAGCGGCCCGAGTCGAGGGCGCGCTTTCTCGCGGGCTCCATCCGGTACCAGATGCGAGCCGCGTCCGCCGGGAGCTCCGGCAGCAGGATGATCATCGGGTCCGAAGTGACGGGCGCGATGGCCCACGTGTCGGCCGAGTGCGCGCTCAGCACGCCCCGGGGCCCCGGCCCCGTGTTGCGCCCGTCCCTGGGGAAAGTCAGATGTCCGTACCCGCGCTCGGCCTTCCACCCGTTGCCCATCAGCTTGAACCTGCCGAGCTTCGCCGACTCGACGGTTATCGCCTCGAAATCGTCCGACAGATTCCATGCCCACGCCTTGACGCCTTTCGCGAGGAGGGCCTTCGCCGCGGCCCTGTCGGCCGCGGGCGGGGCGTCGAAGCCCGTCCGGTCGAAGCGCAGCCGCCCGAAGCCGGCCGGGTCGTGCGCTCCCCGGACCGTGTTCGAGAGCGTCCCCGACCGGTACCCGCGACGGTCCTTGTCCATGTGGAGGATGTTCATGCGCCAGACATCGTCGGCCTTGGGAGGACTGTTCGCAGCTCCACGCAGGGCGTACCACGGGAGGTGCACCTCCGCCGACCAGCCGCCCCCCCCGGCCCCCCCGCCGCCCTGCCTCTTCGAGACGGCGGACCTCATTCCGCCGGCCGTGTACCACATGTACGTGGCCGGGCGCATGGTGTCGCCGCGGCGCAGATGCATATAGTCGAAGACACAGTTCCGCGCGTTGACTCCGATCTCGACGTACGACTGCGCGGCTCCCTGTGCGTCGATGAAGAGCTCGACGCAGTCGTCCTCCCACATGAAGCCGTCATGCTCGCGCTTGCGCGCGACGACCTCCCTGTCGGGCGCCTCGAAGGCGACGAAGATGCCCCGATGGCTCCAGCCGATCTTCACGCGCCCGGGCTCGTTCGGCGGCCTCGAGCCCTTCAGCGGCCCGAGCGGCCCCGTCCACGGGACGTCCTTCCACGCTTGGTCGTCCAGCTTGCCGTCGACGGCGGGCGGCAGGGGAAGATGCGTCGCCCTGAAGACGGGAAGCTCCCGGCCCTCCGCGCCCGTCTCGGCCGCCACGCACCCGGCCGCGCAGAGGGCCGAGAGGGCCGCCGCCGCAACCGTTCGGGGGATTCTCATCATGGGGTCCGGCCTCCAGGTATCGGGAACTTAACGAGTCTACAGGCGCCGGGGCGATTATCAAGCGCTTCGGCGCCCGGCCTCAGCCGCCGCCGTCGGCTAGTTCCATCCGCACGTCCCATTCGCCTCCGGAACGGCTGCCCGAGAGCATGTGGCCGTCCGCCGTGCGAAGGCGCCCGAAGCGAAGACCGTCCCACTCGTCCGGCACCGCGGCGCCGATCCGGACGTCGCCCCAGTAGTCGCTCACGACCGCGTCGTTCAGCGCCTGCAGATAGAGCCCGTGGCTCGTCACGTAGAACGGGGCCCCGTAGGCTCCCGAGGTTTCGTATATCTGTATCCAGTCCGGGTCGACGTACCGCGCCGGCACCGATTCGGCCAGCTCGTGGAGCAGCCCTGCCGCGTCCCCCATGTGGGACGCCGCGAGCCATTGCGCCGCGAGTGTCCAGCCGAGGTACTCGCGCTCTGAGACGCCGACGCAGAGCTCGTGGCGCTTCTCGTACGCGCGCTCGACGTGGTCGGCGGGCCTGCCGAGTGGAAGGAACGTGAGGGGGTTCAGTTGAACCGGGTGCTTCTGCCTGCCTATCTGGCTGCGGCCGAGCTCTCCCTCGCAGGTCGCGCAGAGGCCCTTCCCGCGGTCGTAGAGTCGCCCGACGGCGAGGCCGTCGTCGAGCATCCGGCCCCACACGTCGAAGTCGCCGTCCTCGATGCCGAGTTCGCGTCCCATCGTCAGGGCGGACTGCAGCGCATAGCGCGCGCTGAAGAGGGCGCAGAGGTAGTTTCTCGCGTCGGGGCCGCCCGCCTCGTCTTGGCCCATCGACGGCTTCACGTGAATGCCCCAGGTGCCATCGCTGCCCCGCTCGAGCACCGAGCCGTAGAACCGGGCGGACTCGAGCACGACGGGCCACGCAACGTCGCGGGCCCACGCGTCATCGCGGAGATAGCGGGCCGCCTCGCGCGCCATGCGCACCGGGTACGCGGCGTTATGGATCTCGTACTGGTAGACGTTGGGGGCCTCCCCGCCCGCGTAGATCTCGGTGCCCGGGCCGATCGGGAACTCCCACGCCCACATCGCGCCGCGCGCGCCCTCGTGCCCCCAGACGCGCCTCGTGAAGTCGATCATCTCGCCGAGCCTGTCGCGGTAGAACTCGACCCACGAGCGGGCGATGTCAAGGTGCCCCAGCCGGAGCAGCGCCGGGTGGATGTAGGAGACGTCCTGCGGGAAGTGGAACGGCCAGCCGTTCCCGCTCCATCCCATGGGCGCCGCGGGCGCGCGCACTTCGGGAGCGCAGCTCGAGAGCACGTAGAACACGGAGCGCGCCCACATCGCCTGGTACTCGGCCGCCGGAATGTGCACGAAGCCGTCACCCAAGCGCTCGTGCCAGGCGCCCGCCGCCTCGGCCGCCAGCTCGTCCGCCCCCGGCAGGGACTCCATCTCGCGGCGGAGTTCCTTTGTCCGCGCCGCCCCCGCAACTCCGACGGCCACGAGGTGCCGCCCGCGAGGGCCCCGGGCGCGGATCTCGACGCCGCGACCGGTCGCCTCGAGAGCCGCGGCGCCCTCGGCGGAGACGACCCGCAAAGCGAGGGAACTGCCGGCGGTGCCGGCCGAGACGCGGCCCAGCCAGCGGCCGCCGTCGGCGGAGATGTCGCTCGTCTCCCACGCCCCCGTCACGCGCTGGTCGTAGTGAGTCCTGACATCCACTTCGGGCAGAAGAAGCAGAGCGGGGATCTCGCCATCGTGGGCGATCTCCACGAAGAGCACGTCCGGCCGGCCCGGATGGAAGCGCGCCTTCATCGACACCCGGCCCCCCGCCCCCCCCGCCCCCCCCGCGAGTGCGTAGCTCGTCTCGAGCACTGCGTCCCAGAGGGAGAGCCCCTGGCGCCACTCGGTCGGCGGCTCCGGCTCGCCTTCCGCCCAGATCAGACGCGCCACCGGCAGCCAGTAGTCCATCCCGTGGGCGCCGCGGTGCCAGTGGTCGGCGTGCATCAGCGTGGTGTTGGAGATGCTCGAGCGCTCGCTCCCCGCCAGACCGTTGTGCATCAGGCCCCACGCGTCGAAGCACGCCCCCATGCGCCCCGACCCCATGTAGAGGTTGACGTGGCGCGCGGGGTCCGCGGGCCAGCCTTCTCTCAGGATGTCCCCGGCGCTGACGGCGTCTTTCACCGAACGTACCTCCGGTTACCGAGCGCAGGCATTCTGCGCCAGGGCCGCGGCCATTTCAAGTCAAGGCGCACGGCGCCCCGGCGGCGGAGGTGTAGGCGACCGGCGAACTCGCGTGATGCGACGCCATATACCTTGACAGCCGGAGAGCCAGCGCTTAGTTTGAGCCCGGACGCGTGATGAGGATGGGATGGTCGCCGAAGCGGTGAAACCCAAGGCAGAGGTCCCCCCGCCCGAGAAGTGGGTGGACGAATACGGCGACTACCTGTACCGCTGCGCCTTCGTTCGCCTCCACGACCCCGAGCTCGCCGCCGACGCCGTCCAGGAGACCCTCCTGGCGGCCCTGGAGTCCATCGACAGGCTCGAGAACCCCGCCGCGATGAAGTCGTGGCTCGTCGGCATCCTCAAGCACAAGGTCATTGACCACTTCCGCAAGCGCAGCCGCGAGCGCCCCGTGAGCGAGGTGGACTCGTCTGACGACCCGTTCGACGAGTTCTTCGACGCCGCCGGCGAATGGAAGCCCGGCTTCCCGAAGGACTGGGGTGAGAACCCCGGGGCCGAGCTCGAGAAGAGCGAGTTCTGGAGCACCTTCAGGGAGTGTCTCGCGAAACTCCCGGGGCGGCTCTCGCAAGCCTTCGCGCTCCGCGTGCTGGACGACAGAAGTTCCGAAGAAGTCTATAAGGAAATGGACATAACTCCGACTAATCTCTGGGTGATCCTATACCGCGCCAGGATGCATCTCAGGCGGTGCCTGGAGATGAACTGGTTCACCGGAACAGACAGATGATGATAAGCTGTATAGAGGCGGGACGCCTTCTCTCCGAGTCACTCGACCGGAAGCTTTCCTTCTGGGAGAAGGTGAAGCTGCGCTTCCACGCCTTCATTTGCAGCTCCTGCTCGCGAGGCGGCAAGCAGGTCATCCTCGTCGATGAGGCCGCCCGGCGCCTCGCGGCGAACCCGGACCTCCTCGAGACCGTCGCCGGCGTCAAGCTCCCGGAGAAGTACCGCCGGCAGATCAAGGAGGCCCTCGCCTCCCGGGACGACTGACCCCGCCAACCGTGTAAGCTCCCGCCTCCTCGACCGACATACCACGGATACAGGAGGGCAAGAACGATGAGCAGAATACTGATAGTAGAGGCGTCGCCCATGGGTGAGCGGTCGAGCTCGCTCTCCGTGGCGGATGCGTTCGACAAGGCATACCGGGAGGCCCACCCCGAGGACGATGTCGACGTTCTGAATCTGTTCGAGGAGGAGATTCCCGACTTCGGCCGCGCGGAGGCCGACGCGAAGTACGCGCTGATGCACGGCAAGCAGGTCTCGGACGATGACGCGGCCGCCTGGCGCCGGGTTGAAGGGATGATCGAGCGCTTCAAGTCGGCGGACAAGTACGTACTCGCGGTGCCGATGTGGAACTTCTCGATCCCGTACAAGCTGAAGCAGCTGCTCGACGTGATCATCCAGCCCGGCTACACGTTCTCGTACGATCCCGACTCCGGCTACAAGGGGCTGCTGACGGGCAAGAGGGCGTTCGTGGTCTACGCTCGAGGCGGCGAGTACACCGAGGCGGCCGGCACAGCATCCTACGACATGCAGAAGCCGTATCTCGAGACGGCGCTGGGCTTCATGGGGATCACCGACGTTACGAGCGTCGTCGTCGAGCCCACGATGTCGGGCGGCCCCGAGGCCGCCGCGGAGAAGCGGAGCGCCGCCATAGACGAGGCCGTGAAGGCGGCGGCCGAGTTCTGACGGGACTGCCCGTCGCCGCGACGGGCGGGGCGAAAAGGAGAAGGGCGGCCCGGGTCGAGCCGCCCTTCCTCGGTCCTCGGCGCTGTGCGCCGCCGGTCTATTCGTCCGCGTCCTTGATGCTGAATATCTTCTCGTCCGAGATGGCCCGCACCTTCGGCGCGTACATGGCGTAGGCGTTGGTGGGCAGGGCGTGGAACTTGCCCGGGATCTCGGCGCGCAGCCTGTAGCTGATCTTGTGCTTGCCTTCGGCCAGCCAGCTGACGAAGAAGGCGACCTTCTCGTCGCGGAGCTCCATGTTGGCGCCGAGGCCGCCGCCCCAGCGGTGGCCGGACTTGAGCTCGGTCGGCTCGCAGCCGGCGGGCTTGAAGTCCTCGAAGACGACGTACTCGTAGTCGTTGTCGGAGGCGATCTCGAGAGTGACCTCGATCTCGTCGCCGGAGGTGAGCATGTCGCCGTCGTTGATCTCGGCGCGGTCGTAGTCGAGGCGCTCCTCCTCGCCGCGGGCGGTGACGACCTTGCTGCGCTTCGGCGTCAGCTTGTGGTAGGTGCGTTTGATCTCGATGCCGTGGCCCGCCCCCTTGATGCCCTCCTCCTTCGTGAAGTACTTGAGGAAGCACGAGAAGTAGAGTGCGCCGCCGCCCTTCTTGGTGATATTGAGCTTGCGCGTGCCCGAGCGCACGTCGTCGCCCAGCATGATCATCCGGTTGTCAAAGGCGAACATGTTGTCGCGGTCGACGTGCACCTTCTTCACCGTGCCGTCGAAGTCGATCTCGACGTCGTAGTCGGGGCTCAGCTCGCCCGAGTTCTTCATGTAGTCGGCCAGCGCGAAGATGCACATGGCAGTCTCCTTCGTCGACGACCACCTCGCCCCCTCGCGGTGCGTGATGAGCCACTTGGCGAGCTCCGGCAGGTAGTCGGCCTTCGGGTGGATCGCGGCCGCCGCCTTCAGAATGTAGGCGTTCGTCTCGATCTCGTTGTTGTACCAGTACCACCAGTGTCTCGAGCGGACCGGGCAGTAGGCGGTGCCCTTGCGCCTGTCGCGCTTGAGGAACTGCTCGATGTTCTGCATCGCGATGTCGGCGCGCTCGGCCTGGCCCAGGTTGTGGAGGGTCATAGCCAGCAGCGCCTTGCCGTAGAGGTTGAGGTCGTCGCGCTTCTCGTAGAGCTCGTCGACGACGGCCCCCTCGGAGGCCTTCTCGTGCGAGAGCGCATAGGCGATGTAGCAGAGCCGCTCGGCCCCGCGGCGCTTCACCTCGTCCTTATCCTTCAGCCGCCTCTTGAGGAAGGAGACGGCGCGCTTCAGCCGGCTCTCCTCGACGGCGTAGCCGGCCTTCCTGGCGGTCGAGAGTCCGTAGAGCACGTACGCGCTCATGTAGGGGTCGGACTGGCCCATCTTCCACCAGCCCCACCCGCCGTCGCCCTTCTGGAACGAGTAAAGCCTGCCCATCCCCGAGCGGACGATCGACTTCATCGTCTCGGTGGAGTAGACTGCCCCGGCCTTGCCGGCCGCCGCGCCGGGCTTCCAATGGCGGCGCAGCTTCATGCGGCCGATCTGGCGATCGGAGAGCTGCTTCTGCTTCTTCGCGATCTCCTCGAGCTTGACGCCCATGTCCGACAGGCTGCTCGAGACGACCACCGCCGGGAGGAACCGGCTCATCGTCTGCTCGGTGCAGCCGTACGGGTACTCGAGCAGGTACGGCAGGGCGTCCAGCATGGCGCCGGCCAGGGACGGCTGCATCACGATCTCGAGCTCCGTCGCCGAGGCCTTGATGTCCTTCGGGATGCTGACCGTTATCGAGCGCCTGCCCGACTGAGCGACGCGGTAGGCGTCGTTGTGGGCCACGAACTTCTCGGCGCCGTGCACGTAGACGGGGAAGGACATCTGCACCGCGTCCGACTCCTCGTCGGTGAGGGCCGACATCTTCAGCGAGGCCAGGCCCTCCTTCATGACCTTCACGCGCCAGTCGACGCGCTTCTCGCCGCCGGCCTCGACGGTGATGTTCCGCGTCAGCGGGACCGCCGTCGAGAAGAGCGCGCCCTTCGGCAACTCGAGCACGCAGCGGACCGTCTTCTCCTCCGCGAGGTAGTTGTGGACGTTGGCCGAGAGGACCACCTCGTCCTTCTCGACGAAGAACCGCGGCGCCTGCATCCTGACGAGCAGGTTCTTCGAGGTAACGACCTCCTTCGACCCCTGGCCCACCTCGGTGCCGCTGGTCGCGGCCTTCGCCTCGGCCTGCCACGTGGTGAGGTTGTCGGGGAAGGCGACCTTGATCGTCTCGACGCCGTCCGCGCCGGTGGCGATCACGGCCTTCCAGTAGGCGGTGTCGGCGAACTTCTTGCGCACCTGGGCCGCGGCGAACTGGGCCTTGTCAGCGCCAGCCTTCTGCAGCGCATCGACGGCGTTGCCGGCCTTGCGCTTGGCCCTGCTCTTCTCCTCCATCGGGGCCGCCATCGGCTTTGCGGCGGCTGCCGCCTCCATCGGAGCGCCGTCGCGGTCCGCCAGGGCCCTGCGACCCCTGACCGCGCCCGGACGGCCGAACTGCCCGCCGCCGCCGCCGCCGATTCCTCCGAGGGGGATGTCTGCCAGGGCCTGCTTGTTGGCCATGCCTTCGGCGTGCCCCCAGATCTGCCCCCAGTCGGGCGGGTTGCCGTGGGTGCGGTAGCGCTGGCGGGCGTTGCCGTTCTCGGAGCGCCCGTAGTAGCTGACCTGGAACGAGTGCCACAGATTCACCAGGCCGTGCCGCCTGTCGCCGTAGAAGAACTTCCTGATCTCCGGGGCGAAGGCGCTCTGGATGTAGAGGACCGACTTGTCGAAGACGGCGACCGAGACCTCAGCATTGACGGGCTCGCCGTCGGGGCCGGCCACCTTGATCGTCAGCTCGCCCGTCTCGCCGGGCAAATAGCGGTCCTTGCTGGCGGTGACCTCGACGTCGAGGAACTTCTCGGCCGGCGGGACGAATATCTCGCGCCGCTCGGCGTGGACCTGGCCGTTGCGCACCAGCGCCGCCTGGAGGAAGAAGTTGGGGACGTGCTTCTCCTGCACCTCGACGTCGATGACCTTCGACTTCCCGGGCAGGTGCAGGAGCCTGGTGCTCATCAGGTCGTAGTTGACCTCCGAGGTGAACAGCACGTGGCTGTCCCGGAAGTTGGAGTTGAGCATCACGTGGGCGGTCTCGCCCTTCTGGTAGGTGCGCTTGTCCGTCAGGACCTCGATGTCCCGGAAGCGGTAGTGGGCGCCCGAGAAGTCATCGCCGGCGATCCAGACGCGCCCCTCGCCGAGGACGTCGTTGCCCCAGTTGTCCTTCGCCTTGAAGACGATCTTGTACTGCCCCGACTGGTCCGACTCGTGCGTGAAGAAGGCCCTGCCAGCCGCGTCGGTCGCCGCCGGCCTGGTGTAGAGGAGCCGGACGATCTCCTTGTCGTTGTTTACGCCCTGATACTTCACCGAGTAGACGCTGACCGTGCCCTTCACCTCGAGCGGCTCGCTGGAGGGGGTCATGGCCTTGAGCTCGGCCTTCACCTTGTCGCCCGGCCGGTAGAAGCCGTTGTCGACGCTCACGTAGAGGTAGAACTCGTTGCGGGTGACGGTCACCGCGCCGGAGCCGTCGATCGCCCGGCGCGAGGCGTCGGTCACGGTCGCCGTCACGCGGTAGCGGTGGTCCACGTCGGGCCAGCGCTTCTTGGCGTCGGCGGTGTCGAAGGTGACCTTGAGCGTGCCGTCCTTGCCGATCTTGCCCTCGCCCTCCTTGATGAGCTCGCCGCTCGAGGCCGTCTTGCGCGGATACCAGTGCCCCCAGTAGGAGTGGCGGCCGTAGCCACGGCCGTAGAACCAGTCGTACAGGCCCGGCGGGGTGTACCGGTGCGAGTAGGCGTCCCGGAAGACGCGGTACTTCACCTTCGCGTCGGTGACCGGAGCGCCGAAGTAGTACTTCGCGCCGATCATGACCGAGACGTCGCCGCCGAGCTTGACCTGCGACTTCTCCGGCGTGACCGACACCTCGAACTCGGGCTTCTTGTACTCCTCGACGCGGAACCTGTTGCCCGACGAGCGCTGCGAGAGCCACTGGCCGTTGGGCTTCTTCGTCTCGATGGTGTAGACGCCGAGAGGCGGCTCCTCGCCCAGTAGTATCTCGCCGGTCACAGAGCCCGCGTCGTTCGCGGTGAGGACCTTGTCGAATACGTACTCCCCCTTCGGGTTGCGGATCTTGACCCGGAAGCGCTGGCCCGAGACGTTCCTGAAGGTCCCCATGTCGTCCAGGCGTATGAACTGCTTGAAGTGGACCGTCTGCCCGGGCCGGTAAACCGGACGGTCGGTGTAGCAGTAGGTCCTGTGCTGGCGGTTCGCGCGCCAGCTGTTCCAGTAGCTCGTCGTCGTGAGCGCGTAGCGCTTCTCGCCCGCGTGCGCGAAGGCTTGGACCCGGCCGCCCCAGCGCCGCTCCTGGGTGCGCGTGTAGCGGTAGAGCCCGTCGGGGGCGGGCCTGCCTTTCGACTGGCGGAACTGCCAGTTCTGTCCCCTGTTGTGGAACCACTCGCCGACGGTCAGGTCCGCCTCGTTCACCGGGGCGCCCGTGACGGCGTCGACGGCCAGCACGATCGCCTCCTTCTGCGCCGTCTTCTTCATGATGGCGAGGTCGGAGACTATGACGAGGTTCCTGGCGATGACGCCGTCGGCGCTGGCCGTAATCAGGTACGCGCCGATGCCCTTCACGGGCACCCCGATCTCCCTGGAGAGGTGCTTGTACTCGCCGCGGTCCTCGGTGGCGTACTTCCACTCGGCGGCGGTACCGGTGGTGTAGTTGGCGAGCTTGGTGGTGTTGGACCACACGGCCCGGGAGAGGTCGTTGTTCTGCCGCGCCCACTCCGAGGTGTCGGCGACGAACTTCTCGAGCTTGAAGTGCTCGGCTTTCAGAGCCACGTTCTTGATGTTGCGGCTGGCGAGCTGGATCTTGGGCTCCGAGCCGGGCAGGAACGCCCGGGTCGTTCCGAGCGACAGCGACTTCCACTTGATGTTCTGGACCTGGCTCCTGCAGTCGGAGACCCACTGCGACTGGGGGTAGTCCTCGATGAGCGACCCGTAGATCTTCTCGGCCTTGACGAAGTCCTGAGCCGTGTGGATCAGCCGGGCGCGCGCGTAGCGTGCATCGTCGGCCATCTTGGACGCCCGGTACTTCTTCTCTACCTTCTCGAGCATCGTGACCGGGTTCTGCCCCGCCGGGATCTCGGGCTTCGTTCCTCTGATAGTGCCGTACTGGGTGGCCAGGTACATGGCCTTGCGGTAGGAGGCCAGCGCCGCGTTCTCCTTCTTCTCAGATTTGTCCAGGCCCACCACCTCGTCGAAGAGCATGAGAACCTTCTTGTCCTCGCTCAGCTCGGCGGAGTAGGCCCCGGGCAGGCTGAGCGGCTCGATCTTGGCGTCGCCGCGTCCGCGCCAGCCGCCCCACTGGTACTGGCGCGACAGCATCTGGGCGAGCTTGAAATTGAGCGTGATGCGCTCGTCGTAGTATGTCGCGCGCTCCGTCTTCTCTATGGCGCTGAGCTCGCGGGCGAACTTCAGGTATATCTCGCGCGACTTCTCGAAGGCGGCGATGGCGTTCTTGCGGTCGTCGCTGTAGGTGTTGACGTACTGCGCGTTGGGGGGCCGCTTCCTCGCGCGCGAGACCGTCGAGCCCGTCTTCCAGCCGTAGTGCCGCATCTCGGCGTAGAGCTTGCCCAGGAAGTAGTAGCCCCGCGCCTGCCAGATCGTGTTGGGGTACTTCCCGGTGTAGGCGGTCGTCTCCTTGAGGGCCTCGTCCCACTCGCCAAGCTTAGCGTGGCAGATGCATATCCTCAGCCCCGCCTTCCTCACGCGGCCGTCGGTGGGCGCGAGCTTGACGAAGCTCCCGTAACCGTTGAGGGCCTCCTTGTAGTTGTGCTTGTCCCAGGCATCCTGCGCCCGCTTCCAGGCTTCGGCAGCCGTCTCGGCGAAGACGACTGCGCACACCAACACCACGGCGACCGCCGCCGCTCCCATGCCCCTGCGAGACCTTATCCGGCGCATACCACGACCTCCGTAACAGGCTATACCGTCTTCCCGAGAAAGGTGCTGCACATCTTACAGGGTTAGATGCCGGAGCCGGCTGCAGGTTTCGCCAAAAACGGTAGACTTCGAAAAAAGTCTCACCCCCCCCTCGCTCCCCCCCGGACAGCCCCCGCCGGCGGGTCGATGAAATCCTCGGGAGCGAGGCCGGACTCGCGGGCCACCTTGTCCACCCAGGGCCGGATGCCGACGGCCTCGGGCCCGTGGGCATCGGAGCCCACGCTGAAACGGACCCCGAGGGCCCTGGCGCACTTGACGAGCTCGGGATAGCTTCGCTTGGCCTGCTCTGGCAGCTTCCGGCCCAGAAGCTCGTTCAGCTCGAAGGCCGTCGAGTGCTCCGCCATCGACTCAAGCATAGGCGTCATGAGCGCCAGGACCTTGTCATTGAACTCGTCGATCACGAACCTGGCGCCGACGAGAGCCCCCGGGTGCGCGATCGTGTCGACCGAAGGATTGGCCGCGATCCTGGCCACCCACTCGACCCACTCCTCGAGGATTTTCATCTTCGCCGCCTCGGCCACCGATATCGTCTCGAACCAGAAGGCCTCGCCCCCCGGGAAGAGGTGCGTCGACGCCAGCACGTAGCCGATGCCTGAGAGATCGTCAAGCATGAGCGACCCGTCCAGCAAGTACGGGTCGGCGTCGATCTCGGCACCCAGGAGCAGCCTCGGCGCGCCCTCGGGCGGGTCGATATCGGCCAGGTCGGCGGCCACGGCGTCGATAACGCTCCTGTCGCCCTTCGCCGCCCGCCAGCTCTCTATGTCCGGGACGACGGTAGGCACGTGCTCGCTCACGGCCAACAGCTCCACCCCGTTCGCCGCCGCCGCCGCGACCATGTTGACGACGGTCGCATCAGGTGACGAGTGCCCCGAATACACGGTGTGTACGTGCAGGTCGTACGCGGGCAGGGGTGAGCCGTCTCTGGCGGGCATCTTAACCTTCGGCGTCGGGCTCGACCGGCGCCGTGCCTTCCGGGCCATATACGCGGATGCATTCACGGGGGACGTTGAGCTTCATGGACCGGCCGGGCCTGATCGGGCGAAGAGGCGCGTAGAGATTCATCTTCACCTCCTGGGTGCCTCCCACCAGGATGGTCAACGCCTGGCTGTCGCCCGCGTAGCCCACGCGCTTGACCTCGCCCTCGAACGACAGCCCCTTGCCGTCCCCCGCGGTCATGCGCACCTCCTCCGGGCGGAAGAGCACGCGCACGGCGTTCCCCTCGGGAAGCCTGGGGGCGTCGAGGAGCTTGACCGAGCCCAGCGGCGTCGATATTGTCGTGGAGTCACGCGTGAGCGAGCCGACGACGCCCTGCACGACGTTCGCGTCCCCCACGAAGGTCCCCACGAACTCGCTCGCGGGAGACTCGTAGAGATCCCGCGGCCGGTCTATCTGGACGATCCTGCCGTCGCAGAGCACGGCCACGCGGTCGGCCATCGTTAGGGCCTCGGTCTGATCGTGGGTCACGTAGATGCCGGTCAGACCGGCGGCTTTGATGAGAGCGCGGAGCTCCAGCCGCATGTCGGCGCGCAGCTTCGCGTCCAGATTCGAGAGCGGCTCATCCAGGAGCACCACCCTCGGCTCTATGACCAGGGCCCTCGCGAGGGCGACGCGCTGCTGCTGGCCGCCCGAGAGCTCCGCCGGCTTCCTGCGCCCGTATTGCGAGAGCCCCACCATCGCCAGCACGCGGGCGACGCGCCTCGAGCGCTCTTCGCGGTCGACGCTCCGCACCCGCAGGCCGTACTCGATGTTTTCGGCGACTGTCATGTGCGGCCAGAGCGCGTAGTTCTGGAAGACCATGCCCGTGTTCCGCGCGTAGGGAGGCAGGTCGTCCACGGGATTGCCGTCGAAGAGTATCTCGCCCGCCTCGGGCTTGACGAACCCGGCGATGGCTCTCAGGAGAGTGGTCTTCCCGCAGCCCGAAGGTCCCAGGAGGAAGAAGAGCTCGCCGGCCTCGACCTCCAGCGAGACCCCCCCGAGCGCCACAACGGAACCGTACCTGACCGTGATGTTTTTCAGCTCAACCGCTGCCGCCATAGGCGACTACCTCCTCCTGCCCGCGCCGCAGCGCTCCACGACCTGGCCGAACTTCTCCCGCGCTCTCTCGGTCCACCTGCGCATGGTGTCGTTGCGTATCTTCTGCTCCCCCCAGAGATTCCCCTTGGCGAGCCCTTCGAGCTCCGCCTCGCTCGCAGGCGAGCGCTCGAAGAGCTCTACGGCCTCAGGCGGCATCATGGCATTGTGGAGCGCGATCCACGCGTCCCGAAGCTCCTCGTGCACGTCGTAGATGCTCGCCTTGAAGAGATCGTTCACTATCACCCACCGGCGCGAGGCCTTCTTCGCATCGTACCTGAACCCGCCCTCCCACTCGAAGGGATTGTACTTCACGCCGCTCCTGTTGCTGTGCTGGTACATGGACCGTCTCACCGGCATGCGGTTCAGGCCGAAGCGCTTCGGGCCGCCGTCCTCGCCCGGCTTGAAGTACCAGAGCTTCTGCCCCTCGTCCGAAAGGACGAAGTCTACGAACTTCTCGGCCGCGGAGCGGTGCGGCGCGCCCTTGAGGATCGCAACCGGATCGGCACCGATCACCGTCAGTCCTCTGGTCTTGCCGTTCTCGAGCGCAGCCGGGACCGCGTAACCGATGTTCTCGGGCCCGTGGCGCACGACTTGCTCCCAGGCGTAGAAGTCTATCGACGGCCCGCAGTAGGACTCGGCGAGCCCCACGTCCCGCGGGACGGACGACCCGCCCTCGTTGAAGGCCTTGACGTTCCCCGACATGCGGCAGATGACGCCGTAGCCCTTCTCGAAACCGTAGGCCTGGAGCATGATCTCGTACATCATATGTACCGAGCCTGACGATCTCGGGTCCCCGGAGGCGACCCAACCGCGCAGATTGGGGTCGGCCAGGTCGGCCCACGTCGAAATCGCCGGCAGCTTCATGCGGTCTCCGACCGCCTTGTTGTAGACGATGCCGAAGCCGCTGAAGCAGGCACCGAACCAGCGGTATTTCTCATCGTAGACAGGGATGCCGGCGAGGTCCTTCGGGATGTCGTTCAGGACGTGCCTCGGCGGCCGGTAGGCCTCGAAGTGCCCTTTCTCGGCAAGCCTGAGATGCGGCGCAATTCCGCCGCCGAAGAAGAGGTCGACCCCGATGCCTTCGGGCGAAGCCGAGAACTTGTTCTCGATATACCGCCTGATGGAGGAAGTCCCCCCCTGGTCGAGCCACTCGATCTCGGCGACGAGGCTGGTACGTTTCCTGTAGTACTCCCGGAAGCCGCGCGAGAACTCCTCCTTAATGCCCAGCCAGTGCGGCGAGAGAACTAGCAGCTTCAGATCGGGCTCCGGCGGCGCCTCTTCGCGCAGGAATATCAGCCCGAAGACGATCGCGAGCACCACCAGAGCGAAGATTCCGACAGTGATGCGACGGGCCATTGGGCTGGGAACCTTTCACGAAGCCGGGCTGACCGGATCATAATCCGGCTCTGCCTCAGTTCAAGCCGCTTTTGGCCGCGCTCCGGGCCGCGGTCATTTTTCCTGAAGCGCATATGCCGCTTGAGCCGATGAAATCCCGCCGGATCGGGGCCGAGGCAGGGCCCCGGCTGGGGGGGAAGTTGAAGAGAAGCCTGCTCCTTTCGTGTCTCATGGTGTCCTCGCTCACTCCCCTGCACGCGGCCACTTTCCTCCAGACCGTCTCCAGGAACGGATCGAACGCCTCGGACCATAACCCGCGGACGCCGAGATCTTCTGTCTTGCTGATCCCCAAGGGGTACGTTCCCCTCGACAGCATCGCCAGAAGCCAGGGCTATACCCTCCGTTACGACTCCGGGCCCGACGTCTACCGCATGACGAACGGCTCGCACACCGTGGTGATCGGCCCGGGGATGCTCCACTCGTTGATCGACGGCAGGGCTCATGGCCTCACGGGCCGGCCCGTCTACGTCAACGGGCACATCGCCGTGCCGACAGCCCTCTCGGGGCACCTCTCACGACTCGGGTCGAGGTCGGTCTCGTCTCGCTTCGGCTACTCCGGAGCACCCGGTGTGGGAACCGTGAGCCTGAGGCGCGTTGTCATCGACGCCGGCCACGGGGGAAAGGATCCCGGCGCCATCGGGCGGCGCGGCTACAAGGAGAAGACCATCAACCTGCAGGTAGCAACGCTGCTCGCACAGATTCTCCGGGCGAAGGGCGTGCAGGTGGTGATGACGCGCACCACCGATCGTTTCATCGATCTCCACCGGCGCGGCCACATCGCGAACACCGCGCAGGCGGATCTGTTCATCAGCATTCACGCGAACGGGTCGCGCTCGCGGTGGGCCAACGGGGTCGAGACGTTCTACCTCTCCCCTCGCATCAGCGACTCCTCCCGCGCCAGGCGGGCCGCCAGCATGTACGACGGGCGCGCCTTCGGGTACCAGTACCGGACGGCCTCGTCCGAGCGCTCGGCCTTCCAGAGGGGGCTGCGCCGCAACAGGTACCTCTCGAAGTGCCTCGGGAGCCACGTCCAGAAGCGTCTCGTGGCCTCCTCCGGCGAGACCAACCGCGGGCTCAAGACCAAGAACCTGTGCGTGCTCCGCGAGACATACATCCCCGCTGTCCTAGTTGAGCTTGGCTTCATCTCGAACTCCAAGACTGAGATCCGGTTCAGGAGTTCTTCATACAGGCGGCGCCTCGCGACGGCCATCGCCGCGGGTATCTCGGACTACTCGCGCCACCATCCGTCGAGGCGCGGCGTCTACGCCTCGCGCCCGGCGAGCACTAGGCCTACTTCCGCGTCGGCGCGCTCCTCACGCATCGCCAGCTCGCCAGCCTTGGCCGCGATTCCCGCACGGGGCCGGTCTGGTCTGCTCGGCTACTCACGACGCTGAGGTCAGGCCATGAAGCCCGACGCCACGCGTTTTCATCTGGCTTCCGAACCGAGGGCCTACGACGGCCTGCAGCTCAGGAGCGGCTTCGCCGTCGATACGTTCGGCGTGGAGGGCGACTCGCTGGTCGTCTTCATGGGCCCCTGCCACGTGGAGGGAGAAGCGCTCGTCGACCTAGCCGACCGCGCGGCGGGCGAGAAGATCATCGCCGGCCTGATGCTGCACTTCATCGCCGAGCACCCAGGAGTGACGCTCGAGGTCATGACGCTCCGGCAGCGCCTGCTGGTCGAGTGCGCCCGCACGGCCGCCGAAGAGATCTCCCCCGAGTCCGTGCGCCTCGTGCGCCGGGGCGACGACATCTTCGGAGGCGAGGGGCTTGACGCCAAGCTCTCGGTCTCGGTTGCGACCACGTCGCCCGCGAGCGGCCTGATCCACCTCGGCGTCAACATCGACGACACCGGCGCCCCTGTCAAGACCACCTCTCTGAACGAACTGGGCATCGAGCCTACGGCGTTTGCCCGCGATGTGGCCCGTCGCTATAATGAAGAGCTGGAGATGGTCCGGGCCGCCTGCGGCAAAGTGCGCCCGGTCGACTGATCGCCCGGGGGGGCCGGTGCCGGATCTGGTCGGTATCACGACGAGCGTGCCCATCGAGGTCGTCTACGCGGCCGGGCTCGCGCCGGTGGACCTCAACAACCACTTCATCGCCTCCGGCAGGACCGAGGAGATGCTCCGCGTCGCGGAGGCGGCCGGTTTCCCGAGGTCCTCGTGCGCGTGGTCGAAGGGAGTATACGCGGCCGCGAAGGACCTGGAGCTCGATCGAGTCATCGGCGTCGCCGAGGGGGACTGCTCCAATACCCACGCGATGCTGGAGCTTCTCTCGGCCGACGGCGTCGATGTGACCCGGTTCGGGTACCCCTACGGGCGCGATGCCCACGAACTCCGGCGGAGGATCGAGCGCCTTGCCGACGGCTTCGGCGTCACCTATGCCGCCGCCGAGGCCGAGCGGCCGCGCCTCGAGAGCATCCGGGACCGCTTGAGGGAAGTCGACCGCCTCACGGTCGACGGGCGCGTCACCGGCGGAGAGAATCTCGAGTGGACGATCTCGGGGAGCGATATGCGCTCGAACCCCGAGCGCTTCGGCGCCGATATCGACGCCTTTCTGGCCGAGGCGCGCGAGCGTCCGGCAACGTCCGGGCCGCGGGTGGCCCTCTGCGGAATTCCGCCCGCGTACGCTGATCTGGCTGCGGTGCTCGAGTCGCTCGGCGTGTGCGTGGTGCTGAACGAGTTCCCGCGCCAGTTCGCGCTGCTGGACGGGGGCGCGGATCTCGTCGAGACATATCTGAATTTCACCTATCCATATGACGTCTTCTTCCGCCTGCAGGCCCTCCAGCGCGAGATCGCGGCCCGCCGTGTGGACGGCCTCGTGCACTACGTCCAGAGCTTCTGCTTCAGGGCGATACAGGACCGCCTGCTTCGCGATGCCGTGAGCGCTCCGGTCCTCACGCTGGAAGGGGATCGTCCAGGCAAGCTCGACGGATCGGCGCTAACGCGGGTGGAGACTTTTGTCGATATCCTCCAGCGGGGAGGCCGATCTTGAAGAAGAGCCGGGCCCGGTCGATCATCTTCATGTTTCTGAAACTAGGGATCGCCGGGGGCCTCCTCTATCTCGGTTTCCGCAACCAGCGCTTTGACAAGGAGCTTCTCATCGGCTTGGCCGACAGGTGGCCCTACGCCGCCGCCGGGATCATCATAATGCTGGGTGTGCCGGCCTTCGGGTGCGTGAGGTGGTGGGCGCTCGTCCGTGCTCAGGGGATCGCCCTGTCGCTCCGTGACGCGGCGAAGCTTACCTACATCGGCCTCTTTCTCAGCGTCTTCCTGCCGGGCGTCGTCACCGGCGACCTGTTCAAGGCTTACTACGTGGCCAAGGGCAAAGGTCGCGAGAGGCGCGCCGAGGCGATCACGACCATATTCCTCGACCGAGTGGCGGGGCTCTTCGGGCTCGCGCTCCTGGCGGCGACGGTGATGACGGTCAACATCCCCATGATTGAGGCCAACCCGAAGCTGAGGGCGCTCGCCATCTTCTTCGGCTCGGCCGTCGCCGTCGGCATCATCGGTTTCTTCATCGTTTTTCACCCCCGACTGCGGGAGAGGCGCAAGCGGCTCCTCTCAGGCCGCGGAGCAATCTGGCAGACCGTCGACAAGGTCGATGACGCGGTCCACCTCTACCGGGACCGCAAACTGACGGTGCTCGCCGCGATGGCACTGTCGATCGGCAACCACGTGGCTCAGATCGCGGCGGTCTGGCTCTTCGCCAGGGCACTGGGCGGGGCAATCCCGCTCCACAGGATGCTGCTGCTGGTCCCCATAGGGTTCATGGTGAACGCGATCCCGATAGGCGCCCCGGGAGGGGTCGGACAGGGAGAGGTCTTCTTCCAGTGGCTGCTGTTGACAACAGAGGGGTTCTCGCTGGGAGCGACCAACTTCCTCTGCTGGCGGCTGGCGAATCTGCTGGCCGTCTCGCCCGGGGCACTGGTGTGGGTGCTCCACCGTGCGGAGATAGCAGAGGTCGAGCACGAGATGGAAGAGGCCGAGGAGGAAGCGCCGCCAGCCGAGGACGCAGTCTCCGAAACGCCCGCCGGGCAGTGATCAGGTGATCAGGTCGTATTTGGCGGCGGTCACGACGTTCTGGAGCTCCTCGCCCGCAAGGTAGCGCTCGACCTGCGCGACGCCGAGGGCCCCCATGTCCCTGCGGCGGTCCGGGGTGGGCCCGCCCATGTGAGGGATGAGCTGACAGTTCTCGAGGCCCCGCAGCGGGTGATCCTCGCTCAGCGGCTCCTCCTCGAAGACGTCGAGCGCCGCCTCGATGCGGCCCGTCTTCAGCTCGGCCACCAGGGCCTCGGTGTCGATGACCGCCCCGCGAGCCGTATTGACTATCACGGCGCCGTCCTGCATCTTAGCGAGCAGATCCGCGTTCACGATGTGGTGGTTCTCGTCCGTCTTCGACGCGTGGACCGAGATCACGCGGTTCTCCGAGTAGAGCTGCTCCAGCGTCTCCGCGCGGGCGACGCCGAACTGCTCGAAGACGGAGTCGGGGCAATGAGGCGAGTAGGCCGAGATCTCGCACCCGAAGGGGGCCATGAGCTTCACGAGCTCCTGAGCGATGCCGCCCAGCCCGTGAAGACCCACCTTCTGGCCGAAGAGCCCCTCGGTATGCGCCGCTTCGCAGCGCCAGCCCTTCCGCGCGTGCAGCTCGAACTGCACCCGCGTGGTGTGCCTGAGTCCTGAGAGCGTCATCATCAGCGCCGCCTCGGCCACCGAGCGCGCGATCACCCTCCCCCAGTTCGAGACGAGCAGCCCCCCCTCTATCGCCTCGCGGTCGACGTAGGGCCGCACGGTGCCCGCGACGTGACACATGTACTTGAGCTGCGGGTTCGCCCCGTAGACCTCAGCCGTCACCTTCGGCGAGCCCCAGCACGTGATGAGCACCTCGGCCTGAGACTCGGAGAGTGCCGCCGACAGCTTCTCGGGCGAATCTACGTCCGGCCGCTCGAAAAGCTCGCCGAGCGACTTCAGCTTGTCGAAGGAGGCCGAGTCCACTATCACACCGTAGTCGTCGTGCCCGTACGTGCCATCGCGCATGGTGAAAAGGATCTTCGTCATCACTGCCTCCGCTCGGCCTGGATATGGACCCGCGACGGCCGCCATCATTCGATGCGGTCGCGGTCGGACTCCGGGAAGACGCTCCGGACATACTCGGCGAGTTTCTCGTTGGTCGGGCCGTACCGGTCGTGGTACATGTAGTGCTCGAGGATGTCGCCGAACTCCTTGGCGCCCTGGTATCGCTTGCCGACGTCCGGCTGCAGCGCGCCCATCACCACCTTGTCGAGGTCGTCCGGGATCGACGAACGGAGCCTCTTCGGCGGGACGATGCGGTACTCGCTCATGAGCCTGAGGAGATCCTTGCGGCTCTCGGGCCGGTAGACCGTCTCACCCGTCAGTATCTGGTACAGGACGAGGCCGAGCGAGAATATGTCGCTCCGCGGCCCCGTGATGTCGCCCCGGGCCTGCTCGGGCGACATGTACGGGAGCTTCCCCATGATAACCTCGGACTCGTCAGGAACGGACGTCTCCAGCGCCTTCGCAATGCCGAAGTCGGTGAGCTTGACGAAGCCGCGGAAGTCGATCATCACGTTCGACGGGGTCACGTCCCTGTGGACGATCCCGAGGTGCCGGCCCTGGCGGTCGCGCTTGTCGTGAGCGTACGCGAGCCCCCGGCAGACGCGGCTCGCGATGAACGCGGCATAGTCGACGGGACAGAGCTTCCCCATCTCGGCGTGGCGCTTAACGAAATCCGTCAGCGTCACCCCGTGGAGGAACTCCATCACGATGAAGTGCCGCCCACCATACGCAGCCAGGTTGTAGACCTGCAGGATGTTCTGGTGCACGAGGTCCGCAACGAGCTTCGCCTCGTCGACGAACATCGCCACGGTGCTCGAGTCCGAGAGCCGGTCCTTGCGGATGACCTTGAGCGCCACGGTCTTCGAGAAGCCGGTCGCCCCGATCTGCTCGGCCAGGTAGACCGATCCCATGCCCCCGTCGGCGATCTTCCTGATGACACGGCACTTGGCGGCGTACTCGAAGGGAGCCTGCTGCTTCTGGGGCGTCTGTTGCGTGTCAAAATCCTTCTTCGAGGGCACCGGCTTCGATTTGGGCCGCTTGGATCCGACGGCGGGCGGACGCACCGGAGGCCGGCCGGCCAGTCTGCGCCGCCTCTCCTTGCCGCGATCGCTTCCGGGCGTGCCCGCCATGGTGAACTCCCCGCATCGGCCGCGCAGATTATATTTCGGGTGCCGTCGCCAGTCAAATGATTCGGGCCGAGCCCCGAATCGTGTCCTTGACACCTCTGCCCATACGGCAACAATGGCTGCGTGGGCCCGGCCGCGCCGGGCCAGGGGAACGTCATGGGCGCTCAGCTTATCGGCCTGGGTCTGACAACTCTCGATCACCTTATGCTGCTCGACAGCTTCAACCGGCCCGCGGGCGAGATGCGCGTCGAGAGCTTCGACATCCAGGGAGGCGGGCTGATCGGCTCCGCGCTCGTGGCGGCCTCGCGCCTGGGGGTCGAGACTGAGGTATGGGCCACCATAGGCACGGGGCCGATCGGCGACTGGATCGTCGACGGCCTCGCGCAGGAGGGCGTCTGCACCGACCGGCTGCGCCGCGTCGACGAGGGCGACGGGCCGCTCATACTCGTCTTCGTCGACGGCGAGACCGGCGAGCGCCGCTTCCAGTCGGGCGCATGGCCGAGGCCGGCCGAGCCCTATCCGCTGGACGCCGCGGCGCTCGACGGGGCCAAGTGCCTGCTGGTCGACGGCTCCTGTCCCGTCGAGGCGCCCGAAGCCGCGCGCCTCGCGCGCGAGCGAGGTGTGCCGGTCGTGGCCGATCTATCGGGCGTCGACGGCCCCGCCCGGGCGATCGCCGAGGCCGTCGACTACCTGGTAGTCGACGAGAACTGCGCCCGCCGAGTCGCCGAAGGCGGCGACCCGCAGGAGGCCTGCCGCAGGCTGCTCGAGCTCGGGCCCGGCGTCGTCGTGCTCACCCTGGGCGCAAAGGGCTGCTGCTATGCGAGCGGCTCGGGCATGACCCACGTGAGCGCCTACGAGGTCGACGTCGTCGACACGACGGGCGCCGGCGACTGCTTCCACGGGGCCTTCTGCGCCGGTGTGATCCGGGGGTGGGAGCTCCCAAGAATCGTGGAGTTCGCGTCTGCGGCCGCATCCATCAACTGCCGCACGCTCGGGGGGCGCTCCGGTTTGCCTTCCGCCGAGCAGGTCGAGAAGTTCATTGAGGAGAGAAGATGATAGCCTCCAAGGAGATCAAGATCGGCTTCGCCCCCACCAGGCGGACCGTCTTCGACAAGGTCGAGGCGAAGCGCTACAAAGACATGATCGAGGCCCGCCTCCGCGACTGGGGCGTGAGCTACGTCAACCTCGATTTCCTGAACGAGGAGGGGCTTCTCTATAGCATCGCCGACGCCGACGCCGTCGCGGCCAGATTCCGCGCCGAGGGCGTCGATGCCGTCTTCGCCCCGCACTGCAACTTCGGCACCGAGGACGCCACGGCGAAGCTCTGCAGCCTCGTGGGGAAACCGGTTCTCCTCTGGGGTCCGCGCGACGATGCCCCCGACGAGAAGGGCAAGCGCGTCCGCGACACGCAGTGCGGCCTCTTCGCTACCAGCAAGATCCTCCGTCGCCTGGGCGTCCCTTTCACCTACCTCACGAACTCGTGGATCGACGGGCCCGAGATAGAGCGCGGATTCCGAGCGTTCTGTCGGGCGGTCGCAGCCGCGAGGGCCGTCAGCAACGCTCGCATCGGCCAGATTGGCACGCGGCCGAAGCCGTTCTGGTCGGTGATCGTGAACGAGGGCGAGCTCCTCGAGCGCTTCGGCGTCGAGGTGGTGCCGGCCTCGATCATGGAGGTCGACCGGGGCGTGAAGGAGATACTCTCCGGCGACGACGAGCTCGGCGAGGTCGTGGCCGACCTCAAGTCGGGCCTGGCCTTCCCCGAGCAGACGGACGAGCGGATCGCCCTCCATGCGGCGCTGATCCTGTGGGAGAGGCGCTGGGCCGAGCGCGAGAACCTTGCGGCCATAGGGATCCAGTGCTGGCCGGACCTGCCGGGCGCGCTCAAGATATGGCCGTGCTTCGCCGGCGGCGAGGTCACGGGCGGCGGCATCCCCGTCGGCTGCGAGACGGACATCCACGGCGCGCTGACGGGCCTCATGCTGCAGGGGGCGGCGGGGGAGCCCACGTTCTGCGCGGACCTGACGGTCCGGCACCCCGAAAACGAGAACTCCGAGCTCCTCTGGCACTGCGGGCCGTTCCCGTCATGCCTGGCCGCCGAGGGTGAAAAGCTGACTGTCGAGGGGTACGGGAACTCGCCCGAAGAGGCCAAGGGCCTCGGCCAGTGGCGGATCAAGGGCGGCCCCGTTACTCTCGGCCGCATCGACGGCGACCACGGCGAATACTCGATCTTCCTGGGCGAGGCCAAGGGCACCGATGGCCCCTACACGCGCGGCACCTACCTGTGGATAGAGGTCGACGACTGGCCGCGCTGGGAGCAGCGGTTCATCTACGGGCCCTATATCCACCACGTGATAGGCGTGCATGCCCAAGTAGTGCCGATCCTCCACGAGGCATGCAAGTACATCCCCGGGCTCGAGCCCGATCTGGTCGCGCCCGGCGCCGAGGACGTCGCCGCCTTCTGGCGGTGACCCGCCACCATGGAGAGCACCATGAGCGAGAGAGAATTCGTCCCGCTGCCCCGGATGCTGGACGCCGCCGCTTCGCGCGGGGCGTGCCTGACGGCCTTCGACTCGGGCGGAGGGCGCCCGGAATTCGTGCAGGCCTCACTCGCCGCGTGCCGTGACCTGCAGGCGCCGGCCCTATTCCTCGGCTGGAGCGGGGCCGCGAAGAGCTTCGGTTTCCGTCCACTGGTTGCGATGGTGCGCTCGCTGGCCGCCGAGGCCGGCGTCCCCGCCGGTCTGCACCTGGATCACGCTGAGGACGAGGCCGACGTCAGGGCCGCCGTCGACGCGGGCTTCAGCTCCGTCATGTTCGACGGCGCCGAGATGCCGCTCGACGAGAACATCGAGGCCACGAAGCGCCTGGTCGAGTATGCCCGCGAGAGAGGCGCCTTCGTCGAGGGCGCCGTCGGCGGCCTCGGGCGCGAGGGCGGGGGGGGCGGGGGGGGCGGCGGAGACGAGGGCGAACTCACCGACCCCGCTGCGGCCGAGCGCTTCGCCGGTGAGACGGGCGTGGCGGTCCTCGCCCCCGCTGTGGGCAATCGCCACGGCGTCAAGGGCTACACCGTCCCGCTCGACTGGCCGCTGATCGAGGCCCTCGGGGGCCGCGTCGGCGTGCCAATGGCGCTTCACGGGGGCTCAGGGATAGCCATGGAGGACGTGAAGCGCGCGGCCGCGTCCGGCTTCCTGAAGCTGAACCTCGCGACCGTGCTCCACGGCGCGTACGATCGCGCGGTCAAGGACTACATCGGAGAGAATCCCGACCGGGGTATGTGGGGCTGGTCCGGGGCCGGACGCGCGGCCATAGAGGAGGTGGCCCGGCGCTACATCGGCGAGCTGGGGATGGCCGGCGCCGCGGCCGATCTGCAGTAGCACTTCGCCTGGGAAGGCTATGCGGATTACGAATCCCGACAGGGATGGAGCCACCCGGGAGATTCGAACTCCCAACCTGCTGATTACAAATCAGCTGCTCTGCCGTTGAGCTAGGGTGGCTCCCTCCAAATGGATTCTACGCCTTGAATGGCCCCAATGCAAGCCTCAAGATACGGGCTCCCGGCCGCGCGAAGTGACTTGTGTCGCGGCGCCGGGGGCGCTAGACTTCCGGCAGCCTGCAACCGGAGGGCCCCATGCTCGATATCACGCCGAAGCCCGACTTCCAGCGCTTTCTCGACGTCCTGATGTTGCGGAAGGCATATCGCCGGCCGCCCCTCTTCGATTTCCACGTCGACCACCGCCACAAGGCCGATATCCTCGGCCGCGAGGTGAAGACCCCCGCCGACGATGTCGAGTTCTGGCGCGTCGCCGGCTATGACTACGTCCAGTTCACCATTCACGTGGCGGCGCGTGAGCTAGCCGAGTCGAAGGGCATGGCGAAGGGGGATGCGTCGACGCACGGATCCGACAACGATGTCATCACTTCGCTCGAGCAGTTCCGGTCGCGCGAGTGGAGCTGGCAAGCCGCCGCAGAGGGGGATCTCGCTTGCTGCGAGGAGCGCTTGGAGTGGCTTGGCGAGCTCCTTAAGGTTGCCCCCCCCGAGATGAAGATCATCGTCCACAACGCAGACATCTTCACTCTGGCGTGGGAGATGATAGGCTTCACCAGCTTCTGCATGAAGAGCTACGAGGAGCCCGAGCTCATACGCGAGGTAATGGACTCGCTCGCCGCCGCGCAGCTCAATGTCACGCGCGAGGCCGTGAAGATCGCGGGCGAGGCCACCGGATGCGTCTTCTACTCCGACGACATTGCCTATACAGAAGGCCTCATGATGAGCCCCGACTTCTTCCGCGATTACCTCTTCGACCACATCGCCGCGTTCGGGAAAATCGGCCAGGCCGTGGGCGCACCCCTAATCTACCACACCGACGGCCGCCTCTACGAGGCCTTTGACGACTTCGCGCGGATCGGCGTCAGGGGCGTTCAGCCCCTCGAGCCCAAGTCCATGGACCCCCTCGAGATAAAGAGACGCTGGCCGGGGAAGTTCTGCCTTATGGGCAACATCGACCTCGACACGATGGGGCGCGGCACGCCCGATGAGGTGGAGGCGCACGTGCGAGACCGCGTCGAGACCGTAGGCGCCGGCGGCGGCTTCATGCCCGGGGTCTCGAACACCGTGCCCTACTACGTCAAGATCGAGAATTACCGGCGGATGATCGAGACCGTGCACTCCTATCCCGACGGCGAGATCGACGTCGCCTGACGCCGGGGAGCCCGTGCCGAATGGCTTCGCAGCGGGCGCTCACCTTAGCGGCGTCGTCAGGTACTGTTCGACGTCCCGCCAGTGGGCTCGCATGATCGCCGCCTTCTTCTTAAGTTGCTCGACGATGTCGGGCCCGAGGAGGAAGGTGTCTTCGTCGCGAGCGTCCTTCGCGCGCCACAGGAGATCGAGGCCGCCGCTGTTCTCCAGCAGGTCGATCAGTTCCTTGACGTTGTCGAACTCGTCGCGCTGGATGTCGTTCCAGATCAGCAGGTCCTTGTCGCCGAACCAGGTCGCTTCCTTCGGCGGGATGCGCCCCTCTCCCGAGAGCGCATCGGCGTTGCGGTCGCGGACGACCTGGCCGCCGTAGAAGTTGTTGCACGAGCGCACGATGCTCGCGAGCATCCTCAGCCCCGTCGCGTAGCGGCCGAGCCACTCGGCCTCGGGGGCTCCCGCGGCCGCCGCCTTCTCGAGCACTCCCGCAACACCGCGCACTCGCCCGAGCACCGAGCGAAGGCCCCCCACGCGCGGATCGGCGCCCTTGGCTATCGCCCCGCCGCTGAAGCGTCCGCCGTGCAGGTCGATCCAGTCGGTGCGCGCCTCCGACTCGTGAACGTTGAATACATGGGGCAGCCAGTACGACTCCTCCTCCCCGGTGAGGAGGTCCGGCCTGATAACGAGCGGCCGCGTCATGTGGCGTACAGAGACGCCGACGTAGTACGGGCTGAACCGGGGTGCGACGAGGCGCTGGGCGCCGAAGGCCTCGTGCAGGCTGACGAAGCTCTCGAATACAGCCTCGCCGCTCTCGTCGCCCGCCCACGCGCGCGCGAGCCTCCCCATCTTCTGCAGCCGTTCCATGAGCGTGGCCGTGGGCTCGGCGATACAGTCGGCCATGATGTCGACGGCCTTCTCAACGGCCTCGATGGACTCGTGCCCCCGGTCGTACGACGCGCGGAAGTTGACGAAGACGTTCCGGACGTCGGGCCTCGCGAAGCGCTGCATCCCGGAGATGATCGCCATGGGGTCGATCATCCCGAGGACGGGGTAGCCGCCGGAGTCGATCATCGAGCTGATGGACATCGACGTCCGGTCGCGCCCGCGCAGGAACGACCGCGCCGGCAGCGCGGCTTTGATCTTATCGAGCTCGTTCCCGGTGATGTTCCCCGACATGTGGACGTCGACGTCGCCTCCGCCGGCCTCGGCCCCGCGGTGTATGGCCTCGAGCAGCCCCCTCACGCGCTCGCCGGTCGAGCGCCTCACGCAGTGGGCCGGGCCGTTCGCCCCGGTGTAGAGGTTCTCTGACCAGCACAGCCCCGAGCCCGCGTCGTTGGTCTTGAACATGAAGGCGCCGAGGTGCGGGACGCTGCGCTTCAGCTCCGCCATCATCGACTCCGTCATCTCCAGCACCTCGGGGAGGTCGACGCACATGGCGAAGGCCTCTTTGCGGCTCCGGCGCGGGTGGTCGATGCGCGCGCCGCGCAGGTGCGGGTGCTCCTCGAAGAACGACTCCGGCACCATGTTCGGCTCGTACGACCAGAAGGCGGCCTCCAGCCCCTCCTCGGACAGGACCTCCGCCTTGGCGAGCAGCAGAGCGCGGTTGGCCTCGACCCAGTCGGCGGGCACGTGGGGGGCGATGTTTTCGTGCGGGAAGAACTTGTAGGGCGTCGGGTTGTGGTTGGCGTACTCGTGCCAGGGGGAGCCCCCCTCGGGCATCTCGTGCCACGACTTGTCGGCGAGCTCGCTGATGTTGACCAGCACGCGGCCGAAGTCCATCAGCCGCTTCGCCTGCTTCGCGAGCTCGCGGAACTCGTCTACGTCCCGCATCGGACAGTGGATCAGGAAGAGCTTCTCGCCATCGGTGCCCATCGGTGCGCCTCCGAACAGACTGCGTTCCCGGGCCCCGCCCCCTCGCCCGGCTGGCACGATGGACCCGGTCCATTGCCATGAGAGCCTAACCGCGCACCGCGTGAGCGTCAAACCCCCTCACCCGCAGATGCGTTGACCGCCCCGCCGGCTTCAGTTACCATCCCGGTCGAGGAGGCCGACCATGCCCGTGTCCACGGAGTTCAGGTTCCCCGTCATCGACGCCCATATCCACCTGCCGCTGGGGGACGGTCGGGGCCACAACTGGTTCCCTTTCACGCGCAGCCGCGCCGACTACTTCCGCTATCTCGAGCAGGTGGGCGTCCGGACCTTCGTTGGCTTCCCGCACGGGCCGAAGAAGTCCGGCGAGCCGCTCGCCGACTCTCTCAAGCGTACCAATGATCTCATGCTCAAGTTCTGGCGCCGGAAGCCCGGCCTCGTGATCCCCGCCGCCAAGGCGCACCCGTCGGAGGCCGCCGAGTCGATCCGCCAGATGCAGCTCGCGCGGCGCGAGGGCGTCGTCTTCGTCGGCGAGTTCGTCACCTACGGCGGATCGAGCGTGCGCTACGACGACCTGGGCTTCGAGGCGATCTGCGAGGCCGCGAACGAGCTCGGCATGATCCTCAACTGTCACCTCGTTGAGCGCGAGGAGGAGCCTTTCGAGAAGCTGCTCCGCAAGTACCGCAAGGCCAGCTTTGTCCTCGCGCACCTGTGGGACAACCGCGAGCTCGTGAAGGGCAAATGCGCGCTCGTCAAGCGCAACCGCAACGCCCTCGTCGACCTCTCGGGATACGGCGTCGACCGGCTCGGCATCTGGAAGTACGTCGTCGAGACCGTGGGCGCCGAGAAGGTCCTCTGGGGCTCGGACTACCCGATCAACGATCCTGCGATATATCTGGCGCGGCTGGCGACCTGCCGCATCAAGGCGGCCGAGAAGCGCAAGGTGGCCGGCGGCAATGTCCTCAGGATGCTGAAGGAGCGCGGGGCCCCGCTGCCCAAGTAGCCTCAGACCCCTTCATAGCCTTTTGAAGCGCCCTCTGACACCTTTCCGGTGTATTATCAGAATGTGCAGCAACTTCTGTGACTGACCTCAGTCTAACGGTGTTAGAAGCTCCCAATCAGCACCTCCGGGGGGAGCAGACCGAGGAGGCCGAACGATGTACAGAGCACTGATACTCTCCGCCCTCGCAGCCGCGCTGGCAGCCGGATGCGTTCAGACGGCGGCCGTCTCCTCTCACTCCGAGAGGGTCATGCTCACCGGCGAGAGCGCCATCGTCGATCCCGTCGAGTTCAGCCCCGCGCGCATAATGGAATCCGTCCGCCCGGGCATGAGCCACCTGCAGGTGGTCCAGGCCCTGGGCGAGCCGAAGGCCATCATCGGCACCGCCAGCACCTGGTTCTACACGTACGAGCCGCCTCGCCCCGTTCCCTTCACCGGCAACCTCTGGGCCGTCATCCTGCAGGTGGAGTTCGAGGGGGGCAAGGTGAGGGACGCGGAGTGGCTGCCGAGGGGGTAGCCTAACGCGGACAGTCTGACGGGCGGGCCGCAGGGGCGCGAGGGCGCCCCTGTTCTGCTATTACCATACTGGCCCCGCGCCGCCCCGCCGGGCCGCTTCACTTCGTGACAGTGACCGTCCACTCCGTGGGTTCCGACGTGGCGATGGGGCTCGAGTATTTGAGCTCGAAGACGTAGGTGCCCGGCTCAGTGGGGCTGAAGATCGGGTCGGGCCACTCGGTTGACGTCAGGTCGGCCTTCGGGCCCGACGCCTGCCTCCACGCGTAGACGCACTGGTTCTTGGGGAACCGCCTGGGCTCCGTGCTCCGCGTACCGTCCAGCTGCACGATGGTGCCGACCTTCGCGGCCTTCGGGCCCCGGATGACCGCCCGGGGCGTTATGTCCTTGTCCGCGCGGATCTCCACGACGTCCTTCGCCTCCTCCTTCCCGAGCTTCGCCACGAGCTCAAGCTTCGCCTGCTGCAGCCACGACTCCTTCGGGTTCGCGAAGACGAGGTCGCTCGTCGGCGAGTCGGGGGTCTGAATATTGGGGTCGCCCAGCTCCCTGGCGATCTTCCACGCGATCTCAGGCTTGGGTCCGCCCTCCCCCTTCTCCCCGACCACGACCACCTTCCCCGCGAGCTTGACCGCATCGCCCGTCGTCAGCCGCTGGTCCTCGCCGGCGTAGACGTAGAGCTTGCGCTTCGGATCGGTCACAGTGACGGGGAGCTCGGTGGTGCCCTTCGGGTCGATCTGCTTCGCGTAGACCTCGCGCCCCTGGTGCGTGACGACAAGCTGATAGGGACCCAGTTCGTCGAACGGGGGCCTGCCTTGGTTCCCTATGACGTGGAAATCCGGAAGGACGACGGCCGCCCTGCCGTCGGCGCCGGTGATCGCGTCGGCCGCCTGCTTCCCGTCGCGCATCGCCTTAACCCTCACGCCGCTGACGGGCTTGCCCGCCGGGTCCTGCGCCTTCACGGTGACGGTCCACTCGACAGACATGTCGATGTTCGCCCGCGTGTACGAAGCGGCGTAGAGCTGCCTCACCTTCCGAAGGTCTGCGGGTGGCGCGAGGTCGCAGTCGCGGAAGACCATGCCGCTTGTCCGGAACGACTTCCCCTGCCACACCGAGAAGAAGTTGTAGTCCTTGCCGTCGCCGATCACCTCGAAGCGGTTGCCCAGCAAGGTGATCCCCCGGCCGCCTCCCCAGCCGACCTGGAAGTGGTACTGGTTCGTCCTGAAGACATTGTCGTAGACGCGCGTAAGGCTTTCGGGATGCGCCCTGACGATGTTCATCGACGACGCCCAGAACTCCGGCGACTTGCGGATCGCGACGATGGTGTTCTTGTACACCTTGTTGGCGCTGTACTTGCCGCAGTCGAAGTCGAGCGGATCGGCCTCACCGAAGCCGGGCTCGGCGACGACCCGGCAGAAGTTGTGGTGCACTCGCGTGTTGGTCGGACCTTCCAGCTTGATGCCGTGGGTGCGCGTCTTCGGGTACTCGGGGTTGGGTTTCTCGCGCGGCTCCACGATGTTGTTGAAGAAGTCGATGTTGTTGCCCGTCAGGTGTATCCCCCGGCCGATGGACCTCACCACGTTGGCGTAGACGCGCATGTTCGGCGCGTGGCACCCGATTGCGTAGCCGTTCGTGGTGTAGCTGCGGTGGCGGACGACGTTGTGGTGTACCTCGGCCAGGTGCCCCGTGTTGCCCGAGCCCGAGACGTTGATGCCCCACTGCCCGCCGCCGTCGATGACGTTGTCGTGTATCTTCACAGGCCCGCTGTGGATGCCGACGCTGATGACCTGCGTTCCGGGCCAGTGCCGGTTGGTGATCTCGCTGACGGTGCTTATGCACTTGTTGTTGGCTATCTCGCCGCGGCCGGAGTAGAGGACGTGGATGTTGTTCGAGTCGCGGCTGTTGACCTCGGTGGTGACGCCGGTAATGAGGTAGTTGTCGCACCCGCGGATGTAGACCGCGTGGCAGTAGCGCCCGGGGCGCTCGTGCACGCCCTCCTCGCTGACGATCCGTCCCGAACGGTAGGTGATGGCCCCGTCGGGCGCCACCGGCTGCTCGCCCTGGACGATGCGGCCGTTCTTGAGCGTGAAGTCATTCCCGCCCCCGTAGCCCTCGGCGGGAACGCCGTCGAAGCCCTCCGTCCGTCCGGCCGGCCTCAGGAAGACGCCGCTGCACCGATGGACGCCGACCTCGGTGCCGTAGGTGACTGTGTGGCCGCCGAGGTCAAGCGTGATGCCGTCGCCCTTGATCATGAAGGCCGTGCGCGGGGCCGTCACGTCTTTCGTGAGGAGATACGTCGCACCGGCTTTGTCGAGAATGCCGGGCTTGTCGATCTTGATGACATCGCCGCCATCGGCCGCTTCCTGCGACCATCCCCCGGCCGCCGCCAGCGCGCACGCCATTCCGAGCAGCCCCACGGTCGAGACATGTCCTCTTCCGGATATCATCTTGGCTGTCCTTCCTGCCGGGGTAACGAGTGCCCGCCACACACCGCGGCTGGCCAGCCTTCAGGTTACACGGCTTGGCCGCATAGTCAAGGGCACATGCTCAGCGTGGAGAGCTTGGATGGGAGGTAAGCGATCCCGGCCGTACTTCTCAGGCGTGTTCCTTCGCGCAGCCGTGCGTCATCCGCGCCCGCCCCCCTGGACCGCCCGAATCTCCTCCCAGAGCGCCTTCTGCTTCCGTTGCCAGAACTTGGCGCCGTCCCGGATCTTCACGGTTATCTTGTCCGCAACCGGGCCCGAGAAGAGGGTCCTGCCGCCCGAGAGCACCTTCACCGGCTTCTTCATGTCGACCAGCTCCGCCGCCAGGTACATGTCCACAGCCTGCACCTGATCGCTGGCGGTGAGTTCGATGACGTTACCCGGCTTGACCACGACCTCCACGACGGCGTTGGCACCGCCCATGTCCTTGACGAGGATCACGTCGATCCAGAAGGCGCGCGAGTACCTCTTGTGCTCGACCACGTGGACCACTTTCTTCGGGTACGGGTCGAGCACGTGCTTGTCGCAGAAGTCGGTGATCTTCTTGATATCGCCGGCGAAGACGGGCTGGCCGGTGTGACCGCCGTCATAGTCCTGCCACTCCACGACGCAGTTGCCGCCGGCCTTCATGGTCTCGAAGACCTTCTTGCCGGAAACGCGGAACGAGTCGCCCGTGCCGTGCGACAGGAGCGACGGGGTTATGATGTGCCCGGTATGCTCGATCTGCTTCGGGCGTCGCAGGTCGCTGTTGAGCGGGCACACGGCGGCGAACCAGTCCGGGTGCCGATAGGCCTGCAGGAGTGTCGTGTGGCCGCCGTAGGAGTGGCCCGTCCCGTAAACCCGGAACGGATCGATGCTGGCCTCGCGCGCCGCGTCGATGATGATGGCCCGGGTCTTCGCCTCCAGGTGGACCATGCTCTTCGGATAGCCTTTCTGGACGCTCTGGATGAGGAAGTACGGCACTCGCTTCATCTGCGCCATCGATGGCCCGCTCTGGAAAGTGTAGAGCACCGGGTGCTTTTTCGAACGGTCATAGCCTGCGGGGGCGATCAGGTCGTAGCGGACGAGCATCTTGGTCGCCGGCACCCAGCAGCACTTGGCCATCCAGCGGCCCCCGCACTTCTCCGCCGGGTCGACCCCCTTCTCGAGACAGTCGGCGACGAGGAACTTCATGTCTTTCTTCCACCAGTCGAGGCACTGCTCGACCGTGAAGTGACACTTCGGGTAGCGCTTGCCGCGGCTGCCGGCGTTGTACTCGTTGTAGAGCGCCCGAAGATTGTCGTGAAGGCTCGGCATGGCGCGGGAGACCATCCCGGCCGGGGCCTCGAGCTTGGCGATTCGGGCCTCCCACTCCTCGATCAGCGTCTTGATCCGGCGGTCGAGTTCCTCCTTGGGCTCGGCGTCGAGCTTGTCGGCCAGGGCCCTGGGCGGCCAAGCGGGCTTCGCCGCCTCCGCGGCCGCGCCGGGAATAGCGGCGGCTCCCGAAGCGCAGCCCGACGCGCAATATGAGAACGATACGAGAAGGCACACGCCTCTCACGAGTCCGATCGCTCTGGCCATGGTCGCTCTCCTTCTGTTACGGCAAAGCCGCCTTGCGGATACGCCTAGGTCTCCCGCGGCCGACCAGTCGACTGACCGATCTCAACGGTCGTCGCAATGACCGTGTCCCTCACCTCCGGACTGTGACCCTCCATGCGGTCCCACAGGTACTGGACCGCTGTCTGCCCCATGGTCAGAGGATCGAAACGGATGCACGTGAGCTCAGGCAGTCCAGCTGTCACGATCGCGCTCACGCCCCCCGCGCCGACAACGCTCATGTCTTCGGGCACCCGAAGCCCGAACCGCATGATCGCCTGGATCGCCCCGATGGCCATCTCGTCAGAGAATGCCATTACCGCCGTGGGCCGCTCCGATTCGTCCAGCGTTAGAAGGCGCATCGCCGCCTGAGCCCCGCCTTCCAGGTCTGCCTCGGCCGCCAGGAGCCATTCAGATCGGAAATCCAGGCCGAACGCATCGAGCGCACCCCGGTACCCCTCGAGGCGCCTGGGGTTCGTCTTCGGATCCTCCGGCTGGAGGTACGCGATCCGCTCGTGCCCCAGGCTGTGGAGGTGGTCCATCGCCAGACGGGCTGCGCCGTAGGAGTCGACCCGCACGCAGTCGATCTTCGCCCTTTCCGAGTAGTGATCGACGAGGCAGAGGGGCTTGCCAGAGCCGGCGAGCTCGGCTATGAGATTCTGGTCGGTCAGCGCCACGAGGATCACGCCGTCGATATTGCGATCACTGACAACCCTGTAACACGCCTCGGCCTGCTCCTCGCCCGCCGCGCCGCCGGCAAGGACGAGCTCGCCCTCACGCTTCACTGTCTCATTCAGCGCCCCTTCCAGCACGAGGCCGTAGAAGCCGGTCGCGGCCCCCATGCCGGCCAGGGCTATCTTGCGCGCCCTCTGCCTGAAGAGCGCACGGGCGCTCCTCCCGCGCGTCGGGAAGGTCCCCTTACCGCGGACCCTGCGCACCAGGCCCTTCTTCTCGAGGATGCTCATGGCAGCCCGCACCGACCTGCGCGCCACGCCGAATCTCGCGGCCAATTCGGTCTCAGGGGGCAGCGACTGAGCGGCGTCGAGGGACTCCATCTCGTCCCGGATGAGTGCGCTCACCCGCTCCACCAGAGCTGATGGCTTCTTCATTTGCGGCAACGATCGTCTCCTACTCGGCTCCCATGCGGTTGTATCTGTTGCCCTTGCAGGTCTCTTTAGTCCCTTCTTTGTACACCGGTCAGCAGCGAGTGTCGTTGCTAAAACTTGACGATTGTCGGATATCGGCGCTGAACCCAGTCGAAGCAGAGCGCACGTATGGTACCTGGTCGCAAGCGACCGAGCCGCCGCCGTGCGGCATCAAGGCCGGATCGTAACGGCGGGGCCGATCCGCACGAGCTCCTCTCAGACGTCCTTGACCTGAGCGGCCTGTGCGTCTAGGTTAGGGGCCCGGCGGCCTGACGAGGGCTGCCGCAGGAAGGAGTCGAACATGCGACGCGAATGGCGCCGGTATGCGATCCTGATCGCCGTGGCCATGGCCTCTGGGCTCGGCGAGGCGAGGGCCGCGGCCCCGACAGATCTCAAGGCCACCTTCAGATCGGGTCAGGTCTTCATCACGTGGAAGGAGGTCGCGGGCGCGAAGGAGTACCTCGTCTACCGCGACACGCGGAAGCTGCGAGCCGCGACGCTCGACGCGAAGCACCTCGTGGCTAAGGTGCCTCAGGGCTCGTCGCGGAACATGGGCCTCGAGGACATCGCGAAGGGGAAGAAGCTCAAGAGCACCGACCCTCCCTTCACGATAACGCGGAACGTGGTCGAGCCGATCTCTGACGACGCGGTCGGCCAGGCTAGGCAGCTGGGGGCGGACCAGGGCGTCGTCGTCCTCACGACGCACAGAAACGGCAGGTACTACTACGCCGTCACGGCGGGCGGCGACAGGACTCTCGGCGCGCCCAACACCGCTGGGCCTGTCGACGAGAAGGTCGAGACCCCCGAGCCGCTGCTCATCTGGCAGGCGAAGACGAAGTTCGCCCGCGTCTACTTCCAGTACCGCGACCTCGACGACTGGAACGACTCGATGAGCAACATCTATGCCTTCCCCTACTGGGTCGGCGTGAAGCAGAACCACAGGCCCGGCGGCCGCACGAAGTCGCTCCGCGTCTACCTGGGCGGCTACTACGGGCCGATCGGCGGCGCCAACTTCGCCAGGTACAACGACGTGACCATCCGCACGCACGAGGCCGGCTGCTGGTGGTGGGGGTTCTCCAGCACGTACCAGTACAACCGCAAGACCTACCACCATGGCTCGGGCAGCCCCAAACCCGACAAGGGCCCCATGAAGAACTACGTCCAGGCGCGCTACATCGACTTCGTCCGGTGGCTGGTCAAGCAGCCCTACTACTCGATCGACCCGGAGTGGGTCCACACCTTCGGCGGCTCGATGGGCGGCGTCGGGTCGCTCCTCATGCTGATGGACTACCCCGACGTCTTCGCCTACGGCGAGGCGAAGGTGCCGCCGACGAACATGCTCGAGACGAAGTGGCAGTGGCTGCGGAACTGCGAGGCGAAGTTCGGCGGCGCCGCCAACGACGCCCTGAAGGTCGACTTCCACGGCCCCGACGCGGCGCGGCTGCGCGGGAAGTGGGGCGACATCACGGTCCACGAGTTCCTCAATCTCGAGAAGCGCATGAAGAGGCTCGAGGGCGAGGAGCTGCCCTTCATCTGGATGGGCTCGGCCGGCCGCGACCGGAGCGTCAACTGGCCGGCCCAGGGGCGCGGGATGTACCCCCTGCTCGACATGACCCGCAGGGCATGGTCGGGCGGGCTGAAGGGCGGTGCGGGGCACCATGCCCTCGGCGGCGACGGCGGCGGGCTCAAGTTCCCGCGGCAGCTCAGGACGATAAGGCGAAACCAGTCGTTCCCTGCCTTCTCCAACGTCTCCGGCAACCCGAAGCTCCCGCTGCCGGCGCAGCCGGAGAACAAGTTCTACCAGTTCAACAGCCAGTTCAAGTGGAGTTCCTCCACATATGCCGTCTCCGGCGTCAAGGAGCAGATCGACACCCCCGAGCGCTACGAGATCGTGATCTCGTCCAGTGCCGGCGACCAGACCGCGGACGTCACGCCCCGCCGCCTGCAGAGGTTCAGGCTGCGGTCGGGCGGGAAGTACCTGATGCTCAACACCGACGTCAATGACAAGGCGAAGGTCATCCAGTCGCAGACCGTGACCGCTGACAGGTTCGCCCTCGTAACCTTCAAGGAGTTCGCGGTGAAGGCCAACGGCTCGAGGCTTATCGTGACGCCCGCGAGGTGAACGACGTGAGAGCGCGCCGGCGCATGTTGTGCGCGGCGACGCTTTGGGAAGGCAGGAGGCAGTTTAGCCTCGGGTCCCAGCTTTAGGGAGTGAGATTGATGGACAGAGGAAGGCAGCCGAGGATCGTGGTCATAGGCGCGGCGAGCTCGAGCTTCAGCGGCCTGCTCGCCGACATGGCGGGGTCGAAGGAGCTCGACGGTTCGGAGATCGTGCTGGTCGACATCAACGAGGAGGGCGTGGATCTCATGGCCCGCCTCGGCCAGCGCATGGTCAAAGAGTGGAAGATGAAGACGAAGGTGACCGCCACCATGGATCGCCGCAAGGCGCTGAAGGGCGCCGACTTCATCATCACCACCATCGCCGTCGGCGGCGTGAAGACGTGGCGGCAGGACGACGAGATCCCGGCGAAGTACGGCTTCGCAGGCTGCTCCGTCGACACAAACGGCCCGGGTGGGCTCTTCCGCGGGCTCCGGCTGATCCCGCCTCTCATCGACATATGCCGCGACGTCGAGGAGGTCTGCCCCGACGCGTGGGTCATCAACTACTCCAACCCGATGACGGGCATCTGCCGGGCCATCCAAAAGACGACCGACGTGAACGTTGTCGGGCTCTGCACGGCCGGTTACCTGCCCAGGCAGGTCGCGCGGATGATGGAGGTCGAGGCCGAGCAGGTCGTCGTCGTCTCCGGCGGGGTCAACCACTGGGTCTGGGCGCTGCGGATACTCATCGACGGCGTCGACAGGTACGAGGACTTCAAGGCCAGGGTCAGGAAGGACCACTCGGAGGCCTACTACCGCTCGAGCGTCGAGCTCCTCGACCTCTTCGGCTACTGGCCCATGCCGGGGGCGAACCACGTTGCCGAGTTCTTCCCGTACTTCTACGGCGACTACGACGACGGCCGCGACGACGGGCGGTACCCGTTCCGCGAGGGGCACGACTTTGACAAGCGCCTCGAGCGCGACAAGGAGCGCCTCGCCAACTTCCGCGATCAGTGCGAGGGCAAGGCCGACCTCGAGCACAAGCCCCTCGAGAGCGCGGGCGAGGCCGTGCGCATGCTGCTTTCCATGTGGAACGATCGCCGCACGCTGCACTACGCCAACGTCCGCAACGACGGCATAATACCGAACCTGCCCGCCAAGGCGGTCGTGGAGGTGCCGGTGATCGCCGACGCCGCGGGCATCCGCGGCATGCAGGTGGGGTCGCTGCCCGAGAGCGTCGTCGGGCTGGTGCAGGCGAGGTGTGCTTTCTTCGAGCTCCTGGCAGATGCGGCGCTGCAGAAGTCGAAGGCAATAGCGCTCCAGTGCCTCATGACCGACGCCAACACCGTCTCCATTCCGCGCGCACGCGCCTGCATCGACGAGATGTTCGAGGTGCAGGCGGAGTTCCTGCCCGGCTTCAAGTGAGGCGGCCGGTTCGTGGGCCGGGGCTCGGGAGTGTCTGAGCCCCGGCTCCCGACGCCCGGGACCCGCCCTCCCTTTGCCCTCCATACCCCGGACCCCCGAAACCGCCGATCAGAGCGCGAATTCCCGCTCCAAAGTGCCCAACACTTATAGAAAAACCATAGGGTAGAGGGCGGTGTTATTCGGGCCGCGTGAGGGGGCGCTATAAGCGGATCGGCGAAAGCGGTGTTA
>Ga0272441_10002028_pt1 | contig 42101 bp, 43 predicted proteins | sample SSMProp6N_FD_193582 | JGI IMG/M metagenome (GOLD analysis project Ga0272441, IMG submission 193582) | Marine sediment archaeal communities from Little Sippewissett salt marsh, Falmouth, MA, United States - SSM-Prop-6N | ecosystem: Environmental > Aquatic > Marine > Wetlands > Sediment ...
AAACACTTCACAACCCGAATTTCTGGCGGCTATAAACGAAAATATCTTCAAAATAGTATCCACCACACAGTGCCAGAATCTCCGTCCAAACCGTGGCGTAGAACAAAACAAATCTACCAAAAATGCGAGGGAAGGGATTCGAACCCTCGAATACCTACGTAACTGGATCTTAAGTCCAGCGCCTTTGGCCTGGCTTGGCTACCCTCGCACAGAAAACCGGAATACCCGTTCCGGGAAATCCGGCAAATAAACTTCAGTGCGTCCCATGCAGAAGCATTGGGTTACTATACATTGTTTTACAGGGCTAAAAATGTGGTGGAGTGATATGGCATATCGGGGGTGAACAGACCCCCCCATATCTGTAAAAATCCATGTAGGACCGAACCAATCCCGTAATCAGAAACAATGCCCCGCACCCATATCCCACCGGACCATTCGTATTCTGGATGAAATCGAAGACGTGAGTAACCTCCCTGACAGTGCAAAAATAGAAGAAAGAGCGGGATGCATCACACAATCCCCCTGTTTCCGGATGGACTGCAAACCTCACTCAATCGCAATCCGCCGCTGTGTCTCCAGCGCACTCACCGGCAGACGGACTTCCAGCACCCCGTTTCTGAAGGACGCCTTCGCACCTTCGGGGTTCACCGCCTTCGGGAGGGGGACCACACGGGACATGGACCCATATCTCCGCTCGTGGAGGTAATATCTCCCCGTTTCCTCCTCTTCCTCGGCACTCTTCATCTCCCGTTCTTCTTTACGTTCACAGGTGATCTCAAGCGCCCGCGGCGAGACCAGTTCCATCGAGATATTCTCCTTTTCTATCCCCGGCATCATGTCTGCGGTGACGATCACATCGTTCTCGTCCTCGGTCACATCCACCTGGAACCCGCCGGACCATCCTTCCCGGAAGATGGGTGCCAGCTCTCTCTGCTGCCCCTCTTCAGGTGGCAGGGCAAGAGCGGGGGACGTGGACGTCGCCCATTTCATGAGCTCATCCATCTGTCGCCGCATATCCTCAAACTCGTCATAGACTGACCATCGGTAGGGTCTTCTCATCATGGTTCATTCACCCCCTGCGTATCCGGGCACCAGAAGAGAGAAAGAGACCGGCAGCATGCATCGCATGCAGCAGGTCCCCTGCCTGCATTGGTGCAGACACCATTTGCGACACTTCCGTCAGCCGGATTACCGCATGGACATGCCGATCATGCCGTGCAAAATATTTAAAAATATGGTCACCCGCTCACCACCACTGGGACAGTCACGAACAAAAGAACCAGCCCTGCCGGAGAATACCTTTATCCTGCTTCATGGGGAGAGACACAGACAGGCAAAAGGCACCCGCATTTCTGCCGGAGGGGATGGAATATGAACAAACAAATAATCCCGGTCTTTCTGATACCCGCAATCCTCATACTCTGTCTTGGCATTGGCCTCTCCGGCACCGTTGCCGGGTACCAGATGAGCGAGAGGTCCTATCAGCTCGTTTCAGGGTGCTACACCGACCATCTCATCGCCGGATACGGGAATGTACCGGTATATCATCCGGACGGCACCGTCACAACGACCGGCATCATCGCAACCATCCCGGATGAAAAGGGCATGTGGGACTGGCGCTACGAGATGAAGCAGATCACAAACACTACCCGGACCGACATGGAAGTGTATTATTTCCCGAACGGGCCGGTCGTCACATACGGGCACGATCTCTTAGGAACCATCTGTGTCGGCATCTGGAAAGAGGCGGACACCGTCCCGAAAACACGGGACGACATCTATGCCACGATTGATGCGGAAGCAAGAAACAGGGGAATCGAAGATGTCCCTGTCATCTTCATACGGGAACGTATGGGCCGGACAGATCCGGTTGTAAAAGCCTTCAAATTAAGATTATCCCCAACATACATCCAAAAAATTCTGCACATGATAAATGGACATACGATGTAAGGTGACACCCTAGCGAAAAGACACCTCACCAGGTGTCCAAAAAAAAGGAATCCGGAATCATCATAAACTCCGGAAAAAGTATTATACAAACCGTTCAATCTTCGCTGCCATCTCCGCTGCTTTTTCCTTACCGATAACAAGCCCTCCAGAGACATTCAGCCAGTATGCAAGGTCTTTCAGGTGTTTTCTCTCCAGATCATTAAAGGCGAGACCATTCATATGGGATTTTGTCTGCCTCTCAAGGAACCGTTCCGCTGCGGGCCCGAGGTAAAACGTCACCTCTTTTAGCACCTTCTCTGAGATAAGTGACATGCAACCACCAATTACTGTTCCTGATCGTCCCTATCCATCATCATTATCTTCAGACTGGCGACCATCCGGCTGAATGACTCTGCCAGAAGGCCGATTTCATCATCTCTCTTTATATCAACAGTGACGCTGGTGTCACCCATACTAATCTTATTTGCAGTATCGTTCAGTTTGTGAATATCCCGGATCATTGACCTCGCAAACATGGCAACAAATCCGCCTGCGATCAGGACCGATACCAGAATAATGACATAGATGATGTTTCCGATGAAGTCCTGCCTGTCAATAATTTTCTGACTGTTCATATCGATACCGACAATACCAACCGTTTCGCCTTTGGAATTGAGAACCGGTGCATATCCGGACATGACAACGCCCCATTCATCAATAGTGAACTCCTTTTCTGAAATAGGCCCCTCAAATCCAAGAAACATCTCTTCGGTCGGGGTATCGTATACTTCATTGATACCTGCTGTGCCTTCAGAAATCCCGTATTCGGCATCGACAACAAAGGCGACGTCGTCACCGATCTTCCTCATGGTATAGAGATAGAGGATCTCCTCGTTCGACTCCTGCATTTTGTAGAGCTGATCACGCATTGCCAAAAACGCAGGAGTGCTTTCATCCCCTTCCTCCAGGGTGGCCAGCACATCGCCGTCAACCTGTGTTGCAATCACACTTGCAAGTGCGGAAAGTTCTTCCTGGGTGGTATCCTTGAGTGCTGTCTTTGTTTCACCATAGGTGTAAAAAAAGCTCATCCCGGAGATGACAACTATCAGAATAAGAAAACTGACAGTCAGCTTTGTCATTATACTGTTGTACCATTTCACCATATTATCACTAACAAAAAAAGATTGCCATAATCAGTATAAAACCTACGGATTTTGAACTGCAATCGATAAATCCATAGTAATACATTTGGGTTATCCCACCCCGGAATGTACAATTGAAAAATTATTCTGAATAATAATTGGGAATATTAAGGATACCTTCAAAGGACATTACGAATACGGGACAACGAACAGACGCAGATTAAATAGGAGAAAATTACCATTCCCGGCTCAGGAACATACCCGAACGCACCCTACAACAACACCAGATACGCCACAATCGAGAGAATGAACGCAAACAACAGAATCGCCACTCCCAGCGGGGCAACAAACGTCAGCATCGCGTTCACCGTGCTTGCAAGTTGTGAGATCCGGTTCGACCCGAAGACCGTCACGCCTTCCACCCATCCGGTGCCGCCTGCTGCCTCCGCGGGAGCAAGGTCTGCTATTGCCGAACGCACCGCGTCCTCGAGATAGGGAATGATCTCCTCCGCAGGGATACGGTAGCCCACCGGATTTCTGCCTGAGAGCGTATTCACCACATGGGAATCGGTGGTCATCACTTCGCACTCATCGACAATCCCAAGCAGGTGGTCACGCAGCACCTCGCGGACCCCGTGCTCCACATTATTGCCGTCAAAGAGCACATAGGCCGTCACCTGCCCCTCCACACGGACGGCAAGCGCCATGATGCCCAGATCGCCAAAACCCTCCTCACGGGAGAACGGCACCGCACGATGACCTGCCCCCACCTCAAAGAACGACGTCGGCAGAGCCGCACACCCATCCGCCGCCATCCCTGCCGCCTTCCAGTATTCATAGGCAGAAAGGGAGCCTGCGACGACCGGTTCTGTGACATCGACCATACAGTTGTGCCCGTCCACAAACGCCACATGGCGGTAGTGCGACTGGCACTCCGCCATCACTGCAAGCCCGATCGCGTACTCAAGGTCCTCAGTCTTCTCCGGCGACCGCGTCGAGACGAGCAGCAACGAATCGCCAAATCCCTGTGCACATATCTCAACCGTCCCGCAGGAATACCGCCGGGATGGTGTCGCCTTTGGGAAGAAGACCGCATCCCGCCGGGACGCACGCACCGCATCCGCCATCCCGACAACTTCGCTCTCGGAGACGAGGTTGAAGTCATGCGTCGCACACCCGTGGGCGACAAAGGTGTCAAAACCGATCATATCGTGGAGCACCTTCGGCAGGTTCGCCCCGCCGATCTCCCCCATCGGGCCGGGATGCAGGTTCGGCACCGTGAACGTGATATCCCCCCGCCCCTTTCGGGAGAAGAACACGGATGCCTGCTGGACATAGACATCCTCACCGACTTCCATAAAGAAGTCATCCAGCGCCTTGTCCCCGTCCGTATTGTGGGCAATGAACGCGTTGATGAAGTGCAGTGCACTGATATTGAAATTCTTTTTGAGCGGGCGCTCGACAATCCAGAGAAAGAGCAGCACACCACAGCCGAAGAGCAGGTGCAGGGCGACAACGAAATACAGGAAGTCCATCCCGAAATAGTATGTTCCTGTCACTGCCGCCGCCATACTCTGCAGTGCCGCTGCAGGCACCATCCGGCCCATCCGGTAATCGGCAATGCCCGCGAGCACAATCAGCCGGACGGCGAAGACCACCCCCAGTGCCACCGCAAAGAGAACAGAGTAGAAGTTCGGGTACGGCAGAAACGTCAGGAGGAGACTCACAATCACCTGGAAGACCATGCACGACATTGCCAGCAGCGCCGAGCGGTTCCATGTGATCTTGCCCCCGACACTCTCAACAGAGGGTTTGGTCAGCACAAAGGCCAACAATGCGGGAATCACATACCCAAAGAATCCGAATACCAGCAGGTAATTCTGCCCGCCGATGAAACCCGCTCCGTCGATCACGATCCCCATGAGGATCATGATTGCAACCGAACGTGGCCACGCAGGAGCTGCAAAAATGTACCGGGAGAGGTCTTCAAGTGCAGAATTTCCGCCTTTATCCGTCAGAATGACACACCTGCTTCACTCAACCTACGTTAGTTCAGTCTCTATTTATGTAATATGATTCAGGGCGCAGGAACAGACGGAAGGTCGCCAAAATGAGCCCGGTAACGCTCCGCCATCCTGTCCCAGTCCGCAAGATTCGTCTGGCACCCGGCCTTCTCCACCACAAAGGACGCCGTAGTCGTGCCGACCTGAACGGCCGTCACCGGGTCATAACCCCGCTTTTCCGCGGTTAAAAATCCGGCACGGAATGCATCCCCCGCTCCCGTCGGGTCTGCAAGCGTCACCGGAATGGAGGGCACATGCACCTCTTCATCGTCCTGGTAGATCATACTCCCGTCGCCTGACATCGTGATGATCACCCGCGGCACCATCGCGATGAGCGCCTCCTGTGAGAACCCGCCGATTGCACAGATCCGCTCTGCCTCGTGACGGTTCACAAAGAGGAGATCGGTGCGCCTGAGGATGGCACATATCTGATCACGGGAAAACCGCACCAGATCCTGCCCCGGATCAAACGAGACCCAGGACGCCTTCTCCGCGATACGGGCACAGAAATCCGGTTCGGAGGGCGCAAGGTGCACCCGGTCGAGGACCGGTGCTTCCGCATCGTTGAGCGCCTCGGACGCTCCCCACTCGAAATAGGTGATCTGGTCATCCGTCCCGTCATTGAAGAGATAACAGGTCGAGGAATGCATCTCCGGTTTCACAATAAACCGGCGCAAAACGCCCAGTTTCGTGAGCCAGTGGTCATACTCACTCCCGGCAAAATCACCGCCGACTGCGGTCACGAGTTCGGCCTCGCCGCCCAGCATCGCGATGCCTGCCGCGATATTTGCCGCACCGCCGCCGTAGAAGACCTGATGTCCGGTGATAAACGTAGAATGGTTCTTCGCGATCAGTTCAGGAACGGTAAAAAGGTGGTCGGTGGTGGTATGCCCCACAACCGAGATCATATTATTTCGACCCCGTGATCTCTTCGACTTCGAGGACCTTCAGCGGAATGTCACGCAGGGACTTTCCGATGACGGACTTTGCAATACGCTCTGCGTGTGCCTCGGATTCTGCCTTGAAGACCTTCATCTCCAGCGACAGACCGACAAGTGCAATGTTTGACACAATCAGTGCATTATTCAGTTCCTGCTCACAGAACGGGCAAATCGCCTGTCCGATCTCGATATCCACAAACTTGGCTTTCGGGTTCAGCCGTTTTCCTGCTTCAGATATGGCGATGCCAATCGCATCGTCAAGGGTGTCCACATCGCGGACAACCCATCCGGATTCCAGTATAACTCGGTAATCACTCATGTTCTTTCCTCTTACCAGATATTTTCGTGTACATGCTCACCGATGGGCATCCTCCCGGCATTGGACGGTGGCAGATGTCCTTTTCCTGTCGCAAGGAGGACCAGCGGACGGATATGCTGCGGGAGGGCCAGTATTTCAGCCACCCCTTCCTCATCAAAGGCGCCCGTCCAGCAGGTCTGCAGACCTGCCGCATGCGCCCCGAGCATCATATACGTCGCTGCAATCGTTGCGTCCTGCACCGCATAGAGAATGCCGCGTTCTCCATACTGTGACATCGACCGCACGTAATTCGCACAGACCACAAAGACACAGGGTGCCTGCATCAGGTGTTCCTGCTGGAACGCCGCGTCAGAGAGGTCTTCGCGTATCCCCTCATCGGTCACGATCACCACATCCCATGCCTCACGGTTGCCCGCCGAAGGCGCCCGCTCCGCGGCACGGACCACGGTGGTGATCTCCTCAGACGTCAGTTCGACATCTGAAAATTCACGGACAGATGAACGGGTCCGTAAAAATCCAAGAAATTCAGAGGAATCCATGTTCACTCAAGAATGCCCATGCTTCCTGTGCAGGAGTCGTCGCAAGGCTCACTGCATCGCCGAGTTTCTGGGTTGCCTCTGCAAACTCATCAGACTCGAGCCGGGAGATGGCTTCACTCACGCGGTCTGCCGCCTGCTGGAAATTCCGGTCCTTCGTCGTGTTGAACCCGAGCATCAGGTTCGACCGGAAGAGCTCCAGAAAGTTCGTAGTTACGCGCTTTGCAGCGATGCGCTGCTCTCCCTTGTAATCATATAATGTTGCAAGAATCTGCGACGCGGCGATCAGTTCAGACTTTGACCGCTCAGAAAACTGATATGCTGCAACTGCTTCTTTTGCATTCATCACAAAACCTACCGATTGTCTCATATAAAAATGGGTGGGGTATGTTGTTCACCCCGGGTATCACTATTGTCTATTTGGATCCCTTGATGGAAGCAGGTGAACGGCGGATTCTCCTGCGGAACCGTGGATCATTCTCAGGGCCTCTGCCACGACCGCGTGCACCGCGTCCGCCACGTCCGCCCCTGCGGCCATCATCCTGTGATGCCTTCAGTGCCTTTTTCAGCTGGTTACCGGTCTTAAACCGCTGGTTGGGACCGGGTTTCTTATAGTTCGTCTCCTTTGCCGGGACAAGTCTGACCTGACCCTTTACGCTTTTAATCTGCGTCCATGTTGTGGTACCAGTTTTTCCCATAGAACAACTCCTTACTAATTAACACAGGAAAACGGATAAATGTAACCGAGAGGAAGACCCCCTCAGACAACCTTACCCAGTTCCTCCTTCAGCAGTTCGGATATGACCTTCCCATCTGCCCGACCGCGAAGTTCTTTCATGACGACGCCCATCAGGGGCCCCATCGCCCGCATGCCCTGTTCACGGACAAACGCCTCACGCTCCGCAATTGTCGCAGAGATGACCGCACGCACTTCTTCACGACTCACCGACGGCGCCACCGCATCGATGGCGGTGTTGATATCCTGCCCGTCTGCAAGGGCACGGATGACCGGTGGGATCGCCTCCTTTGCCACCGCTCCGGTCTCCACGCGCATGAGGAGGTCGACCAGCGCCTCCCCGGGGACTGCCGCGACATCGGCACCGTCACGGGAGAGCTCCTTCAGCGTCCCCAGAAGCGTGCGTGCCGCAAGAGTGGAGCGCACGCCCCGCTTCACGGCCTCCTCAAAGAGGGTGCACCGCCGGGAATAGACCATCTGGCGTGCGAGCGAGGCATCGAGTCCCATCTCACGCTCAAAGCGTTCTGCCTTTGCCGAAAGCAGTTCCGGCAGGACGAGCGCGTCATAATACGCGTCCGTCACCTCGACCGGCAGGACATCCGTCTCCGGATACATCCGGGCCGCACCGGGCAGGGGGCGCATGTATGACGTGCTGCCCTCTTCCAGCATCTTGCGCGTCTCTTCAGGCACACCAAGAAGTGCCATCTCTGCACGCCGCCGGATCTGGCCGATGGCGCAGGTGACCTTCTTTTTGGTATCGGCGACAAGGATGACACAGTCCATCTCTCCGGCGCCGACGGCCTCCTTCAGGGCGGCAACCTCTTCTGCGGTCACGCCGTAGGCAGGCAGTTCATCGGTGTGGAAGAGCCCGCCCACGCCGCATTTCTTGGCATAGTCGGACATCTCGCTCCCGAGACGTCTGCCGGGCTGGATCTCACGCCCGACCAGACCGTCATATCCGCGAAGACAGACCGCGTGAATCGCTTTCGCCCGTTTCAGGATGGCAGAACCCGTTTCACGGAAGAGTGCGGTCACATCATGGGACTCCTCGTCCACCGAGGCGCCCCTCGAGAGGAGTTCGTCACGGATCTCAATGAGACTCACCTGACGCTGCACCTCGCGGCGGACCACTTCTTCGATGAGGCGGAGTTCCTGCACACCCTTTATCTCGACACGGGCGCCGTCTGCAATCGAGATGTTGACATCCTGCCGGATCGTCCCAATACCGCGTTTCACCTTCATCGTGGAACGCAGGAGCATCCCGATGTAGGCTGCGACATCGTGCACCGCTTTCGGCGTGTGCATGTCGGGAGCGGTCGTGATCTCAGCTAAGGGGATACCCAGACGGTCGAGGGAGAAGGTGTCGCCCTCGATACGCTGGGCGGCTTCCTCTTCGAGACAGATGGACTCGATCCGCTCCCCGGTGGGGAGGGACCCGTTCAGCGAGACCAGCGCAGTACGCTGGAACCCGCTCGTGTTGGAGCCGTCGATCACGAGTTTGCGCATCACATGCACCTGTTCAACGGGTGTCATGCCCATCATCTTCGCGATGGTGAGAGCGAGCTCCAGCGCCTCGGGGTTCAGCGGTGCGGGAGGTTCTTCGTCATTTTCGACGAGGCAGGTGGTGTCATACGCGTAGTAGGTGAACGGGCGCATGACCATCATCTCCTCGCGGGCCGCCCGGTCGATCTCACCCATCTCGGAGACCGTCGCCCGGAGATACCGGAAAAACTCGCCGGTGTGCTCCGGAACATCCCGCAGGACAGTCGGGCAGTGACAGAAGAGTTTCTCTTTGGTGTCGAGCTGCTGGTGAATCTCGATACCGGCCTTCAGACCCAGTTTCGCATAATCAAAATCCATTGTAACTGCACCCCCCGAACTCGCCCCGCAGCGGCGTCGCCATCAGACGGGCCGCCTCTTCGGTATCGGTCGTCTGCCCGAGGACCCACATCAGTTTGACATAGGCCACCTCCGGCAGCATCTCCTCCCCTTCGACCACGCCTGCGGCGAGGAGGTCGCGGCCGGTGTCATAGACCCGGTCACAGACCCGGCCGTTCAGGCACTGGGTGGTCATGACCACGACCGTGCCTGCATCAATAAGCGACTTCAGCCCTGCGATCATCGGTGCCGATGTGTGGCCCAGACCGGTACCGCTGACCACAAGCCCACGGTATCCGGCAAACGCGTCGAGCACCTCCGGGTTCATACCGGGATAGAAGGTCGCAAGCCCGACCTTCTCCTCAAGTGTGGCCGCGAGCACCGGTTCTGTGTCCGGGCGCCTGCGCACCGCGTCCCGTGTGAGTGTCACATCGAGCGACGGGTAGCCGACCGTCCCGATGGGCTTCATCCCGAAGCTCTGGAAGGCGTCACGCCGTGAGCTGTGCATCTTGCGCACCCGGGTGCCCCGGTGGATGGCGCAGGTGTCGTCATTCGTGCTCTCGTGCATGACGACTGCCACTTCACCAAGGTCTGAGGTGGCCGCCGCCGCACTCGCAAGCCCGTTCATCACATTGTCACTGGACGGACGGTCCGCGGAGCGCTGTGAGCCGACAAAGATGACCGGCACCGGGGTGTCGAGCATAAAGGATACCGCGGCGGCTGAGTAGCCAAGCGTATCGGTGCCGTGCGTCACTAACACACCCTCGGCGCCGTTTTTAATCTCATCGCAGATATGTGTCGCAAGGGTCTGCCAGATGGCAGGCGTCATATTTTCAGAGAAGATGTTTGCGAGCACCTCTGCACGGAACTGTGCGATATCCGCAAGCCCGGGGATGGCACGGAGAATATCGTCCGCCGTAAACTGGCTCGTGACAGCACCGGTGCGGTAGTCCACGCGGCTTGCAATCGTTCCGCCGGTGGAGAGAATCGAGAGCTGCGGGAGGGAGGAGTCCTGTGTGACAACCATCTCTTTCGCCGCCTCTGTCGTCTCCGGTGGCGCGACCACGGTCAGGCATGACGGGTCTACCCCAATATTGTAGCCGCTGTTCAGTTTGATGACCGCCTTCCCGTCGCGGTCGGTAATATATGTCCCTTCGAGGTCGGTGCCTGCATATCTGCAGGTGACCTGTGTTCCTGATTCCATCATGATTCGTCTACCAGTCTCCGGGCTTCCCGGACCATTGTATCTTCTGCATCCTGCAGGCGTTTCTGTTCGGAGCGAACCCATGCAAAGTCCTCTTCAAGTGCCTGATCCCGCACAGAGAGGGCCTTTTCCACTGCCTCCGGTGCCGGACCGCCGGGTGCACGGCGCATCCGCACACTGACATCTACGTCAAGGGCTTCTGCGATTCTCTCTTCGGTGAGGCCCCGCTCTACAAGCGAGATCCCCGAGAGCTCCTGCGCCGCTGCCTCGAGGACATCCAACGTGATCGTCTCACTGCGGATGGCACGGCCGATGATATTGTGGGCCGCCCGGAAGGGCAGGCCGAACTCCCGCACCAGAACATCTGCGAGTTCCGTTGCCGTCGAAAAGCCCCGTCCCGCCTCTTCACGCATCCGGTCCGGATGGAAGGTAGCAGTCATGATGATGCCCGTTGCAATGCCAATGCAGGCACCGGACTCTGCCACCGCCCGCCAGAGGGAAGGGGTGACGTCCTGCAGGTCACGGTTGTAGCTCATCGGAAGACCCTTCACCGCGGTGAGGGCCGCCGTGAAGGCGCCTGCGACAGCGCCGGTCTTGCCCCGCATGATCTCGGCCGTGTCCGGGTTCTTCTTCTGCGGCATAATGGAGGACGTCGAGCAGTAGGCATCGTCCAGCGTTACAAACCGGACAAAGGCAGAGCTCCAGAGGATGATCTCCTCCGCCATCCGCGAGAGGGTGGACATGAGAATCGTGCAGGCGGCGGCGGTCTCAATCACAAAGTCACGGGCAGAGACCGCGTCCATCGTATTGAGCACAAGCTCCGGGAACCCGAGGAGCCCTGCTGTCATCTCACGGTCAATCGGGTAGCCGGTGGAGGCGAACGCCGCCGCACCCAGTGGCGAGCGGTTCACCCGGATATAGGCATCCACGAGACGCTCGAAGTCACGGGAGAGCGCCTGCTCATAGGCGGCGAGATAGTGCCCGAGGGTCGTGGGCTGGGCATGCTGGAGATGGGTAAATCCCGGCATCACCGTCTCCGTGTGGTTCGCCGCCTGCTCCAGAAGTGCGGCACGAAGGTCTGTGAGCCCTGTCAGATGGGCAAGCAGTTCCTCACGCAGGCGCAGACGGATACAGGTCGCCACCTCATCGTTGCGTGAACGCCCCATGTGCAGCCGCCCGCCCTTGTCCATCCCGGACTGTGCAATGAGGGTCGCTTCAATTCCGGCGTGCACGTCCTCATACTCGTCATCAAAGACCGTATCCGGCACACCGTTCTCGTACATTCCCAGCAGCGCGGCCATGACCGCCTGCGATGCATCCCGTTCGATGATCCCCTGATGGTCCAGCATCAGGAGGTGCGCGATATCCACTCTGATATCAGCATCAGCAATCCACCGGTCTGCATCCATTGACGAGAGGAAGGCAGCCACCTCAGCGGGCCGTCCGCCCGCAAGCCGCCCCCTCCTCACCGGATCGCTCGACATATTTCAGTATACTCCTGCCTACTATATACGAAACGAAAAATGTTAAAGCAATGCATTTTCAGGACATCTGCCCCTCCACACCCACTTTACACCCCACAAAACGTCCAATTACTAGCCAATGTTGACACATGGGGGCAATAAAGTATCAATAATGGAACATGTTATATAATCCACGGGAAACAATTATATGATTCACAGACAATCTGGAGAAGAATATATGAAATCGAAAGGAATGTTCATTCTCGCCATATGTGCCATCGCAGCGGTACTGCTTGCCTGCGGATGCACGGACACCGGCACCAGTACAGATACTGAAAAAGACTACATCTCCTTCGGCTACCAGCCGTCCACCCACCAGGTGGCATACATGATCGCAAAGGAGAAGGGATGGTGGGGAGAAGATCTCGCCCCCTACGGCATCATGGACCTTGAAGACCACAAGTTCCCCACCGGCGCACCCGAGATGCAGTCCATGCTCGCAGGTGACATCGATGTCGCCTATGTCGGTGCCGCACCGGTGATATCCGCGCTTGCAACCGGCCTTGACGCAAAGATCGTCGCCGCCGTGCAGGTGCAGGGATCCGATCTCGTCGTCCGGCCTGAAGTCACCTACACCAGCCCCGAAGACCTGAAAGGACTCATCATCGCCACCTTCCCGCCGGGCACCATCCAGGACACCCTCCTGCGTGACTGGCTCCAGTCAAACGGCATCAACCCCGACACCGACGTGGATATCCGGCCGATGGGCCCCGGTGACGCCACCGTCGCCATCTCTGAAGGCGCTGTTGACGCAGTCTTCCTGCCGCACCCCGCCCCCGCCACCATCGCTGCAGAAGGCAACGGCTACACTGCGGTGAAGTCCGGAGAGATGGAGAAAGACCACGCCTGCTGTGTGTTGGTCGTCTCAGGCGACCTGATCCGCAACCACCCCGACATGGTGGAGCAGATTGTGAAGACCCACATCAAAGCAACCGAGTATACCATCGCAAACCAGGACGAAGCCGCACAGATCTACCACGACATGAACAAGGTCGACATGGCAGTCATCGAGGACTCGTTTGCCAACTGGGACGGTCGCTGGATCACCGACCCTGCAATCATTACGGGATCTGTTGTTGACTACACCAACGTGCAGGCAGACCTGGGCTACATTGACCGTCCGCTCACCGAAGACGAGATCTTTGACCTGTCCTTCTACCAGAAGGCAACAGAAGCCTAACCTTTTTTTTCCCTGCCTGCGCAGATCTGAAGAACCGACCGGGAATTATTTTACCCCGGTTCATTACCTGTGGAGAACACGCGAATGCGTAAACAGAATAAAAATACATACCGGAATATCCTGATACCGCTCGCCTCGGTCGCGCTGGTCATCCTCGTCTGGCAGATTGTTGCCGTCTATATCGTCGGAAACACATTCAAACTGCCCAGTTTCACCGAGGTTGTTTCGGCCTTCTTCGCGGACATGTTCGGCCCGCGGGGCACTCTCCCGACAGATATCGTCGTGAGTCTGTACCACTTTGCAATCGGCATGGCAGCAGCACTCATCATCGGCATCCCGACGGGCATCTGCATGGGATGGTTCCGCGACATCGACATCGCGCTGAACCCGATCGTTGAGATCATCCGCCCCATCCCGCCTCTCGCGTGGATCCCGTTTGCCATCATCTGGTTCGGACTGACGCACGAGGCGGCAGGGTTCATCATCTTCATCGGCGCCGTATTCCCCGTCATCATCAACACCTATACAGGCTTTCGCAATGTGCCGAAGGTGTTCATCGAGGCGGGAAAAGTGCTCGGGTGCACGAAGAACCTCGCATTGATCCAAAAGATCGGGTTTCCGTCCGCGATCCCCGAGATCACCGCCGGTGTCCGTGTCTCGATGGGCATCGGGTGGATGTGTCTGGTGGGTGCAGAGATCTTCGGTGCGGGCACCGGGAAATACGGTCTCGGAAAGAACCTCTGGACCTACTACAACCTGCACCAGATGGACAGTGTCGTCGTCTATATGCTCGTCTTAGGTGTCATCGGCATCGTCATCGACATGCTCTTCCGGCACTATGTGAACAAACAGACTGTCCGCTGGCAGAACAACATGGAGTGAGTGGGAAATGGCATTTGTTTCTGTAGAACACGTAACCAAGGTCTTTCCCCGCGACGAAGGGGAACCAACGGTCGCCCTCAAAGACATCAATCTCGCAATCGAGGAGAAGGAGTTCATCTGCATCGTCGGTGCGTCCGGGTGCGGGAAGACGACGCTCCTGCGGATCATCGCAGGACTGGAGACCACCAGCGAAGGCCAAATCCTGCTCAGTGGAAGACCTATTGAAGGCACAGACACGGACCGCGGCATGGTCTTCCAGGAGTACTCCCTCTTCCCGTGGAAGAGTGTCATCGACAACATTGCATTTGGTCTTGAGATGCGGGGCATCCCGAAGACCGAGCGCAGAGAGAAGGCAGAGAAATACCTGAAGATCATCCGGATGGAGCAGTTCCGCGACGCATACCCGCACGAACTCTCAGGAGGCATGCGTCAGCGTGTCGCCATCGCCCGGGCGCTTGCAAACGAACCAAAAGTCCTTCTCATGGACGAACCCTTCGGTGCACTGGACGCCCAGACGCGCAATGTGATGCAGCGCGAGCTCCTGGAGATCTGGGAAGAGACAAAAAAGACCGTCATCTTTGTCACGCACAGCGTCGACGAGGCGGTCTTCCTCGCCGATCGCATCGTTATCCTGAGCCCCCGCCCAGGAAAAATTGAAGAGGTCATCACCGTGGATCTGCCACGGATGCGTGATCGTACCGCACAGGAATTTGCCGAGATGCGCAAATACATCCTGAAAATTATGGAAGACAGTGCATCCATTCGGTAAGTTTTATATGGATACATTTCCATTTTTTAAAGCACATTTATTCATATAGGAGTCACAGTCAATGGTCCGAAAACCCGCCAAAATGTACAGATCTGTCACAAAGAGGGCATACACACGCCGGAAATATATGGGCGGTGTCCCAGGAAGCAAAATTGTGCAGTTCGATATGGGCAACCTGAAAACCGATTTCCCGGTTGCCGTCTCAATACAGGTCGACGAGAGATGCCAGATTCGTCACACCGCTATGGAAGCGGCCCGTGTCAATATGAACAGGAAGCTGATCAAGGATATCGGCAGAATGAACTTCCACCTCAAGCTGCGCACCTACCCGCACCACGTCCTTCGTGAGAACAAGCAGGCAACCGGTGCAGGTGCTGACCGTGTGTCAGAAGGAATGAGGGGAGCATTCGGCAAGGCAGTGAGCACAGCAGCACGTGTCGAGCCAAACCAGAAGATCTTTACCTGCTACACCACAGAGGCAAACGCTGAAAAGGTAAAGAACATCATGAAGCACGGGATCTACAAACTCCCGTCCCCTGGCAGAATCGTCATCGAAAAGAAGAACTGATTCGTTTCCATATTCCCCCCACCGGGGGCATATACTTTTTTACCATTCGGCCACCCACCTCATCTGCAGGATACGGCGAAGAGATACATGTCCGGATTACACAACCAGGAGAGATTACGCGCCGCCGTTGCGCAGGCAACCGCTGACGCACTCAGGGAGGCAGAGATACGTCTTCCCGGAGATGTCACAGCGGCGCTCAGACACGCATACGAGGCAGAGGACAACCCCGTTGCCCGCAGTGAACTTGAAGCGATCTTTGAAAATATCGAGACCGCCGAGAGAAAACAGATCCCCATCTGCCAGGACACCGGGGTCCCGGTGGTCTACATCACCATCCCGCCGGACGTTCCCTATACGGATGCCATCACCGAAGGCGTATGTGACGGTGTCCGCCGGGCAACAGCGGACATTCCGCTCCGCCCCAACGTCGTCTCGCCGTGCACACGAAAGAACTTCGGCGACAACTGCGGCATGGGGATGCCTGCGGTGCATGTCACGCCGGGTGAGACGTTCACCCTCACCGTGTTCCCGAAGGGTGCGGGGTCAGAGAACGTCTCGGCACTCAGGATGTTTCTCCCGTCTGAAGCAGGGAAGATCCCGGAGTTTATCACCGAGTGCATGCTCCGTGCCGGGGGAAAACCCTGCCCGCCGGTGATCCTTGGGATCGGCATCGGTTCCACCGCAGACGGAGCCCTTGCACTCGCAAAGGAGGCACTGCTCGAACCGCTGGGTGAGATGAACGCGATGGAACAGGAGATCTATACGGCAGTAAACGCCCTCGGAATCGGCCCGATGGGGCTCGGCGGGAAGACGACCTGTCTCGGGGTGCGGATACGCGAGGGAGGGTGCCACACCGCATCGCTCCCCGTCGCCCTCAATGTCCAGTGCTGGGCGGCACGCCGGGCGACGGTGGAGGTGCAGTATCCATGACCGCACCGAACACACCCAACAACACACCCAACACCGCACCACCCATGCACCTCACCACCCCCCTCGGCGACGAGGTGCTCACCCTGAAGGCAGGCGAGCGAGTCACCCTCTCAGGCATGATCTACACCGCCCGCGATGAGGCACACCTGCGCATGCAGGAAGAGGGCATTCCCTTTGACCCGGAGGGTGCCGCGATCTACCACTGCGGACCGGTAGTAAAGGACAACAAAATCGTTGCCGCCGGCCCCACCACCAGTGCACGGATGAACGAACTCTCGGGATTCCTCCTCGATGCCGGTGTCCGGGCACTGATCGGCAAGGGCGGCATGGGCGACACCGTGCGCGAAGAACTCCGGGGCAGAGGCGTCTACCTCGCCTTCACCGGCGGGTGTGCGGCCCTTGCGGCATCCCGGATGACCCTGAAAGGCGTCTTCTTCGAAGACCTCGGCATGCCGGAAGCGGTCTGGGCGATCGAGTGCCGGGACCTTCCCCTGACAGTGGCGATCGACGCGGAGGGAAATGACCTCTTCCGTGACGTCCGCCTCCGTGCCCAGAGAGCATTTGACGAAATGTTCTGATTTCCCCCCCTCTTTTTGGAAACAGGCGGAGACAACCATCCGGACCGCAATTATTTTTGATGGGCACACCTGACGTATACCATTGATACCACCTGCTGCTCATGCATGCCGGGATACTACCGGTGCCAAAACCACCGGAGCGATTAACCGATACCCGCCACCCCTGCCCTTAGCGTGATATTCCCGGCATTGTCCACCCCATCCATATGTTCCCACCGGACCCGGATGCATGAGTTCAGCAGCACTTCCAATATATTGCACATCGGTGATTGATATGAAAAAGACCCCCCCACTCATGCTTATCTGCATTCTCGGTATGCTGCTGGTTGCGCCCGCACTGGCAGATGGTTCCTGTACGAATGACCGCCCGGACCAGTCTGAAACACCTCCGGTTTTTAAACTCACACCTGCACTCGCCAATACAGCAGCATCAGTTGATCCGCAGATCATGTGGCAAACGTGTCTGGGAGGAAACTGTGATGACCGGGCATACAGTATTACCGGGACGATGGACGGCGGATATGCAATAGCCGGGCTCACGAATTCCAAAAACGGCGATGTGAGCGGTTGTCACTTTTACTATGACTTCTGGGTGGTGAAACTCAATTCCGTTGGCGAATTGGAGTGGCAGAAATGTTTGGGAGGAATGTTTGTTGATGAGGCATATAGTATCATCCAGACCGCAGACGGAGGGTATGTGGTAGCCGGAGTTACCGCATCAACAGATGGAGATGTCACGGGGAAGCATGGATCATTTGAATCCTCTGATGTATGGGTAGTCAGGCTTGATTCCACTGGCAATATTGAATGGCAGAAATGTCTGGGCGGAAGCAGTTCTGAAGGTGCGATGAAGATCAAACAGACAACAGACGGTGGTTACGCAGTGGCAGGATATACCTCTTCACAGGACGGAGATGTGAGCGGGAACCATGGCAAAAATGATTACTGGGTGGTGAAACTCAGTGATACCGGCGCGATTGAATGGCAGAAATGTCTGGGTGGAAGCGGCAATGATTACGCACAGTGTATCATCCAGACCGCAGACGGGGGGTTTGCAGTGGCAGGCTACACCAACTCACAGGATGGTGACGTGAGTGGAATCCATAGCTATGAAACCGACTGCTGGATAGTGAAACTCAATGAAAACGGCGCAATCGACTGGCAGAAGTGTCTGGGAGGCCGCAATTATGATGAGGCATACAGCATCATACAGACCGCTGACGGGGGCTACACGGTAGCAGGTTTCGCCGGGTCAACATTCGGCGATGTGAGCGGACACATTGGAGGGAAGGACTTCTGGGTGGTCAGACTTGATGCTACCGGCACAATCGAGTGGCAGAAATGCATGGGTGGCATCTGCGATGATGTTGCACAGACCATCATCCCCACCCCTGATGGTGGATGTGTGGTAGCAGGCAGGACATACTCATGTGGCCGCGATGTGAGCGGGAACCATGGGAAGGAAGATTACTGGGTGGTCAGGCTTGACCCGGCGGGCGAAATACTATGGGAGAAGTGTCTGGGCGGATGCGAAGATGATTCTGGCCAAGACATCATTCCCTGTTTTGACGGCAGTTATGTGATGGCTGGATGGACTGCCTCCATCGAAGGTGATGTGAGTGGAAACCACGGGGAAAATGATTATTGGGTTGTCCGGTTCAGTCTGGATGGATTACCCCAACCGCCGTTATCACAACCCGCACCGACAGCGAGGTTTGACATCAACCGGAATACTATCGTACGAACAGAGAACACCACATTCACCGCCGGAACATACCATACAAATCTCACTTACCGGCTTCATGCGGCAAATACCGACCCCACTGCCACACTGGGAAACCTGACCTTTGTTGCGGCAGCAGACGGCATCACATGGGTTGATGAAAAACAGTATGCCACATGGAACGCAACCCATTCCGAATGGACGTTCCCGCCGGAATACACTATTCACGCCGGATGCGGACGGGATGTGCGGGTAGGCACAGCATACGCCGGGGAGAATATCTACAATCACACCATAACCCGCATCACTAATGTCAGCTACTTCCGAACAGACGGGGTGCAGCATACCACTGTTTCCGTGACATTCGATGACCTCGACTTCGAATCGGTCTTTGTCGGATTTGCAACAGCAAATAACACAAACGTGACCACCGAAATCATTCCGGAATCGGTCGTGACCAATGCACCACTCGCAGAACCCCTCCCGTCCGGCGGAGCATACCACCTGAAACTTGATACGGCGGGACTTGTCACCGGCAGTGAGTATTTCTTCTCCTTTGACACCCGCATCTCCCTCAACGGGACACCGGCAGTCCACATACCACTGGTCTATGTCTGGGAAGGGATGAGCCATGACTCCGCCGTAATTGGCGAGACATACCGGGCCGAAGTGCCTGCGGGGATGCTCCCCGCTGACGCTGATGAGTTTTCGGTTGAGACCAACACCTCCTGTGAATGGACAGTTGTCCGGCAAAACAACCTCCTGTCCATCCTTGATGGCAGTGCGACAGCGGTAACAACACCCCTGCCGGTTGCAAACTTCACCGCTGCACCACAATACGGTCCCGCACCGCTTTGCGTCACCTGTACCGATGCATCAGAGAACGCCTGCGAATGGGTCTGGGATTTCGGTGACAATGTGACCTCATCCGAACAAAATCCGGTCCACACCTATGATGAAGTCGGCATATATTCCATAACCCTTACGGTATCAAATCAGGCGGGAACAGATACCCTCACCCGAACGGATGCTATCACCGTTCCGGATGTCCCAACACATCCCCCGGAGACGTCAGAACGTCTGTACCTGCAGGACAACGGGACAACCGTCTCTGACGGGGAAGGAGGACAGCAGGTGAGATTCAGCCCGGGAGAGAGTGATGGCGGTGTGGTGTCAGGAGACAGCATCGTGCTGCAAAACGATGGCATAAATGTGACAATAACCACCGGGGGACTTGCCCATGCAGGCGGGGTGTACACGGGCAATGTGACCGGCGTCATACTGGAAAGCGATCCCCTGACCACAGCACTGGGCGGAGGTGTCGGCAATGCCACGTTCTCCTTCACGGCCGCAATGCCGGGATACAACCCGGATGCCGAATTCGGAGTCTCGGTGTATGACCATCCAAGCGACCATGCATCGACTGCCTTCCGCCTTTGTGCTACCCAAAACGGACTGCATGTTGAGTCAACCGCATATGCGGTGTACATCACAAAGACCAACCTTACCGAAGAAGACGCCATATCCGGTGCCGTGCTGCAATTTACCGCCGGAGAGGCATGGGTCATGGCACACGGCGGCAGAGACACGATACGCGTAATGAGAGAGGCGGATTGCGGCACCTGTGAACTGCTCGAAACAACCTGCACCGGCACGGATGGAGAAGGCAATTTCATCTTTGAAGCACAGTCCCCCAATGGGTTCTCAGCATTTGCCGTTGCGGCAGTATCTGCCATACCCTCACCGGCATCCGTTTCGTCAGGAGGCGGTGGCACAAAAAGCGGAAGCACCGCTGTTTCGGCCGCTGAAACCATCATCACCGGAGTGCCGGTTTCTTTCGAAATGCAGGAAGGACCCGCCAGAACTGCTGAGATCACCTTTACGAGAGACCTCTCGTCCGTCCTTCTAACCGTACATACCGGGACTACCCTTCCCACAGGTGTGAATGAACAACCCGCCGCTGAGATATACCGATACCTGACGTATACGCTCTATCGGGCATCACCTAATGATGTGGCATCCGCACGGGTGGGCATTGCCGTGCCCCTCACCGCAATTGAGGACAGGGATGTTCTTCTCCTCCAGTACGTGGACGGGGAATGGACACCCCTCTCCATGGAAAAGATTGGTGAAGAGAATGGAAATGCCATCTTTTCAGCAGAAACGTCGTCCCTCTCCACCTTTGCGATCGCATTCGGGGACCCTGTCGCAGGTTCTCCGGCAGATGCCCCTGAAAAGGAGAACATATCTGTTGATGCAGGCACAGGTGCAGAGAAGGAGATCGCAGGTGACATGAATGAAAAGAGTGAGAATCGCGCACCACCCACACCCACCACATCTCCGGGTTTTGGATGGGTGATCGCTGCATTCTCCCTTGCCGCAGCAGGCCGCCTGCTGCACAGGCAATAACACCGATCTTCGACAACAGGTATATGAGAAAGGTCTCCAGTACCATACCACCGTTTTGTCTGACTTTTTTTGGTTTCAGAATCGGGAGATATTTCAGCAGGAAAGTAGGAATATCCTGCGATTTTGCTGAAAACATTTCCATGATTCTGGTTTTGACAACCGCCGTCAGGTCAAATTCCCATAGAATACTTTTATCAGGTTAATGATAACTGTCGATACCTTTAGTAAATACCCGGAACAATATATAGGCAGGACGTGCCTGATGAAACTGATAATCGATGAGCAGAGATGCAAGGGATGCAACCTCTGCACCACCGTCTGCCCATATAACATATTTCAGGAAGGCAGAAAACTCAATGAACGGGGAATTATCGTCCCCATCCTTGACAGGCCGGAACGATGTACCAACTGTCGTCTCAGGAAACTCTACGGGAGACAGTTATGCGGCGCATGCCAGATGATCTGCCCGGATCAGGCGATATACTGGATTGATGAAGACCCATATGCTGAAGAAAGCGTGGTGATTGAGTTTTGAGTAAAATTGAATTCATGCAGGGCAACAGGGCCTGCTGTGAAGGAGCTCTTGCCGCAGGATGCAATTTCTTCGGGGGATATCCGATCACCCCGTCCACCGAGATTGCGGAGATGATGGCACTGAAACTCCCGAAGGCGGGAGGTACCTTCATCCAGATGGAGGATGAGATTGCAAGTATGGGAGCCATCATCGGCGCCTCATGGACCGGTGCACGCTCCATGACCGCCACATCCGGGCCGGGATTCTCATTAATGATGGAGAACATCGGCTATGCGGTGATGACCGAGACGCCGTGCGTCATTGTCAACATCCAGCGGGGCGGCCCCTCCACCGGACAGCCGACGATGTCGGCACAGGGAGACATGATGCAGAGCCGGTTCGGGTCACACGGTGATGTGGCAACGATTGCGGTCGTCCCCTCTACTGTGCAGGAGATGTATGACCTCACCGCAAAGGCGTTCAACCTCGCCGACCGCTTCCGTGTCCCCACCTTTGTGATGTCGGATGAGACCATCGGCCACATGCGTGAGCGCATCATCATCCCGGAGAAGGTTGACATCGTGCCCCGAAAACCGCTCGAAGAAGGGAAACTCCCCTACGAGGCAGATGAAGACGGTGTCCCCGGATTCGCGAACTTCGGCAGCGGCCACCGGGTGCATGTCACCGGACTCACCCATGACGAACGCGGATACCCGGATGCGACCGACCCCGAGGTCCATGAGAAACTGGTGAAGCGGCTCTACAACAAGGTGGAGTCCAAACGCCACGAGATTGCGGACTACGACGCGGTCAACACGGACGCGGAGATCGTATTCGTCACCTACGGGCCCTGCGCCCGGACCGTCCGGCAGGTCCTGCACGACCACCCGGACGAGGAGATCGGCCACCTGAACCTCCGGATCGTCTGGCCGTTCCCGGAGGACACCCTGAAACGCTTCCCCAACGCGAAGACCTTCATCATGCCGGAACTCAACCTCGGTCAGATGGCACGGGAGGTCGCCCGGCACACCACAGACCAGAAGGTTGTCTCCCTGCCAAAACTCGGCGGCTACATCCACACGCCGGATGAACTCTATGCCGCCGTGGAGGCAGAACGATGAGCACCAGAGTCTTTGAGAAATGGTACCGCGAGGACCGCCTGCCGCATATCTTCTGCACCGGATGTGGAAACGGTACGGTGATGAACTGCGCCATCAAGGCGGTGGACACCATGCAGTGGGAGATCGACGACACGGTCTTCATCTCCGGTATCGGGTGCTCGTCGCGTGCACCGGGATACATATCCACCGACTCCCTGCACACCACCCACGGCAGGGCGCTCGCCTTTGCCACCGGTGTGAAGATGGCGAACCCCGACCTGCATGTCGTGGTCTTTACCGGAGACGGTGACCTCTCAGCAATCGGCGGCAACCACTTCATACATGCATGCCGGAGGAACATCGACATGACCGTCATCTGCATGAACAATATGATCTACGGCATGACCGGCGGACAGGGAAGCCCCTGCACCCCGGTGGGGAAGATCTCCACGACCACCCCATACGGGGCCGCAGAACCTGTCTTTGACCTTGCAGACCTTGCTGTCGCCGCCGGGGCAAACCATGTCGCCCGGTGGACGTCCTACCATACAAAGGAACTCACCAAAGCGATTGAGACAGGTCTTGCAACCGAAGGTCTCTCCTTTATCGAGGCGATGGTGCAGTGCCCGACGGCATACGGCAGGAGAAACAAACTCCGGAATGTGACCGACATGGTGGAATGGATGCGCACGCATGCCATCCTTCTCCAGAAGGCACGGCGGATGGAGGCGGAAGGCGTCCCCATCCCCGAGGACCACTTCACGGTCGGTGAATTTATTCACCGGCACCGCCCGGCAATGGGGGTGCGCAGATGAGAAACGAGATCCTCTTCTCCGGATTTGGCGGACAGGGCGTCATTCTCTCTGCGGTCATTCTCGGGCGGGCGGCGGCCCTCTACAGCAACAAATACGCGGTGCAGACACAGGTGTACGGGCCGGAGGCACGGGGCGGTGCATCAATGAGTGCGGACGTCATCGATGACGAACCGATCCTCTACCCGAAGGTGAGCGCTCCCGACATCTACGTGATCATGTCCCAGCAGGGATTTGAGAAGTACGGGGCGGATGCACCTGATGACGCGCTCATGCTGGTGGACTCGGAACTGGTGCTCTCCCGTCCGGCGTGCACCTGCATCGAAGTCCCCGCGACAACGGAAGCAAAGGAAAATCTGGGACGGGTCATCGTCGCAAATATTGTGATGCTCGGCGCTCTTGTGACCGCCACCGGTGTGGTCACCGAAGACGCCATCGAACGGGCGGTTCTCGACAGTGTGCCGAAAGGGACCGAGGACCTGAACCTCAGGGCCCTTCACCGTGGATTTGAACTCGGAAGAAAATAACTCGAAAGACAATAGCTCGGAAGACAATAACAGAGGAACATACGGATGAAACTCCTTGAATTTGAAGCAAAAGAGATATTCAAAAAGAACGGTATCCCAATCCCCGACGGTGTGGTAATCAGAAGCCCGGACGAACTCCGGCGTCACCTGAACGGATTCACGGACGAAGTCGTGGTCAAATCACAGGTAGATGTCGGAGGACGGGGAAAGGCAGGCGGCATCATCGTCACCCCGAAGGCGGAGGCAGTCGATGCGGCCACACACCTCTTTTCCTTCCCGATCAAGGGTCTCATCCCGAAGGCGATCCTCGTGGAAGAGAAGCTCCCGATCGATCACGAATACTACGTGAGTATCACCATCGACCGGACAACCCGCCAGCCAATGATCCTCTTTGCAGAGACCGGTGGTGTCGATATCGAAGAGACCGCACGGACGCGGCCGGACGCCCTCCGGCGTGCCGGGTTCTCCCCACTCCTCTCTGACGTGCCCGGATTTCTGATGCGCGAGATACTGGGAGGCGCCCCGAAAGAACTCGGGCCTGTCATCAATAACCTCTACCGTGCATTCTGTGCATCAGACGCACTCCTCGCCGAAATAAACCCGCTTGTCACAACCAGCAGGGGTGTCTATGCGGCCGATGCCAAACTCATTGTCGACGACAACGCCCTGAAACGACAGGGGATCACGTCAAACCGTGACCTCACCCCACGGGAACGCGAAGCAGAGGAGAACGGGTTCTCCTACGTCGAACTCGAGGGCTCCATCGGCGTCATCGGGAACGGTGCGGGCCTCACGATGTCCACGTTGGACCTCATCGCCCATTACAACGGGAAGGCAGCGAACTTCCTCGATGTGGGCGGCGGCGCCGGACGGGAGCGTGTTATGAAGGCGGTGCGTCTGGTGGCAGGCATGCCGGACGTGAAGGTCATCGTCGTGAACCTCCTCGGCGGCATCACCCGGTGCGATGAAGTCGCACGCGGCATCATCGACGCAGGGATTGACCAGCAGGTCATCACCCGCCTTGCGGGGACGAACGAAGAAGAGGGGCGAGCCCTCCTCGCAAAGAACGGATATAAGATGCTCGACACCATGGAAGATGTGGTAAAAGAGGCAGTGCGGGAGGCAGCAGCATGATATACGGAGACCATACGACAGGCGTCATCGTGCAGGGTGCAACCGGCAATCAGGGGGCATTCCACATCAACCTGATGAACCAGTACGCACAGGAGACCGGCGGACGCGGTGTTGTCGCGGGTGTCACCCCCGGCAAAGGCGGCCAGACGGTGCACGGCGTCCCGGTGTATAACAGCATACGCGAGGCAATGGCAGAGCATGACGTGACGACATCCGTTCTCTTTGTGCCCGGTTTCGCGGCAGGCGACTCCATCATGGAGGCGGCGAGCGCCGGTCTTGAACTGGTGACGGCCATCACCGAGGGTATCCCGGTGCATGACACCATGCGGGCGCTTGCCTTTGCCCGGATGGAAGGGTGCACCGTGATCGGACCCAACTGTCCCGGCACCCTCTCACCGGGTGAACTGAAACTCGGCATCATGCCGCCGCACCTTGCCATGCCCGGCAATGTGGGCATCATCTCCCGCAGCGGCACCCTCACCTACGAGGTGATCAACGAACTGACACGGGCGGGCATCGGCCAGTCCACCGTCGTCGGTATCGGCGGCGACCCGGTCATCGGCCAGACCTTCACCGAGGTGCTGGAGCGGTTCGAGTCGGATTCACAGACAAAGGCCGTTGTGCTGATCGGTGAGGTGGGCGGAAACCTCGAGGAAGAGGGGGCTACGTCGACCAACCTTCCACTCGTCTCCTATATCGCAGGCGTCTCTGCACCGCCGGAGAAGCGGATGGGCCACGCAGGTGCGATCATCGAAGGCGGAGAGGGCGATGCCGTATCAAAGATTGCACGGCTCAGTCGGCTGGGCATCCCGGTGGCGGGAAAACCATCCGACATTCCTGCACTGGTGCGGGAGCTGCTATGACCACGACGATGCTGAATGCAGCGGCGGCACTCGCAGAAGAGGTCGACGCAAAGGCCATCGTCTCGTTTATCGACCCGGTGGCGTTCACCTGCGACATCCCGGTCATCTGGGTGCAGGACCTGCAGCTCGATGTGCTGCGTGACCTCACGATGCACGACATCCTTGAGATATCCGAGCGCCACCTGCATGACGCTGCTGTTCAGATCTACATCTCCCAGAAGTATGAGTCCGGCAAGGTCGTCGGTGTCTTCCCCTACGCGATCCTCATCTATGACATCAATCAGGAGAAGGAATTCATCAGTGTCAAGGAGTTCGACGACATCGTCCCCCGCGACGTGATGACCGCCGTCCTCCAGCTGGCCCTGGAGATCGCGGTTGAGGGTCGGGAAGGCCGATCCATCGGGACCGCGTTTATCCTTGGGAACACCGAGGAGATCAACGCCCACTCCCATTCGGCGATCATCAACCCCTACCAGGGACACCGCAAGGAAGTGCGGGACATCACCAACCGGAATAACTGGGAGAGTGTCAAGGAGTTTGCCCAGCTTGACGGCGTCTTTGTGGTGGATGCCACCGGCTCCATCCAGTCTGCCGGCCGGTATATCGATGTCAGGGGCGACGACCTGAGTCTCCCCCACGGCATGGGCGGGAGGCACCGGGCCACCGCATCGCTCACCCGTATCATTCCTGCGGTGGGCGTCACCATCTCGGAGAGCGGCGGCATGGTCCGGGTTTTCCGGAACGGGGAGTGTTGGCTTACGGTTCGGTCTGATGTTCGGATTAAGAACTGAACTATTTTGGTCTCAATCTTCCTTTTTTCATCCGATCAGCAAGACCCTCCACAACAAGCGACTTCATCGCGAAACCTTCATTGCAGATATAGCGTGGCAAATGGGCGCATTCTCCCGACAGAACGCCAGAGGTTCAGAAATGAGAGGTAGTCTATACCTTTTCAGATGAGCTCCAAAATTGAATATTTGCTTCTGCCACTGCCGGTTCCGTTCAAATTCTATGATTTTCTGACATTCGTGAAATATGGCCAATTATTGAGTTTTGTAGGTGTTGCCTCAATCTAAGATGAGGGCGTATGAAATATGAACCTCCTCTCGCCCGAGAAAAAGAGGCCGGGAGATTTATACGAATTTCATGCCACCGAGCCATACATCGCATCCAAGCATGCGTGCAACCAGATTCTACATACAATACATACCCCAATATATTAAATGTCGGAGATGTATATATGAAACGTCGCCAGAATATATTTTGATACAGTTATGAGAATTTCAATAAGAGCAAGGATACTTCTTGTCATGCTTGCCGTTTCCATAATTCCTCTTACATTACTGGGTTTTGCATCGCTGCAGGAATCGAATGCATTGAGTAGCGACATTGCACTCGAGGCGGAAGGAATTGGCGAATTAGCAATAGAACAGAGTAGCAGCGCCCTTACAGATCTTGGTATTGAGCTTGTCAAAACAAAGGCGGAGGATGTTGCCGGGCAAGTTAAGAGATATATTAAAGATCATCCGGAGATGACTGTTGCAGATCTCCAAAATGATCCTGAATTTCAGTCAATAATTGTTCAGCCTGTCGGTGAAACGGGTTTTACAACAGGAATGGACGCAGACAGCCTGGTCATAATTTTCCACCAGAACCCTGGTGATGTTGGAATTGATCTTCACTCACTCCAGGAGTCAAATCCAAACTATTACAAACTTCAGCAGAGCGGGTGGGGATACATCGACACATCAGGGTATTACAGCTGGACAGATGAGAATGGAATTTTGCGCGATAAATACGGCTATTATGTTGTTGCAGAAGCACCCACTGCTGATAACGTCTTCATACGGGTTGGCTCAACAGTATACCTCGACGAGTTTTTAGCGCCTGTTATGAATACAAATGCAGCAATTCAGAAGAGGCTTGACGAAGCAAACAGCAAAATCTCAGCAAGCACCTCAGAGATGTCGACTGCAAACACGATTCTGATTATTACAGTCCTTACGATTCTTGTGGTTGCCCTGGTATCAGTATTATTTGCAAACTCAATAACAGCGCCCTTAAAGAGGCTTGCGGAGGTTGCAGACAAGGTGAGCATGGGCGAAACAGACGATACAGACATTGAGATTAAAAATGACGATGAGATAGGCGATCTTGCAGATTCTTTCAAACGAATGATTGTAAGTATGAAATACTACATGGAAAAAGCAAAAAAAGAGTCCTAAATCAAAGAAAGGTGGTATTAAAAATGGTAGAATACAACAAATATCAGAGAATGATTATGAGCGTTCTTGCACGTAAACTTGGACCTGCGGCTGAAGATTTTGCACGGGACATGGCTCAACTGGCCGGAATAAGTTTTGAAAACATTTCAAATGAGAATGTGGAGACGTTTGCAATGCATGTCGAGAAAAACGCCCCAAGGTACATATCCGAGTTTGAAGCAAAGTTTACTGCAAACACGATAAGAAAACTCAGGCCCTCCTAAAGACCCTTTTCCATTTTAAAAGATACCCACCCACATCCAACCGTTTTATTGATGATTTGCTGTTATATCAAAAAATACTGTACAACCTGATTATAATATGGTGAACGGTGAACGGATCACCCGGTTTCCATGGGGCAATGCGGTTTTATTATCTACAATTGAGTGAAAAACTGCCTCAGAAGGGAATTATTACCACAAGTAATATTTTTCTCCAAAGCAAATTCTTATGTTGCAATGAATCCACTTTTTAATTATCTATAGGAGTTCGTGAAGACCAATGGTACGAAATATTGCAGTTGAGACACTCAGCGAAACACCGCTTAACAGACAGAAACTGGAACTTGCCGAACGCAAATGCATCGGCCACCCCGACAGCCTTGCAGACGGTATTGCAGAGGCGGTCTCACAGGCCCTCTCTCGGGCATACCTGGATGAATGCGGTGCGGTGCTCCACCACAACACTGATCAGGGCGAGATTGTGGCAGGAGAGTCGCTCCCGAAGTTCGGCGGCGGTGTCGTCACCCGGCCGATGTACGTGCTTCTCACCGGACGTGCCACAAAGACCTTTGACGGCACCACCATCCCCACCGATGCCATTGCGCTTGAAGCGGCACGCAATTACCTTGCAGACACCCTGGAATATCTCAATATGAACAAGGACGTCATCGTTGACTGCCGGATGGGTACCGGGTCGTCTGACCTCCGCGATGTCTTCCGTGCCTGCGAGGAAAAACACCTCCCATATGCAAACGACACCTCGTTCGGTGTCGGCCATGCACCGTTCTCTGATCTGGAGAACGTCATTCTTGCCGTAAGCGAACACCTCGACGGCGTCTACCGCCCCAAAAACCCGGTCATCGGGACCGATATCAAGATCATGGGTCTGCGTCAGGAGGACGAGATGAACCTCACCCTCTGTGTGCCGATGGTCGACCGGTTCTGCGCCGACATGAACGACTACAAGGAGGCCGTCACCCGCGTTGGCGAAGAGGTACACCGCGTTGCGTCCGGCATCACTGACCGCCGTGTCACCGTGGATATCAACACCGGCGACAACTACGAGAAGGAGGACGCGATCTTCCTGACCGTCACCGGCACCTCCGCGGAGATGGGAGACGACGGGTCTGTCGGGCGTGGCAACCGTGCAAACGGTCTCATCACCCCGCACCGCCCGATGAGCATGGAGGCAACGAGCGGAAAGAACCCGATCAACCATATTGGCAAGATCTACAACCTCCTCTCCACCGAGATGGCACAGCAGTGTGCAAAGGAGATCGACGGCATCGAAGACCTCTACATCAGACTTCTCTCCCAGATCGGCCGGCCGATTGACCAGCCGCTCATCGCAGGCGCACAGTTTGTGGCAGCAAAGGGAGCGGACGAGGCAGCAATTAGCCGCGGTATCGAGGAGATCATCGATGCAGGCCTTGAGAATATCACTTCAGTCACCGAACGCGTCATCCGCGGTGAGATGAAGACTTTCTAATACCAACACAAACGGAAACAACGCATATGACAGACGAGACACGAGAGCACCTACGGCTGGCAATACCGAACAAAGGACGCATATCTGACCCCATTATCGACCTCCTCGAGAAAGGCGGTCTCCATCTCCATAGTTCATCCAGCCGCAAGCTCATCGCACCGACCTGTGACCCGGCTGTCGAAGTGCTCTTTGCCCGGCCTATTGATATCCCCGAGTATGTGGCAAACGGTGCCGCGGACCTGGGGATCACCGGGCGTGACATGGTCCGTGAACGCGGGTCACCGGTGACCGAAATTCTGGACATGAAGATGGGCAGCGCAAATCTCGTCCTCGCCGTCCCGGAGGATTCCGGCATCACCACCGCAGAGGACCTCGCTGGCAAACGCATCGCGACGGAGTTCCCCCGTACAACGGAGGAGTTCTTCCGGGAACGTGGCGTTGAGGTTTCATTCTTCCCCGTCGGAGGGGCCTGCGAAGCGACACCCTATCTCGGGGTGGCAGACGCGATCGTCGACCTGACGAGTTCCGGAACAACACTGAAGACCAACCACCTGGTCATCATCGAGGAGATACTCCGGTCAACGACGATCCTCATCGGGAACAATACGGCGATGGAGACGCGACGGGACAAGATCGACGAGATCACTCTTGCCCTCGACAGTGTCATCTCCGCCCGCGGCAAGTGCTACCTGATGATGAACGTACAGCGTGATTCCCTGGATGAAGTGAGTGAAGTGCTCCCCGGCCTCGGGGGGCCGACCGTGATGGATGTCGCATCAGACGGCAGTCTCGTCGCGGTTCATGCCGTCGTCGATGAGGAACGGGTATACCAGCTCATCACCCGCCTGCGCAATGCCGGTGCAAAAGATATCCTCGTCATGCCGATAGACCGGCTGATCCGGTGAGTGACATGAAGGTATTTCCTGCAGTGGACATCCTGAACGGCACCTGCGTGCAGCTGGTGCAGGGCAACCGTGACAACGCCGTCATGTATGGCGACCCGGTCGCCCGGGCAACAGAATGGCTGGAGGAGGGTGCAGACGCCCTCCATGTGATCAACCTGGACGGCGCCTTCGGGGCAGCGGAGAAGAATGTCAGCCTCATCCGTGAGATCATCCGCACCACCGGTGCCGAGATCCAGCTGGGCGGCGGCATCCGGAGTGTCGCGGACGCGGCAGGCTGGCTGGACGCAGGCGTCACCCGCGTCATCATCGGCACACTTGCGGCAGACCGCCCGGACGCCATCACGGAGATCGCAGATGAGTACGGCAAAGAAGCGGTGATGGCAGGGGTGGATGCCCGTGGCGGCAACGTGGTCGTGCATGGCTGGGAAGAGACCGCAGGCGACCTCATCACAATGGCCCGGCTCTTTGAAGAGAAGGGTGCGGGTTCACTCCTCTTCACCAACGTGGATGTGGAAGGACTCTGCCGCGGCATCGCAGAAGAACCGGTGCGGCGCCTGCGAGAGGCCGTGAGCATCCCCGTGATAGCGTCAGGAGGCATTACAACGCCACAGGACGTGCGTATTATGCGTGAGATAGGTGTGGAGGGCATTGTACTTGGTTCCGCCCTGTACAAGGGCACTATCACTCTGAAAGAAGCAATAGAGGAGGCAGAGAGATGAGACAGGCAGAAGTAATCCGAAAAACGAAAGAAACGGATATCGCAATCACGGTTGACCTCGATACGGAAGGCACCATTGCCATCGATACCGGTATCCCGTTCTTTGACCACATGCTTGAGTCCTGTGCCCGCCACGGACGGTTCAGTCTGCAGGTAAAAGCGGTGGGCGACCTGGAGATCGACTGCCACCACACCATTGAGGACACCGCGATCGTCCTTGGTGAGGCACTTGCAGAGGCACTGGGAGAGAAGCGGGGGATAGAGCGCTTTGCCCACATGGCAGTACCCATGGACGAGGCAATCGCCGTCGTCACGCTGGACCTCGGGGGGCGTGGCTATCTGGTCTATAACGCGGCATTCTCACCCAACGGGTTTGGCGCGATTCCTGCAGACATCTTCGAGCACTTCTTCTACACGCTCTGCATCCGTGCAGGCATCACTGCCCACATGAAGGCCACCGGCAGAAATGACCACCACATCTGTGAGGCACTCTTCAAGACCTTCGGTGTGGCATTCAGGATGGCATCAGAAGTGATTCCCGGGCGAACGGATATCCCGAGCACAAAAGGAATAATCTAACATTTTGGTTTGATTCGTTGTGCAAAAACGTGCATGAAACAGATGTTTCAGGCATCGTTTTTATGACACATAATTTTAGAAAAAGATGTTTAAAGGTTCAGTTCATTGACCGCGAGGTCAACATCTTCCTTCTTGATCGTCTTGCGTCCTGCGTGCTTTGCGTACTTGCTTGCTTCTTTGGTCAGCTCTGCAATGTACTCCTGAGCAGCATCTGCGATTGCCTGTGCGGCATCGCTGCCAACTCTCTCAGCACCGTTGTTTTTTGCAATCCTCACGACTGCAGCGATAGGTAGATCATTCGCCATTTCAATTCCACCTCAAAAAGAAAATTGGCAAGTTAATATATAAACTTTCTGGAAATCCGGGATTATACACCCTGTAAAATCAACAATAAAGGGAATATGGAGTGTATTTCGATCACCCCATGCATATTCGATTTGTTTCAAAAAAAGAGACGATTCGGCGACAATAAGCCAAATTGATTGTGTAAAAACTCATATTTTATTTTTAAACAACGAATTGGCAATGAATACCGAATTCGAATAATCTGACGAGGCGCGCGAAGTATCGACAAAAATTCTGTCGATATTTGCTACCGGTGCACCATGTGCATTGCCCCCTCCAAGCAGGCATAATGTACGGAAAATGAGGTTGCCGGAGATGCCGTCCGGTGCGATGATAATCCCGTGATCCCGGACTGCAGACTCGATCAGAATTTCGGCGTGATCCGACCCGGTGCGGGCGGCCACCTCCTCTGCATCGGCAATCGTTTTGTCCACGACAGGATGACGGCCCACATCACCAAGACGTCCCCCCGAGAGCACGGCAACACGGTCGCTCACCCCAAAGGCAGGTGCCATTCTCCGTGCCCTCGGGATAAAGGAGATCTTCTCTGCAACCGTCCACCCCTCATCCACGCCAACCGGCGCCAGAAGAAAGCGCGTCCCGTCTGCAGTTTCAAGAAAGGCGATCCGCTCCAGCCGGGAGACTCCCGCCACCTCTTTGAGTGCCGCAAGCGTGCCCGCAGACGGCAGACTGCCACGTATGGCCGCGTCAATTTCACCGGCATAGAGGGCCTGCACCAGTGCCTCGCCGGGATTTTCAGAGAAGACCGTATCAAAACCGGCCAGTGCATCCCGGTTGCAGGAATGCGTAAAACAGCGAAGGGGAATTGTTTTGGAGAATAGTTCCATGGTCACCCGGACAGATTCCGGGTCAGTCCCGGCTCCAATCCCGATAACCACCAGCGACCCTCCCTAGTCGTCCGCGGGGATCCCCATGATCCCCTGCTCTTTCAGGTCGAAAACGGTCGTCTCTGTGTCACCATGATGGATAACCACTTTCTGCGTACCGGTCACGACCCCGATATCCGCTGCGGCCATGCCAACATCGGTGAAGAGCTCCAGCACCGCGTCAACAGATTCAGCGGGCGCGGTGACAACAAAACCCATCCCCGGATACATCCGCACCCAGTGGTCAAAGGTGATCCCAAGTGCATCGAGGTCAGGCCGCGGGATGTCATCCAGACAGACTTCCGCTCCTTTCCTGCTCGTTTCAAGGAGCATGCCAAGCGTGCCGATGACACCGGGGTTGCTGATATCCTTCCCCGCAGTCACCAGATGCTGTTTTCCCAGCGTCTGCATCACCTGGATCTGTGCACGGACCTCTTCAGCGCTCCGCAGCGTCGCAGAATCCCAGTTGAGGGCACATGACGGATGAATGCGTCCCTTGAGATCAATTGCTGCGATGACACGGTCACCCTCCCCTGCAGTGTGAGAAAATATTGCATCTGCAGGGTCGACTGCACCCAGAATGGCAACATCGATGACGTTCATCTCTGCATCCGGATGAAGATGTCCACCCACCACCGGTACACAGAATTTTGCGGATGCCTCGTACATGCCTCGCAGCACTTCATGGCAGACCTTTGAATCCTTTACCGATAAAATATCCACGATGGCAAGAGGAGTGCCCCCCATCGCGGCGATATCATGTACATTCACGAGGACCGCACAGAAGCCTGCCCAGTATGGATCTGCATCCAGAAGACGGCTCCAGATGCCGTCAGCTGCCAGAAGAAGACCGGTACCTCCGTTCTCTATAAGCGCCGCGTCATCCCCGAATGAGACAGGCACGTTTGGTGTCACCAGACGGAGGGAATCAATTATTTCTCCGATTGCACGTTTGCGGGTGACGCCGTCATAGGCACGTATCGCGCGGGCAATCTCGTCTGTGGAACATTCTACCACATTAACACCATCTTTGATCAAAACATCAGCGTCATTTCAGTTAATAATATGCATATTATCCCCGGTTACCAGCGCAATCGAAGGCACTACCGCCACTTCCGGATACGTACACACCGCACCTGCAAACGGGCATACAGGATGAAGAGATGACACGCATTCAATTCCTGCGCAATCAATCAGGAACACTGCATTTTTCACCCTTTGAGAACAGAGAATATACCATGGACTGGGCTGCACAGTACAGACCACAACGCCTTCAGGATATCGTGGGTAACGGTCAGGCGATCCGGCAGATCGCAGAGTGGGGTCGTTCCTGGCATACCGGGGCAAAACCGCTCATTCTCTACGGAAAACCGGGCATCGGAAAGACAACCGCAGCTCATGCTCTCGCACGCGATATGGAGTGGGACACGATTGAACTCAACGCGAGCGATCAACGCACAAAAGGCGTCATTGAAAAAATAGCGGGTGCAGGGAGTACAACCGCGAGTCTCACCGGTACCGGGAGGCGCCTCCTCATCTTTGATGAGGCGGACAATATTCACGGCAATGCTGACCGTGGCGGTGCAAAGGCAATCGCAGAGGTCATCCGGTCGTCCCGCCAGCCCATCATCCTCATCGCAAACGACCTCTACGGGCTTGACCAGTCGATTCGAAGACTCTGCGATACGGTGCAGTTTCGGGCGCTGACGGCAAAGACCATCGCCGGTCACCTGCGCTATATCTGTTCGTCCGAAGGCGTGGACTGTGACCCCGACGCCCTGCAGCAGATCGCGGACAATTCCGGGGGGGACATGCGTTCAGCCGTAAACAGTCTCTCAGCAGCAGCGATCGGTGCCACCCACGTAGGCGCAACCGATGTGCAGACCTCACAGAAAGACGAACGCACATCCATATTCGAACTCATCAAGGCAATCCACGCCGGCGCGGACGACAACACCCTGCTGCGCTATGCCCGCGAGGTGGACGCCACCCCGGACACCATCGAGCAGTGGATTGAAGAGTCCATGACCTCGGTGAAGGGCATAGAGGAGAAGGCGTATGCATACGAAACACTCGCGGGGGCAGACAGGTTTATCGGCCGCACCTACCGCCGCCAGTACTATACACTCTGGAAATATGCATCCGCCCTGATGGTCATGGGCCCTGCCGAGGCCGCCGGGGGACGGGGCATCCACGCACGGATCATGCCACCGGAGCGCTGGCGCAAGATGGGTACCGGGAGAAAACAGAAGACCATACGTGCCGGCATCATGGGAAAACTTGCAGATAACTACCACATTCCCGGAAATGCACTCCGCGAGGACTTTTTCACCCCCATCACAAAGCTCGTAGAAGCCGACCCCGAAGTGTACGCACGTGCCCTTCAGCTCGACCGTGACGAACTGGAATTCTTTATCGGGGACAAGACCCGGGCGGCCGAAATCGCAAAAGAAATTGCAAAAGAGCGGCGCGAGGAAGAACGGGGATATACAAAAAAGAAAGTGAAGAAGGGGAAAACAACGGAGACGGCACCAAAAGGGCCGCAGAAACCGGCGCAGGAAGGGCAACCGACCCTCACCGGAGCGGCTGACCCGCCGAACGCAGCACCCGCAAAGGCGAATGTGGATCGAAATGCGAATGGGAATTCGACAGCGGATAAAACACCAGATAAAAAGCCTTCACCCGACCCCGAACCTGACCGTTCACAGAGAACCCTCTTTGACGGGTTTTAGGTGCGGGAATAATACTGGTGGAGCACCACCCCGCAGTCGATGATGCGGCCGCCGCGTTCATAGATTTCATTCCCCAGATGGTAGACGATACAGTCGGCATTCACCGATTTCGCGAGCGCGATGATGCAGGGCATCATCTCAATCCCCGGACGGACCGCATAAATGAGTTCGGTGCCACGGTACCACGCAGTATCCGGTGTGCATACATCATCCCTAAGAAAGGGAATCCCCTCCGGCGGGTCCTGCGGGAAGATATCAGTTGTCCTGACATCCACCCCGGCACCTGCAAGCGTTTCTGCCACCGTAAAATTTCTGCCCACGCCGACTTCGGTTGCAGACAGGTAATTGTCGATGATAAAACGGGAAAAACGCTCTTCAATATGCTTATAGTTCCCCATTGACAATGTTATTTCGGATGAGTTTCCTTATCTTTTGGGATAGAACCGCACCAAACGGTCTTCAGGTTCCCGTGGCACAGGCGATTGGATCAATTCTGGGTGTACCGGTCATACCGGAGGGAAACCCGGTCATGCTCCGTGGATTCGATCGTGCACGAAACCAATTTAATGCATCAAAGATCCTCACGGACATGCAGGATATCTATACCCGCCAGCACGGTATCGGGGACTACATCCTCATCGTCACCGGAGAGGACCTCTATATTCCGGGCCACGATTTTGTTTTTGGCCTCGCCCGCCCGTCCATACGGGCAGGCATCATCTCCACCACCCGACTGGAGAACGGATACTACCAGCGGAAAAACGATATGTATGATACCATTGACCGGGCAGCGAAGGAGGGCACCCACGAATTCTGCCACATGCTGGGCCTTGACCACTGCACCAATAGCGAATGTATCATGTTCTGTCCGACCTCCCTCGATGAACTGGACCGAAAGCGAAAGACCCTCTGTCCGGCATGCCAGAGGAGACTGCAATCGGCAAAGAAATATTTCTAAATTCTGTTTGTTGTTGCGAACCATACAACACACTTATTTACTCCCCCGGAGAGAATTACCAATATATCCTTTCAGCTAGTCATATGTACTAATCTGAGGAGAAGATGCATGGCATATTACAAGGGACTTATTAAGCGTAAATTCAAGGATGTGGTCGGCTCAAAATACGAGACGATCCAGAAGGAATACAGCGAATTTATCCTCACAGAAGAGGAGATGCGGCCGCACGAAATTAAAACAATCCTGCTGCCGCTGGACTATTCCGTCACTGAAGTATCCGAATCCATCTGCGAACTGCTTGCGACATATGAAAACGCAACGGTCACCCTGATGTATATCACCGACGCACATATCGCAGAGATCGTCCGCTCGTCCCTGGATGATGCCGCCGCCCGCGAATTCATCCGGAAAAAGGAGGAATACGGCACCCGCCTCCAGGATGACTATGAACATTGCCTCACCTCCCGGGGTATCCGCTGCATGCGGCGCATGATCCACGGGGACAAACAACAGGACGTCCTGAAACTGGCGCCTGACTTTGATATGATCGCCCTGCCGAAATGCTACGCGAGCAACCATCCCGACGCCTGCACCGTAAGCAGCGATGCCGTGCTTTTAGCCCAGTCACTCACCCAGCCGGCCATCGTATTCTGACGTGATACACTATGTTAACAACGATACAACTCATTGCACTTGTCGTATTCATTGCGACCTACATCCTCATCATCGATGAGCGCATCCACCGGGCCGTTGCCGCAATGGCAGGCGCCGCAGTGGTCGTCTTCCTGGGAATCGTCCCCTGGGAATCGATGCTTGAGCACATCGACTTCGGGACCATCTTCCTTTTGATGGGCATGATGATCATCATCAATGTCGCCCGTCACAGCGGTCTCTTCGAGTACATCGCCATCCGCACAGCAAAGATGGCCAAAGGCAGCCCCATCATGGTGCTCGTCCTCTTCTCGGTGGTGACCGCCATCGTCAGTGCATTCCTCGATAATGTGACGACCGTCCTCCTTTTAACGCCGATGCTCCTCTATATCACCAAACTGATGGATTTAAACCCGGTGCCCTTCCTCCTTGCGGAGATCATCTCATCCAATGTCGGTGGCGCCGGAACCCTCATTGGTGACCCCCCGAATATCATGATCGCCTCCTCGGCAGGCCTGACCTTTAATGAATTTATCACGACGATGGGTCCGATTGCAGCAGTGGATATGGTGCTTGTCCTGATCCTCTTCCTCGCCGTCTACGGCAGGTCAATGAAGGTGACACCGGAGGAGAAGGGAATCATCACGAAGACCATCAACAGTCTGGACGAAGAAGGCGCCATCACAGACAGGAAACTCTTCAAAAAGTCCGTCATGGTCATCCTCCTCGTGGTATTCCTCTTCTTCATCCACAGTTCCATCGGCACCTACCTGCACATGATCTTCCCGTTTGTCGACCCTGCACTCGCCCTTGAACCCGCGGAAGTCGCCCTCATCGGGGCCGCCATCATCCTCATCTGGAGCAGGGTGCAGCCGGACGAGATCTTTGAGAAGATCGAGTGGACGGCACTCTTCTTCTTCGCAGGACTCTTTGTCATCGTGGGTGCCCTCGTCAATACGGGAATCATCGAGATGGTCTCCCAGTACATGATCAGCATGGTTTCAAACCAGTTTGAGGCGATGTTCGTGATTGCCTGGTTCTCGGCCTTTGCGTCTGCCATTGTGGACAATATCCCGCTCACTGCGGCACTGATACCGCTCATCCACGATATGAGCGGCACGATGGACGTCTACCCCCTCTGGTGGGCTCTATCGCTGGGCGCCTGTATGGGCGGCAATGGCACGGCGATCGCCGCTTCGGCAAACGTGGTGGTGCTCGGTGTTGCAGAACGCGAAGGAGTGGCAATTACCTTTATGCAGTTCCTGAAGATAGGAATGGTAACGCTTGTGATCACCGTCGCTGTCGGCCTCTTGATGCTCTATGCGATGTTCGGGATGCTCTAGGAGGGAAAAAGAATGAAGATACTGGTATTACTGGACGGTTCCATGTGGAGCCACAAGGGAGCGCTCTATGCACTCCGGATTGCACGCGAGAAGAAGGCGGAGATCGTCTTGTTCTCGGTACTCGACAAACGCGACTCAAAGACCATGGCATTCAATTTCTGCAACCAGTCGAACATGTGCAGCAGAATCACCAACTATGAGTCGCAGATCTGGCGGGATATGCGCAAGAGTATCAATGATGAGCAGGCGCAACTCCTGCTCTTCTTCAACCGTGAAGGGATCGAAACCGAAACAAAGGTGGTCGAGGGAACTGCGGCAGAAGAGATCATCAAAGAGGCGGAAGACGACGGATATGGCCTCATCGTTATGGGTGCATACGGGAGAAACCCACGCTCCGGTGCCAATACGCTCTTCTCCCACCTGATCACCCGCCTGCGGGTGCCAATCTTTCTGGCACGCTGACCTTTTTTGGCACGCGGGATACACCAGTTCCCCCACACCACCCCCGTTTTTCCCCACACTCAGCAATACCGGACGTCGTTTTCCACCTCCTTTTGCACTGAGACGACACCACTACACCCACCACCGCACACACCAACACATATATAACCAGCAATGTACAAAGATATACATTGATGATTATTACATACACACACAACAGGACCGCCCATATTCCACCAGCACCCCACGGAGGAGATTTCCATCAAATCGCGTGATATCGCGATTGTGGGGATTCTTCTTGCAATCGGGGCAATTCTTCGTTATCTGCTGAATATCCTTCCCACCGCAATCGTATCAAACCCCATCATCGCACTCTACTGTCTGGCGATCATCCTCATCCGTCCGAATGTCCGGGACACCATCGGAATCGGGATTGTAGCAGGCATCATCTCCGCCTTGATCAGCCACTCCATCTTCCCGCCGGCAAACCTCATCTCAGAACCACTGGGGGCGCTTGTCTGTATGGCCCTCTATTCAGCGACCAGAAAACACATCCCTGTCGCACCCACAGTGGCCACCTTCGGCGCCACGCTTGCAAGCGGATTCACCTTCCTCACCGTGAGTATCGCGGTCATCACAGCAGGCTTCATATCCGCACCGGGCGAGGGATTCACCGTGAGTTCCTTCATCCTTGTCGTATCGCCCGTCATCATCCTGACCGCCGTTGCAAACGCCATTATCACCCAGGTGCTCTACTTCCCGTCCGCAAAGATCCTGATGCGGGGCGCAACAGGAGAGGACGAACGGGTACACACGGCAATGGCAGAGGAAGAACCGGATGACCCGGAGACACCGGCGTTCCGGTTCACGGATTTTTCTTATACCTACCCGCAGGGGACCGGCCCCGCACTCAGAAACATCACACTTACCGTCCCAAAGGGGGAGTGCGTCCTCGTAAACGGCACCACCGGGGCGGGAAAGACCACCTTCTGCCTTGCAGCAGCAGGTGTCCTCTGCCACGAATACGAAGGAACGATGGAGGGGACACTCTCACTTGCGGGGCGGGACGTGCGCAGCTACGAGGACATGGGAGACATCGGACGCAGGGTAGGCGTTGTCTTTGACGATGCCGATGCGCAGTTGATCTTCACCACCGTCGAAGAGGAGATCCTCTCCGGTCTCGAGAACCGGGGGCTGCCACCCGAAGAGGTCCGGACACGGCTGGAGGAGATGCTCGCATTCACGAACCTCACCGACCTCCGCTACCGGGCCCCCCATTCCCTCTCCGGCGGGCAGAAACAGCGGGTGGCACTCGCCTCCACCCTCGCATCCGGCACAGAATGTCTCATCTTAGACGAGGCGACCGCAGAACTCGATACCGCGGCAACGGAGAGTATCATCAATATTCTCGCGAAACTCAAACGCTCGGGCAAGACCATCATCGTCGTTGAGCAAAAACCCCGGGAACTTGCCACCATCGCCGACCGGGTCGTTACCATTGTTGACGGCACCCTGACAAAAGACGAGACGGCAGCGGAATTCTTCGCCACCTACCCGGACGAGGAAGAGGAAGAAGAAGAGATGGTCGATACCGCATCCGTCCCCCGCCGGGACGACCCGCGGGTCACCGTGCGGGACCTCGTCCACCAGTACGGGAAGGCAGCGCCCGCCCTCGCCGGAGTCAGTCTGGAGATCTACCCCGGTGAACTCACCGCCATCATCGGGGAGAACGGGTCGGGGAAGACGACCCTTGTCAAACACTTCAACGGTCTCCTGCGCCCGACGTCAGGCACCATCACCGTCTGCGGACTGAATGCGGCAGATGAGACCGTCACCCGTCTCGCACAGCAGGCGGGCCTCGTCTTCCAGAACCCGGACACCATGCTCTTTGAAGACACCGTCGTCCGGGAGATGCAGTTCGGGATGAAAAACATCGGCATCGACCCGGCAGAATCGGAAAAACAGATGAAAGACGTCCTTGCGATGGTGGGCCTTGGCGGGCGTGAATCGCAGTTTCCCCGTGCCATGAGCAGGGGGGAACGCCAGCGCCTCGCGATCGCCTGTGTCGTCGCGATGAAGCCCGACGTCATCATCCTCGATGAACCGACGACCGGGCTTGATACCGAAGAGGCCGAACGCATCATGGGCATCCTGCAGTCCCTTGCCGGTGCCGGACATGCAGTTGTGATGGTCAGCCATGACATGTCGATTGTGAAACAGCATGCACAGCGTATCATCCGGATGGATAAGGGACAGGTCATAACAGATCAAACACGCGTGCACGGAGGTGCAGCATAATGGCAGAGAT
>Ga0272441_10002029_pt1 | contig 42088 bp, 42 predicted proteins | sample SSMProp6N_FD_193582 | JGI IMG/M metagenome (GOLD analysis project Ga0272441, IMG submission 193582) | Marine sediment archaeal communities from Little Sippewissett salt marsh, Falmouth, MA, United States - SSM-Prop-6N | ecosystem: Environmental > Aquatic > Marine > Wetlands > Sediment ...
CGAGAATAGAGCGTTATGGCTTTTTCAGTGAACTTATGGCAAAGGATGGTTTTGACCGGGTCGCGACGGGGCATCATGTCAGTGACAATGCGGAAACAGTGTTGTTCAATCTTTTCAGGGGCAGTTCAGTTTCCGGTTTGAAAGGAATCCGTTCTCAACATGGCAATGTCATTCGTCCACTGCTTCTGATGCAGAAACGGGATATCATTCGCTATATCCAGGAAAAAGAGATCAGCTATCGTGTGGATTCCAGTAATATCGGGACTGAGCCTGATCGGAATTTTATTCGGCACAAGGTTATCCCGCTGATTGAAGAGCGTTTCACTAACAAGCTTCTGCCTTCATTGCAGAGACTGTCAGAACATGCCGGTGAGCTGGAAGAATTTCTTGAGCTGCATTTTGAACGGATAGTAGGGGATGATGAAGGACTGACTCTGAAGGACAACAGGCTCTTTGTGCCTTCTTTGAGGAAGTTAACGGTTTTTGAAAGAAAGGAGATCTTCAAAAGAGCGCTTGGGGAATTAGGCTGCGAATATTCCTCAAAGGCGTTGCAGCAGCTTGCAGCGCTTATTCAGACACAGCCGGGCCGCACAGTACAGCTTGCCGCCGGTCTCGAAATCATATGGAAAGGGAAGTATTTGTATTTCACCAGGAAATCGGGAAATAGTGACATGTGAAGAGTGACCAGTGAGCAGTGAGCAGTGACGAGGTAGATATGTTAAGATAGTGCCAGGCTTCTCCATCTGGCTTCTGGATTCTTGCTTCCTGTCTGCTTTTCTCTTGTCTCTTTTCCTGCCTCCGGTCTTCCACTTATTTCGCCCACTTGCATTTTGCTGACTGGGGACTGTGGACTGCCTACTCCTCCTCCCTATTCTCTGTTCCCGGTTTGAAAAAAGCTATTGGCAGATCGGTTTTAACGATAACCGATTCAAGGTTCTGGATGACATCAAGTTCTTTCAGCAGGGCTTTTGTGGGTTCGGTTGTCCGTGTTCCTGAACTGCTTGAGAGTTTGATCGCCGCCCAGAGGAACGTTGATGCAAAGTAGGCTGAAGTCTTGCTTTGATAGATCCATTCTGTCTGGCCTTCAACTCCGTCATCAAATTTCAGGGATAGCGCAAGCTGTTTTATACGGTTTAGGTTGCCAAGCGATTTTACATCCTTGTTTCCGGATGTAAGACTTTGAAGTGCACCGAGGGTCCAGTTTGTGGAGGAAAGGGTGAACCAGAAATAGGACTTGTAGATAGCCTTGTCGATAAGAGCGGCGGTAGTCGAGTCGCGTTGCAGAAAATTATGTTCAGGTTCAAGAAAGCCGCGCAGCATCTGAGGACTGTTGGCCAGCAGAACCTGTCGTTTTTCAGGATGACATATCCAGAGCGAATCGGAAAGGGCAAAACACTCTTTGTTGCCGAATTTCTTGACCGCTATGCTTTTCTTTCTGAGATAATCCGTGGTGAGTGTACCGGAAAAATCCCCCCAGAGGATACCAAGGTATTTTTGTTTTATAGTGTTTTGCTGTTGAAAAGCGACAAGCAGGGTGTCAAGATCACGGGCTGGAACAAACCCTGTCTCGCCAGCCACTTCCTTCAATTTCGGTTCGGACTGAAGCCAGCGCATCTCTTTGAGTGAATCGGGTATGACATCCTTCCAGAAGATACTTTCCCGGATATCCTTCAAGCCTGCGTAGAACAGAGCGTCAGATGTTCCCGGAAGCCGGTCGATAACGGAAGCAAGTTCAGGACTCAGAGGTTCTGCTTCGGTATACGGTTTTGGCCAGTTGACCCAGAGAAGCTGGGCAACGAGACCGATAGTTCCTAAAATGACCGTAATCAGGAGAATGCTCGGCTTTTTTTTTGTTTTTTTCCCTTCAATCTGCCCGGGCTGTTCCGTTGGGTTTTCCATTCGGGATCTACCTGTTGTTCTTAATCGCCTGTGTGGCAAGATAGTCACAGCGATTGTTGAACTCGTTGTCGCTATGGCCTTTCACCTTGTGAAACGTTACGCTGTGTAATCTAATCAACTCAAGGATCATTTTCCAGAGGTCAATGTTTTCAACAGTTTTTTTCGCTGCCGTTTTCCAGTTGTTACTTGTCCATCTCTTCAGCCAGCCTTTATTGATGGCATTGACCAGATAGCTTGAGTCACTGTATAGATCAACTTCACAGGGTTCTTTCAGGGCATCAAGGGCTTGTATTGCGGCCATGAGCTCCATTCTGTTGTTTGTCGTCGCAGGAGAGTATCCCGACAGTTCCCGTTTAACGCTTTCAAACATCAGTAACGCTCCCCAGCCGCCCTTTCCCGGATTGCCGCTGCATGCGCCGTCCGTATAGATGATTACTTTTTTTTGCATAACTGCTGTATGAGGGTGGTGGCCTGTAGACAAAAAAGGCTCAACCGGAAAAAGTTGAGCCTTGAATCAGTATGAAATGTTGTGTTCCCGGTGAGTTACCTAATCAGTTTAGCAAGCTCAGCTGTTCCGGTTTTAGACATGATTTTCATCGCCTTGGCGGAAACGCGCACTTTTACCCATCGTTTTTCTTCTTCAACCCAGATTCTTTTTGTGTGAAGGTTTGGCTCAAAACGTTTGCGGGTGCGGTTGTTAGCGTGTGAAACATTGTTTCCATATGTTGGCCGTTTTCCGGTCAGTATGCAGACTTTGGACATGATAGCTTCTGTTCTGGATTCTCGTTGTAAAAATGGTTGCGAGGAATATACTAATACTCTATTACTTTTTCAATGTAAAAAGATATTGAGGAAACTATGGACGGATGCCTACGGCACATACCATCATGGATAGCACGTAGAGAAGTGTGCCGAATGCGTTGTACCAGACTGCTTTATCTTTGGGGTTATCGATCAGAATTTTCTGCATGGGAATCTGAAAAGCAAGCAGACCCAGAGCGATGCCGGAGGCGATGAACGACGATTTTGCCAACAGAATACCTATAGCGGCAAGTTGAGCGATATCCATAATCACCGAAGCGAGCACGGCGGCTTTTTTTTCGCCAAGCTGAACCGGAATGGATGCGACTTTTCTGATGTTGTCTCCGACGACCGATTTGAAGTCATTGAGGGTCATGATCCCATGAGCGCCGAGGGAAAAGATAATGGCCAAGGCGATCGATTCGGACGAAGGAACGCCTTGTGTGATGGCGAAACTTCCTGTCAACCAGGCAACTCCTTCATAGGCCAGGCCGACAATAAGGTTGCCGAACCACCCGTTTCGCTTTGCGCGAATGGGAGGTCCGGAGTATGCGTGTGACATGAGAACGCCCACGAATGCAATTGCCATTACATAAGGATGAATTGACCAGGCCACCAGAAAGCCTGTCATGATAAGAGTGAAGGTGATAATCCAGCTGGCCTGCTTGGATATTTTGCCGGATGGTATCGGGCGATCCGGTTCGTTGATCGCATCTACTTCCCGGTCAAAATAGTCGTTCATGGTCTGCGACATGGCGCACATCAGAGGGCCCGCCAGTATGATTCCCCGTAGAAGAATCGACCAATTGGATGCTATATCCTCGCCGGTTGAGATAACGCCGCAAGCAAAAGCCCACATGGGAGGAAACCACGTGACCGGCTTCATCAGCGGCAGTATAGCCGCAGGCTCGAGTTTGAACCCCGGTTTATTGACGTTTTCAAGAGCCTGCTTTATCGCTTTTTCCTGTGCAGGAGCTACTCCGGATGAGAGTAATTGTGATTGCAGGCTCTGCTTCAGCTCAGTATTGCTCACGTTACTTCCGTTCATGCTTTACTGTTTCATGAAACAAAGCAACAATAATACGAGTTTTTCGGCAGAAATGTAAGCATTTAGTTTTATGATGTCTGCGATTTGCCGACAAGTTCAACATTGAGGGAACGGATGTGTGAGAATTGTTTCGAGGCGTTTCCGCTTTCCAGGGAGTCTTTTGCTTTGCTCAGGCCTTCGTCAATGCATGTTGCTCTCCCGGATACGTAACATGCCATAGCTGCACTGAATAGCGCGGCATCTGTCTGGGCTTTTGTTGCGCTTCCGTCGAGAATCCTGAGAAGTATGTCTGCATTCCGGCTGCTGTCGCCTCCTTGAAGATCGGCAATGGTACACCGTGACAGGCCGAAGGTTTCAGGTTCTACATCGTGGGAGGTGATTTCGCCGTTTTGAATTTCCATAATCCGGGTCGGACCGCATATGCTGGCTTCATCAAGTCCGTCCCCATTTTCGGTTTTGCCGTGAACGACAAGGGCATGGTGACATCCTGTCCTGATGAGTGTCTGAGCATAGATTTCCATGACGTGCATATCGAACACGCCGACCACCTGCCTGTGCACTTTCGCCGGATTGACCAAAGGCCCGAGCATGTTGAAAATAGTTTTTATACCAAGCTCTCTGCGTATATGTGCTACTGCTTTCATTGACGGATGATAAAGGGGGGCGAAAAGAAATGCAAAGCCCGTCTCACGGAAAAGCATTTCAGTTTTTTCAGGAGGGAGAAGAATGCGGTAGCCAAGCTTTTCAAGCACATCTGCGCTGCCACACTGGCTCGTCACAGACCTGTTACCATGTTTTGCTATCGGTACTCCTGCGCCGTTTGCAATAATTGCCGCTACCGTTGAGATGTTGAAGGTGCCTGCCTGATCACCTCCGGTACCGCACGTATCGACGGCATTATCACCCAGCCGAACCGGAATGGCTTTGGAGATAATTGCGAAATATGCTCCGGCAACTTCTTCGGGGGTTACTCCTTTTTTCTGAAGCAAGGCGAGGATTGCCGCTATGACACTGTCAGGGTACTCTCCCAGCATGATATCAGAGAAACACGCTTCCATCTCTTTGCCTGCAAGATCGGTGCCGGTCAGTAGCTTGTGAAGTAACTCCTTGTATTGCATAGAAAAACGTTGATAGAGAGAATGAGATGATGCACTAAAAAACTATACATTAAAATAAGCATGGCAATGCTTACTAACTACTTGCTTTTTAAAAAACTTCCATGCTGCGTTACGAGTGTTTAAGATCGCACTGATTCCTGTCCCGGTTGCAAAGGATAACAACCGGAAATGATTGATGAAAAGCACTATGATATGCAGCAAGGAGCAGGGCCTGAGCAGCACAAGGTCAAACGTTCATGATATCAGAAAAAGATGCAACAGAGAATTGAACCGCTGATTGAAAAAATGTCGCAAAAGGGTATTGACGCCTTTATTGTCTCGGACCTTCATGTAATCAGGTGGATGACCGGGTTCAGCGGGTCCAGTGCCCGTGTGTTGCTTACTCCACAACGCTCTCTTTTGTTTACGGACTTTCGATATGCTGAACAGGTGAAGCAGGAAGTTCAAGGTATGGAATCAGTTATTATACAAAGTGGTTATGGGAACGCTTTTGTCGAACACGGATCTCTGAAGGGGAAAAACGTCGCCATACAGGAGGAACAGGTTACGATTCATGAAGCGCGCCAGCTCAGCGAAAAACTGAATGAGGTGATGATTGTTCCTGTGTACGGTTTTTTTGACGAGTACAGGGCGATCAAGAGCGAGCGGGAAGTTGCCTGTTTGAAACAGGCGGCGGCAATCAGCGAGCAGGTGCTTGAACAGATTCTTCCGCTTATTTCTCCCGATGTGACTGAGGCGGAGATTGCCGCGGAGATTTCATACCGGCACAAGCGTCTCGGGGCGGAAAAAGACTCATTTGAACCTGTTGTCGCCTCAGGGCCACGTTCAGCGCTTCCCCATGCAAAGCCGGGTAATGAGCGGTTCAGGCCGGGAACGTTGATTGTTATTGATATGGGTTGCATTTTCAGGGGATACGCTTCCGATCAGACAAGGACCGTCGCGTTAGGAAAAGTTCCGGAAGAAGCCAGGACGATCTATCAGATTACAATGGATGCGCAGCAGCTTGGTATTGATTCCGCAAAGCCAGGAATGGGCGGGCGGGAACTTGATTCGCTTGTGAGAAGCTATATTGAAAAGCGCGGATATGGTGACTTTTTCGGGCATGGCCTTGGACACGGTGTCGGTGTCGAGGTTCATGAAAAACCCCGTCTTGGAAAATCATCCGATGATCTTTTACCTCAGCATTCAGTGTTTACCATAGAGCCCGGTATCTACCTGCCCGGACGATATGGGGTTCGTATCGAGGATACGGTGGTAATGGAAGAACATGGTGCGGTGCCGTTTCAGCGTTTTACAAAGGAACTGATCGAGTTGTAGACAAGAAGCCGGAAGCCAGGAGCCTGGATCCGGTCAGGGTGAGCGAAACAGTACGATTGTTGGGCACCTCTATGTATTTATTCCGCGATTCACTTGCTTCGTTGAGCAGATAGAAAGGGGTTTCTGCGCTTCGTTCGCCTTACACTTGAGCCGCTCATGACAATAAATAGAGGTGCCTTGTTGTTGGATATTTTCAGGTCACGACTATACCGTGAAGTTTGGGATGATTCACTATTCAAGAACTGAGTCAGAATGAAAAAGACAGCATACTGTATTGTCAGTACAGCAGTCCCTGATACAGGGACTGCTGAGACCCTTGCCGAGGGGTTGCTTCAGGAACGGCTTGCCGCCTGTATTCATATGCAGGACATTCGCAGTTGTTATGTATGGGAAAACAGGCTTCGTAAGGAAAAGGAAGTCGTTCTGTGGATCAAAACGCTTGAGAGAAACTATCCGGATATCGAAGCCTTTATAGAGACACATCATCCATACGATCTTCCTGAGATCATCAAGGTTTCTGTTTCCGGAGGACTTCCGGGGTATCTGGAATGGCTTGCCAATTCTGTCGGAGGTTCAGGGTCGCCTCAGTAATGTTTTCAGTCTGATGGAATAGGCCCCAAGGGTAAGAAGCGGGTTGACGTTACGCTGAACGGAACGGATGGCATCTTCGGTTATTGTGGAAAGGGCTAAAAAATCAGGATCTGTGAAATTCTGCACAAAACGGTCGACAGCTGAGCTCAGGTCAGGATTGTTTAACATTTGCCATGCAGGGTCTATTGATCTATGACTGATGTCCTGGAAAAACAGCAGAAGAGAACCCAGAAGAGCGATGATTTCTTGTTTGCCCAGCTTTTTCGAGAGTTCTTCCGTATTGCTGATTGCCTCAGCGAGTTTGCCGGGAGAGAGGAGTTTTCGTAAATAATCAATCGCTTTGTCCCTCGTGGCAATGCCTTCGAAGTGTTCCGGGTTGCCTTGAGAAAAGTTGTTGAGTATATCGGTTGCGACACGCAGGTTCCCTCGTGAAAAACTGGAGATGAACCGCTTCGTATCGTTCTGAATGCCGCTGTGGTTTCTCTCCAGCCACTCATCGAGGTCTGAGGGTTTAATTCTTGAAAAACTCAACGTTTGACAGCGTGAACGGATGGTCGGCAAGACGTTTTCAGGTCGAGAGGAAACCAGTATGAACAGCACATGTTCTGGTGGCTCTTCGAGCAGTTTAAGCAGTTTGTTTGCTGCGGAAGGATGAAGTTTTTCCGGCTGTGAGAGGATGAATGTTTTTTTTCCTTTTCCGACAGGCATGAACGAGGCCTTCTGCTGAAGGGCTGTGACCTGTTCGGTAAGGATGCCCATGGATCGGTCCATAGACGGCGTGAAGTAGGGGTTCTGTTTTTTTTGCTCGATCAATGATTCATAGCGTTCTCTGGCTTCAGAGGTTTTTTTGTTCTCCGCTTTTGCCGGATCATTTTTTTCAAGCAGCGCTGACTCGACAGGAAAAACGTATTCTATGTCTGGATGCAGAAAAGCGTCAATATCCCTGCAGCTCCGGCAGGTTCCACATGAGCCGGTTTCAAGGGTGCTACTCCCTGAAGTGCAGTTGAGAACCTTGGCGAGTTCAAAGGCGGCAGCCTCTTTGCCGGTTCCTTCAGGTCCGGTAAAGAGGTAGGCATGAGCAAGCCTTCCTGTCACGACGGCCTTCTGCAGAATACTCATTTGCAGAGTATGACCGATAATAGTCTGCCAGCTCATGTTTTCAATTCAAGAATGGATATGGTTAAGAAAGTGACGAGTGACGAGTAAAAGTCAAAAGGTAAAGGTCAAAAGTCAAAAACACCTGCCTCCTAAGTCTTTTTTCCTAAATAATCGTCAGCCAGTTATAGGGGTCTTCTCCTGTTTGAATGATTTTCAGATAGTGAGATTGAAGTATCTCCGTGACAGGGCCTCTGATTTCGTTGCCGATAGGGTGTTTGTCGATACTTCTGACTGGCGTTATTTCTGCGGCAGTACCGGTAAGAAATACTTCATCGGCAATATAGAGTGCTTCTCTCGGGATCATGGTTTCACGGACTTCATAACCAAGTTCTTTTGCAATGTGAATGATTGCCTGACGTGTCAGGCCTGCAAGAACCGACTGTCCGGTCATCGGGGTATAGATGATCCCGTCACGAATGATGAAAATGTTTTCGCCGCTGCCCTCGGAGACATAGCCGTTGACATCCAGGCCGATGCCTTCGGCGTAGTTGTCCATGATCGCTTCCATTTTGATCAGCTGCGAATTGAGATAGTTGCCGCCGGCCTTTGCCCATGTTGGCAGGGTGTTAGGAGCAAGTCTGTTCCAGGAAGAGACGCGAACGTCAACTCCTGTTTCAAGCACATCTTCGCCAAGGTAGGTTCCCCATTCCCATGTGGCTATTGCAACTTCAATCGCGGCCAGATGAGGGTTGACACCAAGTGCTCCCTGTCCACGGTAGACAAGCGGTCTGATGTAGCATGACTTATGCCCGTTTGCCTTGATCGTGTCAATCACGGCCGTTCTTATCTCAGCCATCGAATACGGTATCTCGATCCTGTATATTTTTGAGGAATCGTAGAGGCGCCTTATATGTTCATCCAGAAACAGAATCGCAGGGCCTTTAGTCGTTTCGTAGCATCGAATTCCTTCAAACGTTGATGAACCATAGTGGATAACATGTGAGAGGATATGAATTTTTGCATCATTCCAGTCAACAAGCTCTCCGTTCATCCAGATTTTTTCAGACTTGTTCATAGCTCGGACATTAACGTGGTAAGAGAATCAATAAATTCTTTCATAGACACCGTCAACTTCTCTCAGGATTGGAGTGTAGGCTACGATTTCCCGCCCGAAGCAGACACCGAGTGATTCATAGAGCGCGACTTGTTCAAGGTCAACATGGCGTTGTTCAATCGCCTTGCTTGATTCAATGAATTCAATTTTCCGGCCTTTCACTTTTGATATAGTGACACCGGATTTGCCTTCCAGAAGCAGTATCACGGCAGCCGCTCCTGCTTCATAGCCGAAGTTAACATCATATGCCGAAGAGTTACCGCAACGGACAAGGTGCCCCGGATGGATTTCCCTGATTTCCGGAATCTCATAGATGCCTTCAACAAACATTCCTGTTTCCTTCATGAATACCGGCATATCCGGATCGGCTTTTAGTCTTTTCTTCAACTCCTGGCAGACAAACTTGCCTGCGCCGGCAAGTTTGTGATGCCCGAATGCGTCAACTCCTGCAGATTCATCGACTATATCGGTTCCATCAGCGTTTTTTAGGCCTTCGGCGACAACGATGGTATAGGTTCCGGAACGAACGTCGCTCTGTCTGATGCGGCTGGTGAAGCGTCCGACAATGTGCTCGTAGACGACATCCCAGTCTGCGGGTATTTCAGGAATGAGTATGCAATCTGCTTCCGCTGCGACCCCGCTTCTGAATGCGGTATGACCTGCATATCTCCCGAAAACCTCAGTGACGAGAATGCGGTTATGCGTTTTTCCCGTAGTTTTCAGATCCTGAACGAACTGTGCGATTCTGTTGATGGTTGAATCCCCGCCGACAGAGTATGTCTGCAGGTCGAGATCCATTGTTTTCGGTGCATGAATGCACTGAATACCGTTATTGTTCAGGTCAACCATGACGCTGCCGCTGTCGTCTCCACCGCTGATGACAAGACCGTCAAGTTCGAACTTATTCATGCCGTTCTTGATACGATTGTATTTTTCAGGGTTACTGATGGCTTTGATTTTTACTCGCGAATGACCTGCCTCGGAACCTGCGAAGTTTCCGGGAAACTGGTCGAGGCGTGCCCTGTCAAGTCGTACAAGCGTTTCTTGATCTATAAGGTTATACAAGCCTGCATAGCCGTTCGGAATGACATATAATTCAATTCCTTTAGACAAAGCCATAAATGCGGCTCCCTTGATGACTGCATTAAGGCCGCCGCAATCTCCGCCACTGGTCAGAATGCCAATTTTTTTCACGATCTCATTCTCCTATGAATTATCGGTTTTGATGTTATCGGTTGATTTTCAGTACATCAAGATAGACTATGCAGTCAGATTTTTCAACTGAATTTGTTGCTGTTATGCAGCAAGGGCAAGTTTTTATGGCATGTCATTCCCGGGCCTGTTCCTTGAAATACGCACATCTGTTGCACAGGAGAGATGACTGTGCATTCATTCCTGTCATCTTTGTGCCTGCCCTGTACAATATCCTGTAGATGTCGCGGCGCTTGATCCGGAAAGTGTTGGAGGTATGAGTCAGCATGGATGCCGGATCAGGTCCGGTATGAAAGCTGAAGCGGGTTATCGAGGTATACTTATCCCTCCATTTTTTTATACCTTGTATTGATATATACTACTCAAACGAGCTTCATGACTCTCTATCAGATTTCTCTTTTCGCATAATGACTTATCTCGACCATCTCAATATCGCCTGGGTGCATCTCAGGGAGCGGAAACGACAGACTATCCTCACTGCACTTGGCGTTGCTGTGGGATCGGCGATGCTCGTTACGACGATTGCCATCGCTGGCGGTATGTCCAAGAACGTGGTGACCAAAATTATCGATATCGCGCCGCATATTATTGTGAGTGCAGACCGGGTCGAGCCACTGGTACCGGACAATCTGCTGGGTAGTACCAGGAGTTTTCTCGGGTTCGTTGAGAAAAATATTACTGTCGAAGAAAAGAAGGCCATCAAGAACTACCCGGACACGGTTGAGCGCATTGGGGCTGTTGGAGAAGTTGAGATTGTTTCACCCTATGTGACGAGCAATCTTATTATTCGAAACAGATCTCGTTTTACCTCCTGTACGGCTAAAGGCGTTATGCCTGAAAAGGAAGCCGGCATCGCCAATCTTGCCAAGAAGCTTGTTGAAAGAAACGCGCTTGCGGAACTTTCTTACACTCCTGACGGTATTCTGGTGGGCAATCTGCTCGCAGAAGATCTCAAGGCATCCTATCACTCCCGGCTGACGCTGATCAGTAAAAGCGGTCTGGAGTTTCCAGTGATGGTTGTCGGTCGTTTCAGTACCGGCTTTAACGCAAAAGATCGTCAGGAAGCCTATATCAATCTTGCTCTTGCGCAGCGGATAGAGGGGATCGCTGCCAACGCCGTCACGTCAATCGGGCTCAGGACCGCAGATGTCGGAAGGGCGGGAGAAGTTGCTGAAAATGTTGAGCAGTTTACCGGCTTTCAGAGTGAAAGCTGGGACGAATCCAACAAAAATGTGATAGAATTTTATAATCGTAACGGCACGATCACTCTCGTCCTTGTGGGCTTTGTGTTTATTGTCGCAGGTCTGGGTGTTTCTTCGGTTATGACGACCGTTGTCCTTCAGAAAATCAAGGATATTGCCATTATGCGATCTATGGGGGTGAAACAATCGAGTATCATCGCCATATTTATGACTGAGGGCTTTATTATCGGTCTGTTGGGAGTGGTTTTCGGATGTCCGATCGGGCACTTTATCACCCGCCTTGTCGGGACGATTCGTTTTGAAGCAAATACAGCTGGCGTTCTGCAGAGTGACAGGATCAATATTTCAGAAACCCCGGAATCGTACATCATCGTGATTCTCTTTGGTATCCTTATTTCGGTAATTTCCTCCCTCGGTCCCGCGCGCAAAGCAGCCGGTTACGTCCCTGTGAAAATCCTTCGCGGTCAGATGTGAGGGGCGGGTAGTAGGTGGTTTTCCCTCCTTGAGTCATCTTCGGGCTTGACCCGGAGATCCAGTATTATGTGTTAGGTGCTACGTGTTAGGAAAAGAAGCTTAGGATGTAGGTGTTTTTGACTTTTGACCTTTACCTTTTGACTTATAATGTGGGGATTTGTAGGGGCAGATCCCTGTGTCTGCCTGCGCTGCGCGACTTCTGTGTTAGGCGCTCTGTGTTACGATGGCTCAATAGCTGGTTGGCTGTTTAGCCAGATAGCTATCCAGCCATTTTGCCTTTTCCTCGTCACCGGTCACTGCTTCCTCTCTTCAATCAAGCATATGGCGTGTGCTGCGACGCCTTCTTCGCGGCCGACATAGCCGAGTTTTTCAGTTGTTGTAGCCTTGACTGCGACCTTGCTTACATCGATGTCGAGACAGGCTGCTATATTACTGCGCATTGCCATAATGTGCGGTGCGACTTTCGGTTTTTCCATGACCAGCACTGAATCAATGTTCCCGATGGCATAGCCTTCATCGGCAATCAGTTTGCCGACATGTTGCAGGAGGATCATGCTGTCAATATTCTTGAACTGCGGGCTGGTGTCCGGGAAGTGTTTGCCGATGTCGCCAAGCGCAGCCGCGCCCAGCAGGGCATCGCTGATCGCGTGCAACAGAACATCAGCGTCACTGTGGCCTTTCAGCCCTTTGGTGTGAGGAATCTCGACGCCGCCGACAATGAGCTTTCTTCCTTCGGCGAACTGGTGTACGTCAATGCCTGTTCCTATGCGCATAAGCGATGTAACTTTTTGATAAAATAATAGATATCATGGCAAGAAAGATATCATTATATTTAACAAATTAACAACGAATGTTGATTGCGCGGTAAGAGACATACGCGGACACAAAACAGGCCCCGGAAGCGGTCATGAACATGCAAGACATACGATTGTTTTTCTGGATGTGTACCGGAACCCCGATCGGGGTTATAGAGAAATATCCTACGGAGCATAACAAGTTTATCGGAATTGGCGCGACCATTTTCTTTACCGCGCTTTTTGCCGGTCTATCAGGAGGCTATGCGCTCTACTATGTATTTGCCGGTTCTCCCTTTGCCGTATTTTTTGCCATCGTTTTCGGTTTTCTCTGGGGACTCGCAATTTTCAATCTTGACCGCTACATCGTCTCAAGCATCAACAAAACAGCAAAAGGGATACGCCAGTTCTATCAGGCCTCTCCGCGTCTTATTTTCGCGGTTCTTATCGCTATTGTGATCGCAAGGCCTCTTGAGCTCAAGATCTTTGAAAAAGAGATCAAGGAAGTGCTCAAGTCCCGATATCTTCGGGAACAACAGGCTCGGATAACAAGGGTACAGGACTCCTTCAGCGACAAGTATGCGCTGGAACTGGAGCAGATTGAAAAACTGCAGAAGGAGTACGATGCGGTTACCAATGAAGTCACTCTTCTTCGAGAGGAGCTCAAATCAGAGGTGTTCGGTCAGATGACAGGCAAGACGTCGGGTGTCGTGGGATTCGGTACCTATGCGCAACAGAAGCAGGAGGTGATCCAAGCCAAGCAGCAGCGTGAGGATTATCTCGCCTCGCGGCTCACCGAGCTGGAGAGCTTCATCAATCGCCAGAAGTCACAGGAAGGTATCAATGACCAGTTGATGCTTACCGAATCGCGGCTTGACGCAAGGGTTTCCACAGCAGGTTTTGCCGACAGGAACTGGGCTCTGGGTCAGCTCACCGAGGGCGGTGACGATGTCAACAACGCATCGGCAAACGCCGTGATGTTCATCACCCTGCTCTTCATCGCCTTCGAATGCGCCCCGATCCTCGTGAAGCTGCTTTCCGACGCGGGCCCGTCCGACGTCGATATTCATGAATCCGAAGCAAGAATCATCCGCTGGCTGACTGCTACCTCGCCCATCTCTAAAAACCGTTTTGTCCGGGCCTACCGTAACATAGGCGGCAAACCGGGACGACGGCTGACAAGAAAGCCGATGTACAACAAGCGGGTGAGGAAGGTGGAAGGCAAAGGTACAAGAATTTGAGTGGGTTGTAGAATCGTCTAACTGTTGAATTGTTGATTTGTTGAACTGTTGAATCGTTGTAGGGGCAGGCCCCTGTGCCTGCCCGTATTCCGATATCGCCCACAGATTGCACGGATTTTGGCGGATGAAATGCAGGGCGTCTTGACTCGCCGGGATTCGCCCGTCTCCTTTTTGCGCATTTCCATCCTGAACCACAGATGCCTGGTATTCTTGCGGTAAATATTTCTCCTGATAATGATATATTTTACGTGAATATTTCTTCCTGTTCTTCATGGGCGAAAAAGGAGGCTGCAATGAACTGGTATCTGGATGTTCTGAAAAAATATGCGGTGTTCAGCGGGAGGGCAAGGCGCAAGGAGTACTGGTATTTTTACCTATTCAACACGATCATCGAAGTCGCGCTGATGCTTGTCGATTACATGATCGGCTGGTATAGCATCGAGGGAGGTATTGGTGTATTGAGCGCAATCTATGTTTTGGGCATCATGATTCCGGGCATTGCCGTGTCGATACGTCGGCTGCACGACACCGGCCGTAGCGGCTGGTGGCTGCTTATTGGTCTGATACCCTTTATCGGTGCTATCGTCCTTCTTGTGTTCATGGTGCAGGATAGCAAGCAGGGAGAGAACAAGTACGGTCCGAATCCGAAGGAGGCTACAGCATAACTCTATTATTATTGCAATGATGACTTTTGCGATCTTGGACTACGAGGAAAAGCAGGGAAAGATTTGCGCTTCGTTGGTGAATATTCGGCTCATGGTCATGATGTCCAGCAACGCCATCCCGAGGTGATGGTTATGGCTTGGAAGGATGACGGTGAGGTCGTGAAGGGGATTAGGGGATAGGTTAGGGTAGGTTGCGATCGGTGTTATGAGTCAGCTCGCATTAAAAAGTGTGTTTTATGAAGTCGATATTGAGTATATCAGGGAATGAGGCTAAACAACATTTCTTAAAGGGAAGTAGCTACTTTAATGGTGATTTTCCTGACTATATCAGCTTTGAGCCTATCCTGAAAAGTGTCGAAATTTTATTGAAAGGAAATGGTTATGCTGCGTTCAAAGATCAGAACCCTAGTTTATATGCCGGCGTTAATTACAGTTTTGTTGCTAACAAGGATGGTAGATTCTCTTGGAGGCCATTTGAGCTTATTCACCCCGCAATATATGTCTCTTTGGTTGATTTGATCTGTGATCCGGCCAACTGGAATAAAATAATTAATCGTTTCAATGAATTTAGAAACTCGGCTGTTGAGTGTTGCAGCTTGCCTGTGATATCTCTCGACAAACAATCCGATAAAGCAAATCAGGTGAAGAGCTGGTGGCAAAAGGTTGAACAAAGTTCTATTTCTTGTTCTCTTGAGTTCAGTCACGTTTTGCACACAGATGTAACGGATTGTTACGGGGCTCTTTACACTCATAGTATTTCATGGGCGCTTCATGGCATTGACTTGTCTAAAAAGAAAAAGCATAGAGATTCATTGCTTGGTGACAAGATTGATAAACATATTCGGGAAAGCCGATATGGGCAAACAAATGGAATCTCTCAAGGATCGGTTTTAATGGATTTTATTGCAGAGATGGTTCTTGGTTATGTTGATCACGAGGTGACAAAAGAGCTTGGTGAACAGAAAGATTTTCGAATCATTCGATACCGTGATGATTATCGGATATTTGCAAATAGTGACAATCGTGCTGAATCGATACTTAAGGCTATAAGCGACAAATTACGATCAGTTGGGATGAGGTTGGGGAGTGCAAAGACTCTTATGAGTTCAAATGTTGTTGAGGGTTCAGTTAAGCCAGATAAACTGGCAGGAATTGACCTTCAGGATTTGGGTGAGGCAAATGCGAAAACGATTCAGAAGCAACTTTTGAGGTTACATGCCTTTGGTCGTCGTTTTCCAAACAGCGGTGCGTTGCGGCGACTATTGTGTGAGATGCATAATCAGATTCATAAGCAATCCGAAATGCCAAGTGATTTAGAGGTTCAAGTTGCTATTGCCACTGACATTGCTGTTGTTTCGCCACAAGCATTTCCTGCGATAGCGGGTATTCTGAGTCAACTTATTTCTCTGACATCAAAGAGTGAAAAAAAAGATCTATGGTCGAAAGTAATCAAAAAGATGCGGCGTGTGCCACACAATGGTTACTTAGAGATCTGGTTGCAGCGTGTGGCGGTTCCTTTGGAAATAGATAAGGCCTTTGATAGCGATGAACCGATTTGCCAAATAGTGAATGGAAAGAATGCTGAGCTTTGGAAGAATGACTGGATTAGTAACGAAGATCTAAAGTCTTCTATAGATGTATCTAAAATTGTGGTAGGTTCGCCCTCAGAAAAAGAAGCAGTTATTATACCCAAAGAGGTTGCGCTTTTCAACGCGAACGCATGGGCATACTGAAGATGTGTTCAGGGCAAATGCTTTGAGTTCCCAACCGTAATCTGTCTCTTCAACTCCTCAACGATTCAACAAATCAACATCTCAACAATTTTTCTCACCCCACAATCAAACTTCCCACATACTCCCCCAACGACGGATTTGCAGGATCGGCGAAAAACTCTTCGATAGCGTTGGCGACGGTTTCGCCGATGTCGGGATCGACGAAGTTCATGGTGCCGATCTGGATGGCGCTGGCTCCGGCGAGCAGAAACTCCATGGCGTCCTTGAAAGAGGATATACCGCCCATGCCCACGACAGGGATTTTTACGGCGTTGTACACCTCCCACACTTTGGCGAGCGCTACCGGTTTTATCGCCGGACCGGAAAGGCCGCCCGTGACGTTTTTCAGGAGCGGTTTTCTGGTTTTGTAGTCTACGGCCATGCCGACGAGCGTGTTGATCAGCGAAACGGAATCCGCGCCCGCGTCCTCGGCGGCGATGGCGATCGCGCTGATGGAGGTGACGTTCGGAGTGAGTTTCACCATGAGATGCCGCTCGGTGAGGGTTCTCAGCTTGCTGATGATTTCGAAGGTAGCGGTGCTGCTGACACCCATGATCATGCATTCACCCTTGACGTTGGGACAGGAGAGGTTGATCTCATAGGCGCTGATCTTCTCAAAGCTTTCCAGTCGTTCGATAACCGTGCAGTAGTCGTCGATGGATTTACCTGCGATATTGACGATGACTCCGGTGTCGAGCTGTTGCAGAAAAGGGATTTTGTCTTCGACGAACTGATCGAGCCCGACGTTGGCAAGCCCAATGGCGTTTATCATGCCGCATGGCGTTTCGGCAATGCGCTGAGGAGGATTTCCCGCGCGCGGTTCGGGTGAGATGGCTTTGGTGACGATGCCGCCGATTTTCCCCAGATCGGTCAGCATGTTCAGCTCCTCGCCGTAGGAGATCGTTCCCGATGCAAGAAGGACGGGCGATCTCAGAACCAGGCCACGTCCAAGGGACTGGGCTGCATGTTTTGAGGAGTGCTGTTCAGGGTTTTTCGTCATGCTTTTCGGGTGCTGTATTGTCCGGCAGGGCTCCCGGGATGCAGGAAGTGCCCCCGACGGTATCATGATTGGGTACAGCCGGGGTCAAATCCATGGATGAGCGTTCAGTCTTTCAGATAATAGTTTGTCGTATAGTCCCTTACCATGCGGTGCGTGTTGTATTCCGGACCGATGGTGATAATGGCGTTGCGAACCTTTTTCAACCAGTTTACCGGGATGTTGTCCGCGTTTCGGTTGTAGAACGTCGGAATAATCTGGTTCTCGAGAACATCGTAGAGCTGTTCTGCATCATGCCGGTCCTGTTCATGATGGTTATCAAATACTTCACCATGCCCTATTGACCAGCCGTTTTCACCGTCGAAGGCTTCAGGCCACCAGCCGTCGGGAACACTGAAATTCAAACCTCCGTGAAGAACGGTCTTCTGTCCGGATGTGCCGCTGGCTTCGAGGGGTCGTACAGGGTTGTTGAGCCAGACATCAACACCGGATATCATGCGTTTGGCCACGCCGATATTATAGTTTTCGAGAAAGATAATTTTTCCTTTGAACTGTGGCTGCAGTGTGTGTTCTACAATCTGCTGTATATAGTGTTTTCCTGCATCATCATGAGGATGGGCCTTTCCGGAGAAAATGATCTGCACGGGCATTGTGGCGTTATTGACTATTCTTGAAAGACGCTCGATATCCGAAAAGATCAGGGGTGCTCTTTTATAGGTCGCGAAACGTCTCGCGAAGCCTATCGTCAGGACATCCGGGGATAAAGGATTTTTTCTTGATTTTGAGGTGTCATATTCAAGATACGCCGCATAGGAGTGCTGATGGAAAAGCTGGTTGGAAAGGTATTTGTAAATGAAATCAATCAGGTTTCGCTTGAGACGGAATCGGAGGCTCCAAAGCTCTTCATCGGTTACCTTGGCGAGGATTTCTGATGCTGCCTCGGGTGATGATGTCAGGGTATCGAGACTGTCCGTGTACTGACGCCAGAACCGATCTGTTGTGCCGCTGCTCCAGCTTGACATATGCACACCGTTGGTGATATGCCCGATAGGTACCTCGTTAGCAGTTTTTGCCGCATAGATATGTTTCCACATCTCCCGGGAAACCTCGCCGTGGAGTTTCGACACTCCGTTTGCCGTGCGTGAGAGGTTGAGCGCAAGAACGGTCATGGTAAACAGCCCGTGAATGTTGGACTGGTCTTCTGCGCCCATTCTCAGGAAATCATCGAACGGTAAACCGATTTTATGAAGGTACTTATCGAACGAGTAGTGCATCATGTCACTGGAGAACCGGTCATGGCCTGCCGCAACGGGAGTGTGCGTGGTGAAGACGCACTGTTCCTTCACACGTTCAATAGCTTCTTCAAGCTGTTTTCCTTTCGCGAGTTCAGCGGCAAGAAGCTCAACCGTTAGAAACGCCGAGTGTCCTTCATTCATATGGTATACGGCAGGATCGATGTCAAGAGCCTTGAGCAGTTTGACACCTCCGATGCCGAGCACGATCTCCTGATTGATTCGCATGTTCTGGTCACCGCCGTAGACTCTTGAGCAGATGTCGCGATAGTGCGATTCATTGGCGGGTATGTTGGTGTCGAGCAGAAAAAGCTTCGCTCTCCCTACGTTGAGGCACCATGCCTGGGCAAACACTTCGCTCTGCGCTATGTCAAATGAGATAATCAGGTCTTTGCCTTCGGCATCGGTAACTTTTTCCAGAGGAAGGCTTTCCGGATACTGCAGGGGATATTCTTCTATCTGCCAACCTTCATGGTTGAGGCACTGACGGAAATACCCTTCCTTGTAGAACAGTGTAATGCCCACAAAATTCAGTCCCAGATCGCTGGCGGATTTGATGTGATCGCCGGAAAGGACCCCAAGCCCTCCCGAATAGATTCTGACGCTTTCATGAATACCGAACTCAGCGCTGAAATAGGCAACAGTTTTTTTAGCAAGAGAAGGGGCGTGTTGTGCCACCCAGGTGCTCTTATCGTTGAGATAGTCTTCAAAGCGTTGGGAGACGCTGGCGAGTTTTTCTCCGTATTTGCTGTCAAGACGTGCCTTGATCTCGTCGTTTGAGATATGGTGAAGAAGTTCGACCGGATTATGATTGACCCGTTCCCAGAGCAGCGGTGAAAGTGAATAGAACAGTTCCTTGGCTTCGGTGTCCCAGGACCACCAGAGATTGCGGGACAGTTTCTGTAAAGCTTCTATTTTGTAAGGCATAAGTGAATAAATAATAATGGTGTAATAAAGGCTCTCAGCAGAGTTTCTCCTGAAATCGTTATCTTAAACGGCGGTAATTTACAGTTTCTATAATAAAAGGTAGCCTCTAAAGTATAATAATATTATCAGGGCCCGGAAATCAGGTTTGTCTCATTGACTGAAAAAAGCTTAAAACTGGCGCATTTTTCCGATCTGCATCTTGCCGGACGCTCCGCACGCCGCCAGCTGGGTTATCTTGATGAATTGTTGACGGCTATTGTCAGCAACGGCTGTAGTCATATTGTAATAACCGGAGATCTTGTTAACTCGCCCAACCCTGCTGATTGGCAGATTGTCAAGGATGCTCTGCAGAAGAGGGGACTCTACGCATGGGATAAGGTGACCCTGATACCTGGGAATCACGACCTTATCAATCTCGAAGAGGAGGCCCGGCTCTATAATGCTCTTAATCCTCTTGGTAACGGCAGAAAAAAGAGGTTCAGGAGAAAGATGCTGGAGTTCTGCCGGTTTTTCAGTGAGTTGATGACCGGCGAAGAGGAGGAGTTGGGTTTTCCGTTCATCAAGGTGCTCAAGTATAGTGATGTCACTCTTTCACTTGTCATGGTAAACACGATTTCGCATTGGATGAATATCGAAAATCCGCTTGGAGCCAGAGGATATGTCAGTCTTGGTGAACTTAAGGCGCTTGACACTCCACAGGTGCGGGAGGCGATCATAGACAGTTTTGTGATAGGCGTTTTTCACCATGCCTATAAAATATACGGTACGGATTCTTTCCTCGATCAGGCATTTGACTGGACAATGGAATTGAGAAATCGTCACGAACTTCTCGTGGCCATGAAGAAGCTGAACGCCGATATGCTGCTTCACGGGCACTTTCACCGTTTTCAGGCATACACGGCCGGAGGGATACGAGTTATCAACGGCGGTAGCTTCGGTGTCAATCCAAAGCGCTATAGCGAGGTTGTCATAAACGGAGAGGGGTGCTGTAAGCAGAGGTTTGTGGATATATGACTTAATGGCTTTGCGGCTTGCTTGCCAGAAGGCTGAATAGCTATTCAGCTATCCAGCTATCCAGTTTTATCATTCTCACTGCTGCAGACCGCGACGCGCAAGCTGGCGGTCGAGCATAAGCAGGGCAGGGCCTTTTTCGCCCCCAATATGAAGGGTTTCGAGGATCTCGGATGCCGATGCTTCCTCTTCAACCTGTTCTTCTATGAATCCGTGCAGCATGACCTGTGTAGCATAGTCTTTTTCCTTGACAGCTTTTTCATAGAGCTTGTTGATCGAAGCTGTAATAGATCGCTCATGATTCAGCACCTCCTCAAACAACGCTGTAGGTGTATTGAAATCCGAGGGAGGCTGAGGAATGGCGCCGAGTTCAACTCTGCCACCTCTTTCGTTCACGTATTTATAGATCTGCATCGCGTGGCCGAACTCTTCTCGCTGCTGCAGTTTCATCCAGTGTGCGAAACCCGGTAAATTGAGGGTTTCTGCATACGATGCCATCGAGAGGTAGAGGTGAGCGGAGTAAAATTCCTTGTCAATCTGTTCGTTAAGTGCTTTTTGAAGGGTTTTACTAAGCATAATATATCTCCTTTTTTTCTGGTTGAATGATTCGGAATTTAATCTGTAACTTATCAAAAAACAGAAGCTTCCGGCTATAAGTTTCTCTGTTTTCCACTTTGGTGATTTTTTTGGCTGTTGTCATTTTTTTCTCTGACACATTTTTTTCGAGAATTCCGTCTATGTTCAGCGCCTCGGAAGCCTCCTGCTGAATAGCTGCATTGAAAACATCGAAATCTTCCCCGTAAAGAGTGAGTTCTGCAATCCCGATCTTTAGTTTCGGCGGTTTCTGGTGGAATAGTTCTGGATTTACCGAGCGCATTGCTTTCCATTCATAGCACTCCTTCATGATGAGGAAAAGGGTTTGTTGCGGTATGGTCAACATCACGTATTTGTAGTGATGGTGGTGCTGTCCGCAATGACATTTTCTCAGCAGCGTACTCTGTTGTCTGCAACGATGTCTTGCATGGGTTTTTCTTTTGCTTGTCTTGATTGAGGTATTCCGTCATTCAGTTGCAATGAAATTATTGAAGATCGGGTGCGGATTATGGTTTTATTGATTTTATTTGGATTAAATATAAATAAGGGTATTTTTATCGAATCTTATTTATAATAATTCTAAATAAATACATAACCCTTGATGACTATGAAAAAGCTGGTTGTTTTTTTTGCATGCCTTGCCATGCCTGTGTTGCCTACTCATGCAGGCCAGAAAATTGCCAACAACATTGAACTAAGCGGTCTTGTCGAAGCAGAAGCTTCATATACCGACACGGGCGATGGTGATGCATCCGATATCGTGCTTGCCACTCTGGAGCTTGGTATTGATGCAGATATTACCGACTGGTTTTCTACGCACATTCTGTTTCTCTATGAAGAAGATGAAACCGATGGTGTCGAGGTTGACGAGGCATTTGCAAGCATCATCCCCGGTCATTCCGGTGTTTTCCTGAACGTGGGGCGTTTTGCTCAAAGCATCGGAGCGTTTCCTTCATCGATGCTTACTGATCCGCTGACGCTTGATCTCGGGGAAACAACTCAGAAATCATCTGTCGCCCTCGGCTGGGGCAACGATGCTGTAGAAGCATTGGTAAGCGTATACAAGGGGGATGTACAGAAAACAGTTGAGGGCCATGTTAATACCTGGGTAGGTGCCCTGAATGTCGGTGGTGATCTTGGAAAGCTGGCATGTGAAGCCGGGGTTTCCTATACAAACAACTTTGCTGACAGTGACGGTCTTGTGGATGATTTTGTAGGTGGTAAGACAGGTGATTTCGTTGGTGGCTATTCGGGTTATCTGGTTGTCGGATTCGATACCGTGCAGCTGAGTGGTGAGTACATGGGAGCAGCTGAAGAATTTACCGATGGCGACAGGGCGGGAAGTACACCAACAGCCTATAATCTTGAACTCTCCTGGGATGCTCCGTCCCCACTGGGTCTTGCCGTGCGCGTTGCCGGAGGGGATGAGTTTGATGTTGATAATCAGTATGGTGCAACTGTCTCCTATGATCTGTACGAAGGGGTCGCGCTTGGTGTCGAGTATCTGCGCAACGAAAACAGCGATGATTCAAGCGAGGATATATACACGCTTCAGCTTGCTGCCAAGTTTTAAGCTTACCACACAAATCTGCTGCCATGACAACGTTATCTGATATGCATGAGGGTATCACCGGTGAGATCAGCGGTGTGGTCAACGAAGGCCGTCACCAGAAAGGCCGAAACCCCGGGTTGCATCATAATGGCGCGGCAAGGCTGCGCGAAATGGGTTTTTACGAGGGGCAGCAGATAACTGTAGTCCAGAACAGGGGAAAAGGTCCGCTTATCGTCAAGCTTCAGGACAGCAGAATGGTTCTGGGGCGCGGACTGGCCATGAAAATCTTAATCAGGAACAATCAGATATGAAACTTTCCGAACTCAAAAAAGGACAACGTGCACGGATCAGGAAGCTTTTCTGTTCCGGGTCTCTCAAATCAAAACTGATCGACATGGGCGTTCTCAACGGAGAGGTGGTTCAGGTGGTCCGGATTGCCCCGTTCGGTGATCCGGTCGAGGTGTTGATCAAACAGTACAAGCTCTCGTTGCGAAAAAAAGATGCCGAGGGAATAGCCGTTGAGGAGGTACACTAATGTCTGATACCATGATGATAGGCGAACAGATTGCGCCGGGGAAAAGCGGGGTCAGAAATGCGGTCATTGCTCTTGCCGGAAACCCTAATTGCGGAAAGACGACATTGTTCAATGCTCTGACCGGCCTGAACCAGAAAACGGGTAACTGGCCTGGCGTAACCGTTGACCGGAAGACAGGAACATTTGCCCATGAAGATCTTGAGATAGAGCTGTTCGATCTGCCCGGTGTTTATTCAATGACTGCCTCGTCCGTTGATGAGGAGATCGCAAGAGAGTATATTCTTTCGCAAGAAGCTCGGTTGATTATCAATATTGTCGATGCATCGAATCTGGAGAGAAACCTCTACCTCACAAGCCGCATGCTTGAAATGAATGTTCCGGTGCTGGTTGCGCTGAACATGTTGGATGTTGCAAATGAGCGCGGTCTTGAAATTGATGTCAATGTTTTGGAAGCAAAGCTTGGCTACAGGGTTATCCCGATTATCGCCTCAAGAAAAAAAGGGATCGAAGCCCTGAAAATCGCAATCTGCCAGGAACTCGATCGAGAGAAAGAGTTTCATTACTCTGTCCGCTATCCGAAGAGCCTTGAGGGTGCTATTGGTGTTTTTGCCGAAAAGGTTGTCTCGGAAGGTATTGCGGGGGAGTCTGATCCCAAATGGGTTGCCGTCAAGCTTCTCGAAGGCGATGCACATCTTGAAAAACTTGTCGGCCCGGATTTGAAAGCGGAAATTTCCCGGGCAAGGGAAAAACTGTCTACGGAGCTCGATGAAGATATCGACATCATTGTGGCCGATACTCATTACCGGCAGATCAATGCAATCATCAATGAAGTTGTACGGAGAAAACAGGAGGTTTCGGAAACGGTTTCGGATAAAATTGACAAGGTTGTTCTCAGTCGTATCTGGGGTATTCCGATTTTCCTGCTTGCCGTGTACGCCATGTTTATGTTTACCATCAATCTTGGCGGCGCGTTTATCGATTTCTTCGATATTTTCACTGGAACGATTTTCGTGGACGGCTTCAGCGAGTTGTTGACACCGCTTGGGACTCCTGAATGGCTGGTTACACTTCTGGCATCCGGTCTTGGCGGCAGTATTCAAACCATGGCGACCTTTATCCCGCCTATCGGCTTCATGTTTCTGTTTCTTTCTTTTCTCGAAGATTCGGGTTATATGGCAAGGGCGGCATTTGTCATGGACCGCGGTATGCGTTTTCTCGGACTTCCGGGAAAGGCGTTCATACCTCTGCTGGTCGGGTTCGGCTGTAATGTTCCAGCCATTATGGGTGCCCGTACCATCGAGAACCAGCGTGACAGGATTATGACGATCATGATGAGTCCGTTCATGTCCTGTGGCGCAAGGCTTCCGGTCTACGCACTTTTCGCGGTGGCTTTCTTTCCAGTTGGTGGACAGAACATCGTGTTTCTGCTCTATATCATTGGTGTTGGATTCGCAGTGCTGACAGGACTTGTTCTGAAAAACACCGTGCTTAAAGGGGCGGCGAGTCATTTTCTTATGGAGCTTCCTCCTTACCATGTCCCTTCGTTTAAAGGAGTGCTATTGAGGACATGGGATCGTTTGAAATCATTCCTGGTACGTGCCGGGAAAATACTGGTCCCGGTCATCGTGGTGTTGAGCTTTCTCAACTCTCTCGGTACGGATGGCTCATTTGGCAACGAGGATACCGAATCATCAGTGCTGACATCAATCAGCAAAGCCATCTCGCCGGTGTTTGCTCCGATGGGAATTACTGAAGACAACTGGCCGGCAACCGTCGGTATTTTTACCGGTATTTTTGCCAAGGAGGCCGTTGTGGGTACCCTTGATGCGATGTATGCGCAGATAGGCGTCAGCGGCGAAGAGGATAGCGCAGGTGAAGAAGGTGGCTTTGATTTACTGGCAGGTATCCGCGAGTCCTTTGCGACAATCCCTGCGAATCTGGGAGATCTGGCCGGTACGGTGCTCGATCCGTTGGGACTCTCTGTCGGGAATGTCTCCAATCCTGAAACCGCAGCAGAAGAGCAGGAGGTCGATGCCTCTGTTTTTGGGTCGATGGTGAATCTGTTTGACGGCAAGGTTGGCGCATTTGCCTACCTGCTGTTTGTTCTCCTCTACTTCCCTTGCGTAGCGGCCATTGCGGCGGTGTATCGCGAGACAAACCTTGGGTGGACGGTTTTTGCCGGATTGTGGACAACCGGTCTGGCATATATCGCGGCCGTGATTTTTTACCAGCTCGGTACCTTTTCCGCAAATCCTGCCGGGGCACTGCTCTGGACAGGGGCACTGCTCGCTGTTTTTGCGGCGGCTGTCGCCGGTATGTGGTTTAAGGGGCGGCAGTCCGAACAAATCTGAACCGGAAAAAACGACGGGAGCAGACGGCCGCCGGTTTGCTCCCGTTTTTGCTATTTCAAACAAAACAATACAGCAATCATGTCACTTCTTGAACTGAAAGAGTATCTGAAGAACAGGAATATCGTTTCGATAAACGACCTCTTTATACATTTTAGAACATCACCGGAAACGCTGGAACCTATGCTTGAACACTGGATACGCAAAGGAAAGCTCCGCAAGGAAACTGCAGAAAGTTCCTGCGGCGGAAAGCATGCTTCTTGTTCCTGTGGAGGGAGCCGGGATATATGGTATCAGTGGACAGGGTAATTCGGTCGACCTCTCTGAAATCTTCTTTATTGACGAACCTTCGTTCCTGCTCTATATTTACAAGTGAAGATGCTGCTCACTTTACGAGTCACCGGGAGCAGAGCCCGACCTTGTCAAACGCTTAATAAAGGAGGAACACAATGGCTCTTTACATTAATGAAACATGCACATACTGTGCGGCATGTGAATCGGAGTGTCCGGTCAATGCAATTTCTGCGGGTGATGATATTTACGTTATTGATCCGAATACATGCAATGAGTGTGAGGGCCTCGATGCCCAGGCATGTGTTTCGGTTTGTCCGGAGGAGTGTATCGTACAGGGCTGACTATTGGTGCCTCTATGTGTTTATTCTGCGATTCAATTGCTTTGTTGAGCGGATGGAAAGGGGTTTCTGCGCTACATAGAGGTGCACTGGTGGAGGCTCTCTCTTGCTGCGCAACAAACAGAGATCGTCGTATGAGGTTTCCGTCTCGTTCTGATATGCCGATTGCAGGAGACCTCATGAGAATGAAAAAGATAACTTTTTTCTTGTCTTCAGTTGTCAAGCTGCCTGTAGAAGCAGTTCAGCTCTTTTACGGGCGTTTTTATATCGAGCCCTGGCTTTTATCGAAGGTTCCGGATCGCCAAAAATCTGCCAGCCGCAGCTGCCGTTGCATCTGAAATTATTCAGCCCCATAAAACCCCAGACATCCTTGAGGGGATAACCGAGCGCTATACCTATTTCATGTGGAATACGACCGTTCTTTTGCCAGCGTTCGGATATCTCGTAAAGAAAGGATTGTGCACTCAGCCCGAACGGATAGTTGAGATGACAGTGCAGAATTTTCTTTGACGCTCTTTTCAAGCGGAGGTTGACAGCCTCTTTCCTGTAGATGATGATTTTAACGGAGCCGCCAGTCACAACCAGTATTGAATAGTTCAGTTGCCACGACTTGCAGAAAGAGCCGATATGTTCCTGGCAATTGTCGAAAGAGATGTTGAAAAAGTCTTTTTTCAGGATAAGCAATTCACCGGTTTTCCCGCCAAAAATTACTCCCGATACCTGAACAAAAAGCCACCGTTCAAAAGAATCTTGTGAAACGTCAGTCGACCCGAGTTTATTCTTCCATTTCAGAAAAATAGGTTTTTGAAATTTCAGTGAATCGGTATTCATGATGACGAAGTTGTTTTATTAGCTGTTGTCAAACGTTTCTACTTCGATCAATGATGCCAAAGACGCAGCTACAGCAACATTGCTGCCGTTAACGGAAACAGTCACCGGGCCATCAAATGGAGCCCTGTCTATAATTCTGCACGTATTGCCCGGTTTAAAGCCGAGCTGATCGATGTATTTCATCATTTCGAAATCTGTTGCGCAGATAGTAGAGACCCTTGCCTTGATTCCACGATCGATCTTCGAAAGAGGGACTGTGTTTTTTCTGTTCAACGTGCCTTCTGCCGAAGGTATCAAATGTCCGTGCGGATCTCGAACCGGATAATCAAGCATTTTGTCAAGTGCTTCGGCCAGACGATCCGATATAACATGTTCGAGTCGGCAGGCATCCTGGTGGACCTCATAAGAAGAGTAGTCTGCCATTTGAACCAGAAACGTTTCAATTAACCTTCTTTTTCTGAGTAGCTTGCCCGCAACACGTTTACCGCTTTCACTCAACGCGACTCCTTCTCGCCATTCGTGGAGAAGAAGACCCTGATCTGTCAGCCTTCTCACTTTCTCTGATACGGTTGACAGGCTGTGATTCACTGCTTCGGCAATTTGACCGATGGTTACATCACTGTTTTTCTCGGACAAACGGAAAACCGTTTGCAGGTACATTTCACTGGACTCACTAAGCATGATATCTGCAAATTCAATTTTCAGGACAGTAAAAAAACACCCCTTTGTAAATGCTGCAAAGGGGTGTTGGTAAGGAGAATCAACAATGGTAGGAGAACCACTGCTGATAACAATATAATGTTTTCTTTATTTAGACAAAATAAAAATTAGGAAGGCGAAATTAATATTTGGTTTCAGGATTTAGTGCCTTTCCTGCAGGGAAAAACCGTTAACGAGCATGTAGGATTTAATTCTGTCTGCGTGATCCTTGTCTTCCATGTTGAGTTGCTTGAAGAGTTCGTCGGAAAGCGAGCAGGTTTTCCGGGTCATGAATTCCTGATAGTGGATTTCTCCTACTGACTGCTCAAGATTGTATGCCGTCAGGAGCGCTTCTTCGCGGGCAGGTGGTTTTTTTGTGTACTCATTGATGAGAGATTCCAGAGTACTGTTTGACGTTTTCAGGTCCTGAATGCTTGATGCAAGCAAGGTTTCCGGAACGGATCTTTCAGTATGGCAGGAAGATTGTTGATCGCGAAGAAGCGCGGCATGGCTGCGTTCTTCGATTGAAAGCTGCCACCAGAAATCTTCGTCTTCCTCAAATAAATCATGAAACAGGGTATAGAGTCTGCTGATAGTGATCTCATGGGTTATTGAGATTTCCAGCAGTTTCGAGAGAGAATTATTCATAAACACATGTTGTTAATATTACTGTAGCTTTATACAAATGTAAATATCGGCAATAAGGTTTCAAACCTTGTGTCAAAGCTGTATTTTTTTTGTGAGCGTGCTTTTTCCCAATCAAAAATCAGGAGCATAGTATGAGCGTTCAAAAACTTGACAGAAATATATTTCAGCGTTTATTTGGCATCTGCTCAACACGCAGACCTTCTGAAAAGGGAGGGTGGACTGCTTCGGCAGGAAAGATTATACTCGATCTCGGGGCTATGCCGGAACTGAAAAGCAAAAGTTCAGCGGTTCGCCTTGAGGGTCAGGGGCTTAACGAGCCTGTTCTTCTGGTTCACGGTGATGACGATACATACCGTGCTTTTAAAAATCGATGCACTCACGGAAAGAGAGCCCTTGATCCCGTGCCGGGAACAAACACTGTTCAGTGTTGCAGTGTGGGGACTTCGACGTTCAGCTATGACGGCTCCCTGATTGAGGGACCGGCTAAAGGGCCTCTGACGGTTTACAGGGTGGACCGTGATGGTGATACCCTGAGGATTACAGTGTAGTCGCGGCCCATGTTTCTGAAAATTGTTTCCGGAGGGCAGACAGGGGTTGACCGTGCGGCTCTTGACTTTGCCCTTGCCGAAGGGATTGAACATGGCGGCTGGTGTCCGAGGGGTAGAAGAGCTGAGGATGGAAAGATATCAGCGACCTATAATCTGCAGGAAACTCCTGAGAGGAGTTACCGTCAGAGAACCCAATGGAATGTTAGGGATACTGATGCTACGCTGATTATCATCAATCGCGAGTTGAAGGGAGGTACACTCTATACCCTGAAAACCGCGAGAAAGATGGGCAAGCCTGTTCTGGAGGTTTCTTTTACCGAAGGAGCTGACGAAAGAGCAGTTGATGAGTGGCTGGAAAGCAATAGCGTGAAGGTTTTGAACGTTGCAGGCCCGAGGTCAAGTTCAGAGCCTGCAATCTATGCGTTGTCGCTGGAATTTCTCCGGAAACTCTACATGTCCCGGTAAGCCGCGTATTCCTGAAGGCTTTTAACCTCGAACTCCTGTTTGCGGAGACAGGCGATAGCTTGAACCGATGCTTCAGCGGCTTCTATCGTTGTAACAAAAGGAACGCCGTTCATGACTGATGCTGCTCCGATAGCCTCTTCGTCATGTAGCGCCCGCTCTCCCAGCGGGGTGTTGATCACAAGGTCAATTTTGCCGAGCCGGATTGTGTCGAATACATTAGGACGCCCTTCTTCTCCTACCTTGTAGACTTTTTTGCATTCAATACCGTTATCAGTAAGAAACTGCTGCGTGCCCACCGTCCCTACAAGATCGAAACCAATCCGGTATAATTCGTTCGCTATCCTGATGATCCTTTCGTCCTTGTCATGATTGTTTACGCTGATAAAGACGGTTCCGGATTTCGGCAGTTCCATGTTAGCTGCCTGATATGCCTTGGCAAAAGCTTCAGGGAAATCATAGGCAAGGCTCATGGCTTCGCCTGTGGAACGCATTTCAGGACCGAGGTAGACTCCTGATTTAAGGAATTTAGAGAAAGGAAACACGGGCTCCTTGATTGCAAGGTGAGGCAATCCGAGTTCGTCACAGTCAGCCAGACGGTATTCCTTACGCAGGTCAGAGAGTTTTTCTCCGAGCATTATCCTGGTTGCTATTTTGACCAGAGGTATGGCAGTTGCCTTTCCTACGAAAGGTACGGTTCTGCTTGCTCTCGGGTTTACCTCAATGACGTAGACGCTGTTATTCTGAACTGCATACTGAACATTCATCAACCCCACCACCTTCAGGCTTTCGGCAAGCCTCCGGGTGTATTCCTTCATGGTTTTTATGACATCCGGATCAATGTTGTGATAGGGGAGGATGGATGTCGAGTCACCGCTGTGAATTCCGGCTGCCTCGACATGCTGCATCATACCGCTAACTATGCAGTCTGTAGAGTCTGCAAGCGCGTCGATATCGAATTCAACTGCAGTTTCAAGAAAACGATCAATCAGCAGGGGAAATTTCTCGGAGATAAACAAAGCCTGATCGACATATTCCTTAAGCGAGTCATCGCTGTAAATGATTTTCATCGCTCTTCCGCCGAGCACATAGCTGGGCCTTACAAGAACAGGATAGCCTATCCGGCTGGTAATTTCCTGTGCTTCTTCAAACGAAACAGCTGTACCGTAATCAGGATGCGGAATATTGAGTTCGCGGAGAAGCGCGCCGAATTTCTTTCTGTCTTCAGCCAGATCAATCCCTTTTGACGAGGTGCCGAGGATCGTCACTCCGGCTTCTTCAAGTTTTGTAGAGAGTTTGAGCGGGGTCTGTCCCCCGAAACTGACTATGACACCACGAGGCTTTTCGTGTTCGATAATACGAATGGTGTCTTCGAAGGTAAGAGATTCGAAATACAGCTTATCTGCAATGTCGTAGTCGGTTGAAACTGTTTCAGGGTTACAGTTTACCATTATGGATTCATAGCCTGCTTCCTTGAGCGCGAAAACCGCCTGAACGCAGCAATAGTCAAATTCTATACCCTGTCCTATACGGTTCGGACCGCCTCCCAGAATAATCACTTTGTCCCTGTCGGAACTGACCGACTCGTTTTCCTCGTCGTAGGTGGAGTAGTGATAGGGCGTTTTCGCGTCGAATTCTGCCGCACAGGTGTCTACGGTTTTAAAGACGGAATCAAGATGGTAATGTTTTCTGAGTTCCCGTATGGATGTATCGGACACATTGAAGATATAGGCAAGCTGGCAATCGGAAAAACCGTGTTCCTTTGCCTTTACAAGGCGTTCTCTCGATAGTTTGTACGTCAGGCTGAGGACCTCTTCTGACAGGTCTGAAGCGGCAGTGGTCATGCAGTGTCGATGAGTGTTTTGAAGCTTGAAACGAAAGCTTTAAAAAGATACTAAAAAAGCGAGGCAGACGAAAATCCGTGAAGTATACAAAAATGCAAAGGGTTATCAAAGACGGGGGTTTGTATCCGAAGATTTTTTACATTACTGTACGTTAAGCAGCGTTTTGGATTACCTGCGTAGAGCGTTTCAGAAATGAAGCTGTTGTTCTGGCTGCAAGAAAACCATCGCTCGATGCATGTGTCAGTAACATGGAAATAGCATATCAGTATGGAAGCATCAAGGATAGATTCAATAGATTCTGCAATAGAGGATATGAAGGCAGGAAAACTCGTCATTGTCATTGATGATGAGGATCGTGAAGATGAAGGCGATTTTATCGCCCCAGCGGAAAAAGTGACGCCTGAAATGGTAAACTTTATTACCAAGGAGGCAAGAGGACTGCTCTGTGTGGCAGTTACCATGGATCGTTCGAAGGAGTTGCAACTCGACCCTATGGTGCAGAGGAATACCTCACATCATGAGACCAACTTTACCGTATCAGTTGACGCCTTGGCTGAGGGCGTTACAACCGGAATTTCTGCCTATGACCGTTATATAACAATAAAAATGCTTGGAGACCCGGCATCTCATCCGGATGATTTTTCAAGACCGGGCCACATTTTTCCGTTGCGAGCCATGGATGGAGGGGTTCTCAGGAGAGTGGGGCATACGGAAGCAGCGGTGGATCTTGCGGAACTTGCAGGATGTTCTCCTGTGGGATTGCTCTGTGAGATACTCCATGATGATGGTAGTATGGCAAGGCTTCCTGAACTTCTGAAGATAAAAGAGAAGTTCGGGCTGAAGCTTATCACCATAAAGGATCTTGTCGCCTACCAGATGAAAAGCAAAAAGCTGGTTTCACGGTCGGTTGAAACGAAGTTGCCGACTCTGCACGGAGAGTTTAAACTTATTGCTTATGAAACCTGTTGCGACGAACATCAGCAGAACCATCTCGCGTTTGTCAAGGGTGATTTCGAAACCGACGAGCCGGTACTCGTGCGCGTGCATTCACAGTGCGCTACTGGAGATGTTTTCGCTTCGCTCCGTTGCGACTGCGGCAATCAGCTTGCCTCCGCTCTGCAGCAGATCGAAAAAGAGGGCAGAGGCGTCCTTGTCTACCTGATGCAGGAGGGAAGAGGGATTGGCCTTATTAATAAGCTGAAAGCTTACAATCTTCAGGACAAAGGGTTCGATACGGTTGAGGCCAACGAAAAACTCGGTTTCAAAGCAGACCTGAGGGATTACGGTATCGGTGCGCAGATTCTGCAGGATCTCGGTGTGAAGCAGATGCGCCTGATGACCAATAATCCTAAAAAGATTATCGGTCTTGAAGGCTACGGCCTTGAAATAGTAGAGAGGGTTCCTATCGAAATCGCTCCCAATCCATTGAATCAGGTATACCTTGAAACCAAGCGGGATAAAATGGGACACATGATCAATTGCTCCTGTGCGTGCACGGACAGGGAAACGGAGGAGGAGTCAGCAGCCGGGAACCGGAATTAAGCGAAAGGGGGGCGGTTAAGTCCTGAACGTGTAAATGAAATGCCCCCGGACGGAACAGAACTTGGAACTATACCTGCCGTAAATATAAAAAACATATGAACGCATGAACATGGATATCCTTCAGAGACAGGATAAGGGGATTTTCGATGCAATAACCTCAGAGGTGCGTCGTCAGACAGAAACCCTTGAGCTGATTGCTTCGGAAAACTTTGCAAGCAGGGCTGTTATGGAAGCCTGCGGGTCGGTTATGACGAACAAATACGCTGAAGGTTACCCCGGTAAACGCTACTACGGTGGCTGTGAATTTGTCGATATCGCTGAAAACCTTGCCAGGGATCGGGCTAAAAAGCTTTTCGGATGTGACTATGTGAACGTTCAGCCTCATTCCGGTTCCAGCGCGAACATGGGTGTGCTCTTTGCCGTGCTTAAACCGGGTGACAGGATTATGGGGCTTGATCTGTCTCATGGTGGTCATCTGACTCACGGCAGTAAGGTAAACTTCTCAGGGCAGCTTTTTGAGGCACATTCCTACGGAGTGGATCGAAAGACCGGTTGCATCGACATGAACAAGGTTGAGGAAATGGCTCTCGACGTCCGGCCTAAACTGATTATCTGTGGTGCCAGTGCTTACTCGCAGGGTTTCGACTTCAAGGCATTCAGGGAGGTTGCCGACAAGGTGGGCGCTTTTCTCATGGCAGACATCGCGCATCCCGCCGGTCTTATTGCGGCAGGTCTTCTGAACGATCCCATGCCGCATTGTCATTTTGTGACCACCACGACCCACAAGACTTTGCGCGGACCTCGCGGTGGGATGATCATGATGGGCAAGGATTTCGAGAACCCTCTCGGAATCACCGTAAAAACTAAAAACGGATCGCGTACGAAAATGATGTCGGAGGTGATTGATGCCGAGATCATGCCTGGTATACAGGGCGGGCCGCTGATGCATATCATCGCGGCAAAGGGCGTCGCGTTCGGTGAGGCTTTGCAGCCAGCGTTCAAGGACTACGCTGTAGAGGTGCGCAAAAACGCTGCGGTTATGGCTGACAGGTTCAGCGGGCTGGATTATCAGATCGTCAGCGGTGGAACCAAAAACCATCTTATGCTGATAGATCTTCGCAACAAGAATGTCACGGGAAAGGTGGCTGAAAACCTGCTGCATGATGCCGGCATTACCGTCAATAAGAATATGGTGCCTTTTGACGATAAATCACCGTTTGTAACGAGTGGTATCCGTATCGGTACGCCCGCGATGACGACCAGAGGTATGCAGGAATCTCATGCGGAAAATATTGTCGGCTTCATTGACCGGGTGATCAGCGCGGCTAACAGCGAAGGCATCGAAAAGGTTTGCGCTGAGGTGAGAAGTGATGTGAAGGCGATGTGTAAGGATTTGCCGCTCAATGATTTCGGCCCGGAATAAGAGAAGTAGGAAGTCAAAAGTCAAAAGTCAGAAGTAAGAAGGCAGGAAGTAAGAAGGTAGAAGGTAGGAGTGGGAAGGCGGTGGACAGGTATAGTATGTTGCTTGTTCATCGTTACCTGTTCTGCAGAATTGCTTTGATCATGTCGTTGACCTCCCTGGCTGTGTTCATCTCTTCTTTGCGCAGCTGCTGGAGTTTCTCAGTGAGCGCTTTTTCCGTATCGAGGTCGGTTACCGTACGAAGTTGATCGATTACATGCTTTCTTGTTTCACGAAAATCGTTCAGGATAAGACTTCTTACGGAATCGAGAAAGGCAGTCAGGCAGCGTCTGGCTTTCTGCTGCTGTTCGTCGAATGATGCCTGCCAACGTTCACTGACGGGTTGTTCTATGAGCAGCCCCGAGGCAAGGTCACGCGCTTCGGGGCTGCTCATAGATCCGATTTCACTGGTTATATCCAGGAAGCTTCCGGGAGTGACTTTATTCTCCCGGTACCGTTTGACAAGGTGTTGCAGTATATGAGCGGCAACCGGGTTGGACAGTTTCAGGAGGGCTTCATGTGAAGCCGAGAATTCCAGTACCTCATTGCCATACCACGTGCTTTCCAGAAGCGATTTAATGAAGGTTTTCTCGAGCACTGAAAGTACCTCTTCTTTTTGAACCTGGTTTTTCCCTGAAAGATCATCACGAGCTGATCGTGGTGAGGAGTGTTTTGATGTTTTTATTTCACTGATGATGCGCTTCAGAACCGCTACGCTGATTCCTAATTTCTGTTCGAGATCCTGCAGATAGAGTTCCTTTCGCGCGGTATCGTTTATCATGATGACCGTTTTCAGGATTTCTCCGATCGCACGGGATTTTTTCTCGGGCTCGTCAAACGATCCGTCCTCCTGGTGGAACGTTATCTGGAAATCGATGAATGATTTTCTTGAGCTGTCGATGAATTGCAGAAACCCCTCTCGGCCTTTGCTGTTTACCAGACTATCTGGATCTTCTCCAGCCGGGAGGGTGGCTACCCATGGCGCAAGGCCTTCCGCAACGAGCACATCGATGCCTGAGAGCATGGATTTCATACCCGCCTGGTCACCGTCGTAAATAAAGAGAATTTCTTCAGTGTATCTCCTGAGGATTTTTGCCTGTTCCCTGGTCAGGGAGGTACCGCAGGATGCTACGGCATTGATCATACCCGCCTGGTGCAGGGCAAGCACATCCATATAGCCTTCTACAAGAATGGCAAAACCTTGTTTTCGGATCATATCCTTGGCCGCATGAAGGCCGTAGAGCAGTCTGGATTTGTTAAAAACTGCGCTTTCAGGTGAATTGATATATTTCGGAGTCTGTTTATCATCGCTGAGCGTTCTTCCTCCAAAACCGACAACCTGACCTCCGACGGAGAAAATCGGGAACATGACTCTGTGTCGAAAATAGTCGTAGTGGGAGTTTTTCTTTTCGTTATGGTAGACGAGTCCGGTTTTGACGAAACGCTCGAGTCCAATAGCCGAACTTCCGGTATGTTTCAGAAGATAATCCCACGCATCAGGGGCGTAACCAAGGCCGAAAGAGGTAATGGTTTTCTGTGACAGCCCTCTCTTCTTTACAAGATATTCGAGCCCTTTCTGTCCGTCTGCAGAATTCAGCAGTCGGTTATAGAGCCTTGCCGCCCAGGTAAGGGGTTCATGTTCACTGCGTTCGGTTGTGTCGATGGAGGCCTGGTTTTTCAGGTATTTGCTGATATCTACACCGCAGCGTTTGGCTACAAGTTCAACCGATTCAGGGAAAGAGAGTTTTTCCATCTCCATAATGAAGGTAAACACGTTTCCTCCTTTTCCGCTGGAGAAGCATTTGTAGATCTGTTTATCCGGGGAGACGACAAACGAAGGGGTTTTTTCTTGGGTGAACGGTGAAAGAGCCTTATAGTTTCTGCCCGAAGGCTGGAGTTTCACATAATCCGAGATGACATCGACAATATCGCAGCTTTCCCGAATCTCATCTATTTTGTTGTTCGGAATCATCGCTTCAACTGTTGGTACTGGTTGTGTTGATCGTATTTCATCTCACGGATTCTTACAAGCGGCAACAGCAGGGTTGCTGCTCCTGCATTTCCTGCTATAACGGTAGCTATGATAGGCTGAAAAAAAGCAAATAACAATCTTTTCTGATCCGGAAAATCTCATCCTGTATGGTGTTCAGCAAAAGAAAAAAAACAGGAATACCTCTAACAGCTTTACGTAACGCGTTATTTTTTTTATGTTTGTTGGACGATACTGTGAAAATGCGTTATATGAAAAAGCTGAAAATATGTAGTACCTGCTTGTATATATTGCTGAATATATCGAAATTCGCTCAGAAGATGATTTCTCGGTCAGCCTTGCTGCCATGTGGTTAAATTAATTTTTTATAGCTATGAAACAGGGTTTATTTACGGCGATCCTTATCGTTGTCACGTATGCTGTGTCGCTAATTTTTTACAGCTGGATGGGAACCACCCCTGAAGGGTCGACATTTCATAATCTCTATGAGGGCGGCTATGTGGTAACAGTGCTTATTGCACTGATTCTGATGGTTATTGCATACATTGTAGAGCGCCTTATCGCGCTCAATAAAGCTTCAGGAAAGGGAAATATAGCCGAATTTGTCAAAGAGCTGAAACAGGATGTCGATGCCGGAGCAATCGATCAGGCGCTTGCCCGCTGCGACGACCACCAGAGTTCTGTCGCGGCAGTTTTACGGGCTGTGTTTCAGCGTTACCAGATGTTGACACAACATAATATCAGCGATCGCGAGAAGAAAATCAGTGAGATGGAAAAAGCGGTCGAAGAGGCTACCACGATGGAGATGCCTCTGCTTGAAAAAAACCTTGTCGCTATCTCTACTATAGCATCCATTTCCACAATGGTCGGTCTGCTTGGCACCACGCTTGGTATGATTCGCGCGTTTGAGGCCATGGCGACCAGCGGGGCTCCCGATGCGGTTCAGCTTTCACTCGGTATATCCGAGGCGTTGTTCAACACGGCGCTTGGTATTGTCGGCGGAATCATGGGTATCGTTACCTACAACGTGTTCACCAACAGGGTAGACCGTTTCACCTATATGATTGACGAAGCAGCTTTTTATATCATTCATACGCTTGGGTCGAGCAAATCCGAATAGGGATGTATGTCGAAAGTTAAATCCAAAAGAATAGGCTTCAGGATCGACATGACGCCAATGGTTGATGTGGCGTTTCTTCTGCTGACCTTTTTCATGCTGACCACCAAGTTTCGTCCACCTGAACCTGTTCAGATAGATCTGCCGTCTTCTCATGCCGAGCAAAAGGTTCCGGAGTCGGATATTCTTACCGTGAGCGTCAGCGGAGACAATCGCTATTTTATGGGCGTATCGTCACAGCTCTCGCGAACCAGGATATTCCAGCAGGTCGTTCAGCCAAGGCTTGAATCGGCAGGGCTGAGCGGTGCGGCTGTCGCTGACTCCTTGCAGGGGTTTAAGCTTGCTGAAGTGTTTCCCGTACGCAAAAACGAGTTGCCTAATTTTATCACCGTTGCCAGATATGCAAATCAGCGTTTGAGACCTGTTGTCAAGGCCGATAAGAATGCGGATTTTGAGGCGGTCAACCATGTGCTGAAACTATTCAAAGAGTCCAATATTCTGACGTTCAACCTGGTTACTGATCTTGAGAAGGAGGTTCGTTGATATGGGTATGGTTGATTCACCAAATGGTCGGGGTTCTGGCCGCAAGTCAAAACGCGGGAGAAAACGTCTCGGTTTTCATATCGACATGACGCCAATGGTTGACGTGGCGTTTCTTCTGTTGACCTTTTTCATGCTGACCACTACGTTTTCCAGGGCCAATACCATGGAGATCAATATTCCTCCGGAGAATTCTGAAGTGAAGATCGCAGAAACCAACGTGATGACATTCAGGATCGCCAAGGACGGTTATGCGTACTGGTCGATTGGAGAAGACTCGCCAAGGAAAATGCGTCTCTACGAGGAGAGTGACGCAATGACGCTGAGTAGCGAAGTTCGTCAGATGCTGACGCAGCAGACGAAGGCGAACAGTAAACTTGTCATTGTTGTCAAGATCAGTAATCAGGCCAAATACAAGTATCTTGTCGATCTTATCGATGAGTTCAATATGATGAAAATCGATCGTTTCAGTCTGGATGACTTTACCGATGCCGATGTCAAGGCTATCGGTATCCTTGCATCAAGCGTTACGGAAGTCCCGGATCTGAACTGATACGTTCTGGAAGCAAACAAGGAGTATGCAGAAGTGCCGTCTCAACTCGATAAAATTCATGAAAGTGCATCCGACAAGGCTCGAAGGTGGTCTTTTGGAGAAGATTTTCTTGATACGGAAAACATACGGGGCCTTACTTACGGTAATCTGCTGCTTCGAAAGCAGAGCCATCTTTTTCTCAGCCATGGTGTGATCGTAGCGGTGGTTCTTCTTGCATGTTTCTGGCTGATCAGCACCAACTGGGACAGATTGACCGGTTGGACCGGACTGTTTCAGGATGAGCCGAAACAGGTTCAGTGCTACACATCAGTAACCAGTGTCACTCAGCTTCCTCCGCCTCCTCCGATAGCAACGCCTCCAGCACCTCCGCCGGTTCAGAAGGCAGCACCTCCGGTTGTCGAGGCGCCTTCAAATGTCGGTAAAATCAAAAAGGTAAAAAAAGAAGAGGCTCCTCCTGAACAGACTCTGGCAACCCAGAAGGAGATAAAGCAAGCCGCGCAACAACAAAGTGGAGCGGGTGCCGGAATAGCTGACGGTCCTGTGTTTGTGCCTTGTGAAGTCATGCCTGCATTTCTCAAGCAGAAAAAACCGCGGTATCCCGAGATTGCGCGCCGCGCAGGTATTGAAGGAAGGGTGTTCGTGAGTGTGCTGATATCGGAAAGAGGTCAGCCGATGAAGGCTAAAATTATGAAACGTATCCCGTCTGATCAGACAGTTTTCGACGATGCGGCGGTTGAGTGCGTTATGACATCTTCCTATACTCCCGGCATACAGAACGGAGCCCCTATAATGGTATGGCTGACCGTGCCGATACGCTTTGACCTCCAATAAAAAAGTCAAAAGTAAAAAGGTAAAAGTCAAAATATCCTGAGATATAGGGACATCAGGCTTTTCTCCGATAGAGCAGCGCGAAAAGAATCAATGCGTAGGATCCCAACAGACTTATCGGCGCGATATTCATGGCGAAAAAACCTTTGGCGCTGTTTTCAAGGTACATGGTGCCAAAGCTGAAGGCGATGACGGCCGCGCCGATACCGACAAGAAGATAATTGAACTTCTCAAGCGGCATCGGAGCGGTCTTTTTCTTCGCGTTTTTATGCTTCTTCTGTGAAGATTTCATCAAGGCAGTCTATACATTGTTGTGCTTCCTCAAGGGTTGTTGTCAACGGAGGAAGCAGTCTGATGACATTCTTGCTTGTTGCGTTTATGAGCACCTGTTTTTTCAGGGCTTCCTGAACATAGTACGAGGCTTCTCTGTTGACCGTGGTGCCGATCATCAGACCGTACTGGCGGATTTCCAGGATTTGATGATGCTTCGAAGCAAGCTTCTGCAATGCCACCTGTATCCATTCTCCGGTCTCAATCGCCCGTTCCATGAGGTTGTCGTCATAGATGGCGTCGATGAGCGCAAGTCCTGCGGCGCAGGCAACAGGGTTTCCCCCGAAGGTGGTTCCATGATTGCCTGCGGTGAATACATCCATGACTTTTTCACTGCCGATAACGGCTGAAAGAGGTAAGCCGCCGCCAAGAGGCTTGGCGAGGCACACCAGATCCGGAGAGAGATCAAAATGCATGTAGCTGAAAAATTTTCCGGTTCTGCCGCATCCTGCCTGTATCTCGTCGGCGACAAGTAGGAAGTCGTATTTTTCGCGCACCCTTTTCAGGGAGTTGATGAACTCGGGTGATATCCTGTGGACTCCCCCCTCTCCCTGCACAAACTCGATGAACACAGCGGCTGTTGTATCGCTGATCTTTGCTTCAAGGTCATCGATGTCGTTAAATCTGATGCTCCCGGTCGCCGGCAGGAGCGGCTCAAAACCGTCGGTATAGGCTGCTTTTGCCGTCAGCGACATCGCTCCGTAGGTTCTTCCATGAAAACAGTTTGAAAGGGAGAGCACCTCTCTTTTTTGGTTATTGCCCGAGAGAGAGGCCCATTTTCTCGATAGTTTTATTGCCGCCTCGACAGCTTCCGCCCCGCTATTGGCAAAAAAAACTTTAGACATTCCCGAGATATCAAGCAGTTTGCCTGCTAGTTTGAATTGCGGTTCAAGCATGAACAGGTTCGATGCATGAATGATTTTTTTTGCCTGTCGCGTGATGGCGTCAACAAGTCTGTTGTCGCCGTAACCGAGCGCGTTCACGCCGATACCTGAGATCATGTCAAGGTATCGGGTCCCGTCGGAGCTGAAAAGATAGACACCCTCACCATGAGTGACAGCAAGAGGAATGCGTGCGTAATTATGAAAAAACAACTCTTTTTCGCTTTCTTTATTGATATCGTAACGCATAAAAATATAGGATGTTGTACACCTGAGACAGGATCAGTCTGTTCATGTGAATTACGTGTTATTGCAACTCTGTTGCCCTGATTGCAACCCGCAGGTCATGTGCTCATCGGTTTCTGCAGGCTATAATACTTTTCCACAGCTTCCACAGTCCGTACGAGGCCGTCAGGGCGGCAATCACATACAGATCATTTCGAGGTGCCCCTTGCGGGAGTTCAAGGAAAAAAGCAATATAGACGGCCAGTCCGAGAAATATAACTGACGATACGAATTGTACCGCATCTTTTGGCGTGCAATTGCTGAACATTCCTCTTTTTTTTCAGTGATACCGGTTTTCAGCTTTTTTCCTCGGCGCATGCAGGATGTTTATCAGGATAAAAACGCCACTCCTTGTTGACAATGAGACGCGCCCCGTGGCCGAATGTAAAGTATGACCAGCCCCACTGCATCAGCACGAAGACGCGGTGCTTGAAGGTCGCGAGATAATAAATATGTATCAGGAGCCAGGTGAACCACGCGACACTTCCGAAGAGCTTTATATTTCCCATTTCAACAATGGCCTTGTTTCTGCCGATGGTAGCCATCTGACCTTTGTCCCGGTAGAGGAAAGGCTTGCGTTGTTTCCCTTTTACCTCATTCAGTATGTTTTTCCCGATAGAGTGTCCCTGCTGCAGAGCGACAGGAGCCATACCGGGAAGAGGGTTATCGGAATGGTGGGCGAAATGCGCCTGATCACCACCGACAAAAATCTCCGGGTAGCCGGGAATGCTGAGATCTTCTTCAACGATGATTCTGCCCGAGCGGTCGATGTCAACTTCCATTTTTCTTCCCAGGCCGATGGCCCTTACACCGGCAGCCCAGAGCACCGTGGATGCTTCAATACGCTCATTGCCTATCTGTACGCCGTTCTTATCGACATTGGTAACCATGCTGTTTGTCCATACCTGTACCCCAAGTTGTTCAAGTGCTCTGGTAGCCTTGCTGGAAAGTTCCGGAGAGAAAGAGCCGAGTATTCTCGGAGCGGCCTCCACAATAAATATTCTTGTGAGTTTCGGGTCAATGTGTTTGTAGAACTTTGAGAGAGTAAAACGGCTCATCTCTCCAATCGAACCGGCAAGCTCGACCCCTGTCGGGCCGCCGCCGACGATGACAAACGTCAGCAATTTTTTCTGTTCTACAGGGTCGGATGTTCTTTCCGCCGCCTCATAGGCTTCCATAACCCTGCGCCGTATCTCCGTCGCCTGGGCTATTGTTTTCAGGCCGGGAGCATTCTCCTCCCACTCTTCGTGGCCGAAGTAGTGGTGCTTGACCCCGCAGGCAAGGATCAGATAATCAT
>Ga0272441_10002030_pt1 | contig 42081 bp, 44 predicted proteins | sample SSMProp6N_FD_193582 | JGI IMG/M metagenome (GOLD analysis project Ga0272441, IMG submission 193582) | Marine sediment archaeal communities from Little Sippewissett salt marsh, Falmouth, MA, United States - SSM-Prop-6N | ecosystem: Environmental > Aquatic > Marine > Wetlands > Sediment ...
CCGTGGGAACAGCTATCGACTCCGTGGAAAAGTTGGAAAGGAGGGTGTGGAAATGGGCCAGAGTTGAGAACAAAGTGGCTCAGTTTTCACGACCGAAAATGGCTCAATTTATAAAGACCGTTGACAGAGACAGCTGACGGAAGAAGAGGCACGGGAGACGACACGGCGCGCCTACACCACGAACTCCCGACTCAGCTCCGCCGAAATCGGCACAGCCATCGGCCGCGCCCGGCGGACCGTCGATTCATACATCGCCGACCTTCGGGCCGTCATCCAGCTAGATCTGAATCTCAAGATATTCCGCATGCACCGCCTCGGCATCCCCCAGGAAAGGATTACAGAGAGATTGGGACAAATTAGAGAAACGATTCGCAACCATTTGGCCGATTTATCGAAGGGCTTCACCGTCTCCCAGGTTGCCGAGAAACACGGCTGGACAGAACCCATGGTCTGGTCACTGGCACTGGAAGGGGAAGAAGAAATTGAAAGATTTAAAGAAATCGGCTGGGGACTGAGGACATGGGACAACTGGGAATGGAACGACTGCGACCGTCGCTTCGGTGACGACTGGCCGGGGCGCATCCCGGCGCAACTGGTGGCCCATATACTCTACTATTTCTCGAAACAGAAAGATCTGATCCTCGACCCCATGGCAGGCGGCGGTGTCACGCCCGATGTCTGCCTCGCCCTGAACCGCCGATCCTTTCCCTTTATGAGTGTTTATCTGGATCCGGATAAAAACCTAAACATGTCGATTTTGCCGTATAAAACCCTTCTAAACAACTTCAAATATAGAATAACAAGTAACCGTAATTATTGTTTTGGTGACGAATGTGTTCATTAAAAAAGGGTATTATACGGATCCGCATAATATCCCTGAAATACCATCTAGGGCACACAAAAAACCCCGCCGCACTGAATGTGAGACGGGGTTTGTGTTCTGGTCAGATCATAATTCCCTTTTTTTGTCGGTAAAGAATTAAGACTGCTGATAGAGATTTAAATCATAGAACAAACATTATTACTCCGGCAACTAAACATACCAAATAGTATGCAACACTTGATCTGGCATCCACACTAATTCTTGATATGAACCTTCTCGGGAACGGTAGTTTTGATATATATCGTTGCCGGAGTGGTGAATCCATTATACTATTATATGATTAAAGTTAAGAACTCAACTTTCGGGATTAGATTTCATTGATAATAAGTTTGTTCTTTGACAGATTGACGTAATAAAGAGCTGTTTCCATTATCGTATCAAAGAAGGTTCGTGCCGTTTCTTCAGAGAAATCAATAATTTCTCGAAGGCGGTCCGCTGCCAGTGTAAGGATTCGGTACAATGCTTCAATAAAGGATATGTCGCTCAGTTCCTCACAACAGGCGTAAAACAGGTCTCCGAAGGTTCTATCATCGGTTTCCAGGCGACACTGGTAAACCAAAAACATGTAGCGCATGAACACAATGGTGGTATGAGCGATCAGGGCATCGTAGTCTCGACACTGGATTTCTTTTGCCAACTTCAGATGTTGTTTGGCCATTTTAAAGAACACTTCGATATCCCAGCGCTTGCCGTAGATTCGGACGATATCTTCGTCAGGTAGATTGATATCGGTGGATAGCAGGGCAAGCCAGTCTTTTTTGCGACGGTCGCGGACGAAGACCACCTTGGCCGTGTGTTCGTCTTTCAGCGTTACGATAACGCTGGCCAGAATCTTTGCCCGGCCCCGGCGTTTTTTCAGTTTTCGATAGATGGTCATCAGGTCACAGCGGCGATCTTCAAACCAGTAGAGAACCTTGGGTGTCTTTTTTACCATGCAAATGACCGGCAGATGCTGACTTACGCTGACAATGATTGCCGGCATGCCAAACCAGCTGTCCATAAGAACGTAACGGGCGTCGATACCCGCAGCAAGCACCCGTTTGATCATGTCCGCAAGATGCGCAGTGCTTTTAATCGTCGCCTCTTCGCGTCGCTTGTATGCGCAACATCGTTTATCAAGGATCTTGGTGGCTTTACACAGTCGTTTAGAATCATCGGTTGATGACAGCAGGGCAAAATCCAAGGGCAGACAACTGATACCATCTGACCAGCAAAGGGTAAGCATCCGGAAGCCCTTGATAAAACGTCCGGTGGTGTGATCTTTGACCCGAGTGAGCAATTCGACCATCCTGGATCGGGATCGGTCGTAGGTGCTGTCATCGATGATCAGTACCGACTCTCTCTCATCGCTGGTAAGCCGATTGAAAAAGCGGTAAAGCCGGGCGCCGAGGGTCAGCAACAAGCGACGCCAGTTGGAGCTGGACCCCTTGAGCAGATCATAAGCCGCATCCTTTCCGAAGGGAACATCGTCATTGATGACGATACCCCAGAAAAAGTTTTTCCCGAAAAAGGGCAAAGAAAAAATAGGTTTTATTAAAGAGCGAACACTGTATCCGTGGCGTTTACGGACGCCACAGCGGTGGAGCATGGTTGAAACATTGAAGCGTTTGAAAAAATCGTCAATCTTGTCAAAAATACGAACATCAGCTTGCGTTTGGGAGGCGATCTTGGTATGGTCCATGTGAGCCCTTTCCTTTTGATATTATTGTGCTTTTTAGCAAAACCACTATAACTCAAAAGACTGGGCTCTTCAAGTATTATTTTCAATTATTTCAATGTTTTAAACCATACCAAGCCTCGTTATTTTTAAACCCGAAAGTTGAGTTAAGAATTTTATCGGACTAAAAATAGGCTCCCTTTCCCGCGGGAGTGACGCGACTGTGCTGATTATCGTTTATACTGTGCGACAGGACGTCTAAGAAGCAAAATCACCATTTCAGGAAGACACAAATATCACGTCGCCATGAAAAAATAACGCTGAAAAATATGCATCTTTCGCCCCGTATTCATTGATACTGACCGACCACCCCAACTCTCTCTTTGTATTTGAAAGTATTGATATCGAATTATACCGTTTTTATCGACTTCAAGAAAAAAGAGAGGATTGTATCTCCCCGCACTATGTCACGGGGCATTGGATCGCTGTTCTGTTGTAATTCATCGGTTTCCTTTCGGTAATTTCTTTGGCTGACGCGGCTTGTCAGCAGGCCCTTCATCGACTGAGACGACGCTGCTCCAGATGGGATCATTCCCGAACTGTTGCAACCACCGCCGGTTATATTCGTTCCAGGGATCGAGGATGCCGAATTCTTCCTTCATCAAGAAGGCGTAGGCCCTGTTTATCTCCTGCATCCTCTCGGAGGCATCTTCATCGGGATTGATATCGGGATGCCATCTCTTCACGAGTTCACGGTATCTCTTCTTGGCGTCTTCGGCCGTGGCGCGCCCGGCAATCCCCAGCAGGTCTTTTGCCCTGTCCAGCTCGTTCTTTCTCTCTTTCATGCCCTTCCCTGTATCGATTCCCCGCTTTTTTACAACACACCCTATAACCGGAAACGTCTTATGTCAATGGCATGCGCTCCCGGGGAAGAGATCACCAGCATCGTGACCTGTCTGGCGGCAATCGCCCCTGCCGGGACGGGCGACACCGGACAGTACCAGGTAAAGTGATGGAGGCACCGAGTGATGTGTGATGGCAAGACGGTGGACACAGGGGAAGGGCCCCTGTTTCTATCGGCAGCAGGAGAAAAAAACAGCATGGACGCAAAATCTCATTGACATTATGCTCATTGTCCCCCACTATCTAAGACAAGCAACGTTTGGCACGACAAAGACCTATCTCCACATTGGCGTGAGTGCGCAACCGGGTGGTTTCATATCTCTTCGGTTGTCGGCACTTTGTAATATCATGAGGAGTGAGGGCCGTTTTCATCGAGGCTCTCGCTGTTTCGTCAAACCGATGGACAAAGGAGGTAACCCATGCCTGAAAGTGCTTACAAGATTATTGAGTTGGTGGGGACCAGTTCCTCATCGTGGGAAGATGCAGCAAAAAATGCCGTGGAGAAGGCCGGAAGTTCCCTTCACGATCTCCGGATTGCTGAAGTGACCACCCTGGACATGACCATCAATGATGGCGCCGTGAAAAGCTACAGAGCACGGGTCAAGGTATCGTTCCGGCTCGAAGATTGACGTTGATTTCAGAGACAGATTGTGCTGCCGTTCTCTTTACCCCCGGTATATGAGAAACGCGATCGAACCCTGTGCCGAAATGATGAAGCCCCTGTCTTTCTGTGAAAGCGGGGGCTTTCATTGTGAGGTGGCCCTCGTTTTTCCTATTTTTTCCGCATCCCCTTCACCATACCCTTGACGATGAGGGCCGTACCCACCAGGAGGGCAAGTGACACGGCGATGAAGCTGGCGTCTTTCAAAAGCTCAATCGTCCGGGCGGAGAGGGACAGATACCCCAGTTCGTGCAGGTAGGTGGGAATGGATATCAATCGGCTGACGGCAACGATGAGCATGATCGATCCCATGACGAGCTTGATCATATAGTCCTTGACATAGGTGGTTCCCATGGCCCCCACCTGGACACCGAAGAGGGATCCGGCGAGTATGATCAGTGTGAGGCGGATGTCTATCAGTCCCAGCAATCCCCATTTGATCGAACCGGCGAAGCCCATGCCGAAGGACGTTACCATCTCAGTGGCCGAGGCGACGATACTGGAGGTCCCGACGACGAATATCATGCCGGGCACGCCGATGAACCCCCCTGCCGCTATGGTGGATGCCAGGAGACCCGTGGCGAAACCGATGGGGACAGTGACCCAGACGGAGATCGTCACATCCGCCGTCTTGAGATGAATCATGGGGGGAAGGTTGATCCGCTGCAGGTAGAGCGCGAGGCGGGCCGTCCGCTCCACTCCCCCTTTTTTCATGATCTTCCGGGCATCGAGCATGACGATGGTCCCCACAATGAGCAGCACGACGACGAAGGCGCAACTGACATAGAGGTTGGACCCGGCATCACCCCAGATCTCATTGATGTACTGCTGAAATCGGATACCCACCATGACGCCGCAGATGGCCGTCACCGCCATGATGACACCGAGCTTGAGATCCACCTGCCCGTACTGATAGCGCTTGTAGGCACCCACCAGGGACTTGGGAAATTTGTGGCAGATATTGCTGGCCACCGCCACCAGGCCGTCGACACCCATGCTCATCATACAGGGGGTCAGAACAAAGGACCCCCCGGAACCGATGAAGCCGCTGACCAGACCTCCCACGAGACCGACGAAGAGGAGAAAGATGAAGTTGAAGAGCGTCAAATCGATGAAGTGGGTATGTTTCCGGTACTCGGTGATCGTTTCATTCAGTGTAACGGCTATGGTTCCCGTCAGGAGATTGAGCGACAGCGACATCGGCCCCGCGCCGGTATCGACGCGCAGCAGGTAGCGGTCCTCCTTGACGGCACGGTGCCGCTCTTCACCGTCGACATAGGTATAGCGACCGGTGATTCTGTCTTTTTCTATGGTGAAGGTATGTGACTTGTCGGTCAGCAGACCCCACTCACCGACGAAGGGATCCCCCCCTCCCCCGGCACAGGCCTGCTGCGGCATGAAGGAGACAAGACAGATCACTACGAGCACAGACAGGAGAAAGGACCTGCTCATAAACATCTTCACTGGGAGGCCTCTGGGTATGCTACTTCTTTTTCTTTGCTTTTACGCCTAAGAGAGAGAGTGAATAATTGGCAAAGGGTCCATGAATAAGCGAAAAGACCAATACTATAATGATGGGAAAGGCCGCGTACCAGTGGCCCCGCGTACAGATATCGGTAATGAGCCCCTGATGGGTAAAGACCGCCACGTAGAGTACCAATGAGACCACTCCAAGTACCAGTGCCCTCAGTGCCATTGCTACATCCAGCCTCTTGCACGTGCCTGCTATGTATGTTCGAATTTTGTTGTGTGCCCTGCTGCCTTTTCCTCTTCCGGCGGCGGCAGCTTTCATACCGCGATCAATTGTTTCTGACTTCACTGTTTCCAACTGCTCCTCTTTTCAATTCGGGATCACTCTACTTCCGCCATTGTCATATAAGACACACGAAGACGCGCAGATACCACACTTCTCTCGTATGGCAGATAGATCTGATAACTGATCGGGAGAAATACCGGTATGGTTTGTGCCGTGCTTCCGGTGTATTGTTCCAACGTTCAGCTCCACGTGATACCGATTATCATGCAACTGTCCACAGCTATTACCATTAATGGAAATATTTGTCTACCTTTTCTTTTACTCTATCGGCATCTTTCGAAATAAATGTAATGGCGGGGGACACTTCATGAGTGTGCGGGTCTATGCTGCACGGAGATGCCGCATAAACCCGCACCGAAACTCGTATCAATCAACACCCTTATTTGAAGGTATTGATTCGTTCAAGGAGCTGTTTTTCCGGCATGGCGCCGATAATGTCTCCCACCTTGCTGCCGTCCTTGAAGACGAGCATATTGGGTATGGACCTGACACCGTATTTGCCGGGAGTTCCATTGTTGCTGTCGACATCGAGTTTCCCAAAGACGATGTCTCCCTGCTGATCGGCAGCCAGCTGTTTGATGACGGGACCGATCATCTTGCAGGGGCCGCACCATTCTGCCCAGCAGTCGACAACGAGGAAGGGATACTTGGCAACTGCCTCGTCTATGTTATCATCTGTAATGACCAGTGGATAATCGGGTGTTTCCGGTAATGTCTCGTTCATTTGTTCTCCTCTTTCATTCCTTTTTTTGCCAATTCAAGAATACCTACGATCAGTTCCGGATCGCTGAGACGGTAGCACCGCAGGGGGCCATCCTTCCGGCAGGCAACGATACCGTGCTCCTTCAGAACGGCAAGATGCTGTGAAACAGTGGCCTGGCTTATGCCGAGGCTGCTCTCCATGTCGCTGACGCACTTTTCGCCACCGGCCAGTCCTTCAACTAACCTGAGGCGAGTGGTGTTTCCCAGTGCCTTTAAATATAAGGCAAGATGTAAATTGTCCTTACTCTCCACAGAACCACCATATTAGATTATTGATATATTCTTAAAACCTAATATAACCTTCGCATCTGTCCTGTCAAGGGTAATTATCTCTTTTCTTGTTCGTTCAGGGGGATAACCGACTTCACGGCCGCATGTACGATGGGAGAGATGATCGCTGACGACCGTGCCCCTGCCTCTCTCACCGTTACACCGATCAGGGGGCAATCGGCCCCTCATCACGGGTACCGTCGGGAAGCATCCAGTCGGGAACAGTATCACCCCGCTCCTGCAACCGGTACCGGCTGCAGGTATTCCACAGCCCCCTGCAGTAGCGATCGATCCACCGCCGCGGGAGCAATCCCCGGTCATACCGGCGCCCCACGGGGCATCGAGCATACAAGGGACAGGTGCGCATGAGGACCGCCAGCTGCCGGTAGTATGCCGCAGTCCGCGGTTCACATGCGGGGCGGTAGAGGAGCGACGACGGATGGGGCACGGGGAATATGACCTGTCCCCGCGAAAGGATGAGCCGCCCATGGAGCCGGGCATAATCCCTGCGGGCAGTGGGCGGGACGGCCCCATAGATGGTCAGAACGGCCCTGATGGCATAATAGCCCAGGGGAACGATAATCTGGGGACCAATGATGGCAATCTCTTCCGTGAGAAAGGGGATGCAGGACCGGATTTCATCCATCGCTGGTCTGCGGTTCCTGGGCAGTATGCACTTGACGAGATTGGTCATATAGATCTCGTCCCTGCCCACTGCAGCGGATCGCAGCAGCCTTTCCAGGACGACGCCGGAGGGTCCGATGAACATCCTGTTGCAGCCATCTTCCCGTCTGCCGGGAGAGAGTGCGACGAGCATGATCCGTGTGTCCATGGCGCCCTCACCGCAGAGGGCATTGGTTCTGGCCTTCGCGAGGGGGCAGTTGGTGCAGGCGGCTATCCGGTCATTGAGTCGGGCCATCGCCCGCTCTTTGTTCTCGACACTCGTCACCATGGGCACACCCCCGGGTGCGGTTTCAGATGCAGGCCGCCGGTACCGTCGGGCAGATGATCACCGGTGATCCGCCTGCTGCAGTCTCCTGTCGATGTAGGACCCGACGGCGGAGAAGATTTCGTCTATTTTCTCCGATGCCGGCAGGACATCGCGGATCTTGTCCAGGTAGCCCCTGGCACAGAGGAAGCGCACCGTGGGATCAAAATTGAGGTCAAAGACCCAGCCGACCTGGAGCAGTTTGAAATCGTTCAGTGATCTGACATTCCTGATGTCGACGATCCGTTCATTGATGAGGTCCCCATAGACGCCGTCAGAGAATCCGGGGCTGTCGGGGAGATCGAGTTCCAGCGCCTCGTTGCGGGTTTCCTCGTGCCGGTGGTAGTAATCGGTGACGACGCGCCAGATGTCCATCTTGTCGGCATCACGCAGCAGTCTGGAAAAGAAGAGACACCGCTTCGTTTCCTCCCGGGGGAGCTCGGCCCGGTTGTGGTATCGAATGGTCCTGAGGATGAGACCCCCCGTGGATGGGTCACAGTGATCGAGGATTCCCTCTCTCTCCAGTATGGAAACTCCCAGTTCGGCGTGGTTGCAGGACCGCCGGTCCACAAAGGTCCCGTAGCGGGCATACTGTTCAAATCGGCCGATATCGTGAAAGAGGGCGATGACGTTGGCCAGACGGAGATCATCGTCACTGAGATCGAGTGCCCTCCCGATGGCCAGGATTTCCTGGCGTACCCGCCGTGTATGCTCCTCCTTCAACAGTATGTTGCCGTCGGCCGTCCCGTCTTTCCCCTTGAAGGTGCCGACGTAGGCAGCAAACCAGTCGTTGAGGACCCCTACCGTTGTGTCCTCTATCGTCCCCTCTGTTCCAGAACCCATCATTGAACCGCCACATTTCCGGATGGCCACTGTCGGTGCGGCATAAGGCGACTCACATCGCGACCGAATGCGCCGGCACCTGCCCCGAGGCCACCCCGGTGATCACTCCTGTCGTCTGATACAGCATGCGCGGCACTCTTGTCAAGGATGCAGTGGCGCAGCCTCCATGGGGATACCGCAGGTGTCCCGCATGTACCCGCCCCGACAGGACCGGGGAGAGGCCGTTGCATCAACAGACGCACCGGTGCGACTGCCGGTATGTCGGTCCGTGCATTACCGCGACCTCGGATGCCCCGCCCCTGTCTTCCGACAATATTTTTGGGGCTATTTGTGTAATATATCCAATTACATGGGATTCGTGGCCGTGGGGATGCCCTGCCGGGGTACGATTTATGCTTCGAGAGAATCAGAACAGAAGGGAGGATTGCAACGATGCCACAAGGTGACGGAACAGGACCCGCGGGCCAGGGCCCCCAGACGGGACGGGGCGCCGGAGTCAGCCAAACGGGACAGGGCGCCGGATTCGACCAGACGGACCAGCAGAGAGAGGGATTTTTTCAGAGACTGGGACGAGGCCTGGGGTTCCGACGAAAGGCACAGGGACGCGGCATGGGAGGTCGCGGCGGTCAAGGCCGAGGACGACGGCGATAACGCAGCGGATGCAGGGACATCCCTGTGAACAGGCCGCTCTCTGCCCCCATATCACCGGCGGATAGAGGGCTTTTTCATTGCCTGCAGGGGCAGGGAATCTCCTCGCAGTGGCAGAGGGAGAGGCCTGTGCCCTTCATCTCACAGAGAAGCGGTCTCGTCGTGTTTCTCCCCGGTCAGGCGGCACCTGCAGATATACAGACAGTAATCGACGGAATCTGACGGGAGGCATGCGTGAGTGATGCATCACTGACAGAGTTGTTTGGTACCTATGAAATCGAAAAAGACCTTTGACGCCCTCCATGTGGTCCTCATTTCCATCACCCACATGGTCCATGATATCTTCTCCTCCTTTCTGGCACCCATCCTGCCCCTCCTCATCGAAAAGCTGGCCATGACATACACCATGGCGGGATTCCTCGTCGTCGCCCAGCGGCTGCCGGCTCTCCTCAATCCCTGTATCGGTGTCCTGGCCGACAAGAACAATCTCCGCTATTTCGTCATTGCCGCCCCCTCGGTGACGACGGTCTCCATGTGCCTCCTGGGTGTGGCCCCCAGCTACACCGTCCTGGTGTCTCTCCTGCTGATCATGGGGCTGGGCTCTGTCATGTTCCACGTCCCCTCTCCCGTCATGATCCGACAACTGGCGGGGGAACAGGTCGGCAAGGGCATGAGCTTTTACATGCTGGGGGGGGAGATCGCGCGGACACTGGGGCCGCTGGTCATACTGGGTGCCGTTTCGCTCTGGGGTCTGGAAGGGATATGGCGCCTGATCCCCTTCGGACTGCTGTCGTCGGTCATTCTCTTTTTCAAGATGCGGAACATGGAGATTACCAACGGGAATCACGGTGATCCCGTGCTGACCTCGGGTATCGGCAAGACACTCATGGAATTTCTCCCCCTGCTTGCCACACTGGCGGGGATGGTCTTCTTCCAGGCCTTCATGAAGGGGGCGCTGATCACCTTTCTGCCCACCTATATTACCGTCAAGGGGGGATCGCTGTGGTTCGGCGGCATCTCCCTCGTCATACTGCAGTGCGCGGGAGCCGCCGGGACACTGGCCGCCGGTATCCTCTCCGACAGGATCGGACGGAAGAAGGTGCTCATCATCGCCCTGTCATTATCACCGCTGAGCATGCTGCTCTTTACCTTTGCCAGCTCATTCTTCGTGGCGCCCATGCTCATCCTGCTGGGTCTGACGGTCTTTGCGCTGGACCCGGTCATTCTGGCCATCGTCAACGAACGGAAAAACGATCACCCCTCCTTTGTCAATGGCACCTACATGATGATCAGTTTTTTCGTCGCCGCGCTCACCATCGTCCTTACGGGACAGATGGCCGATCTCCTGGGACTGGAGATGACCTACCGGATCGCCGCCGTCATCGCCCTCCTCAGCATCCCCTGCGCCGCTCGATTATGAGGCATGTCACTGTCATTCACATGTGACGGGTCGGGAAAAGGAAGCGTTGGAAGGGAAGGAATTATCCCGTCAACTCTGGAAGAGGACCCGTCCCGTGTCCCGGAATTGGTACCCGGGCAGGCTGTCGGAGAGTGTGGTCAGGTGGGCCGGTTCGATGGTGTTGATGAATTGCTGAATCAATCGCATCTGCCACAGCTCACCGGGAATGACGAGATCGAACCGCTCTTCCTGCAGGGGTATGAAGTCGAGGGGCACCAGATGGGTGATGTATTCGATGCCCACGGCCACATCGGCCTCATCGAAGAAGACCTTCAGTGCCGATTCCAGGTGACTGTCCACGGTGTGCGCAAAGCCACGGACATCGTCCCTGTCGATCCGTTCTGAGCGGAGGAGATGCTCAACCAGTACCCGTGTCCCCGTCCCCTCGTTCCGGTTGATGAAGCGCATGTCTTTCCGGGCGAGATCGCCAATGCCCTTCACTCCCAGGGGGTTCCCCCTCTTGACGATCAGTCCCTGCGTGCGGTACCACAGGTTGACCACGACATAGGGTATATCCGAAAAGTACCGCGTCAGGACGGGGAGGTTGTATTCTCCCGTCTCGGAATCGAAGAGATGGACACAGCAGGCCTGCCCCTTTTTCTTCAGCAGCGCCTCCAATCCCCCCGTGCTCCCGATGGGGGAATAAAAGGCCAGTGTCCCCGAGGGGTCCCGCCGCGAATAGGACGACAGGAAACGGGCCAGCAGCACGTCGTCGCTCCCCACGATATGCACGTCCTGCTCGTACTGGACCCGCTCGTCGATCCAGCGCAGGATGTGACTCCTCGGGAAGAGCCACTTGCCGCCGACACGGACGTGCGGCACGGCACCCTCCCGGACGAGCTGATAGACCTTCTTCTCGTTCAATCTGAGAAATTCCGCCAGTTCCCGTGTCGTCATGAGATCACTCATGGTGTTTCTCTAGCATGGCACACCCCACATGTCAAATCGAGACACCAATATTACCATTAATGACCTGTTCTAACCAATACTAATTAATATTGACATACTCTTACAATTAGTATAGTCTTCTGCCGCATATCTACACAAACCATTGAAAGGATAAAATGATCATGAAAAGAAAGAATGTCTTGTGTCTCACACTGGTGCTCGGGATCACCCTGATCGTCTCCGGGGCATATGCCCCCCTCTGTGCCGAACCACGGGGAGTGGTGACGATGTTTCATGCAGGCAGCCTTACCGTCCCCTTTGTAACCATGGAAAAGGCCTTCGAGGCGCAATATCCCGGTGTGGATCTGCAGCGTGAGGCCAGCGGGAGCAACAAGGCGGCGCGCAAGATAGCCGACCTCAAGAAGCCCTGTGACATCATGGCATCGGCCGACTACAAGGTCATCGACAAACTGCTCATTCCCGACTATGCCTCCTGGAACATACGCTTCGCAACGAATCAACTGGTCCTCTGCTATACCGACAAGAGCCGGTATGCCGCTGAGATCGGCGCCGGGAACTGGTATGACATACTGCAGAAAAAGGGTGTTGTCTGGGGACACTCCGATCCCAATCTCGATCCCTGCGGCTACCGTTCGCTCATGGTGCTGCAGCTCGCCGAGACATACTACAAGATCCCCGGTCTCCGTGACAGACTGGTGGCCAATCGCCCCAAGGAGAACATCCGGCCCAAATCGGTGGAACTGGTCTCACTGCTGCAGACGGGAAACATGGATTATGCCTGGGAGTATCTCTCCGTGGCCGTCCAGCACGATCTCAAGTATGTCCTGCTCCCCGATGAAATCAATCTGGGAAACTACAAGTTCGACTCGCTCTACGAAAAGGCCGTCGTCAGCGTCTCCGGCAAGACCCCCGGCTCGACGATGCAGATCAAGGGAAAATCCTGCACCTACGGCATAACGATGGTCACGGACGCACCCAACAGGGAGGCGGCAGAGGCCTTTCTGGAGTACATGCTTGACCCGGCAGGCGGGTTGGCGGTATTACAAAATATGGGGCAGCCCCCCTTTACACCCTGTCGCGTACCCTCGGCAGCGATGAAGGAAAGGCTCCCCGCGGGACTTCAGGGTCTCGTTGCGGTAAAGAACTAGAGAGGACCGTGGTGTAGCTTCATGCAAAAGAAAGAGCCCTTCTTCTGGATAATGTTTTCCACGGGATTCATCATCATGGCCTTTCTTGTCCTGCCCATGATAAAGATGGTCACTGCCCCCTCATGTGCCATGCTCATGGAAGTCCTCAGGGACAGGGAGGTCACGCGGTCGATCCGGCTCAGCATCTTCACCGCCGGTTCGGCCGCCCTGATTTCCTTTCTCTTCGGCACCCCCCTGGCCTACCTGCTGGCACGCCACGACTTCTTCGGCAAACGGCTCGTCGAGAGTATCATCGACCTTCCCGTCGTCATTCCCCACCCCGTCGTCGGTATCGCCATCCTGGGCATTGCGGGGCGAGATTTCTGGCTCGGCGCCATCATGCAGGAACTGGGCATCCGGATCATGGGGAGCGTCACGGGTATCATCACCGTCCTTACCTTTGTGGGCATTCCCTTCTATATCAACGCGGCGAAGAGCGGCTTTGAAGCCATCTCCCCGCGCATAGAACATGTATCGCGGAGTCTCGGCGCATCCATGTTCGGCACCTTCTGCCGTGTCACCTTCCCCCTAGCCTGGCGAAGCATCGTCGTCGGGTTTGTCATGTGCATGGCCCGGGCCATCAGTGAATTCGGTGCCGTCGTCATTGTCGCCTATCACCCCATGATCGCCCCTGTCATGATCTATGAACGCTTCGAGGGGTACGGCCTCAAATACTCACAGCCCGTCGCCGTCTGGCTCGTCACTGTCTGCCTGTCTCTCTTTCTGGTACTGAGGATCCTGACGCTCAAGACAAAGGAAGACTCATGATACAGATTGAGCATCTTTCCGTCGAATTCACCGGTTTTTCACTGACCGACATCCATCTCACCGTCGACGAGGGGACCTTTTTCATTCTCATGGGACCGACGGGTGCGGGGAAGACGGTCCTCCTCGAGGCCATCGCCGGTCTCATTCCCGTGTCGGGCGGAACCATCACCATCGGAACGACGGATGTCACCCGTCTCCCTCCGGAAAAGCGGGGCGTGGGCATCGTCTACCAGGACTATGCCCTCTTCGATCACCTCGATGTCACACACAATATCACCTATGGGCTCCGCTACCACGGCATCGACAAGGGGCGGTCACGCCGGAATTTCGACCGCCTCGTGGAAGAACTGGACCTGTCCCGGCTGCTGAAACGCCGCACCAACAACCTCAGCGGCGGTGAACGCCAGCGCGTCGCCCTGGCCCGTGCCCTCATCGTGGAACCGGCGATCCTCCTCCTCGACGAACCGCTGGCCGCCCTGGACCCGGCCTTTCGCGAAGACATCAGGCGGGCACTGAAGAGACTCCACCGGGAATCGGGCGTCACCTTTCTCATGGTCACCCACGATTTCGCCGAGGCCCTCTCCCTGGCCGATCGGGCGGCCGTCATGAACGGGGGGATAATCGAGCAGACGGGGACCATTGAAGATATCTTTCAGCGCCCCCGATCCACCTTTGTCGCCGACTTCGTCGGCATGAAGAATCTCTTTCGCGCCCGCTTTGCCGACACCTCGGCCATCGTCGACGGCCTCTCCATCGAACTGGGCAGGACACCCGATAACGGCCAGCGTTATATCGCCATTCGCCCCGAGGACATCGTCCTCAGCAGGGAACCGCACCGCTCAAGCATGAGGAACACGCACACCGGACGGGTAAACGCCATCATCGATCACGGCATGTATCACGAAGTGACCGTGGCCGTCGAGCATGTGACCTTTAGCTCCCTCATCACCAAACGATCACTGCTGGAACTGGATATTCGAAAGGACAGGCCCATCATCATCGCCTTCAAGGCAACGGCGATCCACACCTTCTAGCACCGCCGGCCGTAACTGACTGCCGAGACGGGGTATTCCGCAAAAAAAAACGGCGGGGATAACACTCCCGCCGTCTCAATGCCTGCTGTCGTCTCCTGTCTTATGTCCCCATCTCCCAGGAGTTGAGGTATGTGTACTGTTCGTCCGTCAGGGTATCGATGGTAATCCCCATGGACTCCAGTTTCAACCGGGCGATCTCCTCATCGATATCCTCGGGCACGCCATAGACACTGTTTTCCAGTGTCTCCGCATGTTGCACCATATACTCGGCGGCCAGGGCCTGATTGGCAAAGCTCATATCCATGACACTCGACGGGTGTCCCTCGGCGGCGGCGAGATTGATGAGCCTCCCCTCGCCCAGGACGTAGAGACACCGACCATCCTCGAGACGGTATTCGTCGATGTACTCACGGATCCGCTTCGTCGCCGTGGCGATCTCCTTGATGCCGTCAATATCGAGTTCCACGTTGAAGTGACCCGAATTTGCGATGATGGCGCCATCCTTCATCGTCAGGAAGTGTTCCTTCCTGATCACATTGATATCACCCGTCAGTGTGCAGAAGAAGTCGCCGATGACAGCCGCCTCGGCAATGGGCATGACCCTGAATCCGTCCATGACCGCCTCTAGGGCGCGGAGGGGATCGATTTCCGTCACGACGACATTGGCCCCCAGCCCGGAGGCCCGCATGGCCAGTCCCCGTGAACACCACCCGTAGCCGCAGACGACAAAGACAGATCCCGCAATGAGGCGGTTCGTTGCCCTGATGATGCCGTCTATCGTGCTCTGTCCCGTTCCATAGCGGTTATCGAACATATGTTTCGTCCGGGCATCATTGACGGCAACGAGGGGAAAGCGCAGGACACCGTCGGCCGCCATGGCCTTCAAACGGATCACGCCGGTAGTGGTCTCCTCCGTTCCGCCGATGATCCCTTCGATCAGGTCCTGACGGTCCGCATGGATCGTCGAGACGAGATCGGCACCATCGTCCATGGTAATCATCGGTTTCGTGTCCAGTACCGAATGTATGTGACGGTAATAGGTATCCCTGTCTTCCCCCTTGATGGCATGGACGGGGATACCGCTGTGCTGCACGAGATAGGCGGCAACATAGTCCTGTGTGCTGAGCGGGTTGGAGGCACAGAGGGATACCTCGGCGCCACCCGCCTTGAGCGTATCCATGAGGCTGGCCGTCTCCGTCGTCACATGGAGACAGGCACCGAGCCGGACACCCTCGAGCGGCCGCTCCTTCAGGAATCTCTCCTTGATGCTGTTCAGGACGGGCATGCTCTTGTTCGCCCAGTCCACACTCAACTTACCATCTTCTGCAAGACCGATGTCTTTGATATCGTATTCCATTGTCTATTTTCCCGCCTCTTTCTTCAGCGTTTCCGCCTTGTCTGTCCGTTCCCATTCATAATTATCCATAAAGAGCGTCTTCGCGATCTTCCGGTACACAGCACCATTCAAGAGGTCAAATTTCTCAATCATGCCCTTGGGTGTAAAATCAAAGACCGCCGCCATGATATCTGCCAGTTTCTCGTCCGGTATCGCTCCCGTACCGAAGGTGTTGACATAGACAGACATGGGCCTGGCAACTCCAATGGCATAGGCAAGCTGGACGGAACATTTCTTCGCCAGCCCCGAGGCCACAACGTTCTTGGCGGCATAGCGGGCGCCGAAGGCGGCGGAACAGTCCACCTTTTCAGGCGATTTGTTGACGACGGCCCCTCCCCCCAGCTGGGCGCCGGGATAGGCACCATAGAACTGACAGACCAGCTTGCGTCCCGTGACACCCGAATCGGCGGCACTGCATGAATTGATCGCCTGCCACTCACCGGTGGGATTGAAAAGGAATTCAGTCTTATCGTCCACCCAGGTACCCAGACAATGAAAGGCATCGTGCCGTGCCATCTCTTCAACTTTATTATCGGCTGTAACATGCCGGTAATCAATGGCATTGGACATGAGGACCTTGGCTACCCGCAGGGGGTTCCCCTGATCATCATACTCGATGGTGATCTGTCCCTTGCCATCGGGGGCAAAGATGGGATTCTCATGCCCTTCAAATACCCGCATCATCCTGTTGGACAGGACATAGGGTAAGGGCAGCAGTTCCGGTGTCTCATCACAGGCAAAGCCATACATGATACCCTGATCCCCTGCACCGATCTCCCTGAATTTTCCGAGATCGGACCGGCTGCCGATATTGATATTGGGCGACTGCGGAATGATCGCGTTAAGGACACCCATGGAATGTCCATTCAGTCCAACGGCGACATCATTATAGCCAAGGGCCAGAACGGTCTGGCGGATGCGCTTTTCAATATCGATATATACCTGCGTTGACACTTCACCACCGACGACACAAAACCCCTTGCTCAGCAATACTTCGAGACCGCAGTGCGGCATGGTCTCTACGTCCATACCCAGCTTGTGCTCTTCATCCAGTATGCCTGCTATGATATTCGCCGCTATCGTGTCGGCCACGATATCGGGATGTCCTACCTTGACTGCCTCAGCCGTTATTAACATCTTTCGTCTCCTTTTCCGCTTCCTGTATTGTTCTCGTCCCGCGTACCTTCGCCGTCGTGCTTTCCGGGGTGATGATTCCGCCCGACATGATCAGTGTGAATGCCTCTTCTACCGTCATGGTCAACGGAATGACGTGCGACGACGGAATAACAATATAAAATCCCGACGTGGGATTGGGAGTCGTCGGCACAAAGAGGTTCATGGCATCGTCGGAGGTCTTCTCCTTTACCTCCCCCCTCGTATCACCTGTTACGAAAGCAATGGAATAGAGTCCCCTGCGGGGATATTCGATGAGGACCACCTTCTTGAAGCTGTTCCCCTTGTCACTGATAATGGCATCCACCAGCTGCTTGACGGCATTGTAAATGCCGCGCACCAGGGGGATCTTACCGACAATCAGTTCTCCCAACGTTACGGCCTTCCGTCCGAGATAACTTTTCGTTATGAGACCAACCAGAAAGATCAGTATCAGTGTGAAGATTATCCCCAGCCCCGGCACATGGAAGGGCAGTATCTGATCGGGTTGATATTGGTAGGGAATGATCTTGACCAGATTGTTCATGGCCTTGATTATGATGTAGAGGATATAGGCAGTCACCCCTACCGGAATAATCGCGGCCACACCGGTCAACATGATGTTCTTTATATTTTTTCTCATGAAATTATCGTACCCCGTCAATAATGACAGCACAATCTATACCAGAAAGCCCTTTCATACTCAACATCAGTTTTAAAAAAGGTGGGAGATGAAAGACGCATCAGGCAGGGACTGTCAGCAGGAGATAGGCCATCCCGCATCCATCGGTGTCACGGCGGGCATTATTTCTCTTTTCTCTCTATCCTGTTGTGTTCGTCGACGAAGACACAGGCAGCCGACCAGTCCCGCGCCGCTGCATCGTCAACGGACACATAGCTGGCGATGATGACCAGATCTCCTGCCGCACCCTTTCGAGCCGCCGCACCATTGAGACCGATCACGCCGGATGTCCGCTCTCCTTCAATGACATAGGTGGAAAACCGTTCTCCATTGGATACATTGTATATATCCACCCGTTCGTATGGAACAAGGTCGGCCGCCTCCATCAGGTCCCTGTCGATGGTGATGCTTCCCTCATAGTGAAGGGAGGCGGTGGTAACCGTTGCCCTGTGCAGTTTTGATTTCAACAGTGTCCGTTGCATATTTATTCCTGTTTCTCCTGCCCCCGGGAGGGCCTTTCGTTATGACAACATGTCCTTTCCCGGCCTTTGCACGCATGGAAGCAAAAGATGCCTGGGGACAAGATCTGGCCGGCACTAGCTGTCAAGGGATTCGCCGAAGACATGATTGTCTATCAGCCGGGGAAACCCGACCCGGACGGCCAGCGCGATAACGGATTCCCCTTCCAGATCTTCCACATCCTCCATGGTTTTCGTGTCACAGATCTTGATATAATCTATCTCCGTGTGGGGATGGTTCCCGATATAGTCGCCTACCCGGTCAATTATCACCGAGGCCCTCCGTTCACCGTCATCGTAGAGCCCTTTCGCCAGTTTCAGGGAACGGTTCAGGCTCAATGCCGACTCCCTCTCATGTTCCTTAAGGTAAGCATTTCTCGAACTCATGGCAAGCCCGTCGGCCTCCCTCGTCGTCGGCATACCGACGACCTCGATACCCATGTTGAGATCGGCCACCATCCTCCTGATCACGACAAGCTGTTGAAAGTCCTTCTTTCCAAAGACCGTCACATGGGGTTTCACGATATTGAACAGCTTGGCGCAGACCGTGGCGACGCCCCTGAAAAAGACGGGCCGCGACAGGCCGCAGAGATTGTTCGACACCTCTTCCACGGTGACATAGGTCTGAAAGCCGTCGGGGTATATCTCCCTGTTGGAGGGATAGAAGATGACATCGACGCCCACCTCCCGGGCCAGCGATTCATCGCGTGCGAAATCCCGGGGATACTGGTCCAGATCCTCTCCGGGGCCAAACTGCGTCGGATTGACATATATGCTCGTGACGAGACAGTCACCCCGCTTTCGCCCCTCCCGCATGAGATTGAGGTGCCCCTCATGGAGATACCCCATGGTGGGGACAAAGGAGATGCCTTTCCCCTCCCGCCTCATCCGGTCCGAGTATTCCCGCATGTCTCCCACTGTCTCTATAATCTTCACGGCGCCTCCCATAAAAAAAGGCCTCTCCGCTGAAACGGGAGGCCATGGTCTCTTTGTGTTCTTTCGTACCTCCGTCCCAGTCCTCAAAGGATCCAGGCGGTATGTCCGGGTGCTATCAGATACGGGGTGTTCTGTCAAGACAATTGCGGACCCGGCAGGGCATCACTGAGTCGGGCAAATTCCTCCACCGTCAGGGTCTCTCCCCGCCTCCTGCCGTCTATGCCCGTTCGGTGGAGGACCTCCATGACCTGCTCCCTGCCCCCCGGGAAGAGATCGGAACTCCGCAGGTTATTCAGGAGTGTCTTTCTCCGCTTCGCAAAGGCGCACCGAACCACCGACAGGAAGCGGTCACTGTCCCTCACCGCACAGAGGGGGGTTCGCCTCATCGCCATCTTCAGCACCGATGAATCGACCTTGGGCCGGGGATAAAAACAACCGGCGGGGACCTGCATGACCAGTGACGTGATCGTGTACATGGCCGTCATGACAGAGAGTATGCCGTATTCCTTCGTGTCGGGAGGCGCCGTTATCCGCTCTGCCACCTCTTTCTGAAACATGAGTGTCATCGACGATATGGTGTCGCGAAATGCCATCAGCCTGAAGAGTATGGGAGATGAGATACTGTAGGGGAGATTGCCGATGACCTCTATCCTGCTCATGTCCGCATCGTTACGAAGCGGCGCGGTGAAGTCATAGTCAAGGACATCCTGCCGGACGATCTCCAGATTCGAGGCGTCTCTCAGCTCCCGGTGCAGTATATCGGCCATCTGCTCATCGACCTCCACGGCTATGACCCGCCTCGCCGTCTCGACGATGATCGCCGTCAGTGCCCCATGGCCGGGCCCTATCTCCACGACGACATCGTCAGGCCCGATGCCCGAGAGGGCAACGATGCCGGCGGCGACGTCAGGCTCCGCGAGAAATGACTGTCCCAGCCTCTTCCGGGGACGCACGCCGTATTTTCTAATGATTTCCCGTGGAGTGGCCATGCCTCTTCTTCCGTATGATTACAACGGCCTGGTATGCGATGAAGTAAGACGGAACGGCAAGGACCAGTGCCATGATAAATCCCCCCAGCAGGAGGGGACAGGCGATATTCCACCCCGTAAACATGATGTCCCATATGGAATAATCGGTAAAGACGACCTGGGGACACCCGTCACCGAGGACAATCTTTCCCAGATGATACTGGGACACATAGAGAAAGGGGATGGTAAGGGGATTGGAGATGGCGGTGGCACCAAGAAATGCCGTGGTAAAATTCTGTCTGAAGAGGAAGGTAAGTCCAATGATGATGATGGTATGAAAGGGAATGGTGGGCGTTACACCGATAAAGACACCAACGGCCGTCCCCAGGGCGATTTTCTCGGGTTTGCCCTTGAGACTGATAAACTGGTCGTAGATATCTCGGTATCGCTGTTTGAGGTTCATACCCCCTCCGGACAGTCGAGGGGCCATCGCGATATGGCATTCATGTTCAGGGCATCACTGTCCCCTCGCTGCAGACGGTGGTACCCCACTGTCGCGATCATTGCGGCATTATCGGTGCACAGAACAGGGGGCGGGATGAATACGTCGACTCCCCGTTTCCCGGCCCGCTCCTGAAAGAGTTCCCGCAGTCTGCTGTTGGCGGCGACGCCGCCGGCTATGACCACCCGTGGCAGGGACAACCCCTCGGCTGCCTGCAGTGTCTTGTCGACGAGGACATCGACGATGGCGTCCTGGTAGCTCGCCGCTATATGGGGCAGCTCGTCGTCGCTGACAGGCGTCTCTCTCTTCTTGATGTAGTACAGGAGGGCCGTCTTGAGACCGCTGAAGCTGAAGTCGAGGCTCCCTTTCATCGACCGGGGGAATTGGACATAGGAGGCATTGCCTCCCTTGGACAGTCGATCTATGACGATACCGCCCGGGTATCCCAGTCCCAGCATCTTTGCCCCCTTGTCGAAGGCCTCCCCTGCCGCGTCATCCCGCGTCTGTCCCAGGATGCGGAATGAGCCGAAACCGTCGACCTGATAGATGTTGGTGTGCCCGCCCGATACCACGAGGGCCACAAAGGGAAAGGCCGGTCTCTGCTCCGTCAGAAATATGGCAGTAATGTGCGCCTCTATGTGGTTCACCCCCACAAAGGGGATGCCCCGCGCGAAGGCCATTGATTTTGCCACCGACAGGCCGACGAGCAGTGACCCGATCAGACCGGGACCGCGTGTCCCCGCGATACCGTCGATGTCATCGAGTGTTACACCCGCATCATCGAGGGCATCTTCAATGACCTGAATAATCACCTCTATGTGCTTTCGCGACGCTATCTCCGGAACCACGCCGCCGAATCGTGTATGCACGTCTATCTGTGAGGCAATGACATTTGACAGGAGAGAGGAACCGTCGGCTACCACGGCTGCGGCTGTCTCATCGCAGGAGGATTCTATCCCCAGTATCAGCATGCTGTACTCCCTTTGCGCTTGAAACTTTCGATTTGAAAGATGTATATAGGAAAGCACTCCGTTTGTAAATACATAAGAAAGGCACGATATGGAAATACAATCAGATTTTCTCATACTGGGAAGCGGCATAGCCGGCCTTGCCTGTGCCATCAAGGCGGCCCGCCTTGGCACCGTCTCCATTGTCACCAAGAAGGAAAAGATGGAATCGAACACAAACTACGCCCAGGGCGGTATCGCCGCCGTTACGGACATTCATGACAGCTTTGAAGCCCACAGGGCGGACACGCTGACCTGCGGCGCCGGGATATGCAGTGAAGAGGTAGTCAGATTCGTCGTCGAAGAGGGCCCGGCACGAATAGCGGAACTGGTAAACTGGGGTGTCGAGTTCACCCGGTCGGCCGGTGGAGATCCCGATGCCTACGACCTCGGCAGGGAGGGGGGCCACAGTCACCGGCGTGTCCTCCACGCAACAGATATAACGGGGAGAGAGATAGAACGGGCGCTCATCGAAAAGGTCAGTACCGACGATCATATAGGGATATATGAAAATCACTTCGCCATCAACCTCATCTGCCAGCCGACGCACCCCGAGGAAACAGGAAAGGACACCAGATGCACGGGGGCCTATGTCTTCGACATAGACAACGACCTCGTCCATACCTTCCGGGCAAAGTTTGTCATACTGGCCACGGGCGGTGCGGGAAAGATATATCTCATCACCACCAATCCCGACATTGCCACGGGAGACGGCATCGCCATGGCATACCGGGCGGGTGCGGATATCGCCAACATGGAATTCATCCAGTTTCATCCCACCTGCCTCTACCACCCGGAGACCAAATCATTCCTCATCAGTGAGGCCGTCAGGGGCGAAGGTGCCCAATTGAAGCTTGCCGACGGGTCGACATTCATGGAACGATACCACCCCATGGAGAGCCTGGCACCCCGTGACGTCGTCGCCAAGGCCATCGACACGGAGCTGAAGAAATCGGGTGATGAGTGTGTCTATCTCGACATCACACACCGGGACAGGGAGTTTCTCATCGGCAGATTCCCCAACATCTACAACCAGTGCCTCCAACTGGGAATCGATCTGACGAAGGAACCGATCCCCGTCGTGCCTGCCGCCCACTACCAGTGCGGCGGCGTGGTGGTCAATGCCCGTGGAGAGACGACCATCGACGGGCTCTTCGCCTGCGGCGAGGTCTCCTGTACCGGTCTCCATGGTGCCAATCGACTCGCCAGCAACTCTCTCCTGGAGGCGTTGATCTTTGCCGAGCGGACATGCTCCCGGATGGCGGAGATGCTCCCTGACCGGCAACAGGACGAGACGGCCATCCCCCCCTGGGACCCCGGCGGGGCGACGGAAAGCGATGAGGCCATCGTGGTTACACACAACTGGGACGAGATCAGGCGATGCATGTGGAATTACGTCGGGATAGTGAGATCCGACAAGAGACTGGAACGGGCGAAACGGCGCATCGATCTCATCAGCCGTGAAATCGAGGAATATTACTGGAATTTCACTGTTACGTCGGACCTCCTGGAGCTCCGGAACCTGGCGACCGTGGCCCGATTGATCATCGAGTGCGCCTTCCGCAGAAAGGAGAGCAGGGGGCTTCATTACAACATCGATTATCCCGAAAAGGATGACGTCAACTACCTGAGAGACACCGTCGTCAGGAAGGACAGCCCGTCATGACTGCGGTGATTCACAGAGGTGGCAGGTCCTTCGCTGCGCCCCCTTCACCGCGTCCGAAAGATATGTGAAAAAATCATTGACAATACCACCCTTCTGAACTTATGTATTCGGTGTCTGAACAGTCAACCGATCTTTAACCGTTAACAGGGAGCGACAATGGGAAATATAACGAAAGAGACGCCATTGCACGGGTGGCATGAGGCCGGTGGCGCCCGTATGTCAGTTTTCGGCGGTTATGATATGCCGCTGTGGTATCCATCAGGGGCAAAGAGGGAACACCTGACGGTCATAACGAATGCCGGTCTCTTCGATACGAGCCACATGGCCCTCGTCGAGATATCGGGCCCTGATGCCTTCGATCTCCTCCAGGTATGTTTCACAAAAGATCTCACTGCATGCATCGGGAAGAAACGAACACCCATAGAGTCGGGACGATGTGTCTACGGTGCCTACCTCAATGAAGAGGGTGAAGTGATCGATGATACGATTATCGCCCAGATGGATGACCGGCTCTACCTATCCGTCGTCAATGCGGGCATGGGTGCCACGGTGACCCGGCATCTTCGTAACCATGCCGGGGAATATGATGTAGCCATAACCGACCTGTCCGATCGGGTAGGCAAGGTGGATATACAGGGACCGCAGTCGGCACGTATCATGGCACAGGTCCTCAAGTCTCCGGAACGTGTCTTTGAGGGAATGCCCTATTTCTCTTTCAAGGGGCATTTCGACAGGCAGTCCCCCCTTTCACAGGACGTCCGTCTCCGTGACGACACACCGCTGCTCCTCTCCCGGACGGGATATACGGGCGAATTCGGCTTTGAACTCTTCGTAGACCCCCGCGATCTTGTCACGTTGTGGGAGACGCTCCTCGAGGCCGGTGATGCCTTCGGTCTCATCCCCTGTGGCCTTGCCGCCAGGGATTCCCTCAGGGCGGGGGCAAAGCTCCCCCTCTCCCACCAGGATATCGGTGCCTGGCCCTTTTGCAACAACCCCTGGACCTTTGCCCTGCCCTACGACCTGCGGGGAAGGACCTTCACCAAGCAATTCATCGGCGATGAGGCCCTGCGGGCCCATGCGGGATCGGCCCATACCTATGCATATGCGGGATACGACCTGCGCAAGGTGTCGACGGGAGACCCGGCCTTCGTCAGTGATTCCCGCGGACAGGATATAGGGACCGTCCTGACCTCCGTCACCGACATGGCCATCGGACGTTCCGGCAGTCGCATATACAGCATAGCGAGCCCCGAACAGCCCGAACAGTTCCAGATACGGGGACTGAGTTGTGGATTCATAAAGGTCGACAGGGAACTTACCCCTGGCGAGACCGTGGAACTGAAGGACAACAAGCGGACCATTACCGTGGAGATCCGGGATGATATCAGGCCCGACCGGACTGCACGGCGTTCTATACAGTCGATGCTGTAATATCACAATACACCCGAAAGGAGAGCGAAATGAAGGAGATCAGTGAGCTGTATTTACCCGATGATGTACGTTATGCAGAGACCCACGAGTGGATCAGAATCGATGATGACAGGGTGAGAATCGGTATAAGCGATTTTGCGCAGGATCAACTGGGGGACATCGTCTTTGTGGAACTTCCCAAGGTGGGAGACACCTTCGGATCGGGAGAGGAATTCGGCACCGTCGAATCGGTCAAGGCCGTATCGGAACTCTATATCCCCGTCGGCGGAGAAGTCCTGTCGGTAAATACGGAGCTCGAAGACACACCGGAACTGGTCAATCAGGATCCCTATAACGACGGCTGGTTGATCGAGATACAGCCCGACGAGCTGGCGGAGATGGAAAACTGCATGACCAAGGACGATTACATCGAACTGCTGGAAGGGGAAGAATGAATGCGCTATCTCCCACACACCGAAGACGATATCGCTACCATGCTCACGTCATCGAAGGCAGACAGTCTCGACGATCTCTTCATGACTATCCCCGGCGATTGCCGCCGTACCGGTGACCTGGAACTCCCCGAACCGCTGACGGAATGGGAGCTGATCGACCGGATAGATTCACTGTCCCGTGATGTCGCATCGTCACGGGAATATACCACCTTCCTCGGTGCGGGAAGCTATGAACACTTCATCCCCCAGTCTGTCTCCCATCTCCTGAGCCGTTCGGAATTCGTCACCTCCTATACCCCGTACCAGCCGGAAATCAGCCAGGGGACGCTCCAGGCCATCTACGAATACCAGACACTGACGGCACGGCTCCTCGGCATGGAGGTGGCCAATGCATCGCTCTACGACGGTGCCTCGGCACTGGCGGAGGCACTCCTCATGGCCCTCCGCGTAACGAAAGGTACCCGGGTGGCACTGTCGCGGCTGATCCATCCCCTCTACCGGCAGGTGGTGGCAACCTACCTGCAACCGACGGGATATGAGATCGTCGAACTCCCTTATGGAACCGACGGGACAACGGATCTCTCTTCCCTTGACACCATGGACGATCTCGCCGCCGTCGCCATACAGTCACCCAACTTTTTCGGTTCCATCGAGGACCTGAAGACCGCCGCCGACAAGACAAGGGACCGCGGGGCCCTCTTCATCACCGCCTTCACGGAACCGCTCGCCTTCGGTCTCCTCAAAAATCCCGGGGCCCTGGGCGCCGACATCGCCTGTGGCGAGGGGCAGAGCCTGGGGATTCCCCGCTGCTTCGGTGGACCGGCACTGGGAATGCTTGCCTGCAAATCGAAGTATGTCCGCACCATGCCCGGGCGTCTCGTGGGCAAGACCGAAGATGTAGAGGGGAAACGGGGGTTCGTCCTCACCCTGGCGACGAGGGAACAGCACATTCGCCGCGAAAAGGCGACATCCAATATCTGCACCAACAACAGCCTCTGCGCACTGGCCGCCGCCATGTACATGGCGTCCCTCGGTGCCACCGGCATGAGAGAACTGGCACAGATCAACCACGACAGATCGGAATACCTGAAGGGGGAACTTGTCACGGCGGGACAGGATGTGGCCTTTTCAGGGCCCACATTCAATGAATTCGTCGTCCGCTTTACCCCCGATTTTTCATCCAGATATGACGAACTCATCGAACAGAAGATCATAGCGGGACTTCCCATCGAGCGGTGGTATCCCGAACTGCCCCATCACTATCTCCTCTGCTGCACGGAGACAACAGGAAAAAAAGACATCGATCGCTTCGTCCAGGAGGTGACACCATGACCGAATCCCCCGGCACCACCGGCCTTATCATGAACGAACCCCTCCTCTGGGAACGGGGAAAGAGGGGGCGGCACGGCATGTCTCTCCCCCGGCGGGACGTCCCTTCGGCACCCCTGAGAGATGACCTCGTGGGCGACGGCCCCGATTTTCCCGACCTCTCCGAAGTGGACGTCATACGTCACTACACACGGCTCGCCCAGTGGAACTTCGGCGTCGACAGCGGCATGTATCCCCTCGGTTCGTGCACCATGAAGTACAACCCCAAGATCAATGAGACACTGTCCGGCACACCGGGATTTGCGGCGGCACACCCCCTCCTGCCTGATCACCTGTCCCAGGGGGCACTGGGGCTGATTCACGAACTGGAAGGATTCCTCGCCCATATCACGGGACTTGATGCCGTCACACTGCAGCCGGCGGCGGGGGCCCACGGTGAATTGACGGGCATGCTCATCATGCATGCCTATCACCGGAGCAAAGGATCGCCCCGTTCCAGGATCATCGTCCCCGACACGGCCCATGGAACAAATCCGGCCAGCGCCGCACTCTGCGGATACAGTCCCGTGCCGGTCAAGTCCAACGACCAGGGGATTCTCTCCGTCGATGCCATAGCCGAGATCATGGACGACGATACAGCGGGGATCATGGTAACCAATCCCAACACGCTGGGACTCTTCGAGGAACATATCAGGGACATCGCCCGCGTGGTCCACGCCAAGGGCGGCCTCGTCTACTGCGACGGCGCCAACATGAACGCGGTCATGGGGATCGCCGACATGGGGGCCATGGGCGTGGACATCATGCATCTCAACCTGCACAAGACCTTCTCCACACCCCACGGGGGCGGGGGACCAGGCTCGGGCCCCGTCTGTGTGGCAAAACACCTCGAACCCTTCCTGCCCCTCCCCCGCATCACCGAACAGGACGGGCACTATGCGCTCCTCTGGGATGCCCCCCAGTCCATCGGAAAGGTCCAGGCATTTCACGGAAATTTTGCCGTCATGATCAGGGCATACTGCTATATCCTGTCCATGGGCAGATACCTGCGGAAGGCAAGTCAGCTCGCCGTCTTGAATGCCGCCTATATCAAGGAGGAGCTCAAGGACACCTTCCATCTCCCCTATGACAGGCCCTGCATGCATGAGTGTGTCTTCACTGACAAATTTCAGGAGCAGTACAAGATCACCACACTGCACATGGCCAAGCGGCTCATGGACTACGGGTTCCACCCGCCGACGATCTACTTCCCCCTGGTGGTGCATGGTGCCATCATGATAGAGCCCACGGAAACGGAATCAAAGGAAGACATCGACGCCTTCATTGCGGCACTGAAGGCGGTGGCGCAGGAGGCACGGGACAATCCCGATCTCCTCCGCCGGGCACCGCATAACTGCAAGGTAAAGAAACTGGACGAGACAAGGGCGGCGAGACACCCCTGCCTGCAGGGATGATATCCTGACAGGCAAAACGGGAAAGAAGACGCAGCCCTTCTCAACCGATGGGAGGGGGAATTGTCCGTGGAAGAGCGATTTGTACGACTGGTGTCGACGGGACTGGGGACGGGGCTGGTCCCCCATGCACCGGGAACGGCGGGAACGCTGGTGGGCATACCCCTCTTTCTCGTCTTTGCACAGATGTCCTGGCAGCTGCATCTCCTCTCCATCCTGGCCCTTTCCCTTCTCGCCGTATACGTCTCGGGAGCGGCGGAAAAGGCACTGGACAGAAAAGATGCACCCTGCATCGTCATTGACGAGATCGTGGGCTTTCAGTTCACCATGCTGTTCATCCCCCCCACCCTGCTCCATATCGTCCTGGGCTTTATCGCCTTCCGCATCTTCGATATCACCAAACCCTTCCCCATCGGCCTCTGTGAACGGAAGATTCCCGGTGGCTGGGGCATCGTGGCGGACGACATCATGGCGGGGATCTACGCACGGGCAACACTCGCCCTGTTACTCGCGGCAATGGGGGCATATATCCCGTGAAGATCGGCATACTGACGATAGGCAATGAACTGGTGAGCGGCATGATCCAGGACAGGAATGCCTCCTTTATCGCCCGTGAGATGAAGACAGAAGGCTGGCGTGTCGTATCCATGATGTCTGTGGGAGACGATGAGCATGCCATCGCCGGGGGACTCGATCATGTGATGGGCGTGGCAGATGCCGTCATCGTCACCGGCGGTCTCGGTCCCACGGCCGACGATATAACGACGGCGGCAATCGCCCGCTGCCTCGGTCTGCCCCTCCGGAGTGACGAAACGGTCCTCCGGCGGCTCAAGGAGAGATTCGAGTCGAAACACCTCACATGGACGGACAACAACGCCAAGCAGGCATGCTTTCCCGAGGGGGCACAGATCATCGACAACCCCGTCGGCAGCGCCTGCGGCTTTTACCTTGAACGGGGAGAAAAGATCGTGACGGTCCTCCCCGGTGTCCCCGATGAGGTACACTGGATGCTCCCCGAGGGACTCATACCGGTCCTCCGATGGAAATTCAACGAAAGCGACAAGACATCGCTCCGGCATACCATCAAGCTCTTCGGCATGACCGAATCGTCCATCGACACTGCCATGGGCGAACTGGACCTCTCCCTTCCGGGTATCACCATCGGGTCCTATCCCCGGTTCCCGGAGATACATATCGTTGTCACATCGGTCAACAGAGACAAGAACGCCGCCACACACAACCTGGAACTCGTCACGACGCGTATCGCCGAAGGACTGAAAAAACATATATTTGCCTGGGATTACGAGACCATGGAGAGTATCGTCGCCCGGTATCTGACCGGTCACGGCAGGACCCTTGCCGTGGCCGAATCATGCACGGGCGGCCTCATTGCCGACAGGCTGACCAACGTACCGGGCAGTTCGGACTTTTTCGAACGGGGTGTCGTGTCTTACAGCAACGCATCAAAGGTGGACCTCCTCGGTGTGCCTCAATCGACGATCTCCCGCCATGGGGCCGTCAGTGAGCCGACGGCCCTCGCCATGGCCGAGGGCATACGAAGGATATCGGGTGCCCACATCGGGCTCTCCACGACGGGCATCGCCGGTCCTGCCGGGGGGACACCGCAGAAACCGGTGGGGACCGTCTTTGTCGCCCTCACCGACGGTGACATGAAGGCCTGCAGAGAGTTTCTCTTCGGATGGAAGCGGCGGAGGATCAAGGAGATATCCGCCCAGTGGGCCCTGGAAATGCTGCGGCGATACCTCATCGGACGGGACATCTGACGGTCTTCCCGAACCATGCGGCAGGGGACGACGGGACCACACACCCTCTGGATCGATGTGCCGGCCATGTGCGGTGATAGAGACTCCTCCATGAGGACAGGAAATGGCGTCACCATCCAGCATAACCGCCTCCATGCCCTACAATTACGTCCAGTGCCCCCACCGGGTCACCATGGACCTCTTCGGCAATCCCGGGGAGAAGATTCCATCTGGCTTGTATCCAGATCCTAATGAAGACGACTGTATCGCCATGAGGGTCCTCCTCGACAGGATCGCGGCGATGAACCGATGTACCCGCTGAAATGAAAGATACGCAAGGATCACATGACAGTCACGATGCAACGAGTACTCTTTATCTGTACACACAACTCCGCCCGGTCTCAGATGGCCGAGGGATTGCTGCGGCACAGCCACGGGAAAGACTATGAGGCCTTCAGTGCCGGAACCGTGGCGACGACGGTCCATCCCCTGGCCATTGCCGTCATGAGGGAAGCGGGCATCGATATCTCACAGGCACGCTCCAAGGAGACAACCGAACTCCGTGACATCACCTTCGATATCGTCATCACGGTCTGCGACAGCGCTCGTGAGTCCTGCCCCTTCTTCCCCGCTTCTGCCCGTCGTCTCCACGCAGGCTTTGAAGACCCGGCAGCCCTGGAAGGTCCCGATGAGGTGCGGCTGCAAAAATTCAGGCAGGTACGAGACGAAATCAAGGACTGGATCGAGGAATGCTTCGGTACCGGCGGGGCATCCTGAATCGGATCTTCCCCGGTGCGGTAAATGCCGGTGTTCGGCACCGGCAACCCGGTATGCAGTACGCCGCGCCATAAAAAAATACCCGCAGGCCCCCCTGCGGGTATCGTTCGATCCGCTGTTATATAGGTAATCTCAGACTGTCAGAGATAAAACTGTTATTTCTCGACCTCTCCGGGTGCCAGTACCTCTTTCCCCCACCACTCTTCTGCCTGCGATCGTTTGACCGTCTCCTCGTTGACCGGTTCTTTGTATTTCCACCAGCTGTACTTCAGATGACTCCAGTTCTTATACATGAAATTCTTTCCACTCCCTGCGCCGCAACCTGCCAGGAATACAACGACCAATGCAGCAAATAAAAGCTTCTTTCTCATAGTTACCTCCTCATTGTAATATTTTAGGAAGTTAGAGGCAATGCCTCTATCCCTGATAGAAATCCCACAGACCGTGACAGCCTATGATATGCCTGCGGCACCGACAGTGCACCCACCTCCCTGAGACGAGAACCATACCACACTGCTTTTTCATGGAGTGAAAGGACCGCTCGACAAAAACTGCCCTACTATAGCCCCTGGCGACGAATAAATCCAGCAAATTGTCACGACTCTCCTTGACCATATACGACAGGACCGCATCGGTCCATCGTTTTGTCTGCACCCCGGCGGCACAGGCGCACCCCCGGCGGCATCATCATACCGGCAGTCCACGGCCGGAGAGACCCCTTCCACCACCGTCTGTGTATTGCTTTGGTTGCCGTCAGGGGGGAGCCGTCCATTACCCCACAGCGACGGTCCGTCCCGTCATCGAAAGCCCCTCTTTGACATTGACAGGCAGATATCATTGTCCTATACTGCCCCTGCAATGGAATGGAGTACAATTTCACGTGGAATGATTGCATGTATCCGATCCAGGGATCGAGTGGTCGGATCGTGGCACCCACTCCCGTTGCGAGGCGCCTCACAGGCACAAGACATGGGTGTTCAGGAGAGTGGTACATGGCCGGTGAAAAGCCGATACGCGCCTTTCTGGCAGTGGAAGTTCCTCACCATATCACAGCCGGAATCAGGGATATCCAGAGACGTCTGGCTCCCCGCATAGAGGATATCAGGTGGGTCCGACCGGAGGGAATCCACCTGACACTGAAATTCTTCGGGAATATCTCGGAAGAAGATATCCCCTGCATCTCCGGAATCGTTGGAGAGCAGGCAGGAAACACCGCCCCCGTGACACTGCGCGTCCACAGTATCGGTGTCTTCCCGGGACCGAGCAGACCCCGGGTGTTGTGGATGGGTCTCACCGGTGATACGGACAGACTGGCGGTACTGCAGGGCGATATCGAATCCGCTCTCCCGGCATGTGGGTTCCCGAGAGAGGGACGGGCATTCAGACCGCACCTCACACTGGGGAGAGCCAGATCACAGAAGAAGATGTTTACCGGGTTAGGAGACATCGGGGAAGAAGGAGAAGGATACGAAGCCGGCCGGTTTGAAGCCGGGGGGCTCACCCTCTTCAGGAGTGAACTGATGCCCCATGGGGCCCGCTATTCGAAACTTGCCCGGTATCCCTTCGCGGGATAATCGTGAACCGTTGCATTACATAACGAACAGGTCCCGCACCGTGTGGCGGGTCGTTTCATTGAGACATACAATCCCATGCGGGAGAGGGAATCCCGGCGTCGGCACGTCGCTTCGGCACGGCCGTCATGCCCTTTCACCGGCTGGCGGGGTATAAACTGATTCACGAAGGGGGATAGTACCATGGAATCACATACAGACAGAGAAAAGGCGGTCGATCTGGCCATCACCCAGATCGAGAGACAGTTCGGCAAGGGGTCAATCATGCGGCTGGGAGGGGAAGATCAGATCTCCGATATACCGGCAATACCGACGGGGGCACTCAGTCTCGATATCGCCCTCGGTGTGGGGGGCCTGCCCCGCGGGAGGGTCATAGAGATATTCGGTCCCGAGTCGGGGGGCAAGACGACACTTGCGCTTCATGTCGTCGCCGAGGCGCAGAAGGACAGCGGATTGGCCGGGTTCATAGACGCGGAGCACGCCCTCGACGTGATCTATGCCAGACACATCGGTGTAAACACCGACGACCTCCTCATATCACAGCCCGACACGGGCGAACAGGCACTGGAAATCGCCGAAGTGCTGGTTCGGAGCGGCGCCCTCGATATCCTCGTCATCGATTCCGTTGCGGCCCTGGTCCCCCGTTCCGAACTGGAAGGGGACATGGGAGACGCGCAGATGGGTCTGCAGGCACGTTTGATGTCCCAGGCACTGAGAAAACTGACGGGGAGTATCGGCAGATCGAAGACGACGGTCATCTTCATCAATCAGTTGCGGATGAAGATCGGGACCTTCTTCGGCAACCCCGAGACGACAACGGGGGGTAACGCACTGAAGTTTTACTCAACCATGCGGCTCGATATCAGACGGACATCGGCCATCAAGCAGGGCCAGGACGTCGTGGGAAACAGGACCCGTGTCAAGGTGGTCAAGAACAAGGTGGCACCCCCCTTCAGGGAGGCCGAATTCGATATCATATTCGGCGAGGGGATCTCCCGGGAAGGCGATGTCCTCGACCTTGCCGCCAACAACGGCCTCGTCGAAAAATCGGGCGCCTGGTATTCCTACAAGGGTGAACGAATCGGCCAGGGACGGGAAAACACCAAGAACTTTCTGAAGGAGAATCCCGACACCCTCGCGCAGATGGAAGATGAGGTCCGCGGCGCCTTCAATCTGGCCTCGCACACAGCGAAGGCGGAGGAATGATGGAGGGAGACCCTCTCTATGAAAAGGCACAGCAGCGGGCCTTCCGCCTCCTCATGTACCGGGGGAGAAGCACGGCAGAGCTCCGACAGCGGCTGAAAGAAAAGGGTTTTACCGCCGAGACCATAGAAAAAGTTATTGACAGACTGGCAGAACTCAAATATCTGGATGATGACCTCTTTGCCCGTGAATGGGCACGGACCTGCGCCATCAACAAGCTGTGGGGCAACCGCAAAATCTTTCTCAGCCTCAGGGAAAAGGGCATCGCCGCGGCAATGATCGAAGAGGCCATCGATGAGGCGCGGAAGGAACTGGACGAGAGGGCGGCAATCGAACGAATCAGGGAGAAGCGGTTCCGGAAACGTGACCCGTCACTTCTCTCCATGGAAAAGGAAAAACGGCGGTTGGGACAGACCCTGGCGGCACGGGGCTTTTCACCGCACCTGATAGCGGAGGCACTGGCACAGCTCGAATAATGCGACATATAACAGGAGAAAGACAGTTATGACTGGCAGCGAAATAAGAGAAACGTTTTTGAAATTTTTTGAAGAGCGGGGACATGCCATCGTGCACAGTTCGGACCTCATCCCCAAAGAGGACCCCACCCTTCTCTTTACCAATGCCGGCATGGTCCAATTCAAAAACACCTTTCTCGGACAGGAAGACAGGGGCTACACCAGGGCAACTACATCGCAGAAGTGCGTCAGGGCAGGCGGAAAACACAATGATCTCGAAAATGTGGGCTTCACCGCCCGTCACCATACCTTCTTCGAGATGCTGGGCAACTTTTCCTTCGGTGACTACTTCAAGGAGGAGGCCATAGAGTGGGGCTGGGAGTTTCTTACCGATGTACTGAAACTTCCCAGGGAAAGACTGTGGATAACCATTTTCAGGGACGATGACGAGGCCTTTGAGATATGGAACAAGAAGGTGGGGATCCCGGCCGACCGGATCGTCCGCATGGATGAAAAGGACAATTTCTGGGTCATGGGAGACACCGGTCCCTGCGGTCCCTGTTCGGAAATCCTCTACGATCAGGGTGAGGGTGTCGGCTGCGGGAGACCTGACTGCGATGTCACCTGCGATTGCGACCGGCACCTCGAATTGTGGAACCTCGTCTTCATGCAGTATGAACGCGACGAATCGGGGACACTGACCCCCCTTCCCAAATCCAACATCGATACGGGACTCGGTCTGGAGCGTCTTGCCGCCGTCCTGCAGGGCGTGTCGAGCAACTACGATTGCGACATGTTCACTGAGATCTTCGAGCACATCGAGACCATTACGGGAAAAGGGTATGGCGACAGCGAGGATGCCGATGTCTCCATGAGGGTCATTGCAGACCACTGCCGGGCCGTCACCTTTCTCATCAGTGACGGCGTACTCCCCAGCAACGAGGGAAGAGGATATATACTGCGGCGGATCCTCAGACGGGCCGCCCGTCACGGGAAGCTCCTGGGCCTCGACAAACCCTTTCTGAACGGCCTCGTTCCCGTGGTCATCGAAAAGATGAAGGATGCCTTTCCCGAGCTGCTGGACAAGGAGGCATATGTCATCAAGGTCGTCGTCAATGAAGAGAAGCGTTTCATGGAGACACTCGATGCGGGGCTCAAGATATTCAATGACGAGGTCAGACGCCTCACGAAAAAGGGAAAACAGGTCATTCCCGGGACAACGGTGTTCAAGCTCTACGACACCTATGGGTTCCCCACCGATCTGACGGAAGAGGCCGCGCGATCCTGCGGACTCTCTCTGGACATGGAGGGTTTTGAAGCGGCCATGAAGATCCAGCGGGAAAAGGCGAGAGAATCCTGGAAGGGAAGCGGCGAGGAAGAGGTTGCCGATGTCTATCGCGCCCTGTCGATGCGGGGCATTGTCACGGGTTTCGCGGGATATGAGGCACACACCGAAACGGAGTCGCTCGTCATGGCCATTCTTAAAGACGGCCGGGAGGTCGACACCCTCGAGGCAGGTGCAGGGGGAGAAATCATCGTCGAACAGACCCCCTTCTACGGCGAAGTGGGTGGACAGATCGGTGATACGGGTATCATAGAGAATGCAGACATGCTCTTCGATGTCCGGGACACACAGAAACCCCTCGATGATCTCTTTACCCATATGGGCAGGGTGCAACGGGGAAAGATCTCCGTCGGTGACTGCGTCACACTCCGGGTCGACGATACCATCAGGAGATCTATCGAGGCAAACCATTCGGGAACGCATGTCCTGCAGGCATCACTGAAACGGGTCCTCGGTGATCACATCAAACAGTCGGGCTCCCTCGTCACGGCGGAACGGCTGAGATTCGACTTCACCCACTTTGCCAAGATCGAAGATGACGAACTGCTTAAGGTGGAAGAACTGGCCAATGCCTACATCAGAAAGAACATCCCCGTCAGTACGGAGGTCCTCCCCCGGGAAGATGCCCTGAAGCGGGGCGCCACGGCCGTCTTCGACGAGAAATACGGTGATGTCGTCCGTATCGTCAAGATGGGCGATTTCAGCATGGAACTCTGCGGGGGAACGCACGTTCTGAGAACGGGAGACATCGGGTTCCTGAAGATTGTCAGTGAGTCGGCCGTCGCCGCCGGCGTCAGGAGGATCGAAGCGGTGACGGGCATCGAGGCCGTCAGATATGCCCAGAAAGTCGAAGGGGAACTGAAGGGTGCCGCCTCACTCGTCAAGGCCAATCCCCTGAAGCTTTCGAAACGGATAAAAAGGGTCCTGAAACACCAGAGAGAACTGGAAAAAGATATAGAGGCACTGAAGGGGAAACTCGCCTCGCGCGATTCCTCGGATCTCATGGGAAAGGCACGGGATATAGAAGGCATCACCGTACTGACCTGCCAGGTCGAGGCATCCGATGCAAAGACCCTGCGGGAGTTCGGCGACAAGGTGCGTGACAGGATCACGTCGGGCATCGTCCTCCTGGGAAGCAAGATAGGCCCCAAGGGCATGCTCCACTGCATGGTCTCAAAGGATCTGACAGACCGGTTTCACGCCGGCAATATCGTCAAGGAGATTGCACCCATCGTGGGCGGCAGTGGCGGCGGACGTCCCGATATGGCGCAGGCCGGCGGCGGCAGTCCGGAAAAACTGCAGGAGGCACTGGACAAACTGGAGGACATTGTGCGGCGGAAATAACGGGCACTACCTCCGCACCGTTCTCGACAGAACACAAAATACCATGGTACAGAAGGCAATAAAGATGGCAACGGCAATAACCCCAAATTGTGCCAGTTCATCCAGCTGCCCGTACCAGACCATGAACTGATCACACCGGGTGCCGTACAGTGCTTTCAGTGTGCCAGTGATTTCCATAATCTTATCCATGGCGTTGACCTCCGATCTCGGATCTCCGACAGGCATGCACGATCTCCCTCGATGCCTCGCCTGTTACTGTATGACATGCAAATTACGTACCCACTCACACTTTCTCATTGACACAGGCATGGCGATTTCCTATAGTATTCGTACGTTTTTACCTGCAGGCACGGAACAACTCCGATGTGAACCATCCCGCAACAGGGTGCAGGTGATCTTTAACTGGTTGGCAGGGGAGACATTGGTTCCCCTGGGGAGCAATGTCTCCCGAAAATTCCCCTTTCGGTGGGGATTATCCCCGAAACGTAACTTGGCCCTGCAGGAGACACATCTCTGAAGGGGCCCGTCCCCAGAGGGCACATGTCCCCGAAGGGGGAAAGGCATATCTTTTTTGTGCTCGCTCTCTAACCCCGCCGCATGCAGCGGGGACTGCGCCTGGTGTTCAATTCAATATTGGGAGGGGGTTATGCAATTTTTATCTGAAAAACTGGTCAGGGTCATCGAACGCAATGCCGAAGAGCTGACCAATAACTGGCTGCGTGACGTTCAGAAGCATTTTTCCACACCAACCTATCACACCTATGACGCCGAGAAGCTCTATCAGCGCGCCTTCCTCGTCTACAGTCAGCTCGGAAAATGGATATCGAGGGAGACCACGAAAGAAGAGATCGCCTCGCACTACACGGCAGTGGGGATGGAGCGACGCCGCGAGGGATTCGCACTGTCGGAGGTCATACAGGCACTCATCATTACGAGGCGTCATGTATGGATCAAGATACTGTCGGAAGGCATTCTCGATACGGCGCTCGACATGCACAAGGCACTGGAACTCAATAACCGTGTCATCCTCTTCTTCGATCGCGCCATCTATTACACGGCCCTTGGATACGAAGCACAATGAGACCTTATCGAGCTCTCCGCATCGGCGCCTGCCTGCTACTGGTGCTTCTGGCATGCATCGCCCCTGCCGCCGGCAGGTCCACTGCCCGACGGATTTGTCTATGTCAGCGACGTCATTCCCGATATACCCTGTGAATCGCGGTACTGTTCTGCCGACAATTTCATCGGACGGCTCATCGACGGATATTGCACATCCCGCTGCATCCTCACGCGAGAGGCCGCCCTGGCACTGAAAAAGATACAGACCGAATTGAAGATCTTCAACCTCGGTCTGAAGATATATGATGCCTACCGGCCACAGCGGGCAGTCGATCACTTTGTCCGCTGGGCACAGGATCTCGGGGACACAAAAATGAAGGCACGCTATTACCCTGATATTGCGAAGAAAGATCTCTTCAAGAAAGGATATATCGCACGACGATCGGGACATTCACGGGGAAGCACCGTGGATCTTACCATCATCGGGGACAATGGCGTCGCATTGGACATGGGATCGGGGTTCGATTTCTTCAGTCCCCTGTCCTGGCCCGATAATCCCTCCATCTCCCCATCATCACGGGCACACCGCATGCTTCTCCAGACAGTGATGAAAAGACATGGCTTCAAACCCTACGGCCGTGAGTGGTGGCATTTCACACTGAGAGATGAACCCTTTCCGCAGACCTATTTCAACTTCCCGGTACAGTAATCACATCGTATGTCTGGTACGGGAAAAGGAGAACTGTAGGGCACATGTGCCCGCTGTTCGATTCACTGAGTGGCTTCAAAATCCCTGCCGTTCCAGATGTACCGTTCCTTCGTTTTTCGAATCACGGGACTGGCGGACCAGCAGTCATCACACCGTTCAACCCTGTTCACGATCTCATAATCGCCGTCACCGTCCTGATCATGAAAGGTGAAGGTATTTGATTCCGTATAGACTCCCTTGACCGACGTCCAGGGTGTGACAGACCAGACACTCCGAAAGGATGTTCCCTCTTTCAGAAATATCACATACCAAGCCTGCCAGAAGTCCTTACGATAGAGACACATGAAGGGGGACTTCCCCCCTATGAAGTGTTTGACGGTAAGCGTCGTGATCAACTCTCCCCCGGCATTATGTAAATCGAGGAATCTGTCATAGAGTTGGCTGTCTGCCAGGATATTGACATGGAGCATATCCCCTTCCCGCCAGCCGAATCCGTATCTCCTTCCCTGAACACCTGCAACAGTAAAGAAGAAGATCGGCGCATGGGGGCGGTAATAGACCGCGTTCGTCGTGGTAACAGCGGTTCTGTAGCGGGCGGCCAGTGCCTGGCTAACTTCCTTTCGAAACTGCTCCAGTTTCAGGGATCCCCTCCACTGGACGGACCAGTGGTGCACCGTCGTTCCTCCTGCCAGTCCCTGCGGCGAAGGGGAAAGCGAACGGTAATGATCCCCAGCCAAACAGTGAAACACCGGGAAAGAGAGACATAAGAGTGCCACGATCATCCATTCTTTCATCCGCATACTGCACCTCTGCAACCCTCCGGCACGGGAGAAATGTCATGGAAGGAATATAGCATACCGTGTAACCACAAATCTACAGACCAATCTGTCAACGGGAGAGTCGTACCGCCCCGTAGCGCACACCGATTTCTTTCCTAGATCCACCCAAGGATTCTCCACCACAGATAATTGATCGGTAAGAGGACACAAAGACTCAAACAGGTGAGGACGAGACAGAGCTTGACTGCACCCTTCGCCTCTTCACCGGCGAGCTGCATCCCCACCACCAGTGGGGGGGCCTGATAGGGAAAGACGATGGTCGCATAGCCCAGCACCTGACTCATGAGCACCGTCTTGACGGGCAGACCGGCGGCCAGCGCCATATCCTGAGCCAGGGGAGACATGACCACCGGCACTCCCGGCGCCGTCGTTGCGATACCCGTTATCATCGAGGTAAGCGCCAATGATACATAGTTTGTCACCCTGTGACCCGGTTCCAAGGGTAACAGGGTAATGAGACTCCTCGCGAGGTAGTCTCCCAGACCGGTGTGGGAAACCACGGCTCCCAGACCCAGGACACCGGCAACAAAGAAAAAGGATTCGTAGTTGATGTCTTCGTTGAATTGACGGGCCGTCACTACCCCGAATCGGGGCAGCAACAGGAGGACCGCGGCCGACAGCGTCACCCAGGCAGGCGATATATGGTGCAGAAAATCTGTCATCCAGAGGCCCAGCAGCAGGGCAAGCACGATACAGAGCTTCCCTTCGCCCGGTGACAGGGGATTCGCCTTCTCTTCGGTATGGCGCCCGAACCGGGGTGTATCGGGATAGAGCCACACAATGGCAAGGATAATGCAGACAGCCCTCACTATCCCCAGCACGGGATAATGCAACAGCAGATACTCGCCGTAGAGTATGGGAATCCGGTAGAGCGTCTCCGCCGTTCCGGCGAGGATCATATTGGGCAGATTCGACGGCAGTATGGCGATGGCGGGCAGCGTGGCACCAAAGGTGGCGGCAAGGATTATCGCCGTTCGTCCCCGTGAGCCGACCTGGAATCCGCACCGTTTCGAAAACCCCATGGCTATGGGGATCAGCAGGACGAGCCGCCCTATGGCGGAGGGCATGATAAAGCCGAGCACCATTCCAAGCATCACAACCCCTCCGATAATGGCGTAATACCCTCGATATTCCAGCCCTGCAGCGATCGTTCCGGCTATCCGTGCTGCCAGACCACTGTTCCTCATGGCCACACCGAGGACAAGGCCACCGAAGATGAGCCATATGGCCGTCGACTCGAAACCGGAAAATACGACCTCCGGTGGTGCTATGGACAGGAAGATTGCTGAGAGAAAGAAGAGAAACACCGTTACGTGAGACGGGATGACCTCCGTCGCCCAGAATCCCACGGCAAAGAGTGAAATGGCCGCAGCCCGCGACTGGACCGGTGATAATGGCGCAGGGGGACAAAGCAGGAGATAGAGACTTACCGCCGTCGCCACCGTTGCACCGACGACGGGGATAGTGATACGAGCAGACCCCGCCGCTTTCACTGGGTTATCAAGATTCATGGTATTCCTTTTACACTGTACCGGCAGTACCGGTCAGGTGTTACGCCCTTTCACAGCAGATCATGGCTGGTGCGGATGCCCGTCGGTGTTCAGGTTTCCCTCGATTGCAGGTCCGCACAGGACAGAAGGCCGCAGAGTCCGGTGGCACCTTCAACGGCCGCTGTCACCGCCCGCTCAATGACCCGCGCCGCCAGCATGCCCACGACACTGATATCGGCATCAATACCGCCACAGGACATGGCAAAGATGGTGTCGCCATCGTACATCGAATGTGCAGGTCTCATGGTCCTGGCATATCCGTTGTGCGCCATGGATGCCACTTTGGTGGCCTGTGCCTTTGTAAGGACGGCATTGGTGGCCACCACGCCGATGGTCGTATTTCCGCTGAAGGGGCTCTCCTCGCCGGTGTAGGACGCGATCATGATTTCTTCGGTGTCGGCCAGGGTACGCATATCGTCAGTAAGGAGACCGGCGATCTTCCTTCCCGATCGGGGATCCACCACATCTCCCAGACAGTTTACTGCCACCATGGCACCGATCATGAGGTCTTCACACTGCAGCGCGAAAGATCCCAGGCCACTCTTCATGGCCCGTTCCATACCCCGGATCTTTCCCACCGACGCCCCTGTTCCGGCACCGACACACCCCTGACGGGACTCACCGGAGCTGGCTTGCACCGCAGCCTCATATCCCATGGCCTTGTCGGGCCTGACTCGGTAATCACCCACTGCCAGGTCGAAGAGTGCCGCACCGCAGACAATGGGAACGCGGGTCATCCCCACATCGAAACCGATGTCATGTTCCTCACAATACTGCATAACACCGGCGGCCGCATCCAGACCGAAGGCGCTGCCCCCCGTGAGGAGTACGGCATGTACCCGATCCACCATATTGACGGGATTCAAGAGATCGGTCTCTCTCGTAGCGGGGGCGCCTCCTCGCACGTCTACGCCCGTGACTGCCCCCTGTTCACAGATTATGACAGAGCAGCCCGTCGCCCCGTGCAGATCCTGGGCATGCCCCACTTTCAGGCCATCCATAGCCGCAAAATCGATGTGTCTCATGCTCATACCTCCCCGCCGGTCATGCCACGCTGCACCAGGGCATACAACCCGTACCCCCCATCGGGGCACCCCCTGTCATAGTCGGCACCGGCAATCCGTCATACATAACTATCATTATCCTCTTTGGAAAGCAATGGGGAATGGGGATCTCCCCGCGTGCAGTGCCCCGATGAAGAGCGCA
>Ga0272441_10002031_pt1 | contig 42036 bp, 39 predicted proteins | sample SSMProp6N_FD_193582 | JGI IMG/M metagenome (GOLD analysis project Ga0272441, IMG submission 193582) | Marine sediment archaeal communities from Little Sippewissett salt marsh, Falmouth, MA, United States - SSM-Prop-6N | ecosystem: Environmental > Aquatic > Marine > Wetlands > Sediment ...
TAGAGGTAATTACCGGCGTAAGAGCCGGGAAGAAGAAAGAGGATGGTACTTATCCCAGAAACAGCATCAACTATAAAGTAGAAAAGAAACTCAGGGAGATGGCAACGAGACTACAGAAATTTCAGTCACCCGCTGACGAGCGTAACGGCAAAAAAAAGAAGCTAAAGTAGCACCTGTAACCTGTTATCAGGCTAAGATCCCAGTTACCGAATACTGCCTCTACTTATAAAGGGGATTTTAAATTGAAGGTAGCTTCTTCCTATAAAGGCAGTTGCGGGGCGATCATCCATCGTTATAGAATTTCAGAATCAAGTACTAGGAGGGCAGAATAAATGACAGCAGAGACCAGAGAACGTTTTAATCCTGAGAAGCTGTGTGCTTTCGCCAGCATGGTATTACAAAAGATGGGTGTACCAAAGGATGATGCCGATATAACAGCAGAAATGCTGATCGCCTGTGACCTCAGAGGAGTGGAATCCCATGGTATTGCCCACCTGGGCCCTTTCTATATAACGCGGATACGACAGGGAGCTATCAATGTCACACCACGGCTAAAAAGCTCCAGCAACTCTCCGACTACTGCCTTAATGGATGGAGATATGGGGTTGGGTTTTGTTGTTGGCTATCATGCCATGAACGATGCCATAACCAGGGCTGAACAATATGGCTCAGGTTTTGTTACAGTACGAAACAGCAGCCATTTTGGTGCTGCCGCATATTATGCAATGATGGCCCTGCCCCATAACATGATTGGGCTTGCTCTTACTTCAACCTGGCCAGGTGTAGTGGCACCGGATGGTACCAGTCCATCGGTAGGAACCAATCCACTGGCAATAGCAATACCTGCCGATAAAAAACCGCCATTTGTGCTTGATATGGCGACCAGCGTGGTGGCTGCTGGCAAACTGGAAATCGCACGGAGGCAGGAGGCGAGTATCCCGGAAGGATGGGCAGTGGATGGCAAAGGACAGCCATTAACCAACCCCAACAAGACAAAGTATGGCCTACCCACAGGTGGCATACTACCATTAGGCGGCAAGGCCGAAACCGGGGGATACAAGGGTTTCGGACTGGGAGTAGCTATTGATATTCTGTGCAGCCTGCTTTCAGGAGCAGGTCCAAATATTTTTCTGTCGAAACTGGCGGAGAATCCGGGTAATCCCTTCAACCATCTATTTGCTGCTATTCGCATATCCGGTTTTCTTCCTGTTGACGAATTCAAGAGGCAGATGGACCTCATGACTGAAGCATACGAAGCTTTGCCTGTAGTGCCCGGGGTTAAGAAAATATACCTGGCAGGTGGGCCAGAGGCTGATATAGCTATGGATAGAAAGGCCAATGGTATTCCTCTGGACGAAAGAGTAATACAGACGCTCAAAGACCTTTCTACCGAGCTTGATGTGGACTACGACCTGAAATAGTAAAGCCCTAAATTTATGGCAAGCCAGGCCCAGTGAAAAGAGAGTTGATAGGACTACCAACAGAGTTACTCTGCTGTTCAGGTTATTTCTCTAACTCTTTCCGATTAAGCCAGTATTCAGGCTTGCCTCCCTTTAAAACCTCAACAATCTGGCTGAATACTCCTCTCCGGAGAGCCAGCAGGGAATCCTCCGAATATCCTGCAGTATGGCCGGTTATAATAACGTTATCAAGGTTAAATAACGGTTCGTCAGCACGACATGGTTCGTTTTCAGTTACATCGAGGCCTGCTCCGGCAATGATACCAGCTCTTAATGCCTCATAAATTGCCGTATTATCTACCAGCCCCCCTCGCGCTGTATTAACCAGGTAGGCAGTCCTCTTCATTTTTTCAAACGTCGCGGCGTTAAACATATGAAAAGTCGATTCCGATAGAGGAGCATGTATGGAAATTACATCGGAAGTCCTCAGCAATGTATCGAAATCAACGAGTTCCACTCCTATTAATTTCGCCTCGTCAACAGAGACAAAGGGATCAAAGGCTATTACGTTAAAACCAAAGGATTGGGCTCTTTTAGCTACATTGCGTCCAATACTTCCCAGGGCAACCAGACCAAAGGTTTGTTCCTGCAGGCGAAAGACAGGTTTATTTTCAACCCATGTCCATGCTTTCTCTTTCCACTGTCCGTTCTTTATTTTTTGGCTGATGTTAAGCTTTCGCATTAAAGCAAGTGCCAGTGCCATGGCATGGTCTGCTACTTCCTGTTCACAAAATCCCCGTACGTGGGCAGCATATACTCCATGACGTGTCAGTGCAGGCAAATCAAGAGCCTCGAATCCTATACCGGTTCTAACGGCGATTTTACATTTTTTAGCCACATCCAGTATTCTGTCAGTAATCGGGACAGAAGAAGTGACCAGCGCATCAGCGTCAGCAGCCAGAGGCAGGGCACTTTCTTCATCAGTAACATTTGCCATAACAATCTCAGCGTCTACTTCCTCCAGCATCTTCTTCTCCATCTCCATATTCACCTTGGCATAATTTAGAACCAGGACCTTAAATCTGGACATATCCCCTCCTTTATTTCGAGTGTCAGATATGATAGTAAACAACCCTTTCCCTGAAGTCAACAAGCATAGTAATAAGGATTACTCACAACCAGTACTGTCAGACAGTGAACGTTATCCTGAAACCTCTGAAATGACAATATATACTTATCATAGTGGTGGTGTTATTATTAGCCGTCTTCATATAATACCGATAATAGTGAATTTACCTTCCTCTAAGAAAACCTTAAATAGAACAAAAACGGGACGGGTGAGGAGAAATCTTTGAACTGGAAACCTTCCAGGGTATTCTATGGCTGGTGGATCGTCGGAGCAGCTTTCATCATTACATTGTTTATAGCAGGAAGCATGTTCCAGAGTTTCACGGCATTTTTCGAACCGATAGCGAATGAATTCGGCTGGAGCTATGCGGAGGTTTCTCTGGGATTTTCCCTGCGAAGCATGATCATGGGGATATTGGCTCCTATCGTTGGAATTCTCGTTGACCGCCTTGGTTCCAGAAGGTTGATACTTTTTGGAGCTATTATTACTGCAAGCAGTATATTTTTACTCAGCAGAATTAATTCACTGGAGATGTTCTACATTTCCTACCTGTTAATGGCAGTTGGACTCTCTTGCTGCACACTGACAGTACTAATGACCGCAATAGCAAATTGGTTCCACTCAAAAGTCGGTCTGGCCAGTGGGATTGTGACATGCGGCTCAGGCTTCAGTGGGCTGATGATTCCCGTAGTAGTAAGCCTTATTGACAGCTATGGCTGGAGGACTTGCCTGGTTCTTCTTGCAGTAGTAATGCTGGCACTATTACTACCTCTTTCATTCATCTTTCGACATAAACCTGAGCAATATGGCTCCCTCCCTGATGGAGCGACGGGAAAGGCAGGAAATCATGATATTGAGCCTGACCCCACGTACATAGATAACGCGAAGCCAAGTATGAAAGGACTGCTTTCCAGTAGTCCCTTCTGGCACCTGGCTATTTCTTTCACCTTCTTCCATATGGTAATGATATCTGTAGTAGCACATATAATGCCGTATCTCAGCAGTATTAATATGACACGTGCCAATTCCAGTATCATAGCTACCATCATCCCTCTGATGAGCATCATCGGCAGTTTAGGCTTGGGCAGGCTTGGAGATAAAATCGACCGGAAAAAAGTTACGGCGAGCACCTATGCGATGGCATGTATAGGCTTATTCTGCCTGGCTTTAGCTTCTATTATCGGTCCGTGGGCTCTGGTGCCCTTTCTGCTCTTCTACGGAATAGGACATGGCGGCTCAAATGCAATGCGACCTTCACTAACGAGCGATGTCTTCGGCAGGGGAAATTTCGGGAAAATCTTTGGATTGATGGTGGGTATAAACTCATTAATAAGCTCTGTCGGGCCATTAATAGCAGGATGGGCTTATGACAGCTGGGGCAGTTATCAGAACATTTGGTTCATTTTTGCAGGCTTGATTCTAATATCATTCTTTTCGGTACTTACCATCCCTAAGACGGGACTGGAACCAGCAAGATTAAATAAATAATAAAGCAGCTCTTCCTGATTCCCAGGCATTGCTGAAACAGATTAGAGAAATGCTGAAGGAGATATAGTTGAACTGGAAACCCTCTAAAATATTTTATGGGTGGTGGATCGTTGTGGCAGCTACCATAATCGGTTGCTACATGATCGGGGCTATGTTTACAGGCTTCACAGCTTTTTTTCAACCAATAGCAGACGAGTTTGGATGGAGCTACACAGAAGTCTCTCTGGGGTTTTCCATACGTGCTATAGCTTTAGGTGTTTTCGCCCCCTTTGTTGGGATACTGGTTGACCGCTTTGGTCCAAGAAAATTACTATTCTGCGGAGCAATTATTACAGCAAGCGGGTTATCACTCCTCAGTGGCACCATGACACTTGTTACCTTCTACATAGCTTTTCTGCTGCTGGCAGCTGGACTCGGTTGCTGCACACTGACAGTATTAATGACCGCTATAGCGAACTGGTTTCACTCTAAAGTTGGTATAGCCAGTGGCATCGTGACCTGTGGTTTTGGTACCGGAGGACTGCTAGTCCAGGTAGTTATCAGGCTCATCAGTAATTTTGGCTGGCGAGATAGTCTGACCATCCTCACAGTGATCACACTGGCGCTCTGTCTTCCTCTATCCCTCCTTTTCAGACATAAGCCGGAACAGTATGGATATCTCCCCGATGGAGAAATAACAAAACCGGAAAAAGCCGGTAGCAGACCCAAAACAGCAGTTACAAGCAGAATAAAACTGTCTCTCAAGGAGCTTCTGACCTATAGACCGTTCTGGCACCTTGTAATTACTTTCTCATCCTTCCATATGATACTCATAACTATCGAGTCTCATGTCATGCCATATCTCAGCAGCATCGGCATGACACGCGCGAACGCCGGCCTTATAGCCACCATCGTTCCGTTGATGGGCATAAGCGGAAGTCTTGGCTTCGGCAGGCTGGGAGATAAAATCGATAGAAAAAAAGTGGCTCTTTTAACGTATGCCATAGCAGGTATAGGAGTCCTCTCTTTTGCGCTGGCTCCTTATACACGATTATGGACTCTCATCCCGTTCATACTTCTCTATGGCATAGGGAACGGCGGGTGCAATGCCATGCGTTCAACTTTAACCAGAGATATATTCGGCAGAGAGGGTTTTGGAACTGTCTTTGGTATCATTTATGGCTTTAATGCCCTGATAGCAGCAACGGGGCCACTCATGGCAGGTTGGGCTTATGATACCTGGGGCTATTATAGAGGTGTCTGGTTTGTCTTCGCAGGATTTATGCTTATTTCCGTTATATCTATTATCACTATACCTGCGCATCCTGTTAAAGAAATTACTTAAGATGTACAGATCTATCTTTCCATTGTACCGTAAAAAGCTAATCCCGGTCTCAGGCATCAGCTATACACTGATATATTAGCTTGCCTGTGATAACATTAATAATCTGAGCATGAACCCGCTTAAAAGAACACCTGTAATTTTCTATGGCTGGTGGATAGTTGGAGCATCTTTTCTGATTGCCCTGTACTTAGCTGGAACTATTGGCTATGGGTTCACTGCTGTTTTTGAACCAATAGCCAGCGAATTCGGCTGGAGCTATGCACAGGTATCTTTTGCTTCGTCTCTCCGTGGTATGGAAGCAGGCTTGATGGCCCCTGTGATTGGAATAATGGTTGACAGGTATGGCCCTCGACGCCTCATCTTTTTCGGCTCACTACTCCTCGCTTCAGGAACCTTTCTGCTTAGCCGGACTTCATCACTACTTACCTACTATGGCGCATTTGCTCTTATTGCAATTGGAATGAGCGCCTGCACTATCACTGTGCTGATGACTGCAATTATGAACTGGTTTAGAAAGAAATCGGGCATAGCCAGCAGTATCGTAAGCGCAGGATTTGGTTTCGGAGGACTGATGGTACCGATAATGGTCTGGCTCATCGATAGTTATGGATGGCGACGAACTGAGCTTATCATGGGAATAGGAGTATTGTTACTAATCCTGCCACTCTCTTTCCTCTTTCGTAGCAAACCTGAAGATTACGGCTATTTGCCGGATGGGGAAACAATAAAAGACCCTCTTTTATATAAGGCTACCGAGCCTGAAGCAGATAGTTCATCCAGTTACGATGAAATTGAGATCAGTGGTAAGCAGGCAATAAAGAACCGTACGTTCTGGCATCTGGCAATAGCCTTTCTCCTCCACCATACCATCATGAGCAGTGTCACCACACATGTGATGCCGTATCTCAGCAGTATCGGATTTCGAAACTCACAATCGAGCCTGGTTGCTACCGGTATTCCTCTGGTAAGCGTCGGTGGACGCCTTAGTTTTGGTTGGGCGGGAGATAAGTATGAGAGACGAAAACTAACCGCGATTTCCTTTATACTGGTCAGTAGCGGCCTGATCCTATTTGATTTCACAGCAATAGCCGGAGCCTGGTTATCTATTCCCTTCTTACTTCTTTTAGGCCTTGGACATGGTGGCTGCTGCGTATTAAGGCCAGCTCTAATTCGTGAGTTTTTCGGTAAAAAACATTATGGAACGGTTTTTGGAATGTTAATAGGCTTAAGCTGTGTTGGAAACCTTATTGGCCCCCTTGCTACCGGTATTGTCTATGATATATGGGGGAACTATCACCATATATGGCTGGTCTTTTCAGGCGTTGCCCTTGCATCCTTCGCTTCAATCTGGACATTATCAATTCGCCGATAAAAAACAGGTATTGATTCATTATAACCGACACATACTGCTCTAGCAGCAGTATTCCATATAACGAAATTTCCAGCATACTGCCCTGCATACCACAACTATGTATGGTACTATAATATCAGTAGAAGCGAGGCTACAGAAGGTGCCTGCTTATTTAATTTATCAGAGAGAAGGAGTGATAGAAATACTATGACTACTACAAAAAATTCAGTAAGCGTTCCTCAGGGAGCCTGGTATGATGAAAAGGATGTCGAACTCTATTTCCCTGAGAGGTGGGAGCTTACCGTCTGTCATATGAATGGATATAATGCCCCCAAAATCGATAAAGCAGGTATTCAAAGAGCATTTTCCAATCCAATTAACAGCAAGACTATCAAGGAGCTCGCATATGGAAAGAAAAATGTAGTCATTCTTTTTGATGATATCAGCCGCCCCACGAAAACATCAGAGATAGTGCCCTTTGTTCTGAAAGAACTTGCCGAGGCAGGTGTCGAAAAGGATAATATACAGTTCATCTGTGCACTCGGTTCTCATGGAGCACTCGGCATTCAGGATTATATAAATAAACTCGGTGAAGATATTCCCGGCCAATACAATGTTTACAATCATAATCCATGGGAAAATTGCAGCTATATCGGCACTACCAGCCGGGGTACTGAAGTCTCAATAAATACGGAATTTGTAAATGCCGACCTTAAAATCGGGATCGGCGCCATACTCCCACACCAGGGAGTTGGTTTTGGTGGAGGAGGAAAAATAATACTGCCCGGTATAGCTTCTATTGATACAATCGCACATAACCATGGCCCTGTCCGTAACGAGGCACAGAGAACTGGAGTCGATGCGAAAACCGGCATGGGTAATTACGAGCATAATGCTCAGCGTCTGGATATTGAAGAAGCCTGCCGTCTATCAGGACTCGATATACAGATAGATGTGATAGTAAATGAACACCGCGATACCGTAGCAGTATTTGTCGGAGAGCCAAGCTCCCAGTATTACGAGGGAGTGAAACTGGCAATACCCCATTACTGGAGCCCGCTGCCTGATAAACCCGATATAGTAGTAGTCAATTGTAACGCAAAAGCTAACGAGACATTAATTGGCTCTGTAGTGGCACAATCATTACTACCCGATTCCGGTGGCACTGTAGTAATGGTGAGCAATAACCCGATAGGAGAGGTTTGTCATTACCTGCGACGCAAGTTTGGCAATCACATTGCCGGGCGATTATGGAGAGAACCGGCACTTTCGAAAAAAGTGCATAAATTCATCATGCTGTCACCACACAAAGATAAGGCTGGTGAAGGCTGGCTTGCTCCTGATGGAGAAATTACCTGGGTTAATACCTGGGATAAAGTACTTGCGATTTTAAATAATGACTACCCCGAAAAAGCCAGGGTTGCTGTAGTTCCTGACGGCACCATTCAATATTTCGATGTGGTGAGCACATTAGCTTTTAGCGGTTCAGGATCAAAAAATTAAGAGAGAAGGTAATAATCTTGAGTATAGATATTAGCAAAGAAGCACAGCAGGAAGAACAGAACCTTATCAGGGTTAGAAGGGAACTACACCGCATCCCCGGGATAAGGTTTGATATAGAGGAAACCTCAAACTACGTCGCTGAAAAGTTACATGGTTTCAAACTCGAAGTTCAAACGGGGATAGGAAAAACAGGTGTGGTAGGCCTGTTGCATGGCAAACAGGATGGCAAAACAATCATGTATCGCAGTGATATGGATGCTCTGCCAATCAAAGAACAAAATACAGTAGATTATATCTCCCGGCATGAAGGAAAGATGCACGCCTGCGGGCACGACGGTCATATCAGCATCGCATTACATATCGCTAAAATACTGTCACAGCATCGAGATGAGCTAAAGGGAACGATTAAATTCGTCTTCCAGCCGGCTGAGGAAGGAGCAGGCGGTGCGGAGCTGATGGTTTCCGAAGGAGTCCTAGAAAATCCGAAGGTTGATGCAGCAATCGGTTTACACATTTGGAACTATCTACCTATAGGCAAGGTAGGATTGAGGCCCGGTCCTCTCATGGGAAGCACCGACATGTTTACAGTAGCCATCAAGGGGAGAAGTGCTCATGGTGCCGTCCCACAGGATGGAGTTGACTCGATACTGATTAGCAGTTATATAATTGCTGCCCTTCAAGCCGTTGTAAGCCGTGAGATATCCCCTCTCAGTCCTGCAGTACTCACCATAGGCACCATCAAGGGTGGGGATGCTTTTAATATTATTGCTGAAAGAGTGGAATTGTCAGGCACAGTCAGAACCCTTGATCCGGAGATACGTAAATTAATTCCACAAAGAATGGAAGAGATTATTCAAGGAATATGCACTGCTTTCAGGGCTGACTATGAGTTTAACTACATGCACCGCCATCCGGTAGTGGTCAACGATGAAACGATGACCACGCTGGTCACCGAAGCAGCCCGAGAAGTGGTGGGAGAAGAGAATGTAGTCGTCGCAGAACAAACAATGGTAGGAGAGGACATGTCATTCTATCTTGAACAGGTGCCAGGCTGTTTTTTCTTCCTGGGAGGTGCAAACAAAGCAAAAGGACTCGATTATCCGCACCACAATCCACATTTCAATTTCGATGAAAGCTGTCTTAAGACAGGTGCGGAAATCGGTATTAAATCCCTGTTAAAATATCTGTCCGACTAAATAATAAGAGATAAATTACAGTATATATAGTATTCGGAATTTATAGTTACAGGAGGATAGTTAAAATGGCAGAAATGACAAAAAAACAGAGGATTAAGGCAGCTATAGCAGGTGAAAAAGTAGACCGTATGCCGGTGGCATTCTGGCGGCACTGGCCGATTGATGACCAGGAAGCAAAATCACTCGCCAGGGTCGCCCTGGACTTCTATACCCGTTATGACTTCGACTTCATCAAAATACCCCCCTCATCCTCTTACTGTGTCGATGATTATGGATTGATACATGAATTCCGTGGCAAACTGATAGGAGAGCGCGATTTCCTGGAACGACCTGTTAAGAAGCCTGCTGACTGGGATCAAATCAAACCATTGGATATACACAAGGGGACATACGGAAAGCAGCTGGAATGTCTGCGTCTGGTACTGGCGCAAAAGGACCCCGACACGCCGATTATCCATACCATGTTCAACCCTTTAGCCCTGGCAACCCGCCTTTCCGGCGATGAGGCATGTTTTGTAGAGCTACGGCGAAATCCTAAGCGGATGGAGAGAGTGCTTGCTGCATTAACAGAGACTTGTGAGAGCTTTGCACGTACCGTTATCGAAGAGGGTGCTGACGGTATTTTCCTATCCACTGGAGCGGCCAGCTACGAGATAATGAGCGAAGAGGAATATCATCATTTCGGCCGCCCCTACGATCTTGAGGTATTGAAAGCAGCGGATAAAGGTTGGTTCAATGTTTTACATCTCCATGGACAATACCCCATGTTCGCACAACTGGCTGATTACCCTGTACAGGTAATAAACTGGCACGACAGGACAGCAAGCCCAAGCCTGGCTGAGGCCGGTAAGATGTTTTCCGGGGCACTAGCCGGTGGAGTAGACCAGTATGGTGTTTTACAGTGCGGTACCGGAGCTGAAGTTGAAGCTCAAATACATGATGCTATAAAGCAAATGAACGGGCGTAAGCTGATAGTCGCCGCCGGTTGTACCTTCCCTGTTACAGTAGCCGACGGTAATCTTATTGCTGCCCGACACGCAGTGGATACCGCTCCTGAACTATAAGCGCTTTCTCAAGGCTATTCGAGAAAAGACAACGGCTATCTTTAAATAGATAGCCGTTATTTGTATAACTTAGATATCAGTGCAGCCTGGCACTATAATACCCGGCTGCTGAAAACTACACATGGTGCTATTTCAACTCAGCCAGTAGTTGTCGTAACCCATCTCCATTCTGTTTACACCACTGATGAACAGCCACGACATCCCAGCCAATGCAAAAATGACGTACACCCATTGCTATATACTCTCTGGCTGCCTCAAAGTTACCAAGTTCAACCCTGGGATGTACCCCTTTCTTCAGTGCCTTTTCTATCATGTCCCGCTGTGCTCTGTCTACTTCAGGCAGCATGCCTTTCTGCATATCAAATCCTTTGCCAATGGTAACTGAATAATCGCCGGGGCCAAACTGCACCATATCCACTCCCTTAACCTCAAGTATCTCATCGAGATTATCCATTGCTATCTTCTTCTCAATCATAAAGGCACACACTGTATCACGCTGTGCCTGTACCCAAGCTTCACTGCCGGCTTCCACTACGAAGCCAACACTCCGGCGAAGGCTGGCACCGTGTATTCCTCCGTCTTCAGGTGTTTCTGCTCTGACGGCGCGAATGCACTGTCTGACCTCTTCTGCCGAATGGCAATCGGTAAACAGCATATTCTGTATACCGGCATCGAGTGCTCTGCTGGTGATAAACACCCTGGGTTCCCACTCTACCTTCATCATCGAAGACATTGCAGGAAACAGCTCAACGGTGCGAGCAAAATTATTCAGGTCTTTCAGATTCCAATCAGCGTATTCGCCTACCAGTTCAATATAATCGAAGCCACCTGAATTTCCAATGACCTCGGTTATGATCGGGGAAACAGTCACCTGGTGTACTCCTAGGGTCGGTTTGCCATTATTAAGAAGCTCCCTGAGATTATTTTTTTTCATACCACTCCTTTTTTTGATTTTATATAAATCTCTATATAAAAAGAGTTCTGTAATCAACACTAAGCATTCAGTAATTTTCGCATTTGCTCCCCATTCTTCTGACACCATTCGAGAATCATTCTCAAATCTACCCCTATATTAAAATGACGTACTCCCATATCAATGAATTCCTGGGCTTTTTCGAGGCTGACGAGCTCCACCCGCGGGTGAACCCCTTTCTTGAGCGCTTTCTCAATCAGGTAACGCTGTACTTTCTGCATCTCAGGGCCACCATGAGTTCCTGGTTTTCCGATACTTACGGAGTAATCGCTGGGACCAAACTGAATCATATCTACTCCCTTGACATCCAGTATCTCATCAATCTGTTCCACTGCACTTGCTTTTTCAATCATAAAAGCACAAACAACATCTCTTTGAGCCTGTACCCAGGCAACACTTGCTCCTTCATATACATAGCCGACACTGCGGCGGCTGCCGGCACCATGTACTCCACCATCTTCAGGTGTTTCTGGCAAGACCGTACGAAGACACTGTTTTACCTCTTCTGCCGACCGGCAGTCGGTAAATAAAATGTTCTGAATACCAGCGTCGAGAGACCTGGTAGTAATAAATACCCTCGGCTCCTGTTCAACTTTCATCATTGAAGACATACCAGGGAAAATCTCAATGGCACGGGCAAAATTACACAGACTTTCCAGAGTCCAGTCAGTATATTCTCCGCTGAGTTCAATATAATCAAATAGTCCTGTACGTGCAATTACCTCGGTAACCATCGGCGATATATTTATCTGACGTGTCCCCAGGCTTGGTTTTCCCGCATCCAGTAGTTCCCTAAGTGTATTTTTCCTCATTCTGTTCTCCTTCGTTTATTTTTATCTTCACCGGTTAAGCACAACCAGCTTTAATAGTATCGAACAAATTAGCTTTTAATGCAACTTCTGCAGGCACCTGCCGGCACACATATCACATATAAAGGGAGTCAGTATTCCTGTTAACTTTTCCGTAGAGCGGGAAGAAAAGCCAATCCCCCAATCAAGAGAAGTAGAGAGGCAGATAGATAGAATACCGAAGAAAGCCCCATATTATCAGCAAGGACACCGGAAACCATCGGACCAGCTATCATCCCCACAGCATAGACGGCCTGGTAGAATCCCATCGCCGTTGCTCTCTGCTGTGGAGCGATTGACTGAATGCTCAGCGCCATCAACACAGTCTGCAGTACCCCTCTTCCAAAACCATTAAGGACCTGAATTGCAATCAATAGAGGGATAGTATGGATAAGAGGAACTATAACCAGCGCAGCCGCGATAAGTATAGCCCCAACGATAATAGTAACAGTATAGCCGATGCGTTCCGCTACAGGGATCGATAGTATCGCAGCCACTGCTGCTGCAGCCAGCGCTACTGTAGTAATCATTCCCAGGTCGGCACTTGAAGCGCCGATACTCGCTGCATAGATGGGAATGAAGCCAAACATACCTGCAAACATAGCGAACTGCAGTAATATCCCCATAAACGATACTATCAATAACAAACGGGAGGAAATCACCTTCCTTATACTGGCAAAAGAGATATTTGAAGCAGACTGGGCTGCAGGTTCACGACTGATAAGCAGAACAACAAGTCCGACTACACCGAGCAGAGCCGCTATGAAGAAAGTATGTCGCGGGCTCCAGTATTCTGCAATAACTCCACCGCTAAAGGTGGCCACTACCAGGGCTATAGCATTGACAGAATTAATAAGCCCTATAGCTCTCGCTCCCCCCTGTCTCGGATAGTAGGAAGCCATATATACCGTAAAGGCTACCCAGGTTGCTCCCCCTATACCCGTGATAATCCTACCTATAAGAAGAAAGCTAACATTCGGTGCCAGGCCAAGGCCCAGGGCGCCTGCTGATACTGCCACCATTGCCATAGCCACCATTGGCTTTCGCTTTTTCATAGAGTCGTAATAGATGCCCATAGGAATTCGTAATAACAACTGAGGAAAGGCATAGGACGCTACTATTACTCCCACCATGGAAAGGCTGGCCCCCATGTTTTGAGCATAGACAGGGAAAATTGGCACAAAAAGATAGAGCCCCAGCCAGTAAAAGAAAGTAGCGATTAGAAAAAGGATTATGGAACGGCGATAGCTGGCAGGAAACAGTCCCTGGGATACCTCCTCTAACGGTACCTTTTCGGACTGCTGTCTACTGTCAGATGACATAGCTCTGTATTGTACCATGTGTAACGTAAACGTTCCCCCTGTATATAATGTCCCCGGCAATGATAGTTGGACTTCTCTGCCTGAGAAAGAACTGCTATCCGGTAATGCAGGAAAGATTATTTCCTGTATACGGTCAAGAGACGTCTTTTTTCATTATTGCATAATAAGCCGCTACGGCGAATGCAATTATACCAATCCCCACTGTTATTGCCTCTCTGATGCCGGCATCTCTATAGGTAATGTATCCAAAGACTACTGCTACGACAGGTGCAAGATAGGGAAGTATCCTGGCAAATTTCTTCATGCTTACCCCTTCACTTCTGATTGCTATATTATATATCAACCAGGCTCTCCCAGCTATTTGGGAGCTCAGTTAATCAATAACTATAGGGTTAGCCTGTTTTTATGTACTGTAGTTAAATAGTAGTACGTCTTCCCAATTTCATTATAGCAGGCTATAATCTGACAGGTAGTTAAATTGAAGTGTAAATACCCAGTACTATATAACAGGCTTTAGTTTCCATAAACCTTAATACTTTTATAGACACAGCAGGGTAATAACTCATATTTCTTTCAAGCCCTGATAGCCAGGAGGAGGTTGCCGGTAAAGAGCACTTCCTGGTAGTAAAGCGAGGTATTGTGAACTCGATAAGAAAGCCAAAGATATTTTACGGATACTGGATATTACTGGTTGCCTTTTTATGCATGTTTATACCCACAGGATGTGGCTACTTCGTTTTCAGCTTGTTTATAAGGACTCTCCAGGCTGATATGGGATGGAGTCGAGCTACCATAATGCTGGCCTTTTCCATCCTTCTGCTGGTGACAGGGGCAACTTCCCCTTTTGCAGGAAGACTCATCGATCACTATGGCCCCAAAAAGGTTATTTGCACCGGTGCTCCTGTTATGGCATTGGGATTTATTCTGTTAAGTACAACAACGTTTCCCTGGCAATTCTACCTTGGTTATGCCATCGTTGGAATTGGCACGGCTGCTTCAGCCCAGGTAGCTGCCAGCACCATGGTTTCAAACTGGTTTAGCAGAAAAAGAGGCTTGGCCATTGGCATAATGTCGACCGGTATAGGGTTCGCCGGCTTTGCCTTTGCACCTCTTGTTGGAAACTATCTTATCCCTGGTTTTGGCTGGAGGACAACCTACCTTGTTCTCGCTGTAATTACAGTAGCCACATTGATTCCCGCTGCATTATTGATAGTAAAAACAAGGCCATCGGATATCGGGCTTTACCCTGACGGCATAGAACCGGAAAGGTCATCGATTACCGCTGATGTCTCAGCCCCAACCTCCGTCGGCATATCACCAAAGGCGGCATTAGCCACACTAGTGTTCTGGTTGATTGCCATCTCCTATCTAGTGGGAGGATTCAGCAGCGTTGGTGTGGTACAAAGCCAGGTGCCTCATATCGAAGACATCGGTTTCCCCGCAGCAACAGCGGTTCTCGTATTAAGTGTTAGTGGAATAGCCAGTGCCACAGGGAAATTTGCCTTCGGCTGGTTCTGTGACTGGCTGCCGGCAAAATATGTTTGTGCTATCGGGCTGGCATTGCAGGCAACGGGCATCGCGTTACTGTTAAATATTGACATTTCAACCTCGTCCGCCGTATTGTGGCTCTACGCTTTGCTCTTCGGTTTTTCCCTCGGCAGCTGGCTGCCAACTATGTCTATACTTACCAGTACCAGTTTTGGACTGCGTTCTTATGGCACTATTTTCGGCATACTGAGTTTTTTTCAGTGTATAGGAACTGCCACCGGTCCTTTTATTGCGGGTCGTATTTTCGATATCACCGGCAGCTATCATACCGCATTTATAGCTTTCCTTCTGTTATATACAGTATCGATACCGGCAGTGCTGCTAGTTCGCCAAATAAAAAGGCCTCCGGTATGAGTGGAGATAGTATCGTGAAAATGCTTGATTATCATCACACAGTGGTGTATGTTGAGCGTGTCAGTCAATAACATCATAAGTTACAGAAAATAGCGGAGAGGAGCAAATGGCAAAGGTTACTATCGTCGGAATATCAGGCAGTCCCAGACATCACAGTAATACAGAAGTAATGGTCAGGGAAGCCCTCAAGGCAGCAGAGGAAACAGGTGATGTAGAAACCCAGTTACTCTCGTTGGCCGGTAAAAAAATCAACCCTTGCCTGAGCTGCTTTACGTGCAATGAGAAAAGGGATTTCTGTATCTTCCGTTTTCAGGATGATATGCACGAGATATATGAAAAATATCTGGCTGCCGACGGATTGATAATCGGTAGTCCGGTATATCACCTTTCTATATCAGGAATACTAAAGAATGCCATCGACCGGCTGGGACAGGGCTTGAACTCGAAATATCGTGCTACCGGCCGACCATGGTTCGCCAAGGTGGGCGGGGTATTAACCCAGGGAATGGGTAGGTTCGGAGGGCAGGAATATACCGTGCAGTTTCTGGTCAGCCATCTGCTACTGATGAATAACCTCGTGGTAGCTCCGGGAACAGGAGATGCCCTTGGTGCAATCGGATCATTCGATAACCAGCCGATTAGAGAAGTCGGAGTAATTGCCAAATATGACCCAACCGCAATAGAACAATCGAGAATGCTGGGTAAACGGGTGGCAGAACTATGTAAAATCGTCAGGGCTGGAGCCGACGCTTTAAAGGATAGCTTACCGGAAGAATATGATACGTACCTGTTGCAAAGGCAAGCTATCCAGGACTATTCACGTGCTACCCAGAAATGGGAATCGAAACAGAACAGGAAACCATCCTGATATAAGCTAACTCTGCATCAAAGAAAGGGCTGACGAATGACAGGAAAATATGAGGTTAGTTGTGGGATCAGCGGGTGCCCCAACAACGCTATAGACGATTGTTCCTATTGTGGAATTCCTCTTTGTGAAGCTCACTCTAAAAAAGTTGAATCAAGCAAAGGCACTGAACTCTACTGCGCGGGCTGTCATGCCTACCTCACAGCATCCGGCCTGATGGATAGAGAATTAGAGCGCAAACTGTTCCCGAATGTATTGCTGGTCAACAGCAGCAAATGCACCGGCTGCAGGACATGCCAGTTAATTTGTTCGTTCATCCACAACAGAGCGTTCAGTTACCAGGACTCGGCAATACAGGTCAGCAGGAATGAAGACCGGGGAACAAGTAAACTGTCGATATGCCGTCACTGCGAAGACCCTGAATGTGTTAAAGTCTGTCCCACCGGGGCATTAACTAAAAATAAAGACACCGGATTCGTAACATACGACCGGGATAAATGTACCGAATGTATGCTCTGCATCGATGCCTGCCCCTATAACGCCATACATGACCACAATGGAAGGGTAATCAAATGCGACCTGTGCCAGGGAGACCCTATGTGTGCCAAGTACTGTCCTGCCGAAGCTATCGAATGGATAAAGAAATATAGGATTGGTGTACGCCGGAAGCTCGTTCACTTTTTCAACAACGAAAGGGAGGAGGCATAAGGCTATGTCATTCAAAGCTACGATTCTCAGGGTAGACCTGACCAAACAGAAAATAGAAAAGCAGGAACTACCACAAAAATTTGTAGAGGACTATCTCGGCGGCAGAGGAATCGGTGCAAAACTGCTGTACGATGAACTGCCGGCAGGTACGAATCCCCTCTCACCTGAAAATATGGTGGTATTCTCTTCAAGTGTGCTTGGTGGCACCTTTGCCCCCGCTTCAGCGAGGCTAACTGTCAGCTCCAAATCCCCTGAAACCAATTTCTATTGTAAAAGCAACGTCGGCTCCCATTTTTCGCCGGAATTAAGATTTGCCGGCTACGATTGTATTGTCGTCACCGGCGCCGCTGATAAACCGGTATACCTCTATATAAAAGATGACATAGTTGAAATCAGGGATGCAGGTCATCTCTGGGGCAGGGATGTGAGAGAAACCGACAGAATCCTAAAAGAAGAACTGGGAGACAGTGAGTTTTGCATTATGTCAATCGGTCCCGCCGGCGAGAACATGGTCAAGTATTCGGCGATAATGTCCGGCATCTACCGCTGTGCAGCGCGGGCAGGAATGGGTACCGTGCTCGGCTCCAAGAAATTAAAGGCTATAGTAGTAAGAGGAACAGGAACGGTGCAGGTAAACAATCCGGAGAAATTTGCTGAGACGGCTTTAAACGCCAGGGAACTGGTCAAAGATGACAAAGACAGGTTCTTCAGATATTTCTACTTCGGCACACAGAGAGGCGTCGTATGGGCAAATAACGCCGGTACCAATTCAGCCAGGAATTTCCAGACAGGTTGGATAGACGATGCCTATAAGGTAAGTGGTGAGTACATTAGAGATAGATATCAGACAACAGAAACCGGCTGTGGATCCTGCGTGTTGTGCTGTGGCACGTTCTACGAGGTTAAAGAAGGTCCATATAAGGGATGTCATTCGGAGGGACCCGAATGGGAAACCTGCAACGGCTTTGGCGCCAGGGTAGGAACATCTGATACCGAGTTCATGCTCAGGGCAAATGAGTTGAGCAATCTCTATGGCCTCGATATATGTTCTGTCTCAAGCGTTATTGCCTTTGCCATGGAACTGTACCAGAGAGGGATTATCACCAGAAAGGACACGGATGGCCTCGATCTTTCATGGGGAAACCGGGAGACCATCCTGGAACTGCTGAGAAAGATATCGCAGAGAGAAGGATTCGGTAATGTACTTGCCGAATCGATAACTGCAATAGCAGAAAACTACAAAGGCTCGGAGAACTATGTAATTGCCATCAAGGGACTGCCGATAACGACAGTCGATCCAAGGATTACCGTACCTTATGCTCTTGCCTTCGCAGTCAATCCGAGGGGGGGAGACCACCTGCATACAGAGATACTCTGCCAGTTTGGAGCCAACCCTGAGCATGTCAGGATTGCCCGGGAAATAAGTAACAGCCCCGAGGGAGCCAATCGATTGTCATACGATGGCAAGGCAAGGATGGTGAAATACCATGAGCAGGTTTGCTGTGCCACCGATTCGTTAGGGATATGTTTCATTCATACGCTGTCCTCACACCGGGTGAGCCCGGGGATTATGGCTGACCTGTTCGAAAGCGCCACGGGCATATCCATGGACGTCGACAAGTTGATGCTGGCAGGTGAAAGGATTTTAACCCTTGAGCGTGCTTTCAATCTCAGGGAAGGGCTGAGGAAAGAGGACGATACCCTGCCCGGAAGGATGTTCGACGATGAGATTCCCGATGGTCCCAGCAAAGGCCTCCGGGTTTCCAAAGAGGCATTCAATGAAATACTCGAAGAATACTACGAATTGCATGGATGGAACTCGAATGGCATACCAGGAATAGAAACGATGAACAGGCTCGGGCTCAATCCGATAGTGACATAAAGGGGACATTTTATATAAAGAAGGTGAAAGAAAAGAGCTTAGCAGCAGTTATCAACCGGGAAGTAGCCAGGAACAGGGACAGAATAATTAGCCTGGCGCAGGATCTCATCAGGATACCGAGCTTCTCGGGTGATACCGAAGGTCTATCCGGGGTGGCAGCGAGAATCGCCCCTGAGATGAAAGGCATGGGTTTCTCAGTTGAGCTTCCCGAAGCTGAGAAGGGCTTAACCAACGTGGTCGGGAGATTTAGAGGCTCCGAAACCGCCCCCTGTATTCTATTCAACGGGCATACCGATGTTGTTCCCGTGGCAGATGAGGGGGACTGGCATATGCCTCCCTTTGGCGCTGAAATAAGCGATGGCCGTATATACGGGCGGGGAGCCTGCGACATGAAAGGCGGAGTCACTGCTATGCTGGCGGCACCGAGGGTAGTGTTCAGCCTGTTTCCGGAATTCAAGGGGAATATTATTCTTACCGCCACCGTAGACGAAGAGATTGGCGGCTTCAAAGGTATGAAATATGTCATGGAACAGGGAATCAAAGCAGATATGGGTATCGTCTGCGAGCCAACTGCCCTTAAGATAGTCAATGTCTGCAAAGGCCTGCTCTGGCTCAAGCTGAATACAAGAGGTAAGTCAGCACATGGAGGAACGCCTGAAAACGGCATCAACGCTGTTTACAAGATGTCCAGGATACTTGGCAGGCTCGAGAACTACGACTTCGGCCAACCTCCTCACCCTGTACTGGGAAAGCCCACTATAAATGTGGGCAGTATTAAGGGAGGCGTCAAGCCAAATATAGTCCCCGATTCCTGTGAGGCGGAGATAGATATCAGGTACCTGCCAACACAGGACCACCATAAAATTATTGAGAGTCTAAATGCTATAATTGCAGAACTCATAAGGGAGGACCCGCAGATAGAAGTGGAGCTTGGTATTATACGATACCGTCGCTCAATAGAGACCCCTAAAGAGTCCACTGTAATAAAAACCATAGAGGAAGGAGTCAGGGACATTACCGGAAAATACCCTGGATTCACTGGAATGATATCGCCTGCGGACAGCGAATATCTGGTCGAGGCCGGCATTCCGGCTGTTGTGTTCGGACCGGGTCATGGCTGGCTCTGTCACTCAGCAAACGAATGGATTGCCATCGACGATATCCTGGAGGCAACGAAGATGTATTCTGCAATCATAATACGGAGCGCCGGACTGGCTGATAAGCTCGGTTCCAATCACTGATGGAGAATAGCGGTAAACCCCGGATATTTTATGGCTACGTAATAGTAGTAGTCTCCATATTTCTTTTCTTCATTATCCACGGCTTGAGTGCCTCGTACGGTGTCTTCTTCAAATCGTTACAGGATGATTTCGGCTGCAGCCGGACTATGATATCCGGTGCCCATTCATTTGCTTTTGTTCTTACAGGGATTGTTTCGATCCTTGTTGGCAGGTTAACCGACAGCATCGGCCCGCGGATAGTAATTACAGCCGGGGGTATTATACTGGGACTGGGTTATGTTCTAATGTCACAGACAAGCACTACGTGGCAACTGTACTTAGTCTACGGACTGCTGATTGGCAGCAGCGTAAGTGTTGCTAATGTGCCGCTACTTACGACGCTGTCAAGGTGGTTCATTGGCAAGAGGGGACTGATGACCGGTATAGTCAAGACCGGCACCGGGCTGGGAATACTGGGAATGCCCCTGCTGGCCAGCCATCTTATTATGAGCTACGGGTGGCGCAACGCATACCTTATTTTGGCAGCACTTGCCCTGTTAGGAGTCATACCACTGGCTCAATTTCTGAGACGTGACCCTGCCCAGAAAGGACTGAAACCCTACGGAGAAGATGAAGTAAATGGCAGAAGTTCCCACCTACCGGGTGGTGGGCTTACTTTACAGCAGGCTGTCCATATAAGGCAATACTGGACAGTGGCTGCCATATGCTTTCTCTTCTGGTATTGCATGCATGTGGTGACGGTACACGTAGTTCCACATGCTCTGGATATTGGTTACAGCCCTGTTCGCGCAGCTAGCATTATCTCTATCGTCGGCGGTATAAGCATACTCGGCAGGGTAGTCATTGCCGGTTCCAGTGATAGAGTTGGCGCCAGGTGGTCGTTAATCATCTGCAGTCTGATAATGATAACAGCGCTCTCATTGCTCTATTTCGCCCGGGAGCTGTGGCAGCTATATCTATTTGCTACGATATACGGCTTTTCGCACGGAGGTTTTGCCGCCCTGGTATCACCGCTGGTTGCCGAGCTTTTTGGTACCAGGTCACATGGGGCACTATATGGTGTAATCACCTTCTGCGGCACAGGGGGTGGAGCAGTTGGCCCGCTTATAGCCGGACGTATATTTGACGTATATAACAGCTATCAGCCGGCTTTCCTGATTTTGATTATAGCCAGCGCCGTTGCCCTGATACTGGCAATAAGCCTTAAGCCGGTCGAAATATCAAACGAATAGCTGCTTATTCCAGCCTTAGCAAGTAGAGAAACCTAACTGGTAATACTATAGTAAGACTAGCCTTCAAAGCATTAGGATGAACAAAGCCGTCTTACTTTCGCTCCCATCTATTGATAAAAACTTCTTAAACTAACCCGGTGATAGTACCCGACAACTCACCCCATTAGACAATATAGCTAATTGTTACTTGTTGGTGACACCAGTTCTTCTCTATTTTACGCAGGTATTGACACAGTTTTGCGACAGCAATAAACTGGAATCACGAAAAGGGAGGAGGTGATAGATCATGGAAATCTTAAGATGGAAGATAAGAATTGCGATGCTGTGGATTTTAATGGCGGTGGCTATGTCAGCGCACAGTCAGTTTGTGCTTATGGATCCAGGCGCAACAGAGAAAGCTATGGCTGAAATAGAAGCAACGGGACCTGGCATGTTGGTATTTAAGGCACTTTTCTGGCTGGTTCCACTATGGATGGCGTTTATGTCTCTGACTGTGAAAGGCTCAGCAAATCGATGGGTAAATTTCGTTCTGGGTATAATCTTCACGATTCTTAACATCGTTCATTTCACTGAACATTTAGCACCGCCTTCTCTTGTCCAGATTCTGATTGTCGGCTCAACGGTTATAGCTACAGCACTGATTGCCTGGTACGCAGGGAAGTGGCCTAAACAAGAAGCATAATTCATAAACTGAAACATTCACATACGAAAGAGTATTTAGTATACTTAGCTAAGCAATGCAGACTTTTCTACCATATCCAGAATTCGATAAATCCGCTGCTGTTTTGGATAGACAGCGACTGGGAAAACAAAGAGTGGAAGCATATCAAATTATGCGTGCGATAGCCCATGGAGGCGGCTGGTCAAACCACCCGATTACTAAAATGTGGATGGGTTTTGAGAACGCGCTCAAACTGTACTCAAACGTGATGGTAGAGGAATGGATACGTCGCGGCTATCTAAACACCATGGAAATATATGGCCTCACCGGAATGAAGATATCATACCCCTGGTGGTTGGGTATCGAGGAGTTCCATGCTTCACACCGGGCAGCATTACTGGCTAAGGACTACTGTTATTACTCGAAGTATGGGTGGACAGAAACACCGGAAATCAAGTATATATGGTATGGAAATAATTAATACCGGAAGTATGGAAGAAGAGGAGTATTGGTAAATGACTACAAAAGTGGATTTTTATTGCTGGGTACGGTGCACCACCTGTCGTAAAGCGAAAGAGTTTCTTTCGCAAAAGGACGTCGAGATCAACGAACGGGATTTCTTTAAGAACCCTTTTACACGGGATGAAATCACGGATTTGTTAAAAGGGAAATCCCCGTCAGAAATGTTTAATTTCAGAAGTCCCAGCTTCAAAAAACTAGGCCTGTCGAGGGAGAACCTCCTCGATGATAAACTCATTGATTTAATGCTGAAAGAGCCGAGACTTATTCGCAGACCTGTCGTTCGTATTGGGACCACTGTGTATTTCAGTGCTGACAGATTGGTACTGGAAAGTCTATTACCTTGATACGCGACAGTCATACAATCCTTAGCAATATTCAGTCAAAGCTTATCCAATAAAACTGAGATTTTTGGCTATTAGTTGCTAATTTAAGTACCAAATATCTATCATTCCAGGTTTATCGCATAAATAGACATGAGATTATATTCCTGTATACTTTCCTTGTTAGCAGGGACTACAAAAGATATTCAGGAGAGTGATATGAAAATTCCAATCTATCAGGTTGATGCCTTCACATCTGAACTTTTTTCGGGAAATCCTGCTGCTGTATGCATACTGGATGAATGGCCTGACGATACGCACCTTCAAGCAATCGCCGCTGAGAATAATCTTTCTGAGACAGCATTTCTTCTACAGTATGATAAAGGGTTCCGAATAAGGTGGTTTACTCCAGTGACGGAGATTGCACTCTGTGGACATGCAACACTGGCCAGTGCTTTTGTCATCTTCAACTACCTGAAATGGCCGGAGGATATCATCAATTTTCAGAGCTTAAGAAGTGGGGTGCTCTCCGTTAAACGTAATAACGAGCTTCTGGAGATGGACTTTCCGGCCCGACCTCCATCAAAAGAAGACATTCCCCATCGATTAGAAGAGGCAATAAAACAAGTACTTCTAGCGGTACTCGGCACAGCAGAAAATCTGCTGGTGCTGCTGGAAAATGAACGTGCTGTAAGAGAGCTGAACCCTGATTTCCCTTTGCTGATACAGATAGAGCAGCGATCGATTATTGTTTCTGCACCAGGTAACCAGTGTGATTTTGTCTCAAGGTTTTTTGCATCACATGTTGGTATTCAGGAGGACCCGGTCACTGGTTCAGCACACTGTGTTCTGACACCCTACTGGGCGAAGAGGTTGGGTAAGAAAAAACTACATGCCCTACAGGTTTCAAAGAGAGGTGGCGAGTTATTCTGCGAAGACCGAAACGATCGTGTTGGTATAGCTGGGAGAGCGGTTCTCTATCTTGAAGGTACAATAACAATCTAGCATTTTGTTAATTTAGGGGCTACTTTAAACTCTTCATTACCATCAACTATGGAGCAGCATGGTTACTTGACCAATCCTGCAATCGCCAAAATGGTTAACGTACATACTATAGACTTTTTATTATCCAAATGGACCGAAGCTATCGAATAAATTTCCATCTTCAATTTTCAGATTTCACAAAACATCCAAACTGTTGCTACAGAAGTAAATATTTACAAGCTATAGATGCTATTAAATAAACATAGAAGGTACCTATTAGCATTGTATCTTTAACTCGACAAACACCCCTCACCGCAGCGAAAAATACGATTTTTTTTGGTCAAATACTATGAACTCAAATGTTATTATTACTGGCACTAGCTGTGTTGGTTGGTTTGAAATTCACCTCTATAAGAGCATTTGAATTGGATTAGCTATGACCTAAGTACTATTGACATTATATTGTTCCAATGGTGAAATTTAAGAATATAGTAATAATGATTAAAGTATATTGGGAATATAGTACATTACGCTTAAGAAGAAAGAGAGAAAGAACTCAAAACATTCAGTGCTTAATAATGCTTATAGTGTAGATACTTGCTTCATTCATAAGATAAAGGTATTTTGAATAGGAAAACTTTAGCTATTTGGACCTTCTTACCAGATATTTGTCTTTTACCTTTTCGTAACCAAGAGCGTAGTGATTCATGATGATAAAGGAAAATATCTTTATGCTGAGTACATACTACTTTTATAGAAAACGTTACCACTAAGTTACGGAGATGCAGGAATGGAGAATGAACATAAAGAAAAAGAGCGATTCAGTAATAATTTAAAGCTGCAAAACCGACAAATTCGGCAATCTGAGACATTAGAAGGTAGATATAAAGTAGAAGAAGGAATACCTTCCAGCGATATCATGTTTTTAGCAAGCACTGCAATGAAGCTTGTTGAACTTTCACATGAAGAAGATATTTATCAATTCATTGGGGAGCAGCTACAAAAACTCACAGAAAATTCTATTGTTGTCATAAGTTCATTCGATGAATCCTCTAATAATTTTTGTGTCCGCTCTTTTGTCGGAGATTCAAAAGACGTAGATACTTTTCTTAAGCTTCTCGGGAGAAATCCTGTAGGGATTTCTGTCTTGATAAATGATAAAGCGAAATTTGTACTCACTAAAGGTAAATTAGTGAAGGTCCCTGGAGGGCTATACGAATTTGCTTTTCGCGAAATACCAGAAACTACTTGTCAGGAAATTGAGCGCTGTCTTAGCCTGGGTGATATATATAGTATGGGCTTTACTTGTAAGGGAAACCTGTTTGGTACTGCTGCTATCCTTACCTATAGTGGGTCTACGTTAACAAACTCGAATGTTCTGGAGACATTTGTCAATCAGTCATCGGTAGCACTACAGCGCTGGCAGGCAGATCAGGCGCTGAAGCAGACTCGTGATGAATTAGAAACAATAGTCGCAAAGCGAACTGAGGAGCTGACAAAAGCGAATGAAGCACTAAAAGCCGAAGTGGCTGAACGGAAACAGACAGAAAAGAAACTGAAACAGACTACAGAGAAACTTATGATGTCCGTCGAAGGGACCATCCAAGCTATAGCCAGAATGGTCGAAATAAGGGATCCCTATACTGCAGGTCACCAACGCAGGGTTACGCAACTTGCTTGTGCCATAGCTAAAAGAATGGATTTTTCGGAAGATCAGATTAATGCACTCAATCTGGCTGGAATTATTCATGATGTTGGTAAGATACAGGTACCTGCTGAGATATTGGCCAATCCGGATGGGTTATCCGAGGCAGCCTTCAGTATGATTAAGACACATCCGCTGGCCGGCTATGAAATACTGAAGACTATTGATTTTCCATGGCCAATTGCGGAAATTATATATCAACATCATGAGAGGATAAATGGCTCTGGATACCCACAGGGCTTATCAGGTGAGAATATCCTTTTAGAAGCAAGAGTTTTGGCGGTAGCCGATGTTGTTGAAGCAATGTCCTCTCACCGACCTTATCGCCCGGCATTGGGTATAAATAAAGCCCTGGCAGAAATTACCCAAGGAAAAGGCATACTTTATGACACAAATGTAGTTGATACTTGTATATCCCTTTTTAAAGAGGATTCTTTTACGTTTGAGCAGAAAGCAGAGCCTGCAATTTTATTAAACTCGAGATACTAGTCTCTATCTATTCCAGACAGGAAAGTTTTAGCAGTAGATTTATTATCCGCAGATTCCTTTTGTTAAATATATTTTCTCTTTTTTAATAGAGTTGCGCTCTATTCCTTCAATAAATCATTATACTTTCAATGCAAATACTGTGTCAGAGAAGTTACAATTGTAAATCACACAGTCTGATGAATTATATCTTAGGCAAAGAACATGAGGATTTAAACAGTATTGCTAAGTGCATTTATGATACTTGTGAATTTTTTGTCCCCGATTCCCGGCACAGTTGCAACTTGGTGTAAATCTTGGAATCTACCTAATTCTTTCTTCTTATTAATAATTCTTTGCGCAATACGGATGCTCAAGGACATCTGCCCAGCATATATGTCGACCATACTGGCTATTTGATTAGCTGAACTCAAAGAGTTTAGCCTATCTAGTATCTTGATTGATATTTCCGAATTAACATTCTTTAGATCCCAGTAGGCTGGGAACCTCTGTCTGTTCATTTCGAGACAATCATTATGTGCAGCATTCTTTATTTCAAACCAGCTAACGATAGAAAATAATTAACTTATGTCTTATCATACACCGTGTCATCTGCACTGCCAATCACCAATAAGTCATAACAAGCTAAACCATTTGGTACTAGTATCATAGTTAAACAAATTAGCGGATTGTTAATTCACCTTCTGTCATTTTGCTTAATTACTATATACGTAACCTGTCTGGCTATCTGATACTCTTTGTATCATCAGATTGATACAAGTAAATAACCAAGGCCAGATCTGACAGGTAGTACAGTTCCTTCTCCGGATGCTTACGTCTAGTTGGAGTCCTGGATTCAGGCCTGCCCGGATCTTTTGCCGCGAACCTTACGGTATATAATGGCGATGATACCTCCGGCTATTGCCACCGCAAGTAAGCCAATCCATAATGCTTGAACAGGCGACTTGTATGCTAGAGGAGTCTCTCCATCTGTCGCTGGACTCATTTTCCCCAGGAATTCATCTGCGCCCATATCAACGGTGTCCGTTCCATCATTATCACCATCTAGTATGCGGTAGTCTCCTTCAAAGTCAGTAGTAACATCCACTAATGCCATGTTACTGCCCGAATCGATACAGGGTGAACCTGCTTGAAGGTGTAAATCACATTCTGTTTTCACTGTGCTACCAGGGTAAGATTCATCAACAAATAGCGGGTCTGCGTCGATATTGCCACCGCCATCTATCCCCAGGATGTTATTCCAACCCGTATCGCTTCCTCTACTATCTTCGATATTACAGTAGCGGACTATTGGGAATGAATTGATTTCATTGTAAATTTCATTACCTGAATCATCAGCACTGTCACTCCACAGGATACAGTTTGTTAAGGTCGGCGAAGAGGACTCAAAGTTCCATATGCCGCCGCCATACGATTCAGCGGAGTTACAGGAGAAGCTACAGTTGGTCAGAGTTGGCGAGGAGGAAAACCAGTTGCACATACCTCCTCCATTTTCATCGGCAAAGTTCCCGGAGAAGCCACAATTGACCAGCTTCGGCGAAGATTTCTCATTGCACATACCTCCTCCGTAACGGACAGCGAAATTGTCGTAGAAGCTACAATTGCTGAGGGTTGGCGGCAAGGCCAGGTTATACATCCCTCCACCATATAATTCAGCGGAGTTATTTAAGAAGCTGCAATTGGTCAGGATTGGAGTGGAGCCTGCATTATATACCCCTCCTCCATATAAACCAGCATGGTTTCCGTAGAAACTGCAATTAGCCAGAGTCGGCGACGAAGCGAGGTTATACATTCCTCCGCCACAGCCAGTAGGGTCAATACTGATATCAGCATTTCCTGCAGTAATCGTAAATCCATCCAGAACAGCACTGTTGTCAAGAAAGGTAACATGGTAAAAGACATGGAAGCAGTTATCTGAATTATTTTCTTCAATGCCTATATCTCCGCTCAGTATGGTCATGTTGTTCTCCCAGTCACGACCATCACGCTGTGTTTCAATGCCTTCAAAGCCGCCATATACCCCAACGCCGGTTTTTAATGAAAAGTGCTTTTCTCTGGGAGCTGCCCCTCCATTCGGCCAACCAATCGGCTTATAGGTCCCCTTTGCTACCCATATCTCGTCACCGTAAGCAGCAAAGTCCAACCCATCCTGCAGACTGTTATATGCATTACTCCAGGAGCTACCGTCACGCAACCCTCCCATAGCATTTACATCTACATAGATGATATTAACTGCAGCACTGACGAAGGGCGGGTATATTAGAGGCCCTACACCGATTGTCAGCATCAGAAGAATCATAATAACCAATAGTGGTTTTCTCATGTACTTAATGGCCTCCATTCGAGAATACCTATATCAAGCTGAAGTTTGGATATAGTTTCTCTACAAGCTCTTCAACATTGATGATACACCCTTCTTCATAAAGCTGTCTAAGATTGTGCTAAATCACTCTACAAGTAGTAAAACAGTTATATAAATCTGGACAAACCACCAGGATACCGTATATCAACTTAATAAAACAGTTTTTACAATATTTATAATAATTTGCTGCTAATACGACTTCTACTATATGCTTTGTATATATGAAATCACGACCAGCTATCATTATCGGTACAATTGCTGCACTAATACTCTTCATATTTAGTACTGCAGAAGAAACGGCTACCTTTGCCGGAGGATGCTTCTGGTGCATGGAGCCGCCATTTGAAGCACTGGATGGAGTTCAAGAGGTTGTGGCAGGTTATACAGGTGGATACACCGAAAATCCGACTTATAGAGATGTGTCAACAGGAGGGACCGGCCACTATGAAGCTATTCAGTTTACTTACAATCCGCTTATACTATCCTATGAAGAGTTGCTTGATGTATACTGGCAGCAAATCAATCCGACAGATGATGGCGGGCAATTTGTCGATCGGGGACAGCAGTATGGGTCCGCAATCTTTTATCACAACCAATTGCAAAAGAACCTGGCTGAAAAATCAAGGCAGGAACTGGAAAAATCCGGAATATATGATAGGCCTATTGCAACTAAAATCCTGCCAGCAACTATATTCTATCCCGCTGAAGACTATCACCAGGACTATTATATTAAGAATGCTGACAGCTACGAGTACTACAAATTTTTTTCGGGTAGAGACTAGCAGCTAATTATGTAACAACAATCCTCTTGGGCTATGTCAATCTACCTGGCTGCTTTCTACTACCTACACTAACAGATTGAAAAGTGCCACAAAATCAAGGGCTGATTTGACAAATATTACAGACCTGCTATTATTGCACCTTAAAATTTAATAAGGTTTGTAAAGGCTGAGAACGAGACTAGTAGGTCTCCAGCGGGGCTCAGAGAGCCGGGTAAGGTGTGAGCCGGTGTCTGCGCAGAGATTGAATGGACTCGGGAGCTGCAATCCGAAAAGAGACTGTCTGAGTAGGTTTTGACGGAAAGGGCACCGTAATCAGAGCCCAGGGTATAGAATCTTTTTTCCGTACCTGATAAAGATAGCCGGATACGTCCGGCTAAGAAGGGTGGCACCGCGGAACCAATCCGCCCCTTTGGGGGCGGATTTTTTTATGGAGTTTTATTATGTATTATCCATCATTAGAAGAGGTTATCAAACTCAAAGAGCAGGGCAACCTTGTGCCGATTTATAGGGAAATCAAGGCCGACCTGGAAACACCCGTATCTGCCTTCCTGAAAGTAGCTCGCGGCACCTATTCCTTCCTTCTGGAGAGCGTTGAGAGGGGGGAACAGCTCGGGCGATATAGTTTCATCGGTACCGAACCGTCGCTTATTTTGAGAGCAGGAGAAAATTCCACCATCGACCCTCTACTGCTCGTGGAAAGAGAATTCAGCAGATTCCAGCCGATTAAAATCCCGGGGCTGCCTCGGTTTCACGGCGGAATGGTTGGCTATCTGGGCTATGAAGTTTCCCGCTATTTCGAACAACTCCCCTGTGCCCCCTGTGATGCACTGGGACTCCCCGAGTCAGTGTTAATGCTGGCTGATACTATTCTCGCTTTTGACCATGTCGCCCATAAAATTAAAATCATTTCACATATCCACCTGAACGGCGATATTGAGGTCCAGTACAACCAGGCAGTCCAGAAAATCGAACGACTTGTGGAAAGACTCAGGCAGCCTCTCTATCCCGATGATCCGCCGGAAAATCCCGGTGTCCCTGCAGAAGTATCATCAAACCTCTTGAAAGAGGATTTTGAAAGCAGTGTATCCGAGGCCAAAGAACATATTTTTGCAGGGGATGTTATCCAGGTTGTGCTGTCGCAACGACTCGCCCAGCCGACCGATGCCAGCCCCTTCGCCATCTATCGTTCGCTGCGATGTGTTAATCCATCACCCTATATGTATTATCTTCAGCTCGGAGATTTTCATATTATCGGAGCTTCGCCAGAGCTTCTCGTACGCGTCGAGGATGGTGTAGTATCCACCCATCCCATCGCCGGCACACGTCCCCGCGGTAAGAACACGGCACAAGACCTGGAACTGGAAAACGAGCTTAAGACCGATGAAAAAGAGAGAGCCGAGCATATTATGCTGGTAGATCTGGGTCGAAATGACATCGGACGGGTCAGCGAGCCCGGCACAGTTGAAGTCACACAGCTTATGGACGTAGAGCGCTATTCCCATGTAATGCACCTGGTCTCGCATGTCCAGGGCAAATTACGAGATAACATTTCATCATTCGATGCGCTGCGTGCCTGCTTCCCGGCGGGTACGGTTTCGGGAGCTCCTAAGATAAGGGCTATGGAGATTATTGCCGAACTTGAAAAAGATAAGCGGGGACCATACGCCGGAGCGGTAGGCTACTTCGATTTTTCAGGAAATCTGGATACAGCAATCACTATTCGCACCATAGTCGTTAAGGACGGTATTGCTTATATCCAGGCTGGAGGGGGCATAGTAGCCGACAGCATCCCCGAACGGGAGTATGAGGAAAGCATGAATAAGGCCGGAGCTTTGCTCACTGCTATTTCCCAGGCATAGGAGAGAATAGGATGATACTACTGATTGATAATTACGACAGCTTTACCTACAACCTGTTCCAGTATCTCAGTGAACTGGGAGAGAAAGTAAAGGTAGTTAGAAATGACAGGATCACCGTCGAGGAAGTCGAGAAAGACTTGCCCGGCAGTATCGTTATTTCCCCTGGACCAGGCACTCCGGATAATGCCGGCATTTCAAATGAGCTTATCCGCCACTTTGGAGAACGAATTCCTATACTGGGAGTATGTCTTGGCCATCAATGCATCGGCTATAGCTATGGCGGCATAGTAAAACGGGCCAGCGAGATAAAACATGGAAAGTCTTCACTCATTCACCATGATGGAAGAGGTGTTTTCGCAGGACTGCCCAATCCTTTTTCTGCTATACGCTACCATTCGCTCGCATTGGAGAAAGCCAGCCTGCCCGATTGTCTCGAGCTGAGCGCCTGGACCTCGAATGGAACAGTTATGGGGATTAGACACCGCCAGTTTTCTGTAGAGGGAATCCAGTTCCACCCTGAATCCATTATGACCACAGAGGGTAAAGCTTTATTAACTAACTTTCTAAAAATGGGGGTAGAAAAATGATTCGTGAAGCTATTGCAGCTCTGGTTCAGGGAAACTCTCTCTCTTTTCAAGAAGCGAAACAGGTGATGGAAGAGATAATGAGTGGAGAGGCAACAAGTGCCCAGTTTGCCGCCTTTACCACTGCACTGAGAATAAAAGGGGAAAGCATCGAAGAAATCACCGGCCTGGCCAGTGTTATGAGAGAAAAGGCAGTAACTGTCCCTGTTACACCTCCTGTAATCGACACCTGCGGCACAGGAGGCGATAGTCTATCCTGTTTCAACATCTCTACAACCACCGCCTTTGTTGTAGCCGGTGCAGGGGTTAAGGTAGCCAAGCATGGCAACCGGGCGATGAGTAGTGGCTGTGGCAGTGCTGATACTCTTGAGGCTCTTGGTGTTAAAATCGATCTGGGAGCTGAAGAGGTATCACAATGCATTGAGCAAGCAGGAATCGGCTTTATGTTCGCTCCCTTATTCCATCCCTCTATGAAACATGCTGCTGCGCCACGTCGTGAGATTGGAATCCGTACAATATTCAATGTCCTTGGACCTCTCTCTAATCCGGCAAAAGCCGAATACCAGCTTATTGGTGTACCAAGCCGTGAAATTGGCAACAAACTTGCGTCTGCGCTCTATCGTTTAGGCACAAAGCATTCTCTGGTGGTGCATGGCATAGATGGCATGGACGAAATCACCATTAGCGGAAAGTCATTCGTATGGGACATCAATGAACAGGGTGCTTCATCACCCTATGAAATATGCCCCGATGATTTTGGCATTACAACAGCATGTATCGAAGACATCAGGGGCGGAACACCCACCGAAAACGCCAAGATTCTTCGTAGGATCTTAAAAGGGCAAAAGGGACCACGACGAGACATAGTAGTTATGAATGCGGCAGCAGCGCTCGTGGCCAGTAATAAAGCGCCGGATTTCATGACAGGAATCGATATGGCCCGGGAGACAATAGACAACGGCCATGCGACGGACAGGCTCGAGAAATTAATAGAGCTAAGCCAGAAGCTGTCGGCGAGCATCCAAAAGGAATAACTATGCTGAAAGACATCATTGCTGATAAAAAGAGGGAGGTTGAGCAGCGTAAAAAGTCCATACCCTTATCCTTGCTAGAGGAACGTATCGCTTTATGTAAACCTGTGCTCGACTTCTCCGCCGCTCTCAAAGGCAGCCGTATACAGCTTATTGCCGAAGTTAAACAGGCATCTCCATCCCGTGGTACCCTTGTAGCAGATTACAGCCCGGTTAAACTGGCAGAAACTTATAGTAAAAGCGGTACTGCCGCTATATCGGTCCTTACCGAGGAAAAGTACTTCAAAGGTAGTCTTGAACATCTCTCTTCAATAAGAGCAAAAGTCAACCTGCCTCTGCTGAGAAAGGACTTCATCTTCGACCCGTATCAAATATATGAAGCCCGTGCATATGGCGCCGATTCACTACTGTTGATAGCTGCCATAGTAAGCTCTTCACAGCTTGAAGAACTTCTCTCATTGAGCCATCTCCTTGGATTGAAATGTCTGGTTGAGGTTCACCAGGAAAATGAAATAGAAAAAGTGCTCAGTAGCAATACTGTAGACGTTATCGGTATCAATAACCGTGATCTAACTACCTTCAACGTTGATATCAGCACGACTCGACGACTGCGGCCTCTGATTCCGGAAGATATACTGGTCGTCAGCGAAAGCGGCATTAAAAACCGGAATGATATCGATAATTTGAGGGAGTGGAGAATCAATGCGGTGCTTATTGGAGAGACACTGGTTACCGCCAGTGATATTTCAGGTAAAATTAAGGAATTACTGTTATGACCTATGTAAAAATTTGTGGAATCATGAATGTTGCCCATGCTCTGGAAGCCGTTGAAGCAGGCGCTGACTTCATCGGAGTCGTCTTTGCTCCGAGCAAACGACAGATATCTCCAGCCACAGCAAAAAAGATAGTCGAGGCTATAAAAAAGAAAAATGCTAACGTAGAAGTGGTCGGTGTCTTTGTGAATATGCCCGCAGAAGAAACAAATACCATTGCTGAGTTCTGCGACCTGGACCGGGTCCAGTTAAGCGGTGATGAAAGCTGGGAATATTGTCGAAGTATTACCAGACCGGTCATTAAAGCTATACGGGTAGGGACTCAATCTCCGGCAGAACTGTGCGCTGAAATTACTGCAGGGACCAGGCAGCTCGATGGTAAAAGATTTCTGCTTCTCCTCGATTCGAAGGTAGAAGGAAGCTATGGTGGAAGCGGAGAAAGCTTCGACTGGATACTGGCACAATCTGTAGCCGAACGATTTCCGGTAATAATCGCCGGTGGTCTCAGTTCGGAGAATGTTACTCAAGTGATAGAAATAGCAGCTCCCTGGGGAGTGGATGTCTCTTCGGGAGTGGAGACAGACGGAGTAAAAGATATGGCAAAAGTCAGAGCATTTATTGAATCCGTAAAGAAAAAACAGTTGCCAGCTTCCAGGGGATATTTCGGGCAGTTTGGGGGGAGCTTTGTACCTGAAACCCTTGTTACTGCACTGGAAGAATTGGAATCTGCCTATAAAAGTATCGAGGACGACCCCGAATTCCAGGAAGAGTTTGCTTCTCTATGCCACGATTATATAGGACGCCCAACGCCGCTTTATTTTGCCCGAAGCCTCAGCAGTCACTGCGGAGGCGCCCGGATATATCTGAAAAGGGAAGACCTTGCTCATACCGGCGCACATAAGATTAACAATGCTCTAGGCCAGGGGCTTCTGGCAAAGCGAATGGGGAAGAAACATATCGTGGCTGAGACCGGAGCAGGGCAGCATGGAGTAGCAGCAGCTACTGTTTGCGCTATGCTGGGACTGCACTGCGTCGTGTATATGGGCGAAGAAGACGTGCGCCGCCAGGCTCTCAACGTCTATCGTATGAAACTTCTGGGAGCGGAGGTACGCTCTGTTGCTGCGGGAAGCAGAACTCTAAAAGATGCCATCAATGAAGCTATTAGAGACTGGGTAAGCAACGTAGAAACCACATATTACCTGTTAGGAAGTGCTGTTGGTCCTCATCCTTACCCTTTGATGGTACGTACATTTCAGTCGATAATAGGACAAGAGACAAGGTCACAAATTCTGGCTTCATGCAGCCGCCTTCCTGATTATATAATCGCCTGCGTGGGGGGCGGGAGTAATGCTATCGGTATCTTTCATCCCTTTATTGAAGATAAAGATGTCGTCCTTATCGGAGTGGAGGCTGCAGGCAAGGGGCTTGATACAGGAAAGCATGCAGCATCTTTGTCGGCAGGAAGCGTAGGAATCCTCCATGGCACAAAATCATATCTGCTTCAGGATAATGACGGGCAAATCCTTGAAACTCACAGTATCTCCGCAGGGCTGGACTATCCGGGTGTAGGGCCCGAGCATGCCTACCTTAAGGTTACAGGTCGTGCCAGCTATGTTGCGATAGATGACAGAGAGGCACTGGACGGATTCCATCTCCTCAGTAAAACGGAAGGGATAATACCGGCACTTGAATCGGCTCATGCCATATCCTATGCTATAAAGTTAGCAGGCTCACTGGATAAAGAGAGGATTATTGTCGTTAATCTAAGTGGGCGTGGCGATAAAGACCTGGATATCGTAATCAAAGAATCCGGGGGTGAACTGTGAGCAGCATATCCTCTGTTTTTAGCAGCCCGGACCATAAAGCCCTTATCGCCTATATTACCGTTGGCTATCCCTCTATTGAAGCCACCTTAGAGCTGGTCCCGCTTCTTGCCAGAAGCGGGTGCGATATTGTTGAGCTTGGTGTTCCTTTCTCTGACCCACTGGCAGACGGCGCCACTATACAGAATGCAGATTTCCACGCCCTGCAGAATGGAGTCACCTTAAAATTATGCGTCGACACAGCCAGACAACTACGGCAGAAGGTCGAAATACCCCTGGTTATTATGAGTTATTTCAATCCTATTTATAAATATGGCTGTGATAATTTCTGCAATGACAGCACTGATTCCGGCATTAACGGTATAATTATCCCCGACCTGCCTCCAGAAGAGAGCGGTGAACTCGAAGCCGCTGCCGATAAATATAAGCTTGATCTGATATATCTACTCGCTCCAACAAGTAGTGAAGAACGCATTAAGCTTGTAGCTCTTAAGTCGCGTGGATTCATTTATCTCGTTTCAGTAACCGGGATTACCGGCGCAAGAAAAAGCCTTCCTCCCGGACTGAACAGCTTCGTCGACAGGGTAAGGGAAGCAGCAAGCCAGCCACTCTGTATCGGCTTCGGAATATCTTCAGCACAGCAGGCTAGACAGATAGCCACAATAGCAGATGGTATAATTGTAGGCAGCCGAATCATTCAGCTAGTAGAATCTGGCGTTACTTCATTTAAAGAAGTCGAGGATTTTGTCAGCGAATTGAGAAATGCACTGGACAATCCGGCTATACTATAGTGTAGGGCTCCTTAGATAACACTGAAAATATGTCAGCAGTTACACGGGATAAATGGATAATTCGTACGGGGTTTCAACCGGGAGACATCGGTGATATCACCCGTCTTCACGGGATGCTTTATGCCCGTGAATATGGTTTCGGTCCTGAATTCGAGGCTTATGTCGCTGCCGGCATCGCCGAATTTATAGAAACGTTCAATGATGACTATAGCAGGATATGGCTGGCTGAAAAAGAAGGAAAGGTTATCGGCTGCATTGCTGTTTTTGGCCGTTCGGATTCAGTCGCACAACTCCGCTGGTTTATCACTCATCCCGATTTCCGGGGCATTGGACTCGGTCGTCAGCTTCTCTCCGGAGCTCTCCGGTTCTGCAGTGAATGTGGCTTTAAAACAATCTACCTCTGGACCATCGACAATCTGGAGGCAGCAATTCACCTGTACCAGAGCTTTGGATTTAAAAAGACAGGAGATACAATTACGCATAACTGGACAAAGACGGTTGTCCAGCAGAAATACGAGCTGGTGAAAGCCATATAGTTTCACCACTTAAAGAGCGCGGATGCGAGTTACCGTTTTACTCCGGATAAACTGGTCAGTTTCCTTATCAGATCTATATTTCGTCATATCGTAACGCTCATAAGACACAATGTCTTGCAGCTCACGACGAAAGGGAGCCCTTTCTCTCACCGGAATGAGAGTCCTTGTTCTTTTCTCTGTATCTATGTCAGGGTACCCTATTGGTATAATGTGATCAACTGTAAACGCTTCAGGAATAGCGAGTAGTGTTTTAACCGCTGCTTCCGGAGGCCCCCAGTGTATCGTTGCCCAGGCGGTTGCCAGGCCAAAGCTAGCGGCAGCCAGTTGTATTGAATAGGCACAGATAGCCAGACTTTGCCGTAGCAGTTCTCTGCCTCTAAGCAGGGTTGGATATGCCTGCTGCACCCGCCGGTCGCCACAGACCACTATGAAAACCGGTGCTTTGAACAGGTGAGGTTGAACCGCCACCTCGAAATTAAATCCGGGGTCCTTCCTCTTCGCTTCCTTATAAATGGAGACAATCTCTTTCGATATCGCTCTCTTCATGGCAGGATCGGTAACCAACACAAACTCCCAGGGCTGGCTGTTTGCTGCTGACGGCGAATATCTGGCAATATCAAGTATCTTCTCTAGTACTTCTGTCGGCACAGGGTCCGCTCTGAACCTGCGGCAACTTCTCCTGTTCCTGACTAATTCCAGTAAATCCTTATAATCCATGGCCATCCTCCATTACAAATTATGAAATTTAGCTGCAGGCTCCATTCCTCTCCTGAATCTTTACCTATTTTAACATCAATATAAAAGCTGGCTATCAGCTGATAATTGACATTAACTATCAAGAAATCTATAGTACACAATAACGTCAGTGCTTATTGCCCTGGAATTACTCTGCTGATTATTTTTTACAGGTCATTGTCGATTTGCAGAAAGGATATTAAAGCTAGTTAAGGAGGTAATACTACAGTGGCAGAAGAAAAAATATGTTATTTTCACAATACGGGTGCAGAAAACATGCTTGAAGTATTTTCTATAGCCAAGCTCAGAGCCGCAGAACTTGGAATAAAAACCATACTGGTAGCCTCTACTACAGGAGCGACCGCTGTCGAGGCTGTAAAATTCTTCACCGGACTGAAAGTTATCGTGGTAACCCACGCCGCGGGATATAAAAAGCCGAATACTCAGGAATTCACCGAGGAAAACAGGCGAAAAGTAGAGGCACACGACGGGATAATACTCACCACTGTACATGCTTTCGCCGGCTTGAGCAGGGCAATGCGGAAGAAATTTAATATGTATCTGCTGGGAGAAGACGTAGCTAACACACTTCGGGTCTTCGGACATGGCACAAAAGTCGCCTGCGAAATTGCAATCATGGCAGCCGATGCAGGACTTGTACGCACTGATGAGGATGTCATCTCAATAGGTGGTACCGGCCGGGGAGCCGATACTGCTCTTGTATTGAAACCTGTTAACTCCGATGACTTCTTTGACTTAAAGGTACGGGAGATTCTCTGTAAGCCTCACTTCTAATAGTCCAAAAGAAGCTTTCACTATAAATTTTCCTAGTTCTTCCCACCCCAAAGGCGAAATATCGAATTGATATGAGGAGGTAGACATGATAACAGGTATGGATCACTTCAGCTTCACGGTAAGTAACCTTAAGGAAGCAATTCACTTTTTCTGTGACATACTGGGACTAAAAGCAAATCCTGTAGTGCAAAGATTAGGTAGTTTCAGCGAGAAACTTGTTGGGGTACCAGGCTCCGGATACAATCTATGTAATGTGGTAACTCCGGATAACGTTGTCATTGAGCTCATGGAATACATATATCCTAAAGGAACCACTATAGATTTAAATACCTGGAACATTGGAGTAGCTCACGTAGCTTTTAAGGTTGATGATATCGAGAAGACGTATGAAGAGTTGACCCGAAAAGGTATCAAGTTCGACCACGAACCAATGATTCGTCCTTTATCAGACCCCGAAAACCCACAGGGAGTCCTGGGATATATCAAAGGGCCTGACAATATTACCGTGGAATTTATCGGACCGCTTAAACAAGATAAATAAGCTTACGGTTCTCATTCGGAGTATAGAGTGTAATACGATTACTCTTATTTACCACGTATTGCAGAAATAAGAAAACCTATAACGGGGAAAATTAGCGCTACCAGCAAAGTATCCTGCATACCACTTACTATTGACAAGCTCTGTACTGTTTCTTCTGCCAGTTCCCGGGAGGCCTGTTCTGCAGCATGTGACAGGCTGCTCGAGGCAAACACACTGCCAGCTAAAGCAAGCCCTATTGACATACCCAGTTGACGAAGCAGTCCAATCATAGCAGAGGCCGTGCCAAGCCTCTGGTGGGAAACTGCACCTAAAATAGCACTCTGATTAGGAATAACAAAAAGCCCCATTCCTAATCCAACTACTCCCAGTATTACTACTATTTCTTTTACTTGACTATCAATACTGAGACTTCTCAACAGCAACAAACCTACAGCAACCAGAACCAGGCCCAGACCACATAGCAAGCGGGTCCCCAATCTATCAGAGAGCCTTCCACTGATGGGTGAAACTAAAAGGCGCATGGCAGGAACGGTAACGAGCATTAGTCCTGCCTTGGAAGCCGTAAGAGAAAGCCCTTGAATCAGGTAGAAAGGCATTGTGAAATCGATAGCCGCCGTAGACATGTAGAGTAATACATGGCTGCCACTCGCAGCACTGAACAGGCGATTCGAGAAAAGTTTTAGTTCAAGCACCGGTTGAACAGCACGCTTCTCAACAACTATAAATAATAATAGTAGTATCAGACCGCCGATTCCCATTATCAGTACCAGAGGAGAAGTCCAGCCAAGGCTCTGCCCACGATTCAGCATAAGAAGAAGAGAGGGAATCGCAATTAATAGAATACCTGCTCCAACAAGGTCAAACCTGCCCCTATGCTCTAGTGAGGTTTCCTCTTTAAGCAGGAGAAAAGCCATCACTGCTCCTATTATCGAGAGAGGTAATCTCAGATAAAAAATAGAACGCCAACCAAGTGTATCCAGCAGTATCCCTCCAACTGCCGGCCCACTAAGCAGGCCCAGAGAAACCACCGCTCCAGTTATTCCGAGGGCTTTCCCCCGTTCATTTGCAGGAAATGCCGCTGCTACAATGGCATTTGCCGTAGCTATTGTCATGGTAGCGCCGATTGAAAAGACAAAGCGGGCCAACAATAACTGGCCGAAGTTCTGTGATAAAGAGCAAAAAAGCAGTCCTACACTGGAAATCACCAACCCGAGAGCAAACACTTTTTTTCTTCCAAAAGTATCTGCCATCTTCCCTATATTAAGCATCATCCCTGTTCCCACCAGCAAATATATAAGCTGTACCCAGATCACAGTATTGGGCCCCACTTGAAAAACCTCACCGAGTGGAGGGAGTACAACACGCATTATGCCCAAATCCATGGTGGATGAAAGGATGCCTATTCCTGCGACTATGAGGGCTTTCCATTTATAGGAAATACTCATCTCGGTCTTCTTCATCTGCTATATCCGTTCCTATCTATGACAATGTGTCAGATCTCTACACTAGCACTCAGTAAAAAGGCGAGGGGGGCAAACAATTTGCTATGATAGCAGTTTCTGTTCCTTCTGGTAAAACAACCTCCTTATAGTAAAAAGGGGTATGCTGTAAAAATACAATCAACTACTTTAATTTGAGTGTTGTTAAAAATGGGATACGAGCATTGTTCAGGAAATAAAGCTAAACCAAGCCTTATTCATTCTCGGTAAAGTCTTTATTAATGTCGTTAAGGAACTTTTCAATTTCAGGAGACAGTTTAGGCGACTCCTCGCTTGGTTTGTTGTTTTGAGATTCATAATACTGCTCCAGTCGTCGAACCACTTTTTTAAGTTGGGGCTCTCTCTCAACCACCACACTGACCTCTCTATACTGTTCTTGAGCCTGCTCGCTTATAGGCTCGAGGTCGACAGGAAAATCGTAGATAGCACAAAGCAACTCAAGCAGCCGCAATTGCGCTGTATAATCTTCATCAAATTGTGTGTACTGGGGTAGATGCACCACCAGACTGGCAGTTTCAATACCGTATTCAGACGCTTCCTGAGCTATCAGGTGAGTAATGGTTCCGGGGCCTTCATAGTTGCTCGGTTTCACTCCGATATTCTCCAGCAACTCTCTTCCGGTCCCAGTAGCAGAGCCGCTAACAATCAGGGGTCGCGTGTGGGGTACTGAATCATACATAGCTCCAAGTAGTATATACCTGGTCACTCCAAGCCTCCGCAGCACCTTTACCACTGAAGTAGAGTAGAACTCACCGAACATATGCGGTTCCCTTAACTGGATGAAAATCATGTCATTCATCCCTGGCCGTTTTGCATAACTGATAGTGGTATTCGGAATATCTATCACTCGACGCCCCTCAACATAATAGACATGTGGACGATAGCGAGTAAAATCATAGAACACTCCTGGTTTACGTAACTGTCCTAATTGACAAGCTCCAAAGTGCGCTTCCACTGTTTCGATAGCAAGACTGCCTGCTCCACCCACATTTATCCACGGACGAAGCACGGCAAAGGCATGCGGCTCATGCAACTCGGGTACCGCTTCTGTTAACATAAACGCACCAGTCATCATGGTTCTATGTTATCATCGAGTGAGGCAATGAGCAAATCATCTTGCTATTATTGCTAATAAGACAGCTAAATATTACAATATATGGCACCAAAGATACCGATGCTTAATTTACAATACAGCAGTAAGTTAATTTGAAGGAGGCAAATCGTAATGGAAGTTGGAGAAGCGATAAGAAAGAGACAGAGTATTCGTGCTTATGAGGATAAGCCAGTACCAGAAGAGAAACTGAATAGAGTACTAGAGGCAGCACGCCTGGCTCCCTCAGCAAGCAATAGACAATCCTGGAAATTTATTGTTGTGAAGGATGCTCAGCGACGGCGGGAAATTGGTATAGCCGCAAATGGACAGAGCTTTGTCGGAGAGGCTCCGGTAATTATTGCTGCTGTAGCTACAGAACCCAAAAGCATTATGACCTGTGAGGTCCCCCGATATGCAGTTGACCTGGCTATTGCAATAGAGCATATGGCGCTGGCTGCAGTAGAAGAAGGATTGGGAACATGCTGGATTGGTGCCTTTTCACAGGGGAGAGTTAAGGCAATTCTCGGAGTACCGGAAAAATATCAGGTAGTTACCGTGCTACCTCTAGGCTATCCAAAACAGGAAGGAAGAGCTAAAGTGCGCAAGCCACTTAATGAGATAGTCTGCTATGAAACTTTCACTGAATAAAAACCAGGACTGTAAAATAAGACCTTCTCTGTTTCAGCTATAGCTCCATCTGTATATATTTCCGGCCTGGGTCAACAA
>Ga0272441_10002035_pt1 | contig 42018 bp, 30 predicted proteins | sample SSMProp6N_FD_193582 | JGI IMG/M metagenome (GOLD analysis project Ga0272441, IMG submission 193582) | Marine sediment archaeal communities from Little Sippewissett salt marsh, Falmouth, MA, United States - SSM-Prop-6N | ecosystem: Environmental > Aquatic > Marine > Wetlands > Sediment ...
AGGGAGCACAAAGCCGCTAGGTAAGCGCTACAATACGAAACCGCACTTAGCTAATACTTAACCTCACGCATACAAAAATGCGCGGTTTCGTATTTCTGTACATCTACGCAGCCAATAGCGCACTAACAAACCTACTTAGGTTTCCCTTAACTCCCTCATCACCCTCAGACTCTCCTCAAACTTCACTGACCTTCAGCCTCATTGATATGCTCAACATCGGTGGGACTTTAATCTGCATCACACTCCGACGGATTGTTAACTGATCGATTTCTCCAGTTTTAGCACATCATTAACGATAACATGCGGACCTTCGAATTCAATAATCCCGTCGTCACGCATCAAGCCCATTTCTCGGGATAGCGAGGGCCGGGGTATGTTGAGATAGTCCGCAAGCTCGTGCCTTTTCATTGTTAACGTAAGATCTTTGCTACCTGACTGAAGGTACGTATCCATCAAATAGCTGCTGACCCTGCCTCTGATACTCTTAGCTGAAATGTGCTCTATTTTCTTATCTAACATCGAAGCCCGGTTGGATAATATCTGCAGCATATTCATGATAAGCGTGCTATGGGAAGCACAGATATTTGAGCAGGTACCCGTTATCTTGTCGGGCGGGAGGAAGAGTAAAACGCAGTCTTCCTGTGCAATGACGGTCATCGGCCAGATTCTGTGGTCGGAAAAGGCTACCGTTTCTCCAAAGATATCGCTGGCTTCAATTATCCCGATGATAATGCGATTGCCGGAGTACGTATCTTTCGTAAGAGCCACCTTGCCACTGGCGATAATCCCGATTCCCTGGAAAGGTTGACCATGAGCTACGATAATCTCACGCTGTTTGCACCGGCGCACGGTGGGCCTGAGGCAATCGAGCATAATATTCAGAGACTCGCTGCCGATTCCGCGAAACAGCAACGTTGACTTCAAGGTGTTAATCCATTCTAAATACATAAATCTTCCTTGTGGTAACGTGCGTTACCGCTTTTTGTGCCGTCATTGTATTAGATAATATTTAGTGACGCAAATAAATCCGTACTAGAAATCAAAAGGAGGTAACCCAATGACTGAGATGTTCTGTTTTCAGTGCGAGCAGACGGCCAAAGGCGAGGGCTGCACTAAGGTAGGCGTTTGTGGCAAGAAACCCGAGGTAGCCAATAAGCATGATGAGCTGGTTTGTGCCCTGATAGGTATGGCACGTGCCGCTGATGGGAAAACACCAGGTAAGGAAGCTGACGAGTTGATGATGCAGGGGCTTTTCTCGACACTAACTAACGTCAACTTCGACCCGCAGCGTATTGGCGAGCTTAAAACGCGGGCCGAAACAGAAAAGGGGAAGTTGGGTGGCGCCGAGGATTTCGACCCTGATATTCTTTTCCATGGTGATAGCGATGTTATTTCGCTTCGCTCGACGTTGCTTTTCGGACTGCGAGGCATGGCTGCCTATGCCTCGCATGCTCATATCCTGGGTAAGGATAATCCGGAGGTTACTGCATGGCTCTACAAGGGTATGCGGGCCGTTGGGGAAGACCACAGCGTTGATGAATGGTTGTCTCTGATCATGGAATTCGGTCAGGTCAACCTCAAGTGCATGGCCTTGCTGGATGAAGCTAACACTTCTGCCTACGGCCACCCGGTACCCACAAAAGTGAGTATGAAGGTGGAAAAGGGACCGTTTATCGTGGTGACCGGCCATGATCTACTGGACCTGAAGCACTTATTAGAGCAGACGGATGGTAAGGGCATCAATATCTATACACACGGAGAGATGTTGCCTGCTCACGGCTACCCGAAACTAAAGAAATATCCCCATCTGAAAGGTAATTATGGCACTGCCTGGCAGAACCAGCAGAAGGAGTTCGATAATCTGCCTGCCCCGATTCTTTATACTACCAACTGCATAATGCCGCCCAAAGAATCTTATGCCGGGAATATTTACACCACGGCCGTAGTTGGTTATCCAGGGTTGAAACACATCCCGGATAAAGATGGTAAGAAAGACTTTACCCCAGTTATTGAAAAGGCGCTTGAACTGGTTGGCTGGGATGAAGACAAGCAATTCACTGGCATTAATGGGGGCACCGAGTTGATGACTGGTTTTGCCAGAAATACTGTGATGGGAGTAGCTGACAAGGTCATTGAGGCGGTCAAATCAGGGTCTCTCAAGCATATATTCCTCGTCGGTGGTTGTGATGGTGCCAAACCGGGACGCAATTACTACACAGAATTCGTAAAGCAAACTCCGCCTGATACAGTAGTGCTTACCCTTGCCTGCGGCAAATACCGCTTCAATGATCTCAATATCGGCGAGATTGCCGGCTTGCCTCGGTTGCTTGACATGGGACAGTGTAACGATGCCTACTCAGCCATTCAGGTAGCCGTAGCGCTGGCCAGGGCATTCGATTGCGATGTCAACGAACTACCGCTCTCATTGGTGTTATCCTGGTATGAGCAGAAGGCAGTTTGTATCTTGCTTACGCTTCTTTCACTTGGTATCAAGAACATCTACCTTGGGCCTTCGCTACCTGCCTTCATATCTCCCGCTGTGCTTGATGTTTTGGTCGAAAAATTTAACCTCACGCCTATATCAACCCCGGAGGCCGATATGAAGGCTATGTTAGGTTAATCCAAAGAATAGGATTTCAGTTTAGTAGGGGAGTTAATACTATGGACATAGAAAATAAAGCTGGGGATACTTTAACCGCCAAATCCGCAGATATGGCCGCTCTGGTCGATTACCAGAGCGGCACGGTTGTAAGCCGTACAATAATCGAGCGAAATGCCGGGTCGGTCACCTTGTTCGCTTTCGATAAAGGGCAGGGACTCAGCGAGCATACCGCACCCTTTGATGCCCTGGTATATGTACTCGATGGCGAAGTCTATATTACTATCAGTGGCCAAAGTACCCGGATGAAGGCTGGCCAAGCCGTTATTATGCCGGCTAATAAGCCTCATGCCCTTAAAGCGCTCGAAAGATTCAAGACGATGCTAGTTATGATCCGCGATAAAAAATAGGGCGAATATCTAACAAAAACGCTACATATCCGCTAACCAAACGATAACCCGAAAGCAACTTTTTGATAACGAGAGTGAATTTTATCTAACACAGAGTTTACTAGGCCGTACAGGTCTCGAACCTGTGACACCCTGATTAAAAGATACAAACCAATCGTGCCGTCTAGTGATAAACCATAACTCCAAACACCGTTCTTTGCATAATCTTGAGGCTATTTATACCATTTGGGGCCCTTTAATATCAACCAGTTATAAAAAGTTCGTTAGCAAAAATGTTAGCAGGAAGTACTGTAAAATAAAGAATATAGTCATTTAATATTCGACGGATTGTTTAGTAATTTACGCAATACTAATTTGGTAAAAGCTAGGCCTTACCAATTGTCTATTCAGTCAGTGATAATTTACTATCATTGCTGAACTAGTGCTTCCATTACTCGCGTCACTGCCTCATCACCGATTGCTTCAGCTGCTTGAAGAACACCTTCTGTCGCCTCCGCGACAGCCCGCTCTTCGGACATCCCGGACCGACTCGCTATCTTTGCTGCACTCTCAATCGTTCCGGTAGCCGCCGCAGTCAAATCACCTTGCGCTTCAGCCGTTCCCTGAATAATACCCTGGCTGGTGCCCATCATGGCATCGTATGGGTCAGCTCCTGCCCGGATGGTAGTCTCTACGACACTGTTAACCACAGCACTAGCCAATTGTTCGACATCCACCGACCGCTCATCAACAACGTGGATTGCCCCGCGTGCAATCTCCCGCGTGATTTCGGCACCATGCTCTCTCACTTCGTTCCCCTTACCCTTGAAAAGCCCATTAAGGCCACTCTCCAGAGAACTGGTAATTTTTTTGGTAACCCGGCGACCGCGTACGGCGGCAGTGGCCGCTACCCGGCCGACCTCAGCAATCTGATAGGCCGTTACCCCGAAGATGGCATCCAACCCTAGCGGCATGCGTTTCAGACTGCCGAGGGGGAAGTTGGCCGTCAGGTTGAACGCCGGAACCGAACTCATCGGCCGCGACATCTCCCGCGTCGGGAAAATCAGTGATTCCAGCATCACTTCGCGGCTGACTTCACCCTCCTCGCGCAGACGGGCCAGAGTCGCCAGGGTTATCAGGCCGGCAATGAAGGCGATGGCAAACAGGAAATCATAACCACTCAGGCTTACCAACAGCACCCGGCCTGCCCCTTCTGGCACCGCCCAGGTCAGGCCCAGGTCAATCTGCCGCATACTGAAGAAGACGGTTAGCAACCCGCCTACCAGTGGCCCCAGTCCTGCCCCCAGGTTTGTTGCCAGCGACGAGGTCGCCAGGTAGGAGGTGGCCTGACCCCGGGGGGCCATCTTGAGACCGATAGTACCTACGGTGAGGGTCACCCCGGCGTTGGCGATGCCAGCAAAGATATGCAGGATGAAAAGCAGCGGCAAAGTGAAGAAATGCCGTTCCGGCATGGTGGTAAAGACCCAGCCCAGAATAACTACCAGATACACCGAGGCGCAAATGGAGAGCACAACCTTGTTACCGAAACGGTCGACGAAGTTCCCCCACACCCGTAAGAACAGAATGTTAAAAACCTGGCCGATGCTGGTGAGCACGATGACCCAGGTCAGCGACAGCCCCAGCCGCTGTAACATATAAACGGCGAAGAATGGTACTGCTAGGTTAAGGGCAAAATTCCAGGAGAACAGGAACTGGATTAGCTTTCGGAAGTTACCGTCCCGGAGGGGAGCCATCACCAATTGCCGCAAGGAAGGTTGCGGTCCGGCCAGCGGCGGCATCAGCGGCTCGGGCATCCGCGACATGAAGATAGGACTGAGTAGCCCCAGGCTCAAACCTCCGAATAGCAGCACATAGACATAGCCAAAGACGGAACTGCCTCCCACCGCATGATGTTGCCAGTAATCGACAAAGAGCGCCGCCGCCAGACTGAAGGCGACTCCGGTAATAGTGGCATAAATCAGCCGCCGCGAAAAAACCGACCCAATATCGGCTGGGGGACCAGGTCGCGGATCCAGCCGTTCCAGGCAGCGTTGGTCGAGGCGTGAAACAGGCCGCGAACCGCCATCAGGGCGAGCAGTAGCGATATCGCTCTGGAGCCGGGCACGGCCATGAAGGTGGGGATAAGGGCAATGGGAATCCAGAACGATTGGGCAATGAACCAACTTATAACAGCCATCGCCTTACGCCGCCGGAATCGCTCCACCAGGGAAATAGCCGGTAATTGCAGAATTTGCATCAGGAATGGTAATGCCGCCAGTACCCCGATGTGGATGCTATTGGCCCCCAGCGTCAAGGCATAGGCCGCCAGGAAACCACTGGTAGTAATGCTGTTGAAACCTAGGGACACCGTCCCTTCCCTGGTCAGCCAGCGCAGACCGGAGGTTAACTCCGCCTCGGAGATGGTTGGTGTCGGTTTGAAAAACTGGGGCAATCTCACGGAAAACTGACCTCGGGGGTTTTCAAATAAAGGGGCTTAGCAATAGGGAGGAATTTGATTAGCTACGATTTACCAGCCTTGGACGTCCGACGCCGTTTCCAACCCAGCATCACCAGTAGTTCCCCGACCTCAGCGTCCGAGATTTCATCCTTTAGCGGAACGTCGGGGTGAATCTTGTACTTGTTCTGCCGTCCGACCTTGGTCTTGGAAATATAGCCCGCTTCTTCCAGGTCGATGATGATACGATGGGCCGTTCTTTCGGTCACCCCGATGGTGTCGCCAATTTCCCGCGCCGTAAGATTGGGATGCTTGGCAATCGTGGCCAGAACCAATCCGTGATTCGTGATAAATGTCCACTCACTCATCGCTAACCCCCTTTAATAATTATCCGCCGATACCTCCTCAAACCACTTGACAAATTCTGTATTTTAGATAAAATATCATTACTAGATATTTATTTCTAGTATTTAGAAAGTAGTAATATAATACCAGAAATATAATGTAATAGCAAGTCTGCCGGAGTAAAGGAAATTACAATGATGCAACTAAACTTTAAGAAAAATGAGGAAACCAGGAAACTAACCGCCCCGGTTTACGCCTATCTACGGCGCCGTTTTATGCTGCAAGAAAACTACCTGGACCATCTCCGATGCTTTGAGACCGATGGCCAGCTTCGGGAGCAGCCCATCCGGCGCATCCGGGTGTTCGATTCAGCGCTGGCGAAGAAAAGCGGCCTTACCATCCATACCCTGGCCAATCTCGAGGCCCACCCCGAGTTTCTAGCCTTCGAAGGACATATTGATGCCGAGGGCGGCATCTATTTCGCCGACCGGCGGACACGGCGACCGAAGCAAGCGCATACTCCCGGTTAAACCGGCGGCCATAATTTGAAAATAAGCTAAGGAGACAAATTTGAAACCATCAGTCAAGGCTAAACCCAACTCGATCGCTCACACTTCGGGGAAACAGTTGGCCGCCGAATCCCACAATGACGGCACCTCCGAGGAGGAACCTCCCGGCCCGGCTGCTACTGAGGAACCTCCCGGCAGTCCCGCCGCCAACCGGCAACGCCTCTTCGGCCGCGTCCCGGATAGCGACTGGAACGACTGGCGCTGGCATTTCCGCAACCGTATCACTACGGTTGACAGGCTGGCGAGCCTGATTCCCCTCTCCGCTGAAGAGCAATCTCAGCTACGGCTGGTGACCCTGAAATACCCCCTGGCGATAACCCCCTATTATCTCTCCCTGATAGACCCGGATGACCCGGACGACCCCATCCGCAAACAGGCGATTCCCTCCATCCTAGAAATCACGATGGGAATGCAGGGACAGGAAGACCCCCTCGAAGAACGGCGTTACTCCGTAGTACCCGGCCTGGTACACCGTTACCCTGATCGGGTATTGATGGTGCTGACCGATATCTGCCCCATGCTCTGCCGTCACTGCACCCGCAAGCGGGAGTGGCAGGATGGTGGCTGGGTGCGGCCACCTGCCGAAGTGACGGCCATGCTTGATTACATCCGAAGCCATGATTCCATTCGAGACGTGATTATCTCCGGCGGTGACCCCCTGACCCTGGCGACGCCTCGCCTTGAGGCCGTTATCGCCGCCATCAGGGGTATCAAACACGTGGAAATCATCCGTATTGGTACACGCTTTCCGGTGGTGCTGCCGCAGCGCATCGATACCGAGCTGTGCGCTATGCTGGGTCGCTACGGTCCAATCTGGCTTAATACCCATTTCAATCATCATAACGAGGTTACCCAGGAGGCGGCCGCCGCCTGCGACCAGCTGCTACGCAGCGGGGTGCCGGTCAATAATCAGTCGGTGTTGCTGCGTGGGGTCAACGACAGTGTTGCCGCTCAATTAAAATTATGCCAGGGACTGCTCCGCAGCAAGGTGCGCCCCTACTATCTCTTCCAGTGCGACGAGGTCCAAGGTACGGAGCACCTGCGCACTCCGGTTGACACCGGCCTCGATATCATCGAGGGGATGCGGGGGCATACTTCTGGGCTGGCGGTGCCTACCTTCGTCATCGACCTGCCTGGCGGCGGCGGCAAGGTACCGCTGCAACCGAACTACGTTGTAGCGCAGAAAGATGACGAGCGGTTGCTGCGTAACTTTGAGGGGCAGTTCTTCCCCTGCCGGGATCCCCATCCCCAGACTGAGCCGGTCCCGGCGGGCTTGAACCCGGCACCCATCGGTGAAGCAGAGCAGGTATTGGAAACGGTAGCTTGAGAAAGGGAGCGGATAATGCGTATCGGACTGACCTATGACCTCAAGGAGAGTTTTGCCCCCGACGGCTACGACCCGTCGGATGCACTCGAAGAGTATGACTCCCGGGAGACGGTGGCCCTGCTGACTATTGCCATCGAAGCCGATGGCCATTCGGTTATCGGGTTGGGTGGCGGCCGTGAGTTTTTGGACAATATACTGCGGGATAAGGTTGACTTGGTCTTTAACATTGCCGAGGGACGGGGCAACCACGTTGGCCGCGAGGCCCAGGTGCCCTCGGTGCTGGAGATGCTGGATATCCCCTATTCCGGCTCCGGGCCGCAGTGCCTGGCCATCTGCCTGGACAAGCCCCTGACCAAGCAACTGGTGGCGGCGGCGGCGGTACCGACCCCGCACTGGCAGGTGGTCAGTAACTCCGGCAATATTTCCGGCTGCAAGCTGAACTTCCCGGCAATCATTAAGCCGGCCAACGAGGGGTCGAGCAAGGGAATCAGGGGCAGTTCGCTGGTGAATGACCGGACGGAGGCCATCGCCAACATGACAGGGCTGCTCGATAGTTACCGGCAGCCGATGATGATCGAGGAATTCATCCCCGGTGACGAGATTACCGTGGGTATTATCGGGAACAATCCACCCCGGGTGTTCGGGGTGATGCAGGTATTACCCCGGGAACAGGATGTCAATTTCGTTTACTCGTTAGAGGTGAAACGCGACTACCTGAAGCTGGTTGACTACGAGTGTCCGGCCTACCTGGACGAGAAGACGCTGTCCCGTCTTACCGCCGCCAGCCTGACAGCCTTCACCACGCTAGGCTGCCGCGACTTTGCCCGGCTGGATTTCAGAATCAGCCCGGACGGCACCCCCTATTTCATCGAGATAAACCCGCTCCCCGGTTTGGGAACCCACAGCGACTTGGTGATTATGGCACTCAAGCTGGGTTGGAGCCATGAGGCGCTGATCGCCGCCGTGCTCCAGGCAGCTATCGAAAGGCAATCACCGCACGCGGCGGCACAGTAGAGGTATGTCTTGAAACCACCGGAACGAATTGCCATCGTTTATAATGAGCCACAGCCATCATGCTATGACATCGCTGGCGAGGCACAAGCGGCGCTGGAAGTACTGGGGACGGTCGGCGCAGTCCGGGATGCCCTGCTGGGGCTGGGACACAACGTTTCCATAATGCCGCTGGCCTCACTGGATGCGTTATCAGCCATCCTCCCCGCGCTGGATGCCGATTTGGTATTCAACCTTTTCGAAGGCTTCTGCGGCCATCCGGAAACCGAGGCCCTGGTGCCGGAAATACTGGAGGATACCGGTATACCTTATACCGGGTGTAGTGCTCCGGCGCTGCGGCTGGCATTGAACAAGGCAGCCGCTAAACGGGCGCTCATGGCGGCGGGTATTCCGACCCCTGCTTTCCAGTTACTCACCCCGGAAACTATCTCCGAGTTTGACTTGGGTTATCCCGCTATCGTGAAACCCCTCCACGAGGATGCAAGTCACGGACTGTCGGCCGACAGCGTAGTCAAAGATGTAACCGGCCTATCGCGACAGCTTCACAAGGTCTGCCGGACTTATGGCAGCGCGGCCCTGGTGGAGGAGTTTATCGGCGGCCGGGAACTTAACGCCACCGTGCTGGTTAACGGGGGAAGCACGGTTCTGCCGGTATCGGAAATCACTTATGATTTACCCGGGGGACTACCGGAGATTCTCACCTTCGCCGCCAAGTGGCAGCCGGAAAGCCCCTACTACCGGGGTACGCAGCCGGTTTGCCCCGCCGGACTCCCCATCACCATTTATCAGGAGGCTACCGCCACCGCCCGCCGGGCCTTCGAACTGCTCGGTGATGGTCGGGGGTACGCGCGGGTGGATATGCGGCTGGATGCGACCGGGAGATGCCACGTCCTGGAGATAAATCCCAACCCCGACATTACCCCCGGCAGTGGGGCAGTGCTTCAGGCAGCTACCGCCGGGATGGACTATCCTAGATTCCTTACGAAAATTATTACCGCTGCCGTAGAAAGGAATGGCAGGTGAACGTTGCGATAAGGCCAATGACGACCACCGACAAGCCGGAGATAATAAACATTCTACGGGCACTCCCGGAGTTTGAACCATCCGAGATTAGCGTCGCCGCAGAGGTCATCGCCAGGTTCCTGGCTGACCCGGCCGGGTCGGGCTATTACTTCCGGGTGGCGGTCGCTGACGAGCTGCCGATCGGCTACGTCTGCTACGGGCCGACCCCCCTCACCCGGGGCACCTGGGACATCTACTGGCTGGCCGTGGCCCGTAACCATCAGGGACAGAGCATCGGTCGTACCCTGATGAAGCAGGCCGAAGCCGATATTAAACGGATGGCAGGCAGGTTGATAATTATCGAAACCTCATCCAAACCGGAATACAAGCGGACCCGGGATTTCTACCACGGCGGTAATTACCGTCTGGCGGGCCGCATCCCCGACTTCTATGCTCCGGGAGATGATAAACTAATCCTGCAAAAGAGATTGACCGATTAGATAAATAGTATCGGCCAGCCATTTACGAGTTAAATTGGTAGCGCCGAAAAGGGGTAAAATGTTCCGGATTCGCCGGGTTTATGATGATGTCACCCCCCTTAACCGGGCGGTAATCGGCCAGGTTCAGGAGATATTACGTACCCAGTTCCCGGGGGTTTCCCCAAAGGATATCGTAAAGCTGCCCCAGCAGCTGCGCAATCCCCTGAAATACCGCTTCCGCACTATCCTCTTCGTGGCCGAGGGGGCCCGGGACAAGGTCATGGGTTTCGCCCTGCTCTTCCACGAACCGGTCCTCAACTTCGGCTACCTGGACTTCATCTCGGCGGCGGAAATGGAGACAGGGCGGGGCATTGGCAGTGCACTCTACGAACGGGTCCGGGAGGAAGCCCTTTTTTTAAAGACCATCGGCCTTTTCTTCGAGTGTTTGCCGGATACCCCCAAGCTGTCCCGGCAACCCGAAATCAGAAAACAGAATGCCGCCCGGCTGCGTTTCTACGAGCGCTACGGCGCCCGGCCAATCGTCGGCACCATCTACGAAACGCCGCTCAACCCCGGCGGCGACAATCCCCCCTTTCTCGTCTATGACGACCTGGGACAGGACAGGCCTTTGGGCCGGGATGAGGCTCAGGTTATCGTTCGGGCTATCCTGGAACGCAAGTATAAGGGTGTCTGCCCGCCCGACTACGTCGAGATGGTGGTCGAATCTTTCCGGGACGATCCGGTAAGGTTGCGTAAGCCGAAGTATATCCTAAAGAGCGCCCCTATCCCGGTGGCGACGGCCATCCCGCAGGACAAACGCATCGGTCTGGTGGTCAACGACCGCCATGCAATCCACCATGTCGAGGAACGTGGCTACGTCGAGGCCCCAGTCAGGATAGGCTCAATCCTGAGCGAGATCGAGAACTCCCACCTCTTCTGCCGCCTCAGTCCGCGCCACTTCGCCGAAAAGCGCGTTCTGGCGGTGCACCGCCGCCGGTTCGTCGACTACCTGATACGGGTTTGCAGCCACCTGGGGCCGAACCAGTCTATCTATCCCTATGTTTTTCCCATCCGTAATGCCACCCGCCCTCCCAAGGAGCTCTCTGTGCGCGCGGGCTACTACTGCATCGACACCTTCACCCCGATAAACCGGAATGCTTACCTGGCTGCCCGCCGGGCGGTTGACTGCACGCTGACCGCCGCCAAGGAGATTCTGGTAAACCGCCGTCTGGCCTACGCCCTGATCCGGCCGCCGGGACACCATGCCGAGAAGCGCTCCTTCGGCGGCTTCTGTTATCTTAATTCTGCCGCCATAGCCGCCGAGTACCTGAGCGTCCAGGGCAAGGTCGCCATGCTGGACATCGATTACCATCACGGTAACGGCCAGCAGGATATCTTCTATGACCGCGCCGACGTCCTCACCATTTCCCTGCACGGCCATCCCAATTTCGCCTATCCCTATTTCAGCGGTTTTGAGGACGAACAGGGTAACGGAGCCGGTAAGGGATATAACCTGAACATTCCTCTCCCCGAGCAGCTTAGTAACGAGCGTTATCTAAAGGTTCTGGGGAAAGCACTGCGGCGGGTAGCCAGATTCCGGCCCCGCTTTCTTATCGTTGCGTTAGGACTGGATACAGCCCGCGAAGATCCGACCGGCACCTGGGAGATGGAAAGTGACAATTTCCAAGCAGTAGGTCAGATGATCGGCGCCCTCCGCTTGCCGACCTTAGTTGTTCAAGAAGGGGGCTATGATACCCGGGTGCTCGGCAGCAACGCCCGTCACTTCTTCGAAGGGCTGTGGACAGGTTCCTACGCCTAGCATTAAAGCAGGAAAAGCATGAGTTTATTGGTCCAGAAAGTGAACTTCCACCGCCACCTTGTACACCAGGTCAGGAAGTTGGGACATTTAAGGAATTGAAACCAGATTCAAGCACGATTTATCTGGAATACAGCCGACCATGGGAAGGTGGAGAAAAGGGTGAGTGGACATTGAACATAGATGGTACTGTTAAATAACATCAAAGAAAGTGGCAGCGGGTAGATTTGAACTACCGACCAAGGGCTATGTTACTTCGAATCAACAGGGCTGTTATTAAATAATGAACATGAATTTAGTTGATATAATTATTGGAACCAGATTTTACACTCATCCGGTAGAATATATTTCGGATTCGGCAAGAAAGCTGTTAGCCCACCAAAATATATCTTGATTCTTTATGCTTTTACGCAGTTTACGCATTCTTAGCTGTCGCTCATCATCATCCATTATATATGCACAGTAAATCGTATCAGCAAAACCTTCAATGTCATATGGATTAACTAGTAACGAGTATCTACCCAATTGCTCTGCAGCCCCGGCAAATTGACTCAGTATTAGCACCCCTTTACAATCAATATTGGCAGCGCAGTATTCCTTGGCAATCAGGTTCATTCCATCTATTAATGGAGTAACGATAGCAATATCGGCAACCCGATAATAGGCTATAAGCTCACTACGTTTTAAGCTCCGAAACATATAATGAACTGGGACCCAGCCCGGTTGAGTATATTTACCATTTATCTCACTCACCAATTGTTGGATTTCATATTTTAAGTCTTTATATTCAGGTATATCTGAGCGACTAGGCACTACAATTTGTATAAATGTTACATTGCCAATTAAGTCACTAAAACGTCCCAGAGCGTTTTGGAACGCTTTCAGTCGCTCTGGAATCCCTTTTGAGTAGTCCAGACGCTCTATGCCCAAAATAATCTTTCTGTCGCGGCACGCTTGCTTAAGTAGGTTAACATGGTTTGTCACCTTTTCATCTGCTGCCTCATTTACAAATTCCTCATAATCAATACTAATGGGGTAAACCCCCGCCTTCACTGCGTGACGTTCTGTCGTTATTATCGATATTCGTTTCCTAGCATTAAAATGAAGTCCCTTTAGTGCAGCACGGACATAATCGATAAAGTTATTTCTGTCGCGTAAAGACTGAAAACCAATAGTATCGTATTGTAAAAGACTCCTAACAATCTGTAAATTCCAAGGCAATATGGTAAAGGTGTCCCGCGGTGGGAATGGTGTGTGCATAAAAAGACCTATTTTTTGGCTAATACCTATCCTACGAAGTTCTTCTGCCACCATTAAAAGATGATAATCATGAACCCAGATATAATCCCCCGATTTGGCACTTTTTGCTATTGTTTCTGCGAACTTCCGATTGACTGATTGATAGGCCTTCCAATATATCGGTTCAAAATTACATCGCGTTGGGAAATTGTGAAGAAGCGGCCAAAGAACCTCGTTTGAAAATCCTAAATAATAATAATGATAGTCTTTGGTTGTCAGGCTCACCGGTTTCAATTCAAAACCAAGCTCTTCATTGGCTACAATTAGAAGATTTTCCAACCCGACTTCTGATGGAATTCCGGGCCAACCAACCCACAAACCACGCCTCTCACGTAGAATTGGCAAAAGAGCATTAACTAACCCTCCTGAAGCTGGAATCAATTTAATTTCAGCATCGTATTCTTTGGTTAGTGTAATCGGTAGACGATTAGAAATAACCACCAGACGGCGATAACGCTGACTATCGTTATGGGGAGTTTCTGATAACATTGTTTTCCTCTTATTTAGTAGAAGAATGCTACCCTTGTGCTGATTGATTGTCAAGCTCTAAATGTGTATAGGCACCACGTGTAAAATTGAAAATTACGCCACTTTAGCTGTAGAACGTCAGCGATAATGGGACATATGTAGAGTTTACGATGGCGTGGTATCCACCAGCAGCGATAGCAAAATACACGATACTCCAACCCAGGCAGCAGCGGCGATTGGGGACGAGGCGGTGGCCCGGGTCAAGGTGGCGATTCCGGTGGAGATACACTAACAAATCTTATTCAGACAAGCTGGGGGAGATTGCGGTGCGTTATTGGTTGAAACTGGGGTATAATGTCTGGTAAAGATACTTGGCGGGTAACGAATCTTAAACCGGTTCGAGTGCTATGTTATTAAAACAAATTGATGGTAGAGAACGGGTTGTTATTGAAGGGGTAAGCCCTGAAATTGACGCCGGTCGCTTTCCTATCAAGCGGATTGCGGGCGACCGGGTCAGCGTCGAAGCGGATATCTTTGCCGACGGCCACGACGCGCTACGGGCGGTGCTCCAGTACCGTGAAGAAGGTACGTCCGCATGGCAGGAAGCCCTGATGGAGTTCCTGGTCAACGACCGCTGGCGCAGTTCCTTCACGGTGACCAAACTGGGGCGCTATCGATACACTATCTGCGCCTGGGTGGATAGTTTCGAGTCCTGGCGGCAGGGCTTAGAGAAGAAAGCAGCGGCCCGCCAGGAGGTAACGGTTGACCTGATCACCGGGGCCGAAATCATCGAGGAGGCCGCAACGCGGGCAGCGGGTCGTGACCGGAGCTCCCTAAAGGAAATAGCCACCAAGTTACGGGATACGGCCAAACCGGCATCCGCCCGAACCCGGCTGGCCCTGAGCAAACAGGTCACCGGCCTGATGGCCCGGTATCCAGACCGGAGCCAGGCCAGCAATTATGATAAGGATCTTACGGTCATTGTTGACCGCGAGCGCGCCCGTTTCAGCACCTGGTACGAGCTGTTTCCCCGCTCCACATCCTCCCGACCGGGGCAGCATGGCACCCTCAATGACGTAGCCGCATGGCTGCCCTACGTTGCTGGGATGGGTTTCGACGTCCTCTATTTGCCCCCCATCCACCCCATCGGCATGACCTGCCGCAAAGGACGCAACAACGCCGAGACCTGCCAGCCGGGTGACCCCGGCACCCCTTGGGCCATCGGTGGGGCGGCGGGGAGCCACAAGGCGATTCATACCGAGCTCGGTACCCTGGAGGATTTTCATAATCTAATGGCGACTGCTAGCAAGCACGGCATCGAGCTGGCGCTGGACATCGCCTTCCAGTGCTCGCCCGACCATCCCTATGTCACCGAGCACCCCAATTGGTTCCGCTGGCGGCCCGACGGCACCGTGCAGTACGCCGAGAACCCGCCCAAGAAGTATCAGGACATCTACCCCCTGAACTTCGAGACCGACGCCTGGCGTGAGCTCTGGGCGGAGATGAAAAGCATCTTCGTCTTCTGGGCCGAGCAAGGCGTCCGCATCTTCCGGGTGGATAATCCCCACACCAAACCATTCGCCTTCTGGGAATGGGTCATCGGTGAGCTCAAGCGAGAGTACCCCGGGCTCATCTTCCTGGCTGAGGCTTTTACCCGGCCCAAGGTCATGTACCGACTGGCCAAGCTCGGCTTCAGCCAGTCTTACACGTATTTCACCTGGCGTAACGAGAAGTGGGAGCTAGAGCAATACTTTACCGAGCTTACCCGGACTGCCGTCAGCGATTTTTTCCGCCCCAACCTCTGGCCCACCACCCCGGACATCCTCAGCGACTACCTGCGGGACGGCGGCCGACCGGCCTTTTTGGTGCGGCTGGTGCTGGCGGCTACCCTGGGAGCGAGCTATGGTATCTACGGGCCGGCCTACGAGTTGGCCGAGAACCGACGCCGCGATAAGACCAGCGAGGAGTTCCTCGACTCGGAGAAATATGAAATCAAGCACTGGGACATCGACCGTCTCGACAGCCTCAAGGACGTCATTGGTCGGATAAACCACATCCGCCGCGATAACCCGGCCCTGCAGGATAACTGCCGTCTCCACTTCCATACAACCGACAACGAGCAGCTTATCTGCTACAGCAAGCATAGCGAAGATGCCGACAATGTGATACTGGTGGCCGTCAACTTGGACTACTGCTACCTACAATCGGGCTGGGTAAACCTTGACCTAGTGGCAATCGGTCTTGATGATACGGCACTTTTGGAAGCCACCGACCTGCTCGACGGGGCGGTTTATCGCTGGCAGGGAGCGCGCAATTACATCGAGCTTGACCCGGCTACCCGCCCCGGCCATATCTTCCGACTGCGCCGGAGGCCAGGGCCGCCGCGGGCCCAGGCATAAAGGACGGGCTATCATGACCGCTAAGGATACGAGGTATTTCTGGCAGTCCGACGACCCGCAGTGGTACAAGGATGCCGTTATCTACGAGTTGCACGTGCGAGCCTTTATGGACTCCAACGGCGACGGTATCGGCGACTTTCCGGGCCTGGCCGAGAAGCTGGACTACCTCCAGGATTTGGGGGTCACCGCCATCTGGCTGCTGCCGTTCTATCCCTCACCTTTCCGGGACGATGGCTATGACATCGCCGACTACGCCAGTGTGCACCCTACCTACGGCACGCTGCGCAACGTTAAGGACTTCATCCGCGAGGCCAACTACCGCGGCCTGCGGGTCATCACCGAGTTGGTGCTGAACCACACCTCGGACCAGCACCCCTGGTTCCAGCGGGCGCGCCGGGCGGCACCAAGCAGCCGCTACCGCGACTACTACGTCTGGAGCCAGGACCACAACCGCTATCGGGAAGCGCGCGTCATCTTCCAGGACTTCGAGGCATCGAACTGGAGCTGGGACCCGGTGGCCAAGTCCTATTACTGGCACCGCTTCTACTCTCACCAGCCCGACCTCAACTACGACAGCCCGCTGGTACGTCAGGCAATGCTACGGGTGGTCAACTTCTGGCTGGGGATGGGTGTCTCCGGACTCCGGTTGGATGCCGTACCCTACCTGTACGAGCGCGACGGTACCAACTGCGAGAACCTGCCGGAGACGCTGGCCTTCCTTAAGCAACTGCGGACCCACATCGACGAGCGGTTCGCCAACCGGATGCTGCTTGCCGAGGCCAACCAGTGGGCCGATGACGCCGTGGCCTACTTTGGCGACGGCGACGAGTGCCACATGGCCTATCACTTCCCATTGATGCCCCGGATGTTCATGGCCATCCGCATGGAGGACCGTTTTCCGATTATTGACATCCTGCGCAATACCCCCCCGATACCTGAAAGCTGCCAGTGGGCCCTCTTCCTGCGCAACCACGATGAGCTGACGCTAGAGATGGTCACCGACGAGGAGCGCGACTATATGTACCGCGTCTTTGCCTACGATACCCAGGCCCGTATTAACCTCGGCATCCGGCGGCGGCTGGCCCCCCTGCTCAATAACGACCGCCGCAAGATTGAGCTGATGAACGGCCTGCTCTTCTCGCTGCCGGGCACGCCGGTCATCTATTACGGGGACGAAATCGGGATGGGCGACAACTTCTATTTGGGCGACCGCAACGGCGTGCGTACCCCGATGCAGTGGAGCGCCGATCGCAACGCCGGTTTCTCCCGGGCCAACCCGCAGCGGCTTTACCTGCCGATCAATATTGACGCCGAGTACCACTACGAGGCGCTCAACGTCGAGGCCCAGCAGAACAACCCCGACTCCCTACTCTGGTGGATGAAACGGCTCATTGCCTTCCGCAAGCGCCACCCGGCTTTTGGGCGGGGTAGCATCGAGTTCCTCTACCCCGATAACCGCCGGGTGCTGGCCTTCCTGCGCCGCTACCGGGGTGAGGTTATCTTGATCATCGCCAATCTCTCCCGGCTAGCCCAGCACACCAGCCTCGACCTCCGGGATTTTGTTGGCCGGACCCCAGTAGAGGTCTTCGGCCAAGCGGATTTTCCGCCCATTAGGGAGGCGCCATACCCCTTCACCCTGGGCCCCTATGCATTCTACTGGTTTGCCTTGGAAATGCGGCAACCGGAGACGCTCACGGTTAGCCCGACCCCGGCTGAGATTACTTTCCCCACCATCACCCGGACGCCGGTTGAGAAGGCCATCTACGGGCGCGGCAGACGTACTACCTTTGCCGCCGCCCTGCTTAATTATGTTCGCGGCCAGCGCTGGTTCGGTGGCAAGGCCCGCCGAGCCCGGTCGGCGACAATACGGGACGTGATTACCCTACCCCATGTACCCCGCGCCGATTTAGTGATTCTGCAAATCGAGTATACCGAAGGCGAAGCGGAGACCTATGTGGTACCGGTCGCCTTCGCCACCGGCAAGGCCGCCAACATCGTCAGTACCGAACTCCCGCAGGCAGTGATCGTTCTCCTCAACGTCGGGGGTAATGGTGAAAGCGATGGGGTGGTTTATGATGCCCTTTACGATACCGCTTTCCAGAGCGCGCTTCTTAAAATGATGTCACCTCGCCATTCCTTCCCGGGGGAGACGGGTGTAATGATGACCGCACCTACCCGACGGCGTTTTCGCGAGCTGCGTGGCCCGGCCGTCGAGAAACTGGAGCCAACCCTGCTCAAGGGGGAGCAGAGCAACACTTCGGTGGTCTACGGCAACCGGCTCAAGCTGAAGCTCTTCCGCCGCCTGGAGGAAGGGGAAAGTCCCGAGCTGGAAATCGGACGCTTCCTGACCGAGAAACAGCCTTTCCCCCATGTTGCGCCTCTGGCCGGATACTTCGAGTACCGGCCGCGACGTCAGTGCCAGCCGATGACTCTGGGAGTGCTCCACGGCTATGTCCCCAACGAGGGCGATGCCTGGCATTACACACTAGACTCGCTGCGCCACTACTTTGAGCGGGTGCTGACCCATGAAGAGACCGAGCCGCCGCTCCCGGACGGAAAATCGCTACTGGACATCAGCCAGGAGACCGTACCCCCGGCTGCCATCGAGGTTATCGGGCCTTACTTCGCCTCCGCCCAGCTACTGGGACAGCGCACCGCCGAGCTTCACCTAGCGCTGGCAGCGGCGACGGACGATACTACCTTCGCCCCGGAGTCCTTCTCGATAACCTATCAGCGGTCGGTGTTTCACGCGATGCGGGGCTTCGCCATCCAGGTCCTCGGCCTGCTGCGCCGCCAGCAAAAAAACCTGCCCGGAGAGGTGCAGAACTACGCTCAGCAGGTGCTGGATCGGGAGACGGACATCATCGAACGACTGCGGGCGATAACTCGCCGCCGCCTGGGCGCGATGCGTATCCGCTGTCATGGAGACTATCACCTGGGCCAAGTGCTCTATACCGGCGATAACTTCGTCATCATCGATTTCGAGGGCGAGCCCGTCCGTCACCTGGGCGAGCGGAAGATAAAGCGGCTGCCAATGCGGGATGTGAGCGGGATGATACGCTCTTTTAACTACGCAGCCCACGTGGCCCTCTACGAGCAGGCCCCCAAGCTGTTGCGACCGGAAGACCTGCCGGCACTGGAGAAGTGGGCCCGGGCCTGGTATCTCTGGGTGACGGCGGCTTTCCTGAAATCATACCTCGACCTGATTACCCCTACCCGGCTGCTGCCTCCGGACCGGGAGGGGCTCCAGATTATACTGGATGCCACCCTGATTGACAAGGCCGTTTACGAGACCAACTACGAGCTCAATAACCGACCGGAATGGGTACGGATACCGTTGCAGGGCATTTTAGATGTGCTGGCCGCGGCCCCGGAAATTTTCGCAAAGACCGAAAAGAAGGCTGGGGAATGAGCCTCCGACCGCAGGGATGTCTGCTGCGCCTGGCCCATTCCTACGGAGTGCAGACGGCCTATTACGACGTCACTCGGCAGCGGCAGCCAGCCGCACCGGATGCGCTGCTGGCCGTGCTGCAGGCGCTGGGCTGCCCTGTTGCTAACCCGGAAGACGCCCCCAACGCCTATCGGGAATATCAGCAGACCATCTGGAATCGGGTGCTGGAGCCGGTCACCGTTACTTGGAACGGGCAACCGCCCGCGGTTACTGTCCGGCTGCCCCACAGCCTGGCCGAGACCCGGCTGGAGTGGCATCTCCAGCTGGGAGACGGAGGGGTTTGGAGGGGGGACTGGTCCGGCGACACTGGGGAAATCCGAGAAACAACCGAGATTGATGGCGCAGGCTATATCCGCCGCCGCCTGATTTTACCGGGGGAGATTCCTCTGGGTTATCACCGTCTTACTCTGGATCTGCCGGGAATGGCGGTGGAAAGCCTTATCATCTCCACTCCCGCTGCTGTTTATTCCCCCGCCACACCTCGACGTTGGGGGGTCTTTCTCCCGCTTTATGCCCTGCATTCCGCCAACAGTTGGGGCGGTGGTGACCTCGCCGATCTGGGCCGGCTGATGGAGTGGTTGGCGGAGTGGGATGGGGGTCTGCTGGCGACGCTGCCGCTGCTGCCCGTTTTTACGGATACGGAGGGCGAGGTCAGCCCCTATCTCCCGGTGAGCCGCCGGTTGTGGAATGAATTCTACGTGGACATCAACACCATCCCAGAGCTGGCGGAGTGCCCGACCGCCCTTAAAATTATGGATTTGGCCGATTTCCAGAAAGAGGCCGATTCATTACGCCATCTGCCGCTGGTGGACTACCAGCGGCAGATGGCGCTCAAGCGCCGCGTGCTGGAGGAGTTAAGCAAGTCTTTCTTTAGCCGGGATGCGGCCCGCTTTGCGGCGGGCAATCCCTTAGCCGAGGACTACGCCCGCTTCCGTGCCGCCCGCGAAAGGCTGGGCAGCTCCTGGCGAGGGTGGCCCGCAGCCGCGCGTTCCGGCAGCCTCCGGGAGGATGACTATGACGAGGCTACCCGGCGCTACCACCTCTATGTCCAGTATCTTATGCACCGGCAGCTCACCGCCCTTGGCGACCGGGCCCGTGACCTTGACCTCAGTCTCTGTCTTGACTTGCCAGCAGGCGTCCATCCCGACGGCTATGATGTCTGGCGGGAGGGTGATTTATTCCTTTCCGACATTACCGTGGGGGCGCCGCCGGATACGGTCTTTCCCCAAGGGCAGAACTGGACCTTTCCCCCACTCCACCCGGAGCGTCTCCGGGAACATGGCTACCGCTACTTCATTGAAAGCCTGCGGCACCACCTGCGCCCGGCCGGGGTACTCCGCATTGACCATGTGATGGGGCTGCACCGCCTATTCTGCATTCCCCACGGTCAGGAACCCAGCCGGGGAGTCTACCTACGCTACCGGGCCGATGAGCTGTACGCTATCCTGGCCCTGGAATCACACCGCAGCCGGACAGCCATAGTCGGTGAAGACCTGGGCATCGTCCCCGGCTACGTCCGTCCGGCGATGCGAAAATACGGCCTCAACCGGATGTATATTTTGCACTACGAGCTAGCAGGTGGGGGGCCGGAGCTGGCCGCGGTCCCGTCCCGCGTACTGGCGGCTCTCAACACCCACGATATGCCGCCCTTCGCCGGTTTCTGGCAGGGGAAGGACATCACCGAGCGGCAGCAGCTGGGTATCCTCGATGACGCCGGAGCCGCTACGGAACGAAAAGATTTAATCAAGACCCAAAAAGCCTTGCTCTCATTCCTCAAGCAAACGGACTGGCTTGCCGAGCCGACTGACGACATCAGCGCCATAATCAGGGCTTGTCTTGCGTTCCTGGCTGCCAGCCGTGCTGGGATGGTGCTGGTTAACCTGGAGGACCTCTGGCTGGAAACCCGGCCTCAGAACATACCCAGCTCCAGTTCCCGTTACCCCAGCTGGCGGCGCAAGGCGCGCTATCCCTTCGAGGAATTTTGCACCATGCCCCCGGTTGTGGGTACACTTCAGATAGTTAACGAACTTCGTCGGGCAGGTAAGCGATGATGGCTGATAAGCAACCGTCCCCAAAGCCGAAACGAACCACTGTGAAAGTGCCGGGGGCGACTCGGCTTACTGCCGATGACCTCTATCTCTTCAACGAGGGCTCGCACTTCCGCCTCTACGATAAGCTGGGGGCCCATCCGGCTACTCAGGATGGAACCACGGGGACCTACTTCGCCGTCTGGGCACCCGATGCCAAACAGGTCTCCGTCATCGGTGACTTCAACGGCTGGGACCGTGCCCCAAACCCGCTCGCACCACGGGCGGACTCCGGCATCTGGGAGGGCTTCGTCCCCGGCGTCGGGCAAGGAACCCTCTACAAGTACCACATCGTCTCCCGCCATAAAGGCTACCGGGTGGACAAGGCCGACCCCTTCGCCTTCCATGCCGAGACTCCGCCGCGAAGCGCCTCCGTGGTCTGGGACCTGGATTACGAATGGGGCGATGCCGCCTGGCTGGCCGGCCGGGAGCAGACTAGTGCCCTAGACCGGCCGCTCGCCATCTACGAGCTGCACGCTGGCTCCTGGAAGCGTCACGCCGGTAAGCGACCGGGATTTCTGAATTACCGGGAGCTTGCGGCCGAGCTCGTAGAGTACATCCGGAGCACCGGATTCACCCACGTTGAGCTATTGCCGGTGATGGAGCATCCATTCTACGGTTCCTGGGGCTACCAGACCACCGGCTACTTCGCCCCCACCAGCCGCTACGGCACCCCCCAGGACTTCATGTATCTGGTTGATTACCTGCACCAGGCGGGCATCGGGGTGATTTTGGACTGGGTGCCGTCGCACTTTCCCGGCGACGAGCACGGCCTGGGCTTCTTCGACGGCAGCCATCTCTACGAACACGCCGACCCGAAGATGGGGTTCCACCCCGACTGGAAGAGCTATATCTTCAACTACGGCCGCCCCGAGGTGCAGGACTTCCTCATCAGTAACGCCGTCTTCTGGCTGGACAAGTACCACGCCGACGGGCTGCGGGTGGACGCGGTGGCCTCGATGCTCTATCTGGACTACTCCCGCAAGGAGGGCGAGTGGATTCCCAACCGCTACGGCGGGCGCGAGAACCTGGAGGCCATCTCCTTTCTGCGACGTCTCAACGAGGAGGTCTATCACAGCTACCCCGGTGTGCAGACCATCGCCGAGGAGTCAACCGCCTGGCCGATGGTCTCCCGGCCCACCTATCTCGGTGGCCTGGGTTTCGGGATGAAGTGGGACATGGGCTGGATGCACGATACCCTGGAGTACATTACCAAGGACCCCGTCTATCGCAAGTACCACCATAACGAATTGACCTTCCGCATGATTTACGCCTTCAGCGAGAACTATGTGCTGCCCCTTTCCCATGACGAGGTCGTCCACGGCAAGGCCGCGCTCCTCAGTAAGATGCCCGGCGATGACTGGGAAAAATTCGCCAACCTGCGGCTGCTCTTAGGCTACATGTATGCCCAACCGGGGAAGAAGCTGCTCTTCATGGGTGGGGAGATCGGGCAGTGGGGGGAGTGGCAACACGAGGCCGCGCTGGACTGGGGCCTGCTGGACTACGACCGTCACGCTGCCCTGCAACAGTGGGTTACCGCTCTCAACCGGCTCTACCGGGATGAGCTTTCTCTCCACGAGCAGGACTGCGACCCGGCCGGCTTTGAGTGGATTGATGGCGGCGACATCGATAACAGCGTTATCAGTTTTATCCGGCGGGGTAAGACCACCGATGATATCATCTTGGTGGTCGCCAACTTCACCCCCACCCTCCACCCCGCCTATCGCGTCGGCACGCCGCGCGGCGGCTACTGGAAAGAGGTTTTAAACGGTGATGCCAAGCATTACTGTGGCAGCGGCCAGGGCAACCCCCGCGCCGTTCGGGCTAAGAAGCTCAGTTGGCACGGCCGTCCCTACTCCATCAGCCTCACCTTGCCGCCGCTGGCAGTGGTATTCTTCAAGAGCAGGGAGAAAACTGGTGGCGTGGGCAGCTAACCTGGGGGCGGTCTATCTGGGCGAGGGCCGATGCCGTTTCCAGGTGTGGGCGCCGGCGGCAAGCCGGGTGGAGGTGCACATCATCTTTCCCCGGGAGATTTTCGCGCCCTTGACCAAAGACGATTGTGGTTACCATCAGGCGATTATCGAGGGGGTGGCCGCGGGCAGTCGCTACCGCTACCGGCTGGATGGCGGTGCGGAGCTGCCCGACCCCGCCTCGCGCGCCCAGCCCGAGGGCATCGGCGGTCCGTCACAGGTGATGGCGACGGATTTTCACTGGGGCGACGGGGGCTGGTGGGGACGGTCACTTGAGGAATACATCATCTATGAGTTGCACGTGGGCACCTTCAGCCGCGAGGGTACCTTCGCCGGAGTAATCGGCCACCTTGACGAACTGGTCGAACTCGGCATTACCGCTATCGAGTTGATGCCAGTGGCCCAGTTCCCGGGGGGTCGCAACTGGGGCTACGATGGGGTCTTTCCCTTCGCCACGCAGAACTCCTACGGGGGGCCGGAGGGTCTCTGGCGGCTGGTTGATGCCAGCCACCAGAAGGGCCTGGCGGTCATCCTAGACGTAGTCTATAACCACCTGGGACCGGAAGGGAATCACCTCGCCGAGTTTGGGCCGTACTTCACCGACCGCTATCATACCCCGTGGGGGGCCGCCCTCAACTTCGACGGTCCCGCGAGTGATGAGGTTCGTCGCTACTTCATCGAGAACGCCCTTTACTGGCTCACCGAGTTTCACATTGATGCCCTGCGGCTGGATGCCCTCCATGCGATTGCTGATAACACCCCGTACACCTTTATCGAGGAGTTGGCCGACGTTTTTCATAAACAGGCTAGCAAGCTTGGCCGACAGGCCTACCTCATCGGGGAGAGCGCCGCCAACGACGCAAAATTGATACGGGAACGGGCGCGGGGCGGCTACGGTCTTGACGCACAGTGGAACGATGACTTCCATCACGCCCTGCACACCCTGCTCACCGGGGAGCGGGCCGGCTACTACCAGGACTTCGGTGAGCTCTCTCAGTTGGCCAAGGCCCTCCGCGAGGGTTTCCCATATTCCGGTGAATACTCCGCTTACCGCCAGCGCCGACACGGGGTTTCTTCGCGGGATATTCCTGCGCAACGATTCGTGGTCTTCTCCCAGAATCACGACCAAATCGGTAACCGGGCGCAGGGTGACCGCCTGAGTACCCTGATTCCCTCGGACCGGCTCCGGCTGGCGGCTGGCCTTGTTATATTAGCGCCGTACCTACCGCTTCTTTTCATGGGTGAGGAGTATGGCGAGACGGCTCTCTTTCCCTATTTCGTAAGCCACACCGACCCGGAGTTGGTAGCCGCGGTGCGGCGGGGTCGCCGTGAGGAGTTCGCCGCCTTCGGCGAAGCGGGGGAGATTCCCGACCCGCAGGACGTCGCCACCTTCAACCGGGCTAAGTTAGACCATGAGCGGAGCCGGGAGGGCAACCCCCAGCGATTATGGGAGCTTTATCGGGAGCTACTGCGCCTGCGCCGGGAGATACCGGCCCTGGCCCGGCCGAGCAAAAATGGGCTGGCGGTGGGCGAGATGGCCATGGAAAGTGTAATATATTTCCATCGCCGGTGTGAAGATAGCGAAGCCTTTGTGACCGCCAGCTTCGCCGACGTGCCGCAGACGGTCAGTTTGCCGCTGCCGGAGGGGCGGTGGCGGCCGGCCCTGGCCACGATGGACAAGCGGTGGGGTGGCAGTGAGGAGGGACTTTCGGAGATAATTGCTTCTGGCGACGCTGCGACGCTCCGGCTGGAGCCCTGGTCGCTGCTGCTTTTTATCAAGGAGAATTAGATGGAGCGTTACATCTGTATCCACGGTCATTTCTACCAGCCGCCTCGGGAGAACGCCTGGCTGGAGGCGGTCGAGCTGCAGGACTCGGCCTATCCCTATCACGACTGGAACGAGCGCATCACCGCCGAGTGCTACGCCCCCAACGCCGTTTCGCGTATCCTGGACAGTGAAAGCTACATCACCGAAATCGTCAATAACTACGCCCACATCAACTTCAACTTCGGGCCGACGCTGCTCAGCTGGTTGGCCATCGAAGCTCCCGAGGTCTACCAGGCGATTATCGACGCCGATAAGGAGAGCCAGCAGCAATTCTCCGGTCACGGCTCGGCCCTGGCCCAGTGCTACAACCACCTCATCATGCCCCTGGCCAACCGGCGGGACAAGCTCACCCAGGTTACCTGGGGAATCTACGATTTCGAGCACCGCTTCAAGCGTCGGCCGGAGGGGATGTGGCTCCCGGAAACGGCGGTTGATTTGGATACGCTGGACATCCTGGCGGAGCAGGGCATCCGCTTCACCATTCTGGCCCCTCACCAAGCGGGCCGGGTACGCCAGTTGGATGGTGGCGACTGGGAAGACGTCAGCGACGGACGCATCGACCCGACGCGGGCCTACCGGGTTAACCTGCCATCGGGCCGGAGCCTGGACGTCTTCTTCTACAACGGGCCCATCTCCCGCGAGATTGCCTTCGAGAGCCTGCTTAAGAGCGGAGACGCCTTTGCCCAGCGGCTGGCCGACGCCTTTTCTGAGGAGCGCGACTGGCCACAGCTGGTTCACATCGCCACCGACGGCGAAACCTACGGGCATCACCACCGCTTCGCCGACATGGCCCTGGCCTTCGCCCTGCGCCAGATAGATAATGAAAACATGGCCGTCATCACCAACTACGGTGAGTACCTGGAAAAGCACCCCCCGACCCACGAGGCGGAGATTATCGAGAACACCTCCTGGAGCTGCGTCCACGGTATCGAGCGCTGGCGGGCCGACTGTGGCTGTAACGCCGGGCGGAACCCGAAGTGGAACCAGTCCTGGCGGGCACCGCTGCGCGCGGCGCTGGACTGGCTGCGCGACCGAGTGGCTCCGGAGTATGAAAAACACTTGGGCGAGCTGCTGGCCAACCCCTGGGGTGCACGCGACGCCTACATCGAAATTATCTGCGACCGCTCCCCGGAGAATATCAGCCGCTTCCTGGAAAAACAAGCTGGGCGCGCGTTCGACGAGGCCGAGCAGGTCCGGGCGCTCAAACTGCTGGAGCTGGAGCGGCACGCCCTCCTGATGTACACCAGCTGCGGCTGGTTCTTCGACGAGCTTTCCGGCATCGAGACGGTGCAGGTCATCCAGTATGCCGGGCGGGTGGTACAGCTGGCCGGTGAACTCTTCGGGGACGACATCGAGCCCCGGTTTCTGGAACTGCTGGAGGCCGCCCCGAGCAATCTTCCCGAACAGGGTAACGGTAAGCGGATTTATGCCTCACAGGTAAAACCGGCGATGGTCGACCTGACCAAGGTGACCGCTCACTATACCGTGAGTTCGCTCTTCGAGGACTACGGTGACGAGCCGGGAATCTACTGCTACCGCATCCGGACCGAGGACTACCGGACCGTGGAGTGCGGGCGCACCCGGCTGGCGGTGGGCCGGCTGCGGGTTACCTCGGAGATAACCCGGGAGAGTGCTTTGATGAGCTTCGGGGTGAGCCACCTCGGTGACCATAATCTCAATGCCGGCGTCCGGGAGTACCAGGGGGATGAAGACTACCAGACGATGGTTACCGAAACTACCCAGGCCTGCAACGCTGCCGATTTCCCAGAGATTATCCGTCTCCTGGACAAGCATTTCGGTATCTCCACCTATTCCCTGCCCTCCCTTTTCCGTGACGAGCAGCGCAAGGTACTGAGCCATGTTTTGGAGACTACCCTGGCCGAGATTGAGACTGCCTACCGCCAGCTTTACGAACGCCATTACCCCGCGATGCGCTTCATCGCCGACATGGGCGGCCCGGTGCCTAAGGCCTTTCACGCCGCCGCCGAGTTGATTCTGAACATCGACATGCAGCGGGTGGTCGGCAGCGAGACCTTCGACGCTGACAGCATCCGGGGCATCATCGAGAACGCCCGCTCGTGGCAGGTTAACCTGGACATCGACGGCCTCAGCTACGAGCTCCAGAAGACCATCGAGGGCCTGATCGGTGGGGTAACACTTGACCCCGGTGACCCCGCCAATGGTGACCGGCTGACCCGGCTGATTGCGGCGGTCGAGCTGGCCCGCTCGCTGCCGTTCACCACTGACCTCTGGCGGACGCAGAACATCTACTACCAGATGATGACCGATGCCTACCCCGGCCTGCGGCAGCGGGCCGAGGCGGGGGATGGGGCTGCCGGTGAGCTGGCGGCCCGGTTCGTGTCACTAGGGGACAAACTTTCGATACGGGTGAGTTAGTATGGCTGCTCAGGGGATACCCGGCGCTACCTACCGTCTGCAATTCGGTCCGCGGCTCGGCTTCCGCGAGGCCCGGCGGCTGGTACCTTACCTGGCCCGGCTCGGCGTCACCACCCTGTATGCCTCGCCCCTCCTCCAGGCCCGTACGGGGAGCACCCACGGCTACGATGTTACCGACCCCACCCGCCTCAACCCCGACCTGGGGATGCCCCGGGGCTTCCGGGCACTGGCACGGGGGCTGCGTCGCCACGACATGGGGCTGCTCCTTGACATCGTGCCCAACCACCAGGCCACCGTTCCCGAGAACCCCTGGTGGGCCGACCTGCTGGAGAACGGCGGTTATTCGCCCTACGCCAACTATTTTGATATTGACTGGGCAGCCGGAGAAGGCCGCATCGTGTTGCCACTCCTCGGCAGCCCCCTGGAAACCACCCTGAAAAACGGTAACATCCGGCTCGGGCTGGGGGACGATGGCTATTACCTCGATTGCCATGGCCTGCGGCTGCCGCTGGACATCAGGTCTTACGGTGAACTACTCGCCCGTATCGTACCGGACGTGCAAAGTAACCCCGTGGTGACCCCGGTCCGTCTCCGTTGCTTGCAGCAGCTAACGGCAGCCGCGCGCCGTTTGTCTCCCCTCCCCCACGAGCCCTCGCCGAACCGCGATGCTGCTTACCGCAAGCGGCAGGCCCTGAAGCGCGGTTTTCTGAACCTCATCCGGGCTGACCATATTATCAAAGAGTGGGCAGAGCGCGGCTTAGAGCTGATTAACAATGCGGGGACGGGGAGGCAATTACGCAAGCTCCTTGACAGGCAGGCCTACCGGCTGGCTTCTTGGAAAGCGGGCGACCTGCCACCCAACTACCGGCGCTTCTTCGATATCAACGACCTGGTCGGGGTCAGGGTGGAACGTCCAGCGGTGTTCGCCGCCACCCACGACCTCGTCTTTCGCCTGATAGGCGAGGGCAGCGTAACCGGCCTTCGGGTGGACCACATCGACGGGCTGGCCGACCCGCCGCAGTATCTTACCCGTTTGGCTCGTCAGTTGGCCGCGCTGCGGGAGGCTTCTGGATGTCCAAGCTGTTATCTAATCGTAGAGAAGATACTGCTCGGCGAGGAGCGCCTGCCGCCGGGTTGGCCGCTTGATGGCACCACCGGCTACGACTTTTTGAACCAGGTCAATGCCCTGCTTATCGACCGCCGCGGCGCGGCGCCGTTATCCCGTATCTACACCGACTTTACCAGCCAGGTCCCCCCGTTCCCCGACCTGGCCGTCGCCAAGAAGCGGCAGGTTATCCAGGAGCTTTTCCCCGGCGAGACCACCGCCCTGGCCGGCGAGCTGAGCGGTCTCTTCCGGTCGCTGGGGACTGAGGTTGAGCCGGAAAAGGCAGCGGAGCTAATCACCGGGATTACCGCCAACCTGAGCGTCTACCGGACCTACCTCGCCACCAGTGGGGCAGTCCCGGATGATGAGGGCTATCTCCAAACGGCACTAAATGCTCTCCGGGAGCGCAACCCGGCTCTCGCCGATAGCCTCCCGAACGGTTGGGACGGTATCTTTAGTCCCGGTTTCGTGGATTCCCTCGCCGCCGAGGCCACGGCGGCCTGGCGGCACTTCATCCGGCGCTGGCAGCAGTTCAGCGCCGCCGTCATGGCCAAGGGCGTCGAGGATACCGCCCTCTATAATTACAGCCGCTTCATCTCTCTTAACGAGGTGGGCAGCAGCCCGGCCACGGAGGGCCTGTCCGTAGCCGGTTTTCACCAGGGCAACATCGCCCGCCGGGAGGCGACGCCGCATACCCTGAACGCAACTGCCACCCACGACACGAAACGCGGCGAGGACGTCCGGGCCCGGCTTAACGTGCTCTCCGAGATTCCGGACGAATGGGGTGCGCGTCTTGAAAGCTGGCATCGCTGGAACCGTAATAAGAAGCGACGGGTTGCCGGCCGGGCCGTACCGGAGCCGGACATGGAGATGCTGCTGTACCAGACCCTGCTGGGGGCTTGGCCCCTGGACGTTCGCGAACTGCCCGCTTTCCGGGAACGGCTGGCAGATTATCTGGTCAAAGCGGCCCGGGAGGGCAAGGCCGTAACCAGCTGGCGTGCCCCCGACCCGGCTTACGAGGCGGCCCTCGTTGGTTTTATGAAAACTATTTTAGATGATACCGGGGGAAACCGCTTCCTTGCCGACTTCCGGCAGTTGGCGGGGCGGGGTGCCTTCCACGGAGCTCTTAACTCCCTAACCCAGGTGCTGCTCAAGATAACCTCGCCCGGTGTGCCCGATTTCTACCAGGGCACGGAGCTCTGGGACCTCAGCCTGGTTGACCCGGACAACCGCCGCCCGGTAGATTTCACCCGGCGGCGTTGCCTCCTGGGTAGCATAATGCGTCAGGAGGCGCGCGACCAGGGAGTGCTAATCAAGAAGCTGCTCGAGACCTGGCCGGACGGGCGTGTTAAGCTCTACCTAACCTATAAAGCATTGCAGGCCCGGCAGGCTTACGCAGCGGTATTCCGTGAGGGGGACTACGTGCCGCTTGACGTTACCGGACCCCGGCAGGAAAACGTGGTGGCCTTTGCCCGGCACCGGGATGAGGATTGGGTACTGATAGTGGTACCCCGGCTAACGGCCGGACTGGTTTCTGCCGATGAATTCCCGCTCGGGTGGGAGGTGTGGGGAGACGACCGACTGCCCCTGCCCGGCAACCTACCCGGCAGCTGGTACAATTGGCTCACTGGACAAACGATACCACCGCCCAGCGAGGGAACGAGGCTGCGGCTCTCCGACATCTTGAGCACCTTCCCGGTAGCGCTGCTGACTAGTCCGGCAGATAGGCGTTCGTAAGGTACTGGGACATCATGCGCTGGGCGTTGAAATAGGAGCCGTTCTGCGCAATCGCCGAGCGCATGACCATGGCGAAGTCGCGGGGCTGCTGGTAAAACATGGGCAGGATGATGCGTTCCAGTTTGTCGTAGAGCGACCGGGCATCCTGTTCCATCCCGCTGTCGGTGTGCCAGTCCTCGCCGATGGACCAGCCGGTAACGCCCTCGATGTGGCCCTCAATCCACCAGCCGTCCAGGACGCTCAGGCTGGGCACCCCGTTCAGGGCCGCCTTCATACCGCTGGTCCCGGAGGCCTCCTGGGGGCGCTGGGGGGTGTTCAGCCAGACGTCAACGCCGGAGCAGAGGTATTTCGCCAGCGCGACATCGTAATCTTCGAGATAAACGATAGAGGCCACGTCACGCAGCTCCCGGGCCGCGGCGAAGACCGATTTGATAAGCCTCTTACCCGGATAATCCCGGGGGTGGGCCTTGCCAGCGTAGACCAGCTGGAGGGGGCCATAGCGCGCGGCGAGCCCCCGGAGCCGCTCCATGTTATGGAACAAGAGGGTGGAGCGCTTGTAGGTGGTGCTGCGCCGGGCAAAACCCATGATGAACCGGTTAACATCCAGCTCGGTTCCGGTGCGTGCCCTAACCTCCTTAACCAGCTGCTGTTTAGCCTCCAGGTGCGCCCGCGAGATTTCGTCAAGCGGTATCCGGATGGCATACTTGAGGTAGAGATTATCGCGCCGCCACTGCGGCATGTACTTGTCGTAGAGACGGGCGAAGGGGGCCGATATCCAGGTCTTGGCATGCACCCCGTTGGTTATCGAGTTGATGTCATGGTCATGGAACAGGGCCTGCGATACTTCCTCATGCCGCATCGAGACCCCGTTGACGAAGCGCGAAAAATGTAATGCCAGGTGAGTCATGTTGAGCATGCCGCCGGCAATACCCCCGGCCTTGACCAGGCGGTCCGTCCGTGGCTGCCCCAGAACCCGGCGCACCAGGTCGCTGGAGAACTTGTCGAGGGCGGCCGCCACCGGGGTGTGGGTGGTGAAAACGCAGTGCTGCCTCACCGACTCAATAGCCTGACTATCAATCGCATCGAGTTCCTTGCCCCAGATCAGTTCCTCCAGGAGCGCCAGCGATATCAGGGCTGAGTGCCCCTCGTTCATGTGATAGACCCGGATGGATTGATAGCCCAGCGCCCGCAGCATGGCGATGCCGCCCAGCCCGAGGATGGCCTCCTGCTTGAGACGGTAGAGATCGTCGCCGCCGTAGAGATGGTCGGTAATGGCTTGGTCTTCGGCGGCGTTCTCGGCCAGGTTCGTGTCCAGGAAGTAGAGCTTCAGACCGTCCCTCACATCGGCCCGGACGTGATAGCGCCAAGCGCGGACGTGTACCCGGCGGCCCTCGATATCGACATTGATAATCGGTGACAACGGTTCCATGTATTCCTCAGGGGACCAGTTGATGTCGGTCTCCGTCTGCCGGCCGTCGCCATCCAGATGCTGCCGGAAATATCCTTTGCGGTTGAGCAGGGTCACCCCCACCATGGGCAGACCCAAGTCAACGGCCGCCCGCAAAGTGTCACCGGCTAAAACCCCCAGCCCGCCGCTATATGTCGGCATCCGGGCATCGATAGCCACCTCCATCGAAAAATAGGCGACCAGGGGTTTGTCAGCGGACATCTCAACCATATTGATCCTTCACTATTCTAGGGGTAAATCATATACACTAATTAACCATGTTTTTCTATTCTACAACAATCACCGAGACTTGGAAAAAACAAAACGCTAGACTGTTGGACACGCAATAAAGAGGGATTACTGTTTCGTGAAGTGATACAGCAAGCTTAGAATTCTCGTTGCCGTACTTTTCTCCGCGCGGAAATATTCTTTTTACTGGTAGGTGAGGGATCATTACACTTATTAAGTGGCAAAGCTTCAACAACCTCAAGCAAGCGGTTCTTGAAGCTTTTGCCCTGCAGTCCGGCAATAGCCGCCTTACCTTCTGGGTTAGACGGCATCTCAACAAATGCGTAGCCCCGGGTTTGTCCGCTGCCGATATATTTATCGTTCATGATGCTTACCGATAGCACTTCTCCGAAGCTGGCGAACTTCTGTCGCAACTCCTCGGAGGTTACTTCAAGAGACAAATTGCCCACGTAGATATTCATTTATCACCTTAGTGGCACCCGGGTCGATATCAAAACCATATGGTAAGGGAGTGATTTAATAACGACGCTGTCGGCCGCCTCCAAAACCCCCGCCACCTCTTCGGTCACCATAGGATCGGCCACCATCCCTATTGTCGCTGGGAGGCCGAGCTGGGTTTACGCTCAGTGTCCGTTCCTTCAAGGACTTCCCGCTCAAAGCCTCGATAGCCGCCTGCCCTTCCGCCAAGTTCGGCATCTCCACGAAGGCGAATCCCTTTGAACGGCCGCTATTCCGATCAGTTATGATGTTAACCGAACCAACCTCGCCGAAGGCTGCGAATTCCTGCCTCAGTTCATCCTCAGTGATGTCGTAAGCTAGGTTACCAACATAGATTTTCATGCTGTTTCTCCGTTTATAAGTTTCTAGTTGTTAGTCGATTGCCCCTCGAGTACCTGCCTCTGCAAGGACATCAACGCTTCATCAACCCGGATTTCTCCGACCTTCTCGCATACCTTACGGAAGTGAAAGCCCTGGATGGCCAGGGTCACGCACAGGCCGATCTGGCGAGGGTATTTCCTGAGGGATAAAAATATCAGCTTCCAGTAATGCCACGATGCTTTATCCCGAATGCCCAGGATAAATGTCGCTTTGAATAATGCCGTGAGGTGATAAGCCCCCAGTCTTAGCTTGGAAACCGCTTTCTCACCGGGCTTGTACTCTTTCAAAAAAGTAGCAATCCGCTCATAGTATTTCTTAGGGGAGTAGATTGAGCGCAGGATGTGCTGGTAGCCATTTACCAGCACATCAAACCCCATTTTAGGAACCATATTAGTAGTCCCATCAGTGTTATCACCGGTCCCGCCGGGTAGAATACGGTTTTCCTTCTTCATACGGTTCCACAGCTTCGTTTCGGGTGGTGCCATCAGTATGCCGACCATCGCCGTCACGATACCCGTTTTCTGGATGAAATCTATCTGGCTTTTGAAAATGGAAACTGGGTCACTGTCGAAACCAACAATAAAGCCACCCATAACCTGGAAGCCGTGGTTCTGTAAAATATTAACTGCGGTCTTCAAGTCGCGGCCCCTATTGGCATATTTATTGCATTCACACAGGCTTTCCTCATTTGGGGTCTCTATACCGACGAACACGGTATTGAAACCGGCATCAGACATCAGCTGCATCAACTCCTCATCATCGGCTAGGTTGATGGAGGCCTCAGTAAGGAATGTAAACGGATAGCGCCGTGCTTCCTGCCACTGGATAATGGCCGGCAGGATATCGGCCTTCAGTTTTTTCTTGTTACCGATGAAATTATCATCGACGATGAAGATGTTATCTCGATAACCCGATTCAAAAACAGCGTCCAGTTCGGCGATTAATTGATTCCTGGTTTTAGTTCGTGGCGTGTGGCCGTCCAGGACCACGATATCGCAGAACTCGCAGTCGAACGGACAGCCGCGCGAGTACTGGATAGTAACCGAGGCGTACTTGTTTAAATCGAGCAGCGAAAACAGGGGGGTCGGAGTCTGGGTAATATCGGCCCGATGGTCGGTCTGATAGACCAGCTTGAGGCACCCGTTCCGTAGGTCCTCTAGGAAAGCCGGCAGGGTGATTTCCGCCTCGTTAAGCACCATGCAGTCGATGTCGCCAAAATCAACATTGTTGCGTCCCGTGGTGAAGAGGGGCCCGCCGCCGATGACCGTCTTGCCCAGCCGGTGGCAGCGCTCGATGACATCCCGGGCCGAATGCTGCTGGGCAATCATAGCACTGACGAAAACATAATCGGCCCAAGCGATGTCCTCATTGCGGAGTTTGGCGGTGTTCATGTCTACCGCCTTTTTCTGCCAGTCTTCGGGCAGCATCGCGGCGACGGTTAATATTCCCAATGGGGTGTTCAGCGCTTTTTTCGGGGTGAATTTCAAAGCATGCCGAAAGCTCCAGAAGGTGTCGGGGTATTGGGGTAAACTAACAGTATTTTCAATCTTGTTCACTCCGTTTGCAGGGTGAGAAACCATACTCAGGTAAACCGCGGCAGATCACAATTGTTTATCAGACTCTCGGGCTTTTCGGATCTCATTGGCCTCGGTAATCGCCTTTTCCCGAGCGAGAAAGGCCTCTCTCCTGGATTTTTCTTTTGCTAGTTGCTCGACTTCCTCAGCCGCCCGTCTTTCCGCCCGCTTGGCTTCAGCCGTTTTCTGAGCCTCTTCAATAACATTCTCCCGGGCTAGGAAATCCGCTCTTCTCGCCTGTTCGCGCGCCAGGTTCGTGGCTTCTTCAGCCGACTGCTTATCTTTGCGGTTCGATTCCAGCATAACCTCCTCCATATTGGCAATGATGCCGGTAGGTTAACGGGCAGTCCAATGAATTACCGCACACGAGCCGGATGAAATCGGCCCATGTGCGGTAATTATAAAGCTAGCGAGTAGTTCTTACTTGACTAAAGCAATCGCGGCAGTAAACCGGCCTGCCTTCACGAGGCTCGAAGGGAACTTCGGTGTCCTTGCCGCACTCGGCACAGGTCGCCGGAAACATCTCGCGCCGGGCCCTGTAACCAGACCCGTAGCTGCCGTTTCCGCCGCGCTCTGACTTCCGGGCCTGACGACACGACAAGCAGCGCTTGGGGTCGTTGACAAAGCCGCGGGAAGCATAGAGCTCCTGTTCGTCAGCAGTGAAGGTGAAGGTGGCGCCGCAATCGGAACACTGGATGGACTTGTCCTGAAAACTCATAGGATGACCTCCTTTTACAGTAGTTGGTTAGGGTTTTCGGTCATCCTATTTTGCATTATCTGAGAGAATCTTTAAAATCCTATAACCTAAACGGAAACCACTAGTATCATTATATAACAGACAGATAGCAAATACAATTTGTCTACTGCTTAATATCTAAATGCTTGTATCATATTACTCTCCTTATCTGTAAAAAGTGCCACACACCGGTTGGTGGTAATAATTTGAGTGACTATTGCCTGTAGTTGGCTAAACAAACCCGAGCTTTGTGCAGGATCGAGGATAGCCCGCAGCATTTTCTCGTGACGATACGTCCCAACGACAGGTTCAGAACGACAGCGCCGAAACTAATTAGGGGCTCATCTACCTTCAGTATGCTAATCTTGCTCTAAGAACTAAGCCACCTTCCCAGAGGGTAGGGATCACCACTATCTCTTCGAATCCCAGTGCTCTAACAACCGATACCAACTCCGCTCTTGACGGAAACAGAACCTCCGTCTTCCTAAGCTGGGTTCTTATCCTCGACAGAATGCGTACGTATTTTAATCCCCTAACCACATGCAGGCAATCGTAGAAGAATTCCACGGCGGCCTGTTTTGCGGTCATTCTCATGAAACTGCTAAGGAGTAACCCAAGATATAAGTAACCTCCCGGCTTCAGAATCCTGGCGATTTCTCTAAGGGGTTTCTCCCATCCACAGCTCAAATAGCAGATGACGAGATTCGACACCACCCCGTCGAAGTGATGGCTCTGCCAAGCTAGGGGTTCAGATAGGTCGCTAATGAAGAACCTAAATTGTGTAGGGTAAATACTTAGTCTTGTTGCTTCCACTTCAGCCTTCGATAGCATCTTGGTCGACCAGTCGACGGCATAGAGTGCCGAAGGTCGTATTCTTGAGAGTACAGGCTCAAACATGGTTCCGGCGCCACACCCGTGGTCAAGATATACTGCGCCGTTCGTCGTTGGCATAAAAAGCTGTGCCAGCCTATCTCTGTGCTCTTTGGCGACACGAAAAACGTAGATGTTCTCATATCCTGCTCTAGCGTACTCGTTCCAAAGGGCCGACAGAATGTCTTGAGTCAATGTATAATCCTACCAGTATTTTGGCGCCATGTCATGGTGTACCGTTAGCGATAGCTCGTACATCCTTAGTTTGTATTTCCAGCCAGACCAGATGAAAGCCGACGAGACCAGACACATGGCCCCTGCTAGATAATGACCAAGATTATGGCATAGGCCGGGGATGTGTCAAGTGAACTGGGACACAAGAGTCAGTAATGTGCAACCTCCACTTGAGAGTCGAATACTTCCAGACTAACTAGAAAAAGGCGCCTGATCCTAAAACCAGACACCTCTTTTTTACAACATTAAATCATTGAAAGATAATTGACAATATCTATACTTAACACTAGAATTGCAATACTAAATTAGGGATGCGTTAAAATGTCAGAATTATACACCTCTACAAACGATCAAGATGTTTCTCGTTTAGTAATAGTTTCCAATCGTCTCCCCGTCACGATAAGAAACAAAGAAAATGATAGTTGGGAGATAATTCCGGGTTCAGGAGGACTTGTTACCGCACTATCACCAATAATGAGTCAACATAAGGGTGCCTGGATCGGATGGTCTGGAATATCCTCTACAGTTGAACTAAAACATGAGCTAGAAAAATCTCGTGCTGAAATGGGATATGAATTGAAGCTAGTACCATTATCAAATATAGAAGTACAAAAATACTACTTAGGCTTTTCAAATGAAATTTTATGGCCACTTTTCCATGATTTACAATCACGCTGTTATTTTGATCCTGAATACTGGGTTGAATATCAGTCCGCGAATAGTAGGTTTGCAGATATAGTAGCTGAGAATACCGAGGAGACCGATTTTGTTTGGGTTCACGATTATCATCTAATGCTAGTAGCCAAAGAGCTAAAAAACATGGGCGCAAAAAGAAAGACAGCCTTTTTCTTACATACACCTTTTCCATCGATCGATATATATATTAAATTACCTTGGCACTCAAAGATACTAAAGGCCATTTTAGAGTATGATCTTATCGGTTTCCAAACAATCCGTGACAGAAACAATTTCCTGCAAAGTGTTTGTTATTTAATGAAAAACATTCGATGTGATGCTAGAAAACGTATCTCAAATGTAATATTCCAAGATCGCAAAATACAGGTGGGTGTTTTTCCGATAAGTATTGATTACAATGAATTTGCTGGTAGGGCCATGGACAGAAAGGTAACGAAACATTCTAACCTTCTTAAGCAAGCCTTGAGGAATAGAAAGATAATTCTTGGTGTTGAGCGCCTTGATTATTCTAAAGGCATCCCCGAGCGATTAAAAGCATTTAGGAATGCACTACATCGGTATAGTGATTTAGTTGAAAAGGTAACATTTGTACAAATTGTTGTGCCCAGCCGTGGAGAGATCCCAGAATATAATGATCTAAAGAATGAAATTGAAATGCTCGTAAGTGAAATAAACGGTGAATTTACACAGCCGGGCTGGGTACCTGTTCACTATATGTATCGTAGTTTAAAAAGAGGTGAACTTATAGCCTATTACAAAGCATCGGATATTGCTCTAGTTACACCACTCAAAGATGGAATGAATCTTATTGCAAAAGAATACTGTGCTGCTAAAACCCAGAATAATGGGGTTTTGATACTTAGCCGCTTTGCTGGCGCATCATACCAGCTTGGAAAAAACTCATTACAGGTGAACCCATACGATATCGAGGGTTGTGCTGATGCGATTTATCGTGCTTATACCATGGAAGAGCATGAAATAAAATCGAGGATGGTTAAACTCCGCAAATCAATAAAGAAAAGGGATATTTATTGGTGGGCCGATTCTTTCCTAACTTCTGCAGGTTATAATCCTCAGTAATTAACACCTTAAATGTCATTAAAATAATGCATTGCTAAAAATTAATAACCTTACTCTTTTCAACAGATAATCTATGATATGTCTTCTAATCTCTTAACTTTGTTAGCTGTAAGTGACACTATTTCTAGTGCGGACAAGTGCCTATTACTTTATAAACCTACAGAGAACATCTAGTCGAAGATTAATAGATTCTAAAACGGTTTAACAAAAACGACCTACCAATTCCGCAGTATCGATTACATTTAATTTTCGAAAAAGCAGCGAGAAACGATCAGTTAGCACAGCCCGTATCTGTTCTTGGTTAGATTCCGGCATGTGCCATATTTCGTTTTTGAAATCTCCGAAAGCTTTTTTACGCGTTTTGTATATGAACTGCTCATCGCTATCTTCTGGTTTGCGCTCGCTCTTATAAGTATTCAATAAATGTTCACGTATCCTATCCCACAAATCAGCGGGGAAGTCTGGGCTATCGTATATAATATTCTGAAATCCGGTCGCTAGGTGAACTTCGGCTGTATTAGCCTGGGGGAAACGATCGAATGCTTCATCAGGTAATGTAGATGCTCCATGCTGTACGGCACCAGCCATTCCGTAATCCTGCCGTGCTTTATCTGATATTTTCTCCAATGTCTCAAAGTCGACCTTTACTTTAACCAACGAGCCATCTGGCATTACCACACCGCCATGGCTGGTTCCAGTCTGGACGCTAATCTTAGATATACCCGGACTCTCATCAAGTTGTTTCTGGTAGCCGGTCATAAAAGCTTTTAAATCCTCAACAGTGCTGTTATACTTCCCAACCTCTCCGATTTCGCCGCCGATAGAGATGGTAACACCTGCCGGCTGGATTTTTCTAATGAAGTCAGTCATTTTAGCGGTAACAGTAGAGTTAGCTTCCTGTTGGTCCTCTAGTGATTTCTTACTAATATCGACTATTGTCGAGGCGTCTATGTCGATGTTATAAAAGCCAGCGGCAATAGCTTCCCGGATCAGGTCTTGGATAGATTTAAGTTCAGCCTCTTTATTAACAGCATACTTTTTCGCGTTTATCTGAAAATGGTCCCCCTGAATGAATACTGGTCCAGAATAACCCTCCCGAAGCGCAGCCGCCAATATGCAAACGGCATATTCATCCGGTCGTTGATTGGTATAACCAATTTCGGAACGGGCTATCTCAAATATAAAAGCCCCGACCCTATCTTTAATAGCTGCGTGAAAAACTGCCCGTGCCACTTGATAAGTTAGGCCACGAATATTTATGGCCGGTACCGTTTTCTGGCTATAAAAGGCCTTACCCGCCGCTTCATATAGCCCCTGAATACTGGCGGGGTAGATTAACTGCTCGACTGCCATTCGTCTGATTTCATGGCGACAATTTGTTCGTAGCTCGTTATCTTGGTTAAAAACGGCATCTTTAATAAGTTTATCAATTTCATTTTCCATTTTGACTACGCCCCTTTCAAATTACTAGGGTTTACAAATGCTTGTATATAGGTAGTGTCATTTAAATTACAGTATCGTGCGTCGCCCGTTATACCGCTCCCGATCATAATGCGTTTCGACATTTACAAAACTGGCGCGACCAACGACATCAGCTAATGGACAGGCTGTAATTGAACCGTTTATTAGGCAAACCATCTTTCCATAGTTATGCATTGCTAAGAGGTCGACGGCAGCGATTCCAAAATAACGCCCCATACGCCGGTCATAGGCGCAAGGGGCTCCGCCTCGCTGCAAATGACTCAAGTTAACACTGCGAGTCTCTATGCCAGTCATCTGTTGTAACTCTCGGGCTAAATACTCAGCGATACCTCCAAGCTTCTTATGGCCAAAGGCATCGAGTCCAGCTTCTTTGGTAAACTCAACACCACCCTTTGGCTTTGCTCCTTCGGCGGCGATAATGATGTCATAACGCATCCCGGCCTTACGACCCTCCAGAACAATCTCACTGATCTTTTCCATCGAAAAATCGAATTCGGGAATGAGTATTACAAATGCCCCGCTAGACTCACCACCCCCCAGAGCCAGCCAACCAGCATGACGCCCCATGGTCTCTACCACAAAAACCCGCCGGTGCGAGCCAGCGGTCGTGCGCAGGCGGTCAATTTCCTCGGTTATCACGTTGAGAGCTGTTTCAAACCCCAAGGTATAGTCGGTTTCAGGTAAATCTCTATCAATCGTTTTCGGGATACTGACAATATTTATGCCCTCTTGATAAAGACGATTAGCTACACTCTGTGTATCATCTCCACCAATAGCTACAAGAGCATCCAATCCTAGTGTTTTGATATTAGCCAATACAGTTCCGGTCTGGTCATTTCTAGGATCGCAAGGATTAGTCCTTGAAGTACCCAGCGCTGTTCCGCCATAGCGATCCCAAGTGCGCACAATCTCCTGGTTAAGTGGGGTAGTATTTAGTTCTAACAAACCACGCCAACCTTCTCTGATTCCAATAACTTCGTAGCAAATATCCCTTTCCTGGTTGTGACGTTCGTCTAATGCTGTTTTGACTACCCATTTTATTGCTGGGTTAATTCCAGCGCAATCGCCTCCACCACTAAGGATACCAATCCGGCTTGTTTTCATACGTACCTCGCTCTACATAGTATTCTATACATTACTAACGACTCTATATTTGTTTTCGTCAGTATATTGCACTTTTCAACTTATTAACTCAATTAATATGTTTTAGTAAAATTCACCTTGTGTATGTTTTAGCGATTTCTTAACATGGTAGAAATGTAAAACATCTAAAATCGGAACAATTATCCAATTGATTTAATTTGAATCAACAATGTCTAGTTTGTTTAACCTCTCGAAGTTATGATATGAATCTATCCAGCGTATAGTACCAGAGCTTGCCCGCATTGCTATAGACTGGGTTCGAGCTCCTCCACTATAATAATGCACGCCCTTTAACAGCTCACCGGTACTAACCCCAGTGGCCGCAAAGAAGACATCCGTGCTATCGATAAGATCTTCGGTTCTATATACTCTATTGATGTCTAATCCAGATTCTTTAGCTGCCTTCAACTCCTCATCATCTCTCGGCCATGGCTTTGCCTGAATACAGCCACCAATGCATCTAATAGCAGCCGCAGAAAGCACTCCCTCAGGGGTACCTCCAACACCCATAAGAACATCAACATCTCTAGATGGCAATGCTACGTCAATGCTGGCAGCCACATCCCCGTCAGATATAAGTTTAACTCTAGCTCCAGCATTCCTGATATCGCTGAGTAGTTGCTCGTGTCGAGATCTATCCAAAACCACCACCGTTAGCTCTGAAACTCTCTTCCGCTTGGCTCTGGCTATATTTGTTAAATTATTTTTCACAGAGGAGTTAATATCGATGCAATCCTTGGCTTCTGCTCCGGTAACAATCTTATTCATGTAAAAGCATTGCCTTGGACAATGCATAGAGCCCCTATCAGATAGGGCAATTACGGAAATAGCTCCGGGTAATCCCCTGGCCGCTGAGGTAGTTCCATCGACTGGGTCGACAGCACTATCAACCTTC
>Ga0272441_10002036_pt1 | contig 42005 bp, 25 predicted proteins | sample SSMProp6N_FD_193582 | JGI IMG/M metagenome (GOLD analysis project Ga0272441, IMG submission 193582) | Marine sediment archaeal communities from Little Sippewissett salt marsh, Falmouth, MA, United States - SSM-Prop-6N | ecosystem: Environmental > Aquatic > Marine > Wetlands > Sediment ...
AATCTCCAACAACCTCTCATGAAACATGGACCAGTTTCCGGGGGCAAAACTCCTTTTGTGGATCACACGTGGCCCCGGGCCGTACATTTCTCTTTGAATCACCAAGCGTCCGATCCGGGCATTGCCCCGGATGAGTCCTTTATGATATTCACCGCCAAGGACCTATCGGGAGGTTATGGGCATCGAGACCTGTACCTGAGCGTGCGCTTGCCGGATGGAACCTGGTCCAAACCTCGAAACCTGGGCCCTAAGATTAATACTGCCTATATTGAACACGGAGGTAGAATCTCACCGGACAAGAAATATCTGTTCTTCAACCGTAGCAACGGCTGGGATCCAGGAATCCACAACTCGGATATTTACTGGGTTGAACTCAAGGAATATCTTCCCGAATCCTATAGATAGCCTGACGGAATATCAAGCGAGTGAAAAGGAGATCTGTTATGAAGCAGACAAAGAAAACAATGGTTTGGCTTGTAGTTTTTTGGGCAGTAGGTTCTATCCCGGTGTTCGCAAAGCCCTTTGCTAAGGGGCCTTACCTGGGGCAGACTCCGCCCGGCCCTATCGCTCAGGTCTTTGCCCCTGGACTGATCAGCGATACACGGCCACGAACGTGGGAGGCCTTTGGAACCTTCTCTGCGGATGGTAAAACCTTTTGCTTCATGCGAGGCCCGCGTGTGTTTATTACAGAAAACACGGGCCAGGGCTGGACGGCTCCTGAGCTTATAAAGAGTATTCCATCGAAGATATGGGCGCCCTGGTCGCCCTGTCTATCTCCGGATGCCAATAGTATTTTCTTTACGAGAAGCTTGGGTCCTGTGTCCAAATGCAATATGTATCGGTGCAATCGAACAGCACGTGGATGGGCCAAACCACAGGAACTCGGACCGCCACTAAGTTCCCCGGCCTATGAAGTTACCTCCTCTATAGCCGCAAATAATAGTATCTGCTTCGGTTCCAAACGCAAGTATAACAAAATCCGGATATGGTTCGCCCCTTTTGTGGACAACACTTGGACCCGGGCCGACCGTATCATTTTAGATCACCCACACGCAGGCGATCCAGGCATTGCTCCGGATGAATCCTTTATGGTATTCACCTCAATAAATCTACCAGGAGGTTGTGGACATCGGGACATATATCTAACCCTGCGCTTGCCGGATGGAACCTGGTCCAAACCTCAAAATCTGGGCCCTCGGATTAATACGGCCTATATTGAGCACGGACCGAGAATCTCACCTGACAAGAAGTATCTGTTCTTCAACCGCAGCAACGGCTGGCATACAAAAAAGCACAGCGCGGATATTTACTGGGTTGAACTCAAGGAATATCTACCCGAATCCTATAGATAGCCCCAAGGAATATCAAGCGAGTGAAAAGGAGATCTGTTATGAAACAGACAAAGAAGAACATTGTACTGGTTATGTGAGATTTAATATGTCAGTGAGAGTTCGATGGAACAAGAAGTAAGGAGTTCATTACGATGATCGAAGAAAAGATAGCAAATAACGAAAGCTGCGCCAGTGATGTATACAATGAGCATCTGTGTTTCTTAGTATGTGATGGTTTTTATGAAACGGACAAGGATGCCTTCAAAGCGATGGTACAGGAGGCGCAGTATAGGTGTCAAATATGTGGACGCACGGCCCAGAGCGAGAAGAATCTTTGTGATCCTGTCGCTCTGTAGAGGACGGTTCGCGGTGATCTGTCACCTTTTTTACGTCCCATCCCCGAGTAATGCGGTGTAGCCTGCTCTTGCAACAAGGTTAAACGTATTCTTCTCATCCGCATACCATCTTCACAGTAGCTCTGCCTAAACCCGTTTATAGCCCCATGAATAACACCGTCACGAAAAAACAGAACTACTCCTTCTTGAAACCCTCAAAGGCCACCGCCGGAAACTCGGTCACACTCACCCACACACAAAGGAGTCACTCAACAATTTAATCGACCTCTACAAAGCCTGGAACAAACCAGAAAAGGCTGAAGAGTGGGGAGCGAAGTTGGCACAAATTGAAGATTTTGAAGAGTGATATGTCACCATTTAAATGACCATAGTTTTTCGACCCAGATTGCGTCAATTTTCCTTGACAGCGCGTGTCTCTAAAAAGACTCCACACACAGTGATTTTTCAAAATCGAGTCCCAAAAAATGTCAAATATTCGGCCAAGAACAAAATTTGAAAAAATTTATCGGGCGTCATCGTTTTCAATGTACGTAGTCAATTAGTTAGTGACATTAATCATGGCGTAGTTAGATTGACGAGGTCCATTAAAATGCCACTCAGGGAACTTACATAAATCGAGGGGTTAAACAAGTTCAAGTTTACGAGTGAATAGGGATTATATGACCGACAGTTTTTTAATCATCGCAGCCCGTCTGTAGATAGTTTCCATCGAGATGTTGAAGAATTCCTCACATTCCTTGTTGAGAAGACCCGGTATACCACAGGCCCGTCGATACTGGTTGGTCAATGCATAGATGATACCGCCTGCCCAACCACCTGGTTTGCCAAGCATGGGGACTTTTTGGGCCATGAGTCTCTTCAGGGTACGATCAGCTTCGATTTTCAAGCGTGCATCGGGGTGCTTCATGAAGAAAGCAGCTAATAGTTGTTGACAGGTCTGATTCCTAATTTCATTCACAGCAATCATGGTTTTGACTCCTCAGAATTTTGGTGTAACACCCATTGTGAATTATAGTAGATTTTAAGATCATGTCAATAATTCGTAATAGTTATCGTTACCATTGGAGAAAATACCACCGTCAGAAAAATTGCTCCGAAAAAAAGAAATGAAAGAAATTAGCAAACAGATTCCAACACTTCAATTTTGCAGTACAAAGATCTCTTCTTTATAATACGGTCGTGGTAATATTTTAAAACTCTGACTTTTCCACATTACAAGTTGTGATTTTAAATGCCCACGATTGTTGATCTGGGCAAATGTGAAACTCTGTCAAAATGAAGGCATTTCTGTGAAAATTCAAAGAAAGAATATGTATTCTTTAATGTGAGCAATCTTTGAAATATCTTCAGTGTTGGGTGTCTAAGAGCAACGGATTCATTGTCCGTTGCTCTTTGAATCCCCGATTTTGAACCAATAATGAAGGCTCAATTACGACACGTTGCTCCCACAATTGCCACAGTAATTACCTCAGACATGTATAATAGAGCGAAATTACTAAACAGAACAGCAACTCAGCTGGCAATGACAGTGTTCCAAAGGCAACTTGCAAGTAGTACCTACACTACTATAAGTATATCGCCATAATGCCGCATCGGACTTTCATCACACCAACCACTGTCATATGGACAACTGGAGATTGAAGAGGCCATCAACACCTACAACGGTACGGATTCTCCTACTGTTCTCAAAGCACGGTGATGGGAGATTCAAGAATTGCACGGGCCCCATCGATATTCGACAATCGGGCAATCATTGTCCTTGTAAGCAGGTCCGACGGAAGCAGCTCAGAGAACTTGAGAAGTTCCCCACCCCGCTCAGCCCATACAGATGGATCCACCTCCTCCAGCTTTGCGGCATCGGCGATGGCCTGCTGGAGATCGCTCAGAGGACATTCGCCCGGCAATTGGATAAACAGATTGTTGGCTCTAACTAACCTACCGAGATATCCAATGAGCATGTTCGCTAACGTCTGGTTTGTGGCAAGTCCCGCAAAGGTCCACCACGTCCGACTCTGCTGGCCCGAGACGATGCACGTTCCTCGCGATGCTGCAAAGGGAAGTTCTCGCCGCAACTCAGCTATCCGGTCTCCGCTGCGTCGAGACCAGAAGGCATCTTCTTGGCTATTCTCCAGCACGTGTTTGATTTCAGCGCATAGTCGAGGCGAAAGGGGCATGCTTTCTCCCGCCCAGCGCGAACGTCCGTGATCTTTGCAGGGCTCAACATACGCAGTCTTCTTGCTCCACTCGATGTGGGAAATCCTCCAGCTTCGGCCACCTAAAGAGAGGACCACAGGCTGGGTAGGTCTTCCAGCAAAGGAGAGTGGATGGACAAAGCCTAGTGACGTTCGGCCGTACCGAACATGGAACAGTGGTTGCGACGTAATCACAGAAAGCAGATTCATGAAATTCCGGCGGCCGAAAAGCCTCTCTGCGACAGGACCCAACAGTAGCACAGCGTTGTCTTCGCACAGTAGCTGGCTGTCCAGGGCATGCTGTGCGATTGTGTCTATGGCAGATGCTATACAACAATCTCTGAACACCTGGTCAAGCCATTGCCCCCAGTCTGCTCGAGTGAGCCGAGATTCCTGACGAACAAGAGAAAACATCTGCTGTGCCAAGACATGATAGGGCTCTGGAGGTGGGCTGACTGGTTCCACGAATCCGGCAGACCACAGGCGGATGATGGCCGCCGCCTGCAGAAGTGGCAAGTCATCTGTCGCAAGGAAGAGACAGTTTCGGGCACAATTTGGCCGCCGGCCAGTTCGCCCCATTCGCTGCAGAAAACTGGCCACTGTAGACGGGGAGTCGATCTGAATGACACGATCCAAGTCACCAACGTCAACGCCCAACTCAAGCACACTAGTCGCTACAATCACACAATCAGACTCGCTTGAAAATACTCGCTCTGCTTGTAGTCGCTGCTCACGACTGAGCGAACTGTGGGTCACGAACGTGCGTATCCCGAGGTCCCTCAACTCTGTCCCCAGTTCCTCAGCTTTGGCTCGACTGTCTAGGAAGACGAGCCGTTTCTCGCCGCGATGCAATCGCGAAATTACAAGCGCTGCGTTGGCGATGGAGCCCACGAAATCCAACTGGACATCTACTCCATCATTGGCGACAATCTCTGGGCAGACAACGCGTTGAGGCTCCTCCGCCCGACATGTCAGCCATCTGAGTAACTCCTCAGGATTCCCGATCGTAGCGGACAGTCCTATTCGCTGGATGATTCTACCTCTGAGTCGCCGGATACGTTCAAGGACGCCCAGGAGATGCCATCCGCGGTCATCGCCCGCAAAAGCATGTAACTCGTCAACGATTACCGCCCTAATCTGTCCTAACAGGCCTTTGTGATCGATCGCAGTCGATGTGAGCATCACCTCAATGGATTCTGGGGTGGTAAGTAGGATGTCCGGAGGATCCCCGCAAATCTTGTTGCGGACGCCCGGACCGACATCGCCATGCCACAACTCACAGCGCCGACCCAACAACGAAGCATAGCGAGACAGTCTATCATGAAGGTTATTTAGTAGTGCTTTGATAGGACAAATATACAGTGTACTCAGTTCTCGCCAGTCTTCTGTAAGCATTCGGGAAAGAATTGGGATTATAGCGGCCTCGGTTTTGCCGCCTGCAGTTGGCGCAATGATAAGTATGTGTTCACCACGAAGTACGACGGGAATCACTGTTTCTTGGAAAGGCCGAAGCTGTGTCCACCGAAGGCTGTTGACGATGTGATGCTGAACACTTGGATGGAGTAGATCGAAGGAATTCATTGTCTATGGCAACTCAATGTCGTCCACACTAATAGCAGAAGCCGCCTGCCTCTCCGTCGCAGTCATCTCGGCATCCTGGAGCGTCAGTTGATAGTGCCTATGAGGGTCAAAGTCATCGAATTGATCGATGCGATCCAAAACGTCCGAAACAAGTTTTTTCAAGAATATCCTTGGCGTCACACCTATCTTCCCTCCGAGCTTCCCAGCTATCGCCTGGGCAAGTTCAGTTATGTAAGCGTTGTCAGACTTGCGTAAAATACGTTCCGGCGCCTTTGCGTGTGATACATACACTTCCCGAACCTTATGCCCCACCTCACACAGTTTTTCAAGACTGAAGGCCGACAAGCGGACCTGAACGGCGCGAGGATTGTCAAATCTTGCTTCGGTGCCAAAGTCGGCATGGAGCCGCTGTGCCAACGGTTCCAGTCGTTGGATTCCTTGCGGACCTTCATAGAATGCCGCCGTCCCAGTTATTAGCATGTACAGACCTGGGAATCTCCCAGAGTCGATGTCGTCGATTAATTGGCGAAGTGCATTCAGGCTTTTATCGCGAACATCACCTCGGACCCTTTGGATCGTCTCGACTTCATCCAACACAAGGTAAAGACCAGCATACCCTGAATCCCGAAGGACGGTCAGAAGGCCTTGGAGGAAACTCATGGCTCCAAAATGGTCTATATCCCCCTTGATACCTGCTTTACGCTTGATGCTAGCTGCGACGTTCGGTTGGCCTGCAATCCAGGCAGCGATGCCGTCCGCATGGGAAGCATCACCTCTTGCTTTGGCCTGATGGTAACCGCGTAGAGCAACAGAGAACATTGGAGCTGATCGGGTCACACCCTCCAACCTTTTCTCCATCAGGAGTTCAGATCTCGCCAGCAGTTCCTCATGATCATTTGCCGAAACCGATCCATCGGCCAGAACGTCTTCCTCGAGTGTGTAGAACCAGCCATCCAGGATGTTTCGAAGCGCCCCGGCTGGTGTTCCCGGTATACCGAGTCTCTCCATCATCCGGCGATAGACGGTCTCCAGTCGGTGCAACGGTGTTTCCGTCTCGGATATCTGGACTTCAGCAGTCGCGAAATTCATCTGCCTCCCTTGTTCCGACAGCCAACGCGATAGAAAAGTCTTTCCCGTACCGTATTCCCCACGGACTGCCTTAAACCTTGCGCCGCCAGCTGCAACTGCCTGCAGTTCGTCGGCAAGAGTGTCGGCGAAGGGCTCCAAACCGACGGCCAATAGGTCCAGTCCCTGCACGGGAACAGTGCCTCTTCTTAGGGCATCTATCACCTCATCTCGTCGCTGTCGGCTGATCGTACCCATAAGCCTACGCCACCTCATTCGCTGAGTTCAAACTGTTTCTTAAGTAGCTGCATGTTCAGGATCACTGTGTCCGACGATTCCTGACAATCGAGAATCACATACCCCTCGACGTTCAGAATCCTCTGCATCACGGCTAACAGACCGGACAGGCGGTGTGCTGGTAATCCCAGAACACCGGCTAGTGCGGCCCCTGTCATTGTGCCGCCGCGGTCCGCCAGTGAAAGTACGATACGTTCGATCTGCTCATCCTTGACTCGTACACGACCAGCCAACTTTCTTTGTCGGACCAGCACTTCACTGGCCAACAGACCGTTGATCCATTCAGGACGTGCTGCCGGGATCGGAGTTTCGACAGCCTGATCAAAGAGTGTCGACGCTACAGGTTTCTTAGGTTTCACAGAAGGCGGCTGCACCACCCCGCGCCCGACACTCGGACCTGCTGGCTCTGTCCACCACGAAGGGACATCCATGGGTAACTCACTCAAACCATCAGGTGGTTCAACATCCGCCCAAAAAAGTCCGATGGGAATTAACATTTCCTGGGGTGTCGCCCCACCATGGTAGCCATTCTTCTTAAACCCATATCGTAGTTTCTCTGTCCAAGGAACGATGATCTTATGGTCTTCGGAGCCAATCACCCTTGAGGATTTGATCTCTACCTCTCCCTCCCCGACCGATCCTCGAGCTGTTCGCCAACGGATTGCGCCATCGCCTTCGCGCAGTTCGGTCTGGCGTTCACAAACGTGTCCGTGGTCGCTCAGAAGGATCACGATTCGACCAGCCGTTCTAGCTTCATAAAGAATCGGGGCCAACACGCGGATCTGTTGTATTGACCACGCAATGTCTATCTGGTCACCCTTGTCAAGATAATCATCAACAGCGTTTATTACGATCCCAACAATCCTTTGTTTCTTGTTGGCGATGGCTTTCCGAACTTCTCTGGCAAGACTGCTGTCGTCTGTTCCCTCGAGCGAGGCTTTGTGGAACAGCTTCGGCGCCAGCCCCGGAGAAGAAAGCCGCAGCAGTTCCGAATGGGAAGTGAAACCTTTGACTTCTTCAGTGGCTTGACCTAATCGGAGAGAGCCGCTCAACAGGCTCGTTCTGCAGACCTCGGTGACAGAAGGCAAAGCTGCCAATCCCACATACCTTTGTTGTTCCCCGCCAAGGCCTACCTCGATCCAATCATGTTCCTTCAGATCCATTGCCAATTCTCGAAAAATCCCACAACTCATCCCGTCAACCAGTAATACCAGCACAGGTGCGTGCTCAGCCGCCCTGGTGACGACTTGTTCCAGGACGTTCTCGAGCGGGACCAGCATCCCCTGTCTCTGGACGCTGCAAGCTTGCTCTTGCAGAAGCTTGACGAATTGGTAGTTCTCGCTTTCACGGAGTTCGGTCGCACGCTCTATCAGCTTTACGAAGCTCGCGGCGAGTTCCTGGCTCGCCTCCCCACCACGAAGTACCTCTCTGGCCCAATCAACGAAGGCGCCATCCGCTGCATAGCTTTTTGCGGATTCCTCCAAATTACTCGGGAGCACAGTGGACTCGGCCTCGTGATCCGCCAGCCACCGCGATAACCGTAAGGCCATCTCAACTCGTACTATTCTCCGATCAGTCGGTCTGGCGAGGTGATGGGCATTGACCGAATCGTAAACGCTACGCAATTCCTTTGAGACTGTTTTAGCTCGATTGGAGACATGTGCGGTTAAAGCCTGGGCCAACCGAACCAGACGTTGCTCTAGGCCGCTGTAGAGTTCGGGGCTTCGCCAAGCGTTAGATTCTACTCCTATTGACCGCAGAATCACTTCAGCATCCTCCAGACACTGATGCTGTTTCTGTCGTGGAAGCTGTACCAGGCATTCCGAGGCAGCATCGCGCCATCGGCGGCAATCTTCCTCTGAAAGGTTCTCGACACCAACAAACGTTTCAAGCCTACCAGAAGCCTTATCCAATTCATGACCAACGGCCTCGTCGAAGATCACACCCATAACTATGCCAATCGCCAGTGCCTTATCTCCATGTACAGCGGCCGTACACCTGAGTACCATCCGCGACACATCCCCGCCATGCTGGCCTATCCACTGGTTGGCTGCCGTTCGGAACTCCTCGGAAATTGCTTTCCATCGGCTTGCTAGATCGCCTTCCACTGTTGCCCTCAAAATCTCGACAAGGTCCGGATAGGGCCCTGAAAGCCCCAACCGTTCCTCCAGCAGAATGGACCAAACTGTCTCTGCGTCCACAAGACCACCTACCGCCGGCGGGAATGGACGCATGCCGGCGTGCTCAAGTAGAAGGTCTGCCAGAAAGGAGTGACAGGTGACACGTGGATCAAGACTCTTGGCTTTAAACAACTGACGTACAATTTCCCAGTTGTTAAGACGATGAATTCGTCGCTGCGCAAGGCGCATCAAAATGTCATCGCTGATCTTAGATTGGTCCATGGGCGTAACCAATACCGTTGCCGTTGCTTCCCTCGGTGTTTCCTGTAACGCCAACCGCATTTGAAGGGGGGAATCGCATTGGAATACAGCGATACGTTGCTCGCCCTCGCCATCCAGGGGAGGCCCCGACCATCGCCCCTGAGTGAAAATACCGAACACATGTGCATGCGGTGCCTTGTCACGGATTGCTTGGATCTGTGCTCGAATCACTCCAATGGATGGGCTGGCTGTCATACGGCAATCACTCCTCAATTACCCAGGACATGTCGATTCGGATTGTCTGAGACGGCTGTACCTTTTCCTTCAGCCCCGCCAGCTTGTCTGAAGCAGCGTCCAAGGTCAGTCCCTCCGCTACATCTGTTTCGACTACCCTCTTACCGGGCTTGGATCCAGGAGGCTGCGGGGGACGTTTACCAGGTTCCTTCTTGCCTGGCTTTGGCGGTGTGAGCAGGTCAATGGCCTTGAGCTGCTCTGCTTTCAGCACTGGCCCTAAGGGCTTGACATGCTCGTCGCTTGACAATGCGTTTTTGACCCTACTTAAGAGGGAATCCGCGGCGGTAGCTCTGTCATCACTAAGGGACTTGATACTTTCAAAGAGCTTCCACTGAGTTGTACCCAATACGGCCACCACCTCTGCCGAGGAACTCAAGCTAGTCCCCATGGCCGCCTCGGAGGTCTTCGGCGTCAGTGAGGCGATAGCCTCGACCACTGCTGCGGGAGCAGTCGTGCGGACCGCTTCCAAGATCTCCTCCACGCACTGGGCAGTCTGCCATCGAGGGGCGTCTAACTTGTCACAGTCGAAGTCGGCCAGTGTATTGCCGAGGTCACTCACCAAGCGGCGAGACGATTCTAGTTGCTCTTTGGCCTTCGTCTGGATCGCTTCAGCCATTTTGGCCAAGTTCGTCGCATTGCGCAACGGTGAAGAGGCAATGCCGAAGATTCGGCCGGCCCGTTCCACAGCTACAATCCAATCATCCTCGCCGGGCAGCTTCTGTTCGCGAAGTTCCACGTCGTCGGGTAGATTTGCCAGGCCTTCATCAAATGGAGCACCGTGTCGAAAGAAGCTACGATTCGTCTGTGCCGCGAATACCAGGATGATGAGATTCTGACACTCTGTGGGCAAACCGCGTTTCTTTGGTTCGTCGATCCACCGCCTCAGGGCCTGCACCGTCATGGCTGAGCCTGATTCCGTCGCTTTTCGAGTGAAGTGGTCTTTCCACCGATGGCTCAGCACAAAGTGAGTTTCACCCTGTTCGCCCAGGTCCAAGGGTTCGGCAATTTGCTTTAGCAGGTTGCGTGTGCTCTTCTCTACTAGCACCCGCCCACCCTTCTCTGACGTAGCCTTGATGATTTGATCGTACACCTTTCGCAGATGCAGAGATTTGATCTCGGCCCCGAAGTCGGGGTGAGAGGGATAGTCGAACCCCAGGGCCTGCCCCAGCAGGTCTTCCAAAGCCCCGCGAAGGCTACTGGCACTCGGTGGTTGTAAATTCAATCCCGGTAGCAGTGAGCGGAATGTGTCAGATAGCTCGTGAGAATCATCAATAGATTTGCTCTGGCTGCCTCTAATACCATAAGCCGCCTCGATATGCTGCCGCACGCGCTCCTTCAGGCTGCTCCGCTGGTTATCCAGCAGAGTCTTGGCAGTTGCGCGATCCTGAGGGGAGAGGAAAGATGCATAGCTGTTGAATCGCTCGCCGGTCAATACGTGCTCAATAACTACCAGCTTGCTGAGGTCCCGCATCGCTGTCTGCGAAAAATAAGCAGGTAGCCAGGCAATCGTTTTTGTGCCAGCCGGGTGAGTCTCCCCGTAATCCATCAGCTTGGCGATATCGTCCCGCGCTGGATGGGCTGGCTCATCGAACGGGTAGTCTATGATGATCTTCCAGGTGCCTTCGTTCGCCGTCAGAGAGGTGTCCGGCAGCTTTCTTACATTTCCATAGATTATGTCACACACTCGATGCGTATTACGCCAGAGAAACTCGTGTGAAAGGAACATCTGATCGACATTCTCCATGCCCAATTCATGGAAGAGGATCTCTCGAACCATCCGCGTTTGGTTGCCCAGATTGTCCTCACGTTGGGCCGCAGCCAGAATTGCTTCAGTGTCCACGCCTGTAAGCTGGATGGAGATCGTTGGATTAGTCGCGTCGTCGCCGATTTTGATCTCGCCCACCTCAGCCGACCAACCCTTGCACTTCTGCAAGACGAGGGAGGTCTCCCTTCCTGGGATCGGCGACCGGATCGTGCCATGGTTCAGGGCCGCTAGGCGTGATGCCGTCAAGGATCCAAGTGACCGCACTCCCGGTACTAAAGCCGAAAGCATAAGCGTTTTGATTAGTCGATCATCATTGACGAAGTTGACCCGGGCGGTGTCATCGAAAGGTTTGGCTAACAGTTCTTCTCTCTGAGCTCCATGTTGCGCCTCAAGCATCGGCAAAAGCTTCTCGTGATAGAGCTTGCGGGCTGTGTCGAATAGGACCTTCATCTCCTGGCTAAATGCCTCATCTCCCTGGGCGACCGCATCGAAGAGATCGCCGACAGGTACGATGTCGCCGACCTTCAGCGTTTCTTGCTGGTCGACCAGCAATTGCATCATCACCTTGAGGGCCGTTCTCTCACGCTGCAGCATGCCGGAGGCCGCAACCAGCGTTTCCATCAAAGCTGGGCTGAATGGATAGATCATCCGGAACATCTCTCGGTCGTACTCGTCAGCCAAGAGCGTATCCATCACTTCCTTTCGGATTTGACTGGTCGTATCGAAGGCCGTGTCCAACTCCTGTCTGGCCGCCTCACTTTTAGGCTTCAATACGCGTTTACTGGCGATCTTCGGCAGGTTGCGGTCTTCGAGCTTGATGACCGCAAACCGACCCTCAGACCAGTCGACTGAGTCGTCGAAGTTCAGCTTCTGCGCTCCTGGTACGGTATCGCTAATGAGTTTGCGAAGGTCTCGCTGACGGGCAACAAAGCTGATCAGCGGAATAGGTCTATCTGCGTGCTGGGATTCAACCAGCTTGACGAGCTTCTGCGTTTCCTGGTGGATAAAGCTTAGATCGGCGGCGTGACTTGCCAGCCAGAGGATCAGTTCGTCTAGAAACAGGATCACACCGTCGTAACCCAGCGATTGGCCGTGCTCGCTTATCGCCGCTAGGCCCTGGTCCAGGTCCACATATGCTTCATCCTGGCCGGCTGCGACGTTGTGGTAACTGCGGAAGTAGGCCCCGATCAGGTCGCCCACCAGCTGCGTCCGCTCACGATCACCCGGGCCTGCTGCGATGGCTGCATCGAAGCTGTCTCCTTCCCAACCTGTGGCGATGCTCCCCCATCCATTACCGGAGCCATCGCCTCTAATTTGATTGAGCTTGTCGAAGAAAGCGTCATCGCCCATCTCATTGCGAAGGCTTTGGGCATCGGCGAACAAACTCTCGGCCAAGTACACGCCGGGCACTGGTGCATCGGGGATCATTTGCCGGACGTAGTTGGAGTAGCGGCCCAGGATTCCCTGTTCCATGTTGCGGCTGCCGATCATATGGAATGGCACCATCAGGAAGTTCCGTCCTTCGGTCCAGGCGTTGCTGCTGGCAACCACCGGGGCTAATTCGGGTATCGAGCGAGCTTCGGAGTTGCCCTGCAGCAGTAAGTGCAGCACGGCCATGAAATGGCTCTTACCACTGCCGAAGCTGCCATGCAGGTAGCAGGCCTTGGACTGACTGGAGTCCATAGCGCTCTTGATGAAACCCATCGCCTGCTCGAAGCAGGAGACGAGCTGCGGAGTCACAACGTAATTGCTGAGGGTCTGTGAGGCATTCTTCTCCGCTACGCCTGCTGCCAAGTTCAAAACGAAGTCACCCTTGTTCACCTGCGACGGCAGGTCCAGTAGTTCTCTAATGTATTCCGCCATATCTCTTGGTTTCCTCTCAGTCCTTTTTGTTGGTCTTCTTTCTTCGTTTTCGCGTCTTCTTCGCGCCGGCTGGTGGCTTCCAGGCCATGATTTCGGCAACGGTCATATTTAGAGCCTTGGCTTCCGTCTCCAGGTGACTTTCATAGAAGTCACCAAGGCGCGTGCCAAAAGTTGGATTCATCTCGTTGTGCCACTGCTTCAGCCACGGGATGAGCTGGCCAAGGCTCGCCAGGAGGGGTACCAATGTTCGGCCTTCATGCTCGCGGGCGTTCTCAAAACGTTCGGCCACAGCTTGGGCCAGTTGCAGATGGTCGTAGCCAGCCCATGCGATCACTAGGCTACCGTCCTCACCTTCACAATGCGGAAAGCTCATCCAGCGCTCCTTGGGCACGTCCAACTTGCCCCGAAGTCGCCAGAAATTGGCTGATAAGAAGTCCTTGCTATTGTACTTTCGCGGGACAGGGATCTCGCCTAAGGCCTTTCGCTTGGCCCTTTTGTCGGCGTCGGTAATCGGTTTGATCACGTCTTCGCTTGCCAGATCAAGCTTACGGTTCACAATGTCGGCTAGGTTACTCGCGGCGGAAACTAACTCAGCCAAGACGGCCGGTTTCTTGTCGTCCTCGATCCCCAGAACCCATACTGCCTGACGGAGGGCCCTTTCGTCCTGTTTCGAATTCATGCCTTTGAGATGCTCGATCTCGAATAACGCATCAATGTTGTCCTCCAGCCGCTGGAGTTCCCACATCCACTCCCAGGCGACGCGCTTGTCGAGCCCTGAAGGTTTGTAACGGAGCACCGGCAGATGCGGGACGCCCTCGGCCTCTATGAGTTCTGCCACCAGTGCACCGATGTCGAAATCTGTCCGCTCGCGGTAGAGCTCGGCGACCTCCATAAAGCCACTGTCGGCGCGGGCGATATCGGCCACTTTGGCGATGCTTGTCAGACGAGGCTGGCGCAGCGATGCGTCTGCTGTGATCTTGTCTTCATCGTTCATTCGCCCATCGAGGTCGAAATAGCTCTCCAGCCGGTCCAATAGACAGTTACGTAGGGCCTTCTCTTGCTGCTGCTCCCAAGGTTCGATGTTCCAGCGACGCTTGTATTCCGGCCGCTCGATTAGGCCAATATTCCGGTCTGACTCAATTAGCTCAATCCGTCGCTGAACAACTTGCCTGTAATCCTCAGGCCAGTCGGTTGGGATCTCAGTGATCGGCGTCGAATTGTGACGGACAAACCAGGTCGTCTCCTCTTCCCCATCAGTCATCTTTCTTGCGAGGGCAATCTCGAAAGCTCGCTGACCGAGCTTGATCGGTGGCGGACAATTGTATTGAGGTGAGTCAGTTGCCAAGCCGTAGAGCTGGTAGCATCTCCAGTCCAGTTCCTCCTGAAGCGAGATCATCTTCCCCAAGGTTGATCTATATGCAACTGCAGCTTGGGAAAGTGTCGTGCTGACATCTGAACACTCTTCTATTACAGCGTACGGCACCGATTTCAGAATCTCGTGTGATAGCTGGTCAAGGTCATGAGCCAGTGCTCGGGGGCGCAGACTCGGCAACGGAAACTGCTTCATCTTTGTGCCATCAAAGTCATAGAAGTCCTCGAATGGCATTGTTCGCTGACGTGCGCCCTGACCGTCAACGGTACTGCCTTTGTTGTGGAATACCTGTTTCATCCAGAAACATGCGATAGAGGAGTTCAAAACACCGACTAGGTCAATATGCTCATCCTTGTTGATCTCAGGTTTCAATCTAATGACTGGGGCCGACCGATTAAAAACACAGTCGGTGTCGTTAACAGTGAAATGGTTGTGGGTCGCAACAGAAGGAAAAACAATGGCCAGAGAACGCCATAATCGATCCTTGGGGAATTGGTGATAGTCGAACCAAGGACGCCCGGCTTCCTCGTATGTACCCCCACCAAAAGTAGACCTTGCCTGGAGCACGGCACGAAGTGCATGGAACCAAGACCAATCATCGCAGCAAGGAATCGCAGGCCACTGTCTCAGGTTATGATCGTATGGAAACAAAATGCTCTCCGAACGCACAAAGCCCCAATCGCGAACATTGTCGCCACGGACCTGTGGTCGGAAGCAACCTCTAAGTCTTCTCCGCAGCGCGAAACCCTCGGGCTGGACAAAGGCTTCATCAGCATGTGTGTCCTGGAAGAAGCCGATCGACGTCACGATATCCCCAAGTCGTTCATGACATGAGTCGTCTAGCAGTGTCTTGAGTTCAGATGCGCCTCCTCCTCCGATACTCCACGGGTGTTTGTGGAAGTACTCGCGCGGTGTTTCGTATACGGAGACATATTCACTCTCTGTCCCAGGACAATCAATCTGCGAAAGAATGGAAGACCACACATGTGCTTGAGCTGGGTCTTTGGGTGTGGATGGCTCACCTTTAATGCCCATGACCGCGCGAATTTTGTCGGCAACAGGTGCTCGGTGGCGGCCAAATAGAATTACAGTCGGCGTACCGTGTCCTGGAATATAGGCACCCGATGTATCCACGACATGCGTTAGATCAATCTTCGGCAAGTAGTTCTCGATCAGCTTCTTGCCAAATTCCCGCTTCATGAAGCTGTTCGAAGTTATCTGGCCCGTGAAACCTCCAACTATGGCAAGATCAAACATTCGTTGCATAAAAGGCGTTGCCAATGGGTATTGCCGATGGCAAACATTGTAATACCTATCGCGATAGGCCTGGTTCAACGCTCGATCTTTGACGGTTATGTACGGAGGATTGGCAACTACTGCCTGATACCTACCAGGTGTAAGGATGCTGCGCAGGGCATTAATATCCTCGCATTCGTAGTGGTGGGCAAGTCCGTGAAAGCCCAGAACCTGTTGCTCATTGGTACTGCCGTGCAAAAGCGAATCACCGCAGGCCAGTTTGAACTGGAAGTTTGGGGCGTCCTTGAGACTCGTGATGCCGCATTCCCGCATGGCTGCCAGAAGCAGGCGAAAACGGGCGATGGCAACGGCGTAGGGATTGATGTCCACTCCATGGATGCTGGCTAAGACGCGGTTGATCAGTTCCCGCTCGCCAGCGCCCGGCTCGGTATGTCGCCAATGGTTGAGGATACGGGCGAAGGCACCTAGCAAGAAATGGCCACTACCGCAGGCTGGATCAATCATCTTAAAGCCTTTAAGGCCGAACTCGTTGATGGCAGGTTCGAGCGTGCGCTCGAGGATGAACTCTTCGACAAAAACCGGCGTCTGGAGCAACGCGTACTTCTTCCTCGCAGCCTCGGAGAGGTCCTGATACAGGTCGCCCAGGAAGCGGGTATCCCAACTCTCGTCAGTAAAATCATGCACGATGTCACCCGTGTTGTCGGAGTCGATCTTCTGGAAGAACTCGATAAGCTTTTGTGCTGCGTCACCTGATAGCCAGTCTGGATGTTCGTTCAGTGGATTGTGTGGGCCGAACAGTTCGGCAGTGGCTGGCAAGGCGGCAAGTTCGGCAAAGACGTGCAACAGGTAATCCCGATCGCTGTCGGTTGGATGGTCGCGGAAGTACAGGTCCCGCTCATCCCGGGCGCGGTCCAGGCCCGCGCCAGGTGGGTGGTTTTTGAGGCGACCTGAGATTTTCGGCGCAACAGTAAGGGCATTGTCCTCAAGGAATCGAACGAACACGCATGACAGGATCCAAGCGACACCCACTTGTGTGACCAGGTCCGCACGCCACTGCTCATAGGCCGCACCGGTACGACCGGCCGAGCGGGCCTGCTCATACTCAGCCCGCAGGCTCCTGTCGATCTCGGGAACCTCGTCACATCGAGCACGGAGGTCGGTCTCCAGCTCCCGTAGGAGCGGCTTGAGATCATCGAGCAGTTGCTTGCGGTCGATCATCGTCTACTGTTGCCCTCCCTCTGATTCCAGGGTTGCTTCCCTACCGTTAGAGCGGTGCAGATTCTGGCACCAGCTGTCAGGGATTGCCGCCCACTGATTGTTGGTGATTACGGGTACGGCCTGGCCGTCCATTAGAGGCATCTCTGTCTGTGAGCTGGCCGGCAGGAGCACCCAGACTCCGTGCACATTTCCGGCCTGTACAGCCTCGTGGACTCGTGACAGCATGACAACCTGATCATACCGTGCGAGCCAATTGGCATGGTATGCAAGAATGGTCTTGCCGCCATCGGTCAGGGCCTTCTCAACTTCGGGGATAACCTTTCTGTCTATCAATTGGCTTAGGTTGCGCCAGTCGCTACTATTGGTCGGAGCGGCGTCGGCAGCTACTACGACACGCCAGTCTGCACCAACCTCCTCAGCCGCTCGGTGAAGGGCACTGATGAATACGGCTTCAAGGTCCAACGGATGAACCTCAAATCGGCTGGTTAACTCGCGCCGGGCCAGTTCGTGCAGGTTCGGTTTGACCGTCATGGCCAGGAATATGCCGCTTCTCTCAGCGTATCGCAGTCGTTCCTCGAATTGCCTCGCTTCGGCAATCTCTGGATCTACGTAGGCGGGCCTGAAAGACGGCGTTGGCGTGCGCCGGCCTGTGCTGATCGTTGGATAACGGAGTGCGGCAGTGGAGATGTCGGTGACGCTCAGTACACTGCGAGCGGTGCTCACATATGCACCGTCCCGGCCGGTGTCAGGACTCCAAGCTAATTGCAGTCCCACTTCGTCAAGAAGCTGGTCAAGCTTGGGACGGGCGGGCAAAGCCGAAGCTAGCGGGTAGCGGCTCCGAACACGTTGATGAATCTGCTCTACAGTTAACACATGAGAGCCCACAAGGGCCCCCTGAGAGAGCTTCAGCGCCCGGGCCGCGGGCATTTTCGTCGGGTAGAGTTCCTGGCGGCTGGATACAGCGGCGTTCTGGGAAGCTGCTGCAGCCAGACGCACGAGGCGAGTGTCGTTGAGCGGGTCTGCTTCGGGGGGCAAGGCCACTTCACGAAGCATCCCTACGATTCTTATCGGTGGGACCAGAGGATCTTGTCCGGCGATCTCATCGGCCTTGTGACCTAACTCTGAGGCGTAGTCACCCAGGGATGGATCAATGGCAACAAGTGCATTGTTGCCATCGCGGCGCAAGTGGAACTTGGGAAACTCCAGCTGGTTTTCTGTCTCTACGGCGGCGCGGGCAACCGCGCGAGTTCGGCGCATAGCTAAAGGATCATCCTCAAGACTCCCACGGGCAGTTCGAAGAGCCTGGCAGAGCTCCTCTGAAGACATCACACCACCGTTCTGCTCTAGCAGTTTCGCGATGTCGTCGCGGACGACCGTGATTGCGGGATCTTTGAGCCAACGCTTCTCGGCATCGATCAGGATCTGGCTGATACGGCCGCGGGTCACCCCGGCAAGCTGGGCGACCTCACCTTGGCTTGGCCAGATTGATCCGACCCTGTTATCTAGTCCCAATAAAGCCTCCAAGGCAGTGTTCTCGGTGGCGTTCCTGCTCCGGGCTTTAGCTTTTAAGATGCGCTGGACTAGCATATCGATACTAAGCTGCTCTTTAGGAACCTGACCCTCGTAGGTGTAGGTATCTTCAACAACCGTGCCCATTGCTTGCACTCGATCTGGCACTTGAAGTCGCTCTCGGAGCAACTTGGCGGCAGCCAGTATGCGCTTGCGGGTTCTGTTACCGACACCACGCATACGCGCCAGCTTCCGACCGGGCACACTGAGTAGATCAGCAACCCTGACTACGTTAATGCGGTCGAGCGCGTCCACGGCAAGAGCTCCTAAGCCCAACTCTGCAATGTTCGTGCCTGTAGTGGCTGACTCCAGCCGAGTCCTATTGTCTTCTTCTGCTTCGTAAGTGGCTGTTTCCGTGGCAGTGGTCGTTTTGAACAGGTCTTGCCAGGCCTTTAGCATCTCTTGGGCGTTATCGAAGCGATCTCGGGGATTGCGACGCAAAGCCTGGTGGAAGAAATCGGTCATCTCGACGCGGAGATTTGGAAAAAACCTGTCACTCTCAATAGTTGCCTCGCAATCGACCATCGAAGGATCGGTTACACCGTCATACCATGTGGGCATTGTGCCCGTAGCCATCTGGTACAGCGTGACAGCGGCAGCAAACCGTTCAGCCTGCAGATCCCATCGCACTGGTTTGCGCAGAGGAAGGAACGGGTCGAGATATCCTGGGGTTCCGGCTCGAATGTTTTCTTGGCTGCAACGGGATAGAGAGAAATCGAACAATACTAGATGCAATGGATCTCCTCTACCTACATTTGAGACGCCTATGTTGTCAGGTTTGAGATCTCGGTGGGCAATGCCCGTGCGCTCCAATAAAACCACAGCGCTCAATAGATCCTCGCCGAAGCGCTGCAAAAGCTCCAGACTGAGCCGGCCCTCTTGGCGAATTCGCTGGCCGAGCGTTGTTTCGCCTGCACGATCCATAAGGATCGCAACACGATCACCGACAGTTATCACACCGTGGTAGCGAACGATCAATGGGTCATCGAACTTGGACAGTACCTCTCCCTCGTCTGAGACACGGTTATTGTGCTCAAGATCAACGGCGACCTTCATTACGTACTCACGGTCGTCCTTCTTTACCGAGAGGGCGACAGCCGTAGAGCCAGTACCGATCTTTCGGAGGACCTCGTAGCCTCCAGCCAGAACATCACCGGGTTTAGCTTGAGTCGGATCGCCGACCAATTGGTTGCTGGGGGTAGTTAGTTCATCTTCAACTCTATCCAGATGCTCAAGGAAGTCCTGGACAGTTTCCATACGGATACTGACGTCAGGGTCGGTGCTGAACTGAACTAATTCGTCCAATGCTTCTGGAGCACCATTGATTACTGCGCTGACTCGAAGGCCCCGTTGAGTTCGAAGCTTTTCCGCCAGAGCTACTTGGTTCTCCGCCGGGGGCTGGCCGGTGAAAAGGTAGTAGCAAATAGCACCGAGTGAGAAGATATCCTGATGCTCGCCCAGGCTGTCTGCATCGATCATAGTCTCAGGGGCCATGAAAAGCCGAGTGACATTATCGGAGAGTTGCTCAACGTGGATGGTTGCGGTGACCTCACGCGTGATCGGAGTCTTGGTGCCAGTAATATGGCGGTAACCCAGTTGCCAGTTGGTGACTACAACTTGAGGTTTACTACTCTCGGGATTCAAGACCAAGACGGATCGAGGACTTAATGCGCGGTGCACGATGTGTTTGCGGTGCGCGAATCCGAGGGTCTCCACAATCTGTCGAATCAGACCCAGACGCAGATCGTCAGTTAGTCGGTCTTTGTACTGAATTACGTAATGGTCCAGACGGACCGCGTTCGGGTGGTGTTGGAATATAATTGCCGGGCCTAACTCGTGGTTGGTGAAATCCATGGCGCGCAGGACACCACGATGCTCGAGAACCTGCAGTAGGCGGAATTCTCGCTCAGCAGCACGCCTAATGATAGCCTGTTGCTGCTTATCGGCTTCGCCCTGGACTAGGTAGATTCGAATGCGCCGAAAAGTGTCTTCCAGACCAACATGGCGGCCGAGAAAATCCTGATATCCCGGCCCTTCGTCAAGCAAATCTTTAAGTTCATAATCGCCAACCCGTCGACTTTGCTGCGAGCGACGAATGCCTGCTTGATCCAACGCTCGGGTGACAGCCTTTGCCATTGGTCTGTTAAAGGTTCCTCGTGGTTGCTCAGATAGGCCCGGACAATCTCGAGACTTCAGAGCGGCCAAGATTCCCGGTCTGTTAATTGTATCGCGGAGGCAGACGTGGAAGGTCGCGTTGCCTTCTAGCTTGGCCTCCAAACCCACAGCGGAGCAGAAAACTAGTGCGTCGATGAACGGCACGCGGTGTTTGCCAATTGCACGTTGTCGACTTAGCAAAGAAGCAAGCTTCTTGGCTTTAAGATTGGCCAGGAAAAGAGGATTGTCCACTACTTGTGAGCGACCTTCGTGCTGCCAGATCCAGGTTCGGGCATTCCCCTCGAGCCGGCCAGGGTTACTTTTGATTTCCACTAGGAAGAAACCCTGAGGAGTAAAGACAAGTAAGTCTACCTCATTGATGCTGCCGTCATCGGCGATAAATTCGAAATTGGCCCACGCGCGATACGGTTCATGCGAAGGGAACTGATCACGGACGAAGTCCAAGGCATCCCTCTCCCAGGGATACGGAGACTCCGTAATCGTTATCCAGTTCTTCAGTTTGCGCATTCGACTTGCCCTTCAGTGGCTGCTGACCGATTACTTCTTACGTCTATTACCTTAGTCGCCTCCTCAAGGAACATCTCCAAATCCGTGCGACGAAACATCCTGTATCCGTTTGCCGGATTCCGGCGATGTGGAATCTTGCCGTCTCGCGCCCAGTTGCGCACAGTGTTTACGCTGACACCAAGAATTCGTGCGGCTTCGGCAGTAAGCGCATAATCACTCAATTTGGCCATAGACTGACCCCTCTGCTATACGGATGTACAGTACTATTTGTAACTACTATACCAAACTCTCCAAAGTCTGCAAACAGAATACGAGTGTCTTCATCTCTCTAATTCAATTGGTTTTTCAGAACACCCTTGTGCCCAACATGGCAACTCAGACGAAATAAAACGCATGCAGTCGATTATTTTTCTGGAACGTAAGTTTTTTTGAGCGAACGACTTATATCAGTTCCATGAAAATTTTCAGAAAAACCTCTTGCGCCTTTCACGCAATCGCGCTAACTTGGATAGCACAGAATATTAACCTTTTGGAAAGGGACAGATGATGAGTCTAGCGACTAGAAAAATGATTGTATTGGGACTGATTGGAACAATTCTCCTGATTGGCAATATCCTATTCGTAGCCAGCTGGCTTGCGGAAAAAGGTGTCGTGGACTGGGCAAAGAATATCAGAACCGAGTACTTGACTGGCACCGCGATCACGATAATCGCTGTATTGCTGATTCTGTTGGTAAGCCCGCGAGCCAAGACTGGTGGCTTCGTTCGGAGATGTCCGGTTTGTGATCATGTCCTGTTGATCAGAGGAAGCTATTGCTCTGAGTGTGGGAGTAAAACCACTGAGTAAGCAACTGGCGTTTTCAACAAATAAATCACACTTGCTGGACCCGCGGAAATAGTGAATCCGTGGGTCCGTTTCTATCATGTGAACTGAACTCGATACAAGACAAAAAATCAAAACAAGGTGAGAGTTTTTGACGTGGAAATTGGATTTGAAGCTTTATACTATCTAATATGTCTATGATTTTGTATGTATACATTTATGTTTAGTAGGACGTACGGGTAGCCTGAGTCTTCCCCCATATTAAGGACGAGAACCATGTCAAAAAGGAGAACAAAACTCGGCGAGTTTAAATTTCTAAAGAACGATGTTGTGGGCGCGGCAGATGCCGAAGATGACTCTCTTCTTCTTGATTGTTTTGTCGACACAGGGGATCTCAGTAATCTAAGGAACTGCGCTGATACGAGAAGTATTGTCGTGGGAAGAACAGGTTCGGGAAAAACTGCTTTGCTCAAGATGTTAACTGAAACGGAAGAACATTCGATAAATGTACCTCCTGAAAGTTTGTCCCTGGCATATATATCAAATTCAAACATATTGAATTTTGTCAGTCAACTGGGAGTGAACCTCGATATCTTCTATCGTTTACTTTGGCGTCATGTGTTCACCGTAGAGATTCTGAAGGAACATTTCCAGATTGTTTCTGAAGAGGCAAAGCGTACATTCCTGCAAAGAATATACGATAGATTCAAGGACCAAAAACGGCAAAAGGCAATCGAGTACTTGGAGACCTGGGGAAAACAATTTTGGAAGGAAACGGAATACAGGATTAAGGAAGTAACCAATAAATTAGAAACTGAGATTAAAGCCAGCGTAGATGCCAAAATCCCGAAGTTTTCCTTCAGTCTTGATGGATTATCCAAGTTAACCGAGGTAGAAAAGGGAGAAATCATTCAAAGATCGCAGGAAGTAGTAAACAAGGTACAAATCCGTCAGCTTTCTGATATCATCGACTTGATAGATGACATTCTAACTGATCCGCAAAAGAAGTATTTCATACTTATTGACAGGCTTGACGAAGGTTGGATTGAGGATAGACTGAGATACAAGCTGATCAGAGCGTTAATTGAAACAGTTCGTGATTTTCGCAAGGTGAAGTACGCAAAAATTGTTGTCAGCATCCGACAGGACTTACTTGATCGAGTGTTTAGACTTGTCCGTAGCGCTGGATTTCAGGAAGAAAAGTATGAGTCTATTTGTCTGAGGATTAACTGGACAAATCAGCAACTGTCGGAAATCCTTGACACAAGATTGAATTATCTTGTCAAAAGGCGATATACAACACGGAAAGTCTTGTTCTCGGATTTGTTTCCAAAGACCATCAATAAACAACCGACGCTCCAATATATATTAGCAAGAGTGTTGGGTCAACCCAGAGATATAATCCACTTTGTCAATAAGTGCATTTCCCAAGCCGTGAACAAGAAGCAAATAACAGTGAATCTTCTTAGAGCTGCTGAAGGTGAATATTCACGTGACAGACTAAGATACCTCGCTGATGAATGGTATACCGACTACCCTAACTTGATCGATTTCGTACTAATGCTTAGAAAGCAACCTCTAAGATTTTCGCTGGACGCTTTTAGACTTACCACGCTCGAAGAGAATTGTCTGAATTATGCGATTTCACACGAACAATCAACTTCGGACTATTTGTCCCAAATGGCATGTCAAGTGGCCTACGGAAATATATCTGCGGAGGATTTCAGAAAACAGCTCTTCCTCGTGCTCTACAAAGTTGGCGTAATTAGCTTGAAAATCGAATCCTATGAGAAGTACTTCTCCTCCATAGGGGGACGGCGGAGTATATCATCATCAGAAATAAGTGATAAAGCGAAGATCGAGATCCAACCAGCTTTTTGGAGGGTCTTAGGTATTAAAAGAAGCTGATAGTGTTAATGCGCAACAAGTATTTCTAATCTGGTTTCGGCCAGTAGTCTTTATCTGGCAAGCATGACTCATTATAGATGGACGATTATGGGTGGCGATTCCTGATTGGAAATTCATGCGTTGCGGCGCTTATCGTCGATGCGGTCAAACACGATGTCGGATTTTCCTTGGTATTGAATTGACAAGCAATCCACCCTCCGAAACAACCCCGTCGCTCCATATAGGAAAACCCATTGGAAGAACCTGTCTTGTCGTTCAATCTACCTTCTCGTATGCATCTGGCCCAATTTCGCCAGGTTTTTGGTGCAGAACCGAAAAACATAAAAAGGTGGTTTTACTTTTTAACAGGGTCTCGACACACAGGTCCCGCATCAAAGGCTCTATTTTGAACAAAAAGGCCAGGGTGAAAATGAAAATGTCCAAATACACTAAAATCAGCTTCAGTTACCGTAAAGAAATATCTGACTACTCTGACTTAGTTGAAATGCTATTTCCCGGTAACCGTAATCAGCAGCATGCTGCCACTTGCATTCTGTTTGAACTCAAATGGGGTGACAGACTTGCCCCCGGCCTCAAGTACCTGGAAAGACAGTACGGCATCTCACGCCGGATATTGCAGAGAACCCGGGCTAAACTCTCCCGGCTGGGGGTGATAGAATATGTAAGCTATCTGAATAGCCGATATGGGGGACAGCATGGATGGAAGCTTTCAACTAGGTTTGAGCAAGCACTTGAGCAACTGGTTGTCAAGAGTGCTATATTCAGGGATAGGAAAGCAACCGTACGAGAGAAGGACTTGATGTTGGTCGACTTTGCGGATGCCCGACGTCGTGGGGCGGGGCAAAAAATGACTTAACTTAAGGAAGACCATCTCAATCCACCTCAAGTTTTATCCACAAGCAGAAGATTGAATCAATTGGAATGCTTTCCGAAGGTTCTGACAGCATAGTAAGCGACTGAACTGAATTGAACCACACGCAACGTTAATCTCTGGCATTATTATTATCTTCCCAGGAGCTTTAGAAGTTTCTGATACATTTGGTGATTGGCCATTTCGATCACTCCCAGAAAGTTCTGTTGATACTTGCGAGTATGCCTTTTCAATTCCATTGCCATTTCTTCAGAATCGATCACCTCACAAAGCTCTCGCGCCGAATCAGGGCTGCTGGAGTAAATCGATCTAATAAACTGAGCTTCGCACAGAATATCCTTGCCTTGGCTTATTCTTGCTATCAAGCTCTCTTTGCAGAGTCCACAGAGCTTCCGCCCAACTTGTTCATTCGTTCTGAGAATCTCACCAAGGAACTCTCTTATTTTCCAAGTATCTCCTGCCGCATTGATGTTCTCAGCGATTTCCTTGAAATTCAGTAGATCGCAAAGTTGCCGCGCCATATCAGGATTGACACGGCGTAGCCTTGCGACACGCCAAGCACCCTCCAGAAGGCTCTTATCTTGGCTTACTCCGGCTGCCAAGCTCTCCTTGCAACGCTCCCAGAGGTTGTGCCCAACTTGTTCATTCACTCCAAGAATCCTACAAATGGGTATTCCTATCTCCCAAGGATCTTTTGACTGATTTATGATCTGCGCCAATTCTTCGACATCAAGTAAATCACACAATTGCCGTGCCATATAAGGACTGGAATAGCCAACGCTCATGAAACACCAAGCTTCATCCAAAATGTTTCTTTCCAATCTCTCATTGCAGAGCCCCCAAAGCTTGCGCCCAACCTGTTCATTCGCAAGTAAGACTCCGGCAATACATTCTTCGATTTGCCAAGAACATCCGGACTGACTTATGCTTCGCACCAATTCCTCGACATTCAGTAAATCACAAAGTTGCCGAGCAATATCAGGGCTGATCTGGCGAATTCCTTTGATACACCAAGCTATACGTACACCATTTCTGTACAGGCTTACTTTGGCCGCAAAGCTATCTTTACAAACTTCAAAAAGATTGCGCCCAACTTGTTCATTCGTCCTTAGAATTCTGCAAAGGACTTTTCCTATCCTATACGGATCTTCTGCCCGGTTTATGCTCCCCACCAATTTCTGGACATCCAGTAAATCGCAGAGTTGCCGCGCCAAATCAGGGTTTGCATCGTGAAAGCTTTCTAAACACTCACCTACACGCCAAACATGCTCGTCCTGGCTTATTCTTCTTGCCAAGCTCTCCTTGCACATCTCCCAAAGATTGTGCCCAATTTGTTCATTCGTCCTGAGAATGCTGCAAAGGATTCTTCCTATCACAGAAGGATCTTCTGCCCGATCTATGCTCCCCACCAATTCCTGGACGTTTAGTAAATCGCAAAGTTTCCGTGCCGTATCAGGATTGACATCGTGAAGTCTTGCAATACACTTAGCCCCTCGCCAAAAATACTTGTCCTGGCTTACTCTGGCTGCCAAGCTCATCTTACAGAGTTCGAAAAGCTTGCACCCAACGTGTTCATTCGCCTTGAGAACTGTTGAAATACAGTCTCCAATCGTCGAAGGACTCTCCGCTTGATTTATTCTCCCAGCCAATTCCTCGACATTCATCAAATCGCAAATTTGGCGCGCCATATCAGGATTGACATCGTGAATGCCCTCGATACACTCAGTCACTCGACAAAGATCCTTGTCCTGACTTGCTCTGGCTGCCAAGCTCATCTTACAGAGTTCAAAAAGCTTGCACCCAACTTGTTCATTCGCCTTGAAAACCGTTGAAATACAGTCTCCAATCGTCGAAGGACTCTCCGCTTGATTTATTCTCCCAGCCAATTCCTCGACATTCATCAAATCGCAAATTTGCTTCGCTATGTCGGGATGGACCTCTGTAACCTTAGAAATACATTCGTCTATATGCCGTATATTCTCAAGTCGCCTCAATCTAGTAGCTATCCATTTCCGACCTAAGCAATTCAGGAGTTCTCGGCCACAGCCGATATCATAACGAGCGAATTCTCCGATGTTCCTTATTACTTCCCATACATTGTTCCACTGTTTGAGTTTTCGTGTTAAACTTTCCAGAGTATCCAGCTTAGTTACAAGTCCAGCGTCAACAGCAATCTTAGGCCATGAACTAGGCCAGAGGTTTTGCTCGCTCTCTATAACCCGCACCAACCGGTCCTCAGCATCTAAACGCGCCATAAGTTGATCTCGGATGTCCTCGCCAAGCCGCGCGAGTAACTCCAGGCCATTTGGCGTATCTGAGGATAGGTAGTCATAAACAAAATTTTCATACTCTGGAATGCGTCTTCTTTTTCTATATTCTTGGCCATGTTCCCAATAAACCTCAGCGAGCGCTGAGTGGTGCAAGCCGTAGAAGAAGTAACCGCTTGACATTTGCTTGCATGTTATCTCCCCTCGTCCCACCATCATATCAAGTACAGATGAGTCAAATCCTATATTGTCAACGAGATAGCTCTCTGCTGTTAGTACCTCGTTTTGATACAAACGGGAAAGCACAATAAGCAGTTCAGGAAAAGCAGTGTCAAGGGCTTCCAAACGCTGGAGATGTGCCTTTACACCCGATCCCAGCCAACTTTTCGGATGACCTTTGCCTCGGCTGTTCACGTAACCTTCGAGAGTCCACGCAAGCAGCCAAAGGTTCTCGCCAGAAATGGCCTTAATTCTCTCGAAGACTTCTGCAGACCATGTTAGTGAAGGATCACAGTGGTCCTCGGCGAAGATTCTTATGATCTCTTCCGCCTGCGTGAAAGGAGCTAAACGAAGACTTGGAATCTTTTCAGCATCCGCACCTATTGACAATTCTCCCAGTCGCTGGAGATGCCTCGCGGTGAATAGGACGCGTCTATCGGGATTGAGGTCGAGTAGCAAGCATAGCTCTCTGAATTCATTGGGATTGAGGTGGACATCTTCTACAACAACCAGCCCTTTGACGTGATTGATTTCCCGGGCTAGGATGGTCGGAACATAATCTTCCCCTGTGAAAAAGAATACATTGGTCTGTCCTTCCTTGTACAAGTCATAAGCAAGGTTGCAAACCAGTACTGTCTTGCCAGATGCTGCGCAACCCTCAAGCATGGATGCTGTTGTGCTCACGACAAGATCATGCAGCTTCTGGAGAGTTTGTTTCCGACGGAAAACCTTGTTGTGCTCAAAGTCGACTTCCATGGGTCCTCCTCGCCGAAACCACCTGGGTGTTCCTGCCTTACCGATTCTCAAGACAGAGGTGACCTCCTGAAGATACTGGAAGTCAGTGGCTTTACGAATGTGCTCTGGCGTGAGCACGCCTATTCTTTGCGCTCGGCCGATCAATTCGGGTTTCCCAGGGATTTGTCTCAAGAGCCCATGAGTAAAGCGTTGGGAATTACCGAGAAAATCCCTCAACGGCGAGCTAATTTGGTCAAAGAAGCGATCAACCGTGCTGAGGAAGTCTTGATTTGAATGGCTTTGGGCAAAGGGCTTGCTGGCATATATCTTTCCCGTGCGTTCGGTCGCCTCAGCATATGCCATCAACTCTGTAACAATGCTTTTCTCATAGCTGTTTGAAAGCTGTAATGCATGGCAATACGCAGCGGGGCAAATTTCAAGAATTTCCTCAGTAGGCTGCAGACCATCAGGCTCTTCTGAATAGAAGTAAGCCAAATCCGGAGATCCGTAGGCATCGAATCGCCTTTGTAGGAGTAGCCCAGACTGCTGCCGTTTCTTTATCTCATGAGCGTAGAAAATAGGCCTCTTTGTCCTCTCAAGAACTAAAAGATTGTCCGAAAAAACTTTCTTGATGCAATCCACAACACGCTCGGTTGTTTTCGTTGCATCGAGCATTATCATTGCATGGTCCACACATTCGCTCAACTTGTATTCTATGTCCTCAGTCGCCTCACACTGTTCAACAAGCAAGTCGCTAACAGCATCTACGAAATCAATAATCTTGTCTCTCAGAAGAGAACGTTTGCTCTCTGTAGGCAGCTTCAATTCTCCCTCGGTTTCTGGTTTGCACTCGATCTCCACTCCGTTCCTTAACCGGTATGATGAGTAATTTCTCAGGGGTTTCCAAAACCTGGTAATCTCATCTATTAATGCGCTTCTGTTAGATTGCAGGATAGCCACCAATTCCATCTTGTGTTTCAGCTTCTCACTGAATTGTGGTACAGGTCCGGTTTCGACATCAGTTGTTTCCGGTTTCTTCTCTTCGATAAATTGCTTCGCAAGAGATAATAACTCGTTGCATTCTTTACATCGTTTTGTATGTGACGCAACCTGAGAACGGCTATCCTCACATAACCCTCCACTGGCATAGAGAAGGCTTATCTCGGCCGTTAAGTGCACTTGCTCACCTAACTGAGAGAACGCCTCCCTGATCGACTCCCTACTGAAAATATCGTCGTTATTATGCATGCCTTTGAGCCCTTAATTATTGTGGAGTTCCAAATTGTTAATGGGTATATCTGTTCACGACCATCAAAACTACTTAATTCGCATAAGACGTACTCACTAAATTACCTATCTCTTGTTAAATTTGACCTTCCAATTCAGACCGTATTAGAGCCCGCGCCCTGCGAAGCCGAGACTTGAGTTGGTTTTTTGTTAAATCATGCGCATCACAAATTTCATCGTAAGTGAGGTGTTGCAAATGATGTTCGATAAAATATGTTTTCTCCGGCTTGGGCAACTTGTCTATAGCTGCTCGTATCGAGTGAAGTGTGCCTGGATTGTGGGATCCGCTTTTTTCTGCGATTCCTTTTTTCGATAACGTTTCTAATGCCCGACGTCTTCTCAGTTCGGCATCTAGATAATTAAGAACAGTGCGATTGGCAATCTTCCACGCCCAACCCTTAAAGGCCCCTTTGCCCTTATCGAAATATCGAATTTTATCGAGGATACGAAGAAAAATCTCTTGTATCACATCTTCAACCACCTCATTGTCTGCGAGGAATCGCCGGAAGCGGTACAGAAATGGATTATAATACCTTCGAAATAATTCTCCAAAAGCATTCATATCACCGTTTCGGCTTTGCTCTCCAAGCGTGTCATCAGACCTCGAATCCAATGTTGCTTCCTTTATAGAGCGGCATCCTGATTCTCAAAATTTCAGATAGTAGCAAAAAAATGAGATTTCTTGCGCACCTGTGATATTACTCGTCTGTATTCATAGATAGATTATTTTTGACCACATCGATCTTATGACTATAAGTACATTACATTTAGTTAGCTTTTCTGTGCGTTGGAATTGCTGGTAGGCAACAATAACTTTTAGCAGAAATCGATCTGTTTGTCAATAAGTGAAGGAGTTATTTTCGAAGAAATCTAAAATTTTTTACTTACGTCGCAGGGTCGACTACAGTCCATTATAGGGGCGGTAAACAAAAAATCTCGGACCTAAATATGATATCGCCGACGCGCTAGAGGTACACCCACTTTGCTCTGAGGCGCTGACAAACCAGCTCAAAGACCTCCGAGAACAGCCGCTGTTCGGTCCTTCGGAACAACAGTGCTGGACTTGAGAAAATACCATGTTTGAACGGAATCTAGCCCAACTAACTCAGCGGATAGAGGATGAATATGCCAAGTGGCACAGTTATGATATACCGACCGAGAAAGTAGCCCTGACTCAATCCGGGCGTCTCAGTGTCGGTAAGAACGAATTCACCCTCGGCCGTGACGCATCTAAGCAACTAGCAAGGATGTTGAAGGTATCTACCTTCTCCCCACGAAGAGAACACCAAAATACGATGTCTCGACAAAGACAAACATGAAAGAGAAACATAGCATAATCATTGTAACAAAAAGCAAAAAAAACCATAACTTTAGGAGTCCTATCATGTTGCCAATAAAACTTGCTCCAGAAAAAGAGGTTCCAGTTGAAAGCATCGAGGAAGCACAGGATTTTCTGGAAAGTGACTTTAGGGTTGAATACTTCCAGACCTCTGTCGAAGAGATTGAGATTCACGAAGATGGAACGGTAACATCTGCAGGGAAGTGCTGGCACTATACACCAACTTTTCTGGAAAGTCTTGCGAAGATGATCAAGATGCCACTCAACTATGCACATCGGATTGATTTTGACCTCTTCAAGACCAACTTCGACAGACGCAAGCAACAAGACTGCTGTGGTGTCAAGTTCTGTATCAGCCGAAATACCGCTATTAATGTGTGCAAGGCTGATTATTATCCCGCTAGAACAGCCGATGTAATTAAGGGACTACCCGCGAAGACGAAGCAATGGAGACTTCATGGAATCCATCTGGGGGATAGGGGAATAGAAATAAGCTGGTGCGATGAGACTGTTGTGGTAAAGCCTCGTCCAGGAGACACGATTCTTGGCGGTGTGCGGTTAAGCAACAGCGAAACAGGATTTCGAGGGCTCAAGGTGTCATTGTTCACATTACGTCTCGCGTGTAGTAATGGCGCAATAATTTCTGACGAACAGCGAGTAGTCCGCTGGAGCTATGACCGGCGCATGACGTATACCACCAATGTCGAAAAATTCTGTAAGGAACTGGAACTTCTGGAAATTCCCCAAACGGAATTGGCTGAAAGATATTCGCGCATACTGGATAAGCCAATCTCAGATCGGGAAGTTGTAAATCTCTGGCGAAGGATACGCAGGATCATGGCCCCTCAACGAGTGGACGACATTCTTGGCATCCAAAGCCAGGAAAGGATCGGGCTTTTTGAACGGGTTCGAGAACACAAAGATCCGTTTGTTTCTGAAGACACCAACCTTAATGCCTACAACATCTACAATCGAGTAACTGCGGCCGCCAAGGATTTTTCGCTGATCCTCCGAAGACGATTAGAGGAGATAGGCGGTGACCTCCTATGGCGAGTAGCCTTGAACTGACAGGGTACACTAAATTCGCTGGAATCACAAAATCACGGCCACAATCGAGAAGGCAGTATTGGATTTCGGCTCACGAAAACACATGGGAAACAAGACCGTGGATTAGCAGGGAAGCACAGAAAAGTTGAACCAGTTGAATATTGATAGCAAGTCGAATCGATTCAAACAATGTGAACGAGCGGAGTATATAATTGAGCAAGCAACACTCACATCATAAAGGTACTATATCTGACCAAAACAGTGCGAATGGCGGTGTTCTTGAATCTTTTCGGACCAATCCCGGTCTCACCGAAGACGGAAAACCATTCGACCATGTCGTCAAGGACAAAGTGACGAAAGGACAGTATAGGCTTGAACGTATTCCTGCAAATGTTCTCGACACCGCAAGGCCTATTGAGATATACAGGGCCAGACGAGCAAAGAGTAGTATTATCAAGCGCTGGGAATCTACCACGGATGACGACACATACTGTCCTGCACATTGGGCTGATATCGCGATCGGCAGAGGTGCATGCGGATTTCGATGCAGAGCATGTTTCTTAATACTGACACACCGGGTCTTCTGTGATCCTTCACGACATGTTCTGTATGATAATATAGATGATTACACACTTTTGATGCGCAGAGAACTGGCCAGACCAGGCCTCAATCTCGGCCTTGGCATTGATTGCTCGGATTCTTTGCTCTATGAGGGTGTAACCGGCCACGCACGCCGATTAATTCCTCTGTTCGCTGACAGTAAAACAAATCCCCATAGCAGAAAGCTGATTTTGCTGACCAAGAGTACGAATGTTCACTACCTTGAAGGCCTGCCTACGGAGAATGTTCTTGTGACCTTCAGCCTTAACCCGGAACTCATCGCTGATCTCTGGGAAGGCAAGTGGCCCAATGGCCTACGAATCACTCCGTCTATTAACAGACGTCTGGCAGCCTCTGCCAGAGCACATAATATGGGATTTGAAGTGAGGTGGAGAATCGATCCCATTTTACCGGTTGATGGTTGGACGAACATCTACCGTGAATTTTTGTTTTCCGCAGCGTCCAGGGGACATACTCCCAGCCGGATAACTCTCGGTATCTATCGTGAAATGGGACGCTCACTTTTGAGCATAGCGAGAAAATGGGGACTACCCGCTATGGAATGGACTCCTAAACAAAGTTTAAGCAAAGACGGTATGCATTATCATCTGCCGAAAGAACTTAAAGTGAAGATACCTACGTGGGATAGTCATCGCGGTCGCACAATTAAGACAAAGAAGCCTTGAGTTCAATTTTGTGAAGATGAGGTTTTGGACCAGAAAGGAAAAGCTGATGAAAGAACACACAGAAAATCGTGAGAGTTCATCTGGTAAGAAAAAAAGGGCATCGCCTCAATGCACTGAATCATTTAGAGGTTATGGTCGTTGTTATGAGCAGACTCGAGAGCGGCGTCGTAGCCTTGTCGCTGGCATATTTCCGAAACACGATGCGAATAGAGTGCAGTATTTGACGATACACGAATCTGAACTGCGCGTCATTGCCGGTATTTCCGCACTATGGGCCGAATTTAGACTTGAATCTGGCGGAGATGGGTACGGGTTATGGACCCACGGAGGACGGTTAGTCATCCTGCTTGTGACGGGACCGGGTCCGAAGGCGATCCACAAACCTGCTCACTTCACGCAGGATATCGACTTCTTTCACAGGACCAGTGGACTCATTGCCTTGAAGCTCGGCATCCAATGGACTAAAACGTACCATAGTCATCATTTCATGACGATGCAGGGACCGAGCTCTTATGATGTAGGACAGGTTCAGAATGTTGCTACACGAACCAACTTTGCTCGATGGTGTGAAATTGTCACGACATGTGAAAGAGCGTGCGCCATTAACCGAGTGCGGGGCATGCACCGACATAACTCGTTAAAGACCAGAAATTCCCTGCGAATCAGAGTGTGCGCGTTTCTGTACACCAATCCTCAGCGGGGAGAGAAGGTCCAGATTCCTCTACGCGTTCTGCCCGGTATGAGCCCTTTTCGTCTGAAGGCCCTTGCCGATAAAACACTTAGCCCCAGGGATATCGGTGAGTACGCCTCCGACTTTCCGATGGAGCAGATTATTTACGAGGCCTTCGACTTTGAAGAGTATTATTCGGCCCAGGCGACGGGCATTCCTCGCGGTTTGGTCGAACAATGTATGGAGCTTCCTGAGCGAGTACGAAGCGACCTCGTCTTTCGTGTTGAGCAAGGTATTGTGGTTGTGACATTGCCGCTACCGGATGGAAAGGCCGTCGACATAGGTTATAGAGAAAAAACGCCGCATCAGATTCACTCAATGAAATTCACAGGCAGTGACGGGTTAAGTGACATAGGTGTTTTTGAAGCATTTCGGCCCGAAAAGAACATCCCCCTTAACGACGTCTATGGAATGTTAGTATCTCGAATCAATAGGAGGAAGAACAGAAATGTGGACACAAGAACAATGTGAGCGGCTTGCTTTTGAGGAAACAAAGGTAAAAAAGTACTATTCTCAATTTAGAGTCAAAAACCGTACAGGGAACACCTACTACGTCGGCTCAATCAGAGGAAATGGATACCGCAACAGTTACAGATTGAAGGCTGCGCTGCTGCCGAAATTTCCGCATAAGGGAATAATATTGTCTGTAGAATCCCCGAGGATCCTTCCTATGCACGATGGCCGCCGTAATTTGAACGATCTTGGTGTATCTCACGCCTATCACCTTAACGGCACAGGAGAAGATGGCCGTGTGAAGATCTGCTTCTGTGGTTCCTGGAAGCCATCTTACTCGTGTGTCCTCGCGATATGGCGTGGTGAGATCTGGACCGCTGCGTACGAGGTGCACTTGATAACGGGCGCAACCATCGCAAAGACCCTGAATAAGTGGAAGAAAATGCTGAAACATCACCCATGGATCTGGTGAACATTGATCCAGAAGAATCATTTTGAAAATCTCCGACGACGAAAATGCGATTGTTTGAAACTAGTATGCAATGGTTGTGGTGTTATGAGCTTGATGATTATTAACACCGATTAAAGAAAGAAACTCGGGTTGCCTAGTCGAGCAACCCAGGAATTTCATGACGTTAAGAAAAATTCGAAAGGAGCAAATCATGGCAAATGCAGAACAGGAACGAGCCAGTCAGATTGAGTATGGGCTCACATCCGGTAATCAGGCGGGCCACCGATTCCACTGGAACGACGTTCGAAAGACGATTGAACCGGGCGCCTACCGGGATCCGGATCGGCCGAGACTACCGCTCACTTCGGTAGATCTGGGTCATGCCACCGGTGGTGGGAGGGTAGCAGAATGATTAGTATTTGGGCTGAGAGTCTGCCAGAACATCCCGACGAGAACAGGAGTTTACATTTGCGCTTTTATTGTTGGGATGATGGTGAAGCCTACACGCATGTCAATATGCAAGAGAACGCCGGGTACACTGTACCTGGCGTTCTCTATATTAACCGAAATGACGCGCCCATTGACATTTCAAAGATAGGCACAAGTGACGATCGGGTTCGAGTGTTTGCAAACTGGGAGCCAGCTTCTTGCGATCAAAACGAAACTCCATCCCGTGTCAAAGGGGAATGGAAAGCTCAAGGATTTGTCCGGCGAAATAACCGGTGGCGAAAAATGCCGGTGCAGATTATTCCGTTGCAGGAAGATCTGTTTTCGAGGACAAGAGGTATTTTCGAAACGGATGTTCTCAAAGATGTTTGTGTGTTCACCGCCGGCCTGGGATCGGTGGGATCCTTTGTAGTAGAGGAGCTAGCAAAGCAAGGGATAATGAACCAAGTCCTTTTAGACCATGACTTTGCCGAACTAGTGAACGTTAGTCGTCAGAACGTAGACATCTCGGATGTAGGACGTTACAAGACAAAGGTCGCAGCAGATGCAATTCACAATAAGAATCCCTACGCGAATGTTGAAACACACGAAGTGGAAATCAGTTGGGATATGGAGGACCTTGTTCGGAACCTCGTGCGCAAGAGCGATTTAGTGATAGGTTCGGTTGACAATCGCGAGGCGAGAGAAATCCTTAACAAGATCTGCGTGGAGGAAGGTAAGCCGTTGATTCTTATGGGAGCCTTCCACCGAGCTTATGGTGCCCAAATTCTTTTTACCAGGAAACCCAGGATCGATCCATGTTATGCATGTTTCTTGATGTCGCTGTCGGAGAATGAAGACCAGTGGATGTCGAGCCTTGGGAGAGGTGAACCACACCCCTATGCCGATCATGCAGTACAAAATATCGAACCGGGACTTTCGGTAGATATCGCAGAGATGAACGTTATGACAGTGAGGCTTTGCATTAACGAACTCCTCAAGAATAAACCGACAACTTTCCAGTCACTGGATGAAGACCTTATTGCACCATTTTACAGGTATTTGAACAGGCGAGAGCCTGGAACACCATTTGAAAAGCTCGAACCGCTGGGTTTCAATGCCGGCAATGGGAAAGTACACATCCTGTCGTGGCAAGGTCTCGACCTGAGGCGCAATCGGGCCTGTCCGGTGTGTGGAGACTATGTCGGTGAAATGTCAAAGATCCACGGCATTTCAATATCACCCGAAGATATAGAAAAGTATCGGTAAAAGAAATGAGACCGCATCATGCATAAGAACGAACATACACTCGTCTATCATATACCAGAAGTGCCCGACTCATCCAGCTGGCAGTCTCAGATAGTGGCTGGTGGTGACGTATACTCTGCCATTTTTACCGGCAGCGAGCATCTCCTACGACAGTTCTCACACATGGCCCCCGAGTCGGCTTCGGCCGAGCATCTCTTCGTTTTTGATCCGATTTGCAAGAACGATGACAAGCAGTCCAGGTTGCATCCTTATTTGTGTATACAGGCATCTGATGCCGACCAGGCAAATGCAGTGGATATGCTTATTCAGAGAGGAGAGCTCAGTCAATTCTATAAATTTGAGAGTACAGACAAAGTACCAAACTGGCCAAAATCACTTTCTGCCTGCTGCAGTATTGTCCGATGTCAGGATTTTATCGAACCGCTACACAGTTGTGATCTCAATGCTAAGATTCCCGATTGCTATTGTGTGACCACTCCATTTGTGCCAAACGAAAAGAACGATTTTCAGATGCTCAATAGGGTACTGGACAAAGTGCAGGAGCCTGTGGTGATCAGTGTCCGGGTTCAGCCGACGGACATTTCTCACGAAAGGCATGCCGTAACGACGCTTATGCACCGGTACCACTCGATCAATCACAGCAGAAATTACAGTGACCAGGACGATGCTGGAATCGGCTATTTAACAGGCGATGACGATCCGTATAGGACTCGTCGTTACAAGCTGAGCCCACTGGACGTTGAAGATCCGACAGCCGATGATGCTTACCGCTGCTTGCGCCCTATCCATGAGTCCCTATGCCATCAACCTCATCTGTTTTTTAGCATTTGTATAGCTTCGATGACAGAAGCGACAGCGAGGCTGGTGGGCGGCGTATTCGCAGAGGCGGCTTTTGCCGAAGGCAAGTATCGCCTTGTTGGCAGTAAAACAGGCCAGGCGATGTTTGAGAAAACGGCCCAGTTTGACCGGCGATCCCAATTAGCTCCAGTGCCGGTATACAAGTCTCTTTCATGTGAGAAAGGCGGCCACGAGTATAGTGAGCTGAGGCGATTGACACAACTAGCCACTGTGGATGAACTCAAGGGAGCTTTTAGGTTCCCTGTCGCTTCGGCGTTCAGTCCCACCTTATGCTTGAGAAAGAGTACGGATCCGCCATATGAAGATCCCAACGACCTCATAGTGATGGGATACGATGAGCAGGGCATTGAGGGCAACAGTAATCCGATACCGAGAGGCTCGACTCTGGAAGAATTACGTAAACATGCAGCCATCTTCGCTGTATCGGGCTTCGGAAAGACAACACTTCTTATCAATATACTTTACCAGTTGTATGCCAAAAACATCCCATTCATCGTGATCGAAACGTCTAAAACGGAACTGCGGGCCATCAAGAAATTTAGAAAGCACAAGAATCCCTACTATCGCAAGTTGGGCGAAGCATTGCAGGTATTCACCTTAGGTAAGGAGAAATGCTCACCCCTGAGGTTCAATCCGCTGGAGATCCCGAAAGGAATAGAACGGGATGCTCATATAGTCAAGCAGATGGAATGTTTCTTGGCGCTCATGCCAATCTTTCCAGCGCTGCCCGGCATATTGAGCGAAGCTATGGAACTAACCTATGACAATAATCCTAGTTCGTCGCCTATCATCGCTGATTTATACGCATCTTGCCTGAAAGTCCTATCTGAAAAAAGCTATCGTGGTGAAGTACGTTCCAATATAGAAGGAGCACTCGATGTTCGCCTGGGTGGCCTGACTCGGCTGATCGCAGGAAACGTGTTTAAATGCCGTACGAGTATCCCCAGCATTCCCCATCTGATGTCCTCTTATTCAATTGTTGAGATGGATCAGCTTTCGCAGGATGAGAAATGTGTACAGACTCTTTCCCTTTTCAATTCTGTTCTGGAGCATGTGCAATGTTTACCTCCGGCCGACGGTTTGCGACTGGTCATCGTACTCGAGGAGAGCCACAATGTTCTTCGTCAAAGCGGTGAGGCCAGACCTTCCGAAGAATCGCCGGATCCGAAGGCCTACGTTGTGGATCTCATCAATCGATTATTGGTGGAGCTGAGGGCCCGCGGCGCAGGAATCATTTTGGCCGATCAGCATCCATCCGATTTGGATCCTTCGGCCATTAAGAGTACCTGTACGAAGGTCGCCGGTGCGGAGATTCACGGGGACGACCGCGAGGCGCTGGCGGTCAGCATGCTTCTGCCGGACTTTCAAGCCGAAGACCTGGCCCGTATGAAAGCTGGCGAGGACTATTTTTTCAAGGAGGGTTACTATAGGCCGGTCCGGCTAAAAACCAAAAACCTTCATGAAGAATTGGACCTGACAAAATTCCCAACGGACGATGAGCTACTGGACAATATTAGACAGGACAAGTGGTTCCAGAAAATGGCTGTAATGCGTGCCAGCACGGAACTTGATCAATTGAAAGCATACATGGATGCCTATGACGACCAAAGAATGGCTATTGCCAAAAAGGTGAAAGGATTGCTGGAAGTCTACCATGTTCTGCTGGATCAAGTAGAAAGCCAATTGAGAAAGCAGCGTTTGGTTATCATGATTCGTCGTCTAACGGTATTGAAGAACGAACTTATATTGTCTTACAAGCAATTTATGAAGGGGCCGTACCGCTTGTTTTCATATTTGATCGAGGGAGAGCTTGATGCAACACAAGCTAATTTGAGTGCCCTTGCAGTGAGTCTCAACAAACGATATGAATCCGAGATCCAATCAGGTACTCGCGGACTCTTAAGTGTAATCGACAGACTAATGAAGAATTGTCTTAGACTCAAACTGAAGGAGATGAACGATGCGAAAAAGAGGTGACACACCATCTCGCAGTGAAATTACCGAAAAGGTCGAAACGGCAAAAACGGACATGTCGGAGAAAATAGGAGAACTGGACATCATTGCGACCGACAAGGAAACCGTAACAGAAACACTGGAAAATCTTGACTTTGAAGGTACAGCGGAAGGAACCGATGATATCGAAAGTGCGGTTGAACAGGCTGAGTATGTCACTATCGAAATATTTGACGAGCAGGATGAGAACCTCGAGGAAATCCAAAGTGACACAGAAGAGTATGAAGGCGAGTTGGAGGAACGGTCGGACGCTTCAGAATCAGATCGTGAGAGAATTACCGACGCAGCCAGCAAGATTGAAACCACGGATACGGTGAATGAGCTTGAAAAAGCCCGAGAGGCCGTGTCGAACGATATCGAATTTTTGAACGAACAGGATGAGACAGCAAAAGAAGCACGCGAAGAAAACGAGCGATTGCAACAGGAACATCGCGCCCGAGTCCAGGGCGGAAGGAGGTGAGATTGTGCGGACGAGCAATGATCCATCCACTGAAATCACTGGGCGCTCTTCGCCAACCTACTCAGGATCTGTAAAGAAAGGAAACCATCGAGGAGCTGAACTTAGACACTCACTATGGATTATTTCTCAACGGTTGGACCAACTGAAGAGGGCCATGAGCTTACCCTATGTTGAGAATGACGGCAGCAGTGAATGTCCTGATGCCGAAACCCTCTATGCCGAAAAGGAACAATTGGAAGCACAGGTTACTGCGGACGTGGAGGTCCTGAAAGGCCATAGGGTAGAACTTAAAAAGGAAATCCAGCGAAGCGAAAAGAACCTGCAACAACTTGAGGCCGATCAAGGGAAGTTGAATCGCCTGGAGCCTTCACAGTGCTATGCAGAAGCGATTAAGGCTCAGCAGCAGCAATTGCGCCGACTGATTCAAGACAGAGACGCCGTATATATTGTCCTGGCGGAAGCCGAAGCGGTCTTAAAGGTATCGCGCACTCGCAAATTTCCTGGAAGAGTACCTCAAAAGAAATTCGGCTTCCCATCAACTACGCCAAGTTCCTCACAATCCCCCTCCTCTCAGTCACCTACGGGAGGATTAGGAAACGAGTTGAATGAACTGCTTTCTCTTGGCCCATTAGAACAGTCTCAAGACAGATGAAAACGAAGGGTATTTAGATAAGCATGATAAGCCATTTACACATTCTTTTAGGAAAAGGCGGTAAGAATCCCGGTCTGGAAGCTTATGATCCGATGTCAGGCCGATTAGAGAAGATCTTGTCTTTACCGACAGGCCAAAGTGTGTATGCCATTGATGTTACTCCGGATGAAGGGATTATTGCTGCCGCCACGAAAACCGGTGACATCTATTGGCTTGCGGCGCCACAAGCACATCAAGAGAACAGTGATCTTGTCGTACGAACGTTGTCCCACTGTGCGCCCCTTCTATCCATCTGCTTCATAGGTCCATCGACGATTGCGATCAGTGATACGATCGGTGGATGCCTTCAATGGGAGCTCACAGACGATGAACAACCGATGCCCTTCCCTACGGGCAAAAGGACGATCTTTTCCTTGTTTCAGCTAGATAACGAGCATCTCGCCGGGCTGTCCTTGTCAGGAGAACTTATCATATGGGATTTACCCGAAAAGACTATTGTGCAGATATTGAAAGGACCGGCGCCCGTTCGTAACCTGTGCGGATTGGTTAAGCCGGTGTACTGGCCTGCTATGGACCGATGGGTCTGGTCGGGTAAAGAGGGGGTGATTGTTTTTTATAGCTGGCCGCAGAACACGGTGCGTACCATGGAGGCCCATAGCGGGGATGTTAACGTTCTCATGGTCCGTGACAACGAACTGCTTACGATCGGACGAACGGACGGTCGTTTGAATCGTTGGCGTGCCGAGGATGACCTACTGGCAGAGAGCTCAGAGGCTCCGGATGGAATCATTTCAGCGGCCCTATGGGGTGGGCAAGAATCCAAGATGGTATTGATAAACGACGCCGGAAAGGCCGGTCTATATACATGGTCCGGCACCGAGCTCAAGCTTGTTAAATGGCTGGCAGGCCAGGATTATCGCCTTGCGTTTGGCCCTGACATTGAGAAAGTCAAGTTGGCGCTACAGCATCAGCGGACACTACACGTTAGGGATCTTGCCACCCAGGCAACGGAGAGGATCGAGCAGCATGCGTGGGACGAACTCGAGGGTCTTTATCAGCAGTTGACCACCTTGGGCTTTCGGCATGTCGCCCTCGTCCTTCGCGGCCAGGAGGCCAGAAACAAAAACGATCTCACAGCAGAGTTGCAAGCCTACCATGAGTTGGCCCAGACGATTCCGCATGGAAAGGCCGGATCAGAACGCTCCCTATCACATTATGCAGAATTGTTAGAGGCTGTTTGGCAGCCACAAAGGGCGCATGCGATATACGAGAAACTCCTGGAAAAAGACCCGGATAATAGGCGTTATGCAGACAGCGCGTGCCGGCTTTCAAATTGTGCAAGTATTATCCATAGCGACGAGTATGTTATTGAGAGCGATATTCCTCTCTCTGCGCTGGCCAAATCGGCCACCATAGTAAACGGCCGATTTACAGGCCGTTATCTGGTTAAAAATACGACCCCGGTGCATTGCAACGCCGTCATTTCCGCCCAGGAGATTATTGAAAAGTACGAGCAGATTACTCAGTCAAAATCCCAAATGCCACAAGCGAAGTGTATGGAACTCTGGTGGCTCTCGAAGGATAGAACAGAAAAGGCAATCACGGTCATTTTCAACCGTAAAAATCCCGGTCCCTTCAGTCATCTCGAATTTGGAATCAGGTTCGTTGATGCGGGATTGCAGACGGTAC